>LNFM01001960.1_pt1 | contig 44650 bp, 34 predicted proteins | sample 596031 | NCBI WGS metagenome assembly LNFM01 (sample SAMN04254537, study PRJNA301005) | activated carbon metagenome | isolation source: dual media filters at the Ann Arbor, Michigan drinking water treatment plant | place: USA: Ann Arbor
CGCGGGCCGACAGCGCGTCGCCGGCTGCCGCTTCCTGCTCCTGCCGCGCCGCATCCAGCAGCGGGAACGCGCGATCGACCGTGGCGAGCACCTGTTCCACCGTCAGCGGGGTCTGCGCGGCCACCGGCGTGCCGGCCACGGCGACCCACGCCGCAGCCGCCGCCACGAGGGCGCGACGCGTCACTTGGCCCCCTTGACCTTGATCACGTTGCCGTCGGAGGACTTGTCGGCCCCCGGGTCTTCGAGGGCGACCACCGGCGGGAAGCCGTTGAACTGCCGCCACAGCTCGTAGCCGAGCGACACGATGTCGAGCAGCACCCAGCCGTTGGCGCGCACGCCCTGGCGCAGGTACTGCGCCGACGGCCACGGCTCGTCGTTCGGATCCGGTTCCACCAGGACGCGGAACTTGCCCATCCCGTCATCGGTGGCGTCCACGAGCATCACGCGCCCGCCGAACGTGCCGACGGCCACCGACGGCCAGCCGCTGAACTGCAGCGCCGGCCAGCCTTCGAACTGCAGCCGGACGGTCCGGCCGGCGCTCACCATCGGGACGTCGTTGCCATTCAGGAACAGCTCCACCACCGTCCGTGTCGTCGTCGGCACGATCACCACGAGCGTGGCGCCGGCCTTGAGGAACTCGCCGTTCTGGCGGGCGACGACGCGCCACACGGTGCCGTCGACGGGGGCGGCCACCTTCTGGGTGGACTGGCGTGCGACACGCCCGTCCAGGCGCGTGAGGTCGGCGCGGGCCTTGGCCAGGTCGCTCGCGGCCGAGGCGTGCGAGGCCCACGCCTCGTCGATGCGGGTATCGCCGTCGGCATCGGTGCGCAGGCGCTCCTGATCGAGCGAGCTCTGCTCGTGCCGCGCCGCATTGAGTGCTGCGACGGCGCGATCCACTTCGGCGACACGCTGCGCGGCTTCGAGTTGCGCCAGTTCGACGAAGCGCGTGGAGGTCAAGCCCTTCTTCTCGAGGGCCTGCTGGCGTTCGAGATTGAGGTCGGCCGTGACCTTGGCCGCCTTGGCCGCCGACAGCGCCTGGTCGGCGGCGGCGACGCGCTCGCGGGCCATGCGCACACGCAGGTCCGCGGCCGAGACGCCCGTGGACTGCGTGCTGCGCAGCCCGCCGACACGGTCCTCGATCGCGCGCATGCGACGTTCCGTCTCCGTGATGGTCCGGACGAGGGAGTCGCGCTCCTCGTTCAGGCGCTGCATGATCGACGGGTCGTTGTCGGTCAGGTCGACCAGCGGGTCACCCTTCTTGACCATCGTGCCTTCGACCACGTGCCACTGCACGATCCGGCCGTCAATCGGCGCCTGCACGTTCTGCGGCCGGTCCTCGGGGTTGTAGGCGATGACGCGGCCCGTGCCCGGGATGTTCTGCTGCCACGGGGTGACCACGAGCAGAATCGCCGCCAGGCCGATCAGGATGATCAGGAGACGCGCGAGGATCCGGGACGCCCGCGGGGCGTGCAGGGCCTGCAGCGCGACCCGTCCCTCGGTGCGCCACTGATTGGATGTCTTCACGGGCTTCATGCCTTCACCTCCCCACCCTCGCGGCGGCCCTCACCGAGGTGGCCGCCCTGGAGCGTGATCACACGCGAGCACCGCGCCAGCAGGTCGGGCTCGTCGGTGATACAGACGAGCGTCCACGGCGCATCGGGGCTGAACAGCAACTGCATGAGATGCAGTCGCTCGCCAGAGTAGTCGATGTGGTCCAGCGCGCCGTCGATGACCAGCAGGCGCGGCTGCCCGGCGATGGCGCGCGCCACCATCAGGCGCCACGCCTGCCGCGAGGACAGCGGCCGTCCATTGGGATGCAGTTTCGTCGACAGTCCCTCGGGCAGGGCCAGCAATTCGTCGTGCAGGCCGACGCGGCGCAGCGCGTCGTTGATGTCGGCAAGGCTCAGGTCGTCGCGGCCCAGGCGGACGTTGTCGATCACCGTGCCGGGGAAGACCTCGATGTTGCGAACCAGGGAGACACAGTGGCGCAGGTCGGCCAGCGGGATGTCGCGCGTGTCGAACCCGTCGATGAGCATCGCGCCCCGATTCGGCGCCCGCAGCCCGAAGAGGACGTCCGACAGAGTGCTCTTGCCCGACCCCACGGGGCCCGTCACACCGATGCGCTCACCTGCGGCAATCTGCAGGCTGGCGATGTCCAGCGCCGACGTGTCGCTGTCGGGATACGACACTTCGACCGAGGTCAACGACAGGCTGGCCGGGCCGGAGGGCGCCAGTGTCGCTTCGCCGCCCGCGTGCTCCAGCGGCAGATCGACCAGCGCGCCGAGCTTGTCGATGGCCGCGACCATGTCGTAGAACACCTCGAGCTGCTTGCCGAACTTCGTGAACGAGCTGACCATCAGCGCCACGATCAGCTCGCTGGCCACCAGCTGGCCGAGCGTGAGCTGACGCTCGATGACCAGCCACCCGCCGATGCCGAGCAGCAGCGAACTGGCCACCGCCTGCAGGGCGAACGACCCGATGATCTGCCGGAGCAGGATCTTGAAGTGCTTGGACCGGTAGGCCAGATAGTCCTCGAGCAGCGCCTGGGACCGCCGGGTGGCGAACTCCGGGCCGCCCTTGGACTTGAAGGTCACCAGATGCGCCGCAATCTGCTCCAGCCACGCCTCGAGCGCGTACTTGGCCTTCGACTCCCCGATGCTCGTGGCGATGGCGCCGCGGCCGAGCACGAAGACGATGAACAGCATCGACGCGACGATGAGCACGTCGAAGGCCAGCAGCCACGGGTGATACAGCGCCAGCAGCACCATGCCGATCGTCGTCTGCATGACGATGCTGAGACCGTCGATGAGCAGCAGCGCCGCCGACTTCTGCACGGTGACGACGTCGAAGAAGCGATTGACCAGCTCCGGGCCGTGGTAGCGGTCGAAGGCCTCGGCGCGCACGCGCAGCAGACGATGCGTGACGTCGATGGCGGTGCGGGCAAACAGGCTGCGCTGGATGATTTCGACCACGCCGGCGCGCAGCGCGTTGATGGCCGCCGAGAAGCCGAGACCGACGGCCACCAGCAGCGTCAGCACCACGAGCGGCTGCATCGCCGAACCGAAGGCGATGGTGTTGACGAGCGACTGGACGGCAATCGGCACGACCAGCGACAGCAGGCCGATGACCACCGAGTAGACGACGGCGACCCAGAGCGTCTGGCGCTCGCCCTGCAGCAGGGCTCGCAACCTGGCGACGGGCGCCATGGGCTGGTCGCCACGCGAGCGCATGGCCGACAGGGGCGCGACCGATTCGGCGAGCATCCAGCGCACGTGCGCGCTCGTGTCGGGCAACCCGAGCTGCATCGCGAGATCGCGCGCCGGCACCGTGCGCGGGCGCGGCGACTGCATCGGATCCACCACGGTCACTTTGGAGCCGCGGGCGCTGAGGATGGCCACCGGCGCCAGGCGGTCGTCCCGCGTGCCGAAGGTCAGCCACGGATGGGACGGCTCGGCGTCGCGGATGACCTCATCGAACGGGCGGTCGACGGCGATGCCGTCGAGGCCGACCTGCTGCAGCACCCAGATCAGCTGGTCGACAGGGCGTTCGGCGGCCCGCTGTTCGAGGCGTCGGATGGCGCTGTCGAGCGTCTCGGCCGAGACCTCGACATGGTGCGTGGCGAGCATCCAGCGGATGAGGGCGCGCCAGGCGGAGGCGTCGAAGGGGGCGGCGGCGTGTGGCGTGATCATTGTTGACTGGTGTTAATGTGCAAATATTTGCACATAAAGACATACGCGATGAATAAGACGCCTGTCAACCGAGAACGGTCGCTCGGGAGAGGAAGGGGGGACGGGCCGACATGCGGAATGCCGAAATGCCGGAATGCCGGAATGCCGAGGGCAGAAGGCAGAAGGCAGAAGGAGCAAGGAGGAAGGACGATTCCGGGTACGCGTGGGCGTGAGGCGGTTTGACGGCCGTCGGTGCTCCGACGTACTCTCGTCGTGTTCTCACATGCATATATCTGCATCTGACTCTGCCTTGATAGACGCCATGCCCCAACGTCATCTGGTCGCCAAGGAACTTGGCCATCTCTTCAGCGTCTTCAGCCATCCGGATCGCATCCGGATCATCGAGGAGTTGCGTGACGGAGAGCGCGATGTGAACGCGCTGCAGACGGCCCTGGACGTGACCCACTCGCGGACATCGCAGAATCTCGCCATCCTCCGCGCCAACCGGCTCGTCGCCGAGCGGCGGGAGGGGCGTCACGTCTTCTATCGGCTGGTCAACCCCGACATCGCACGATGGGTCCTCGAAGGCCTCCGCTTCATCGAAGAGGATCCCGCGCAGGCCGAACGCCGCCGCACGGCCATCCAGGAGGTCCGCCAGCTGTGGCGGCCCGAACCGGACGGCTCAGCGTCGTAGGGGGCGCGCCTGCAGACGCACCCGCGCCTGCGCCTTGAAGAAGCGGTCTTCGGCGGCGTAGTCCTTGTGCACCGGCGCTTCGAGTACCTGCTGGAACAGCCGTTGCGCCTCGGCCGGGCGCCCCTGCTCGGCGAACAGCTCGCCGAGGAAGAACAGGCTCACCGACGACTGCGGGTTGTAGGTCAGCGACTTCCGCAGATGCTGCTCGGCCTTGGCCGCGCTGCCGCCGAACAGGCCGGGGACCTTGTGATACCAGCGTCCCAGGGCGCGGTCCGCGGACCCCTCCATGAACGAGGGGTCGATCCGCAGCACGCGCTCCAGGGCCTGCTTGATGCGGGTCCGGTACTTGAGTCCCTGCCGAAGGCCGTACGACTCGGCAAGCGCGCCCATGGTCGCCGCCAGCCAGAAGTGCCCCTCCGGCCGGGCCTCGTTGAGCACGACCGCGTCCGTGGCCGCCGCCAGGCCGGTTTCGAGCCACATGCGGCGTTCCCGCTCCGGCCCCTGCGTCCCGAGAAAATAGCTGGCGCGGGCCAGCTTCCAGCACCCCACGAAGTCCTGCGGCGCGGCGCGATGATGGGCCAGATACTGGTCGGCCGCCTGCCGCGCGGCGACCGGATCCTCACGGCGCGCGTAGAGGGCGTCCGCACTCGCCGGAACCTGAGCCATGGCGTGCGCGTCCACACAGAGGGCCATGGAGGCCGTGAGGTAGACTGACCTGATGCAGATTCTCATCCGTTCCCTGCTGGAGCAGCTTGGAGAAGATCCTAGCAGGGAGGGACTGCTGAAGACCCCGGAACGCGTCGAGAAATCGATGAAGTTCCTCACGAGCGGATACACCGCCGACATCCCCGACATCCTCAACGGGGCCCTGTTCACGGTGGACTACAGCGAGATGGTCATCGTCCGCGACATCGACTTCTACAGCCTCTGCGAGCACCACCTGCTGCCGTTCTTCGGCAAGTGCCACGTGGCCTATGTGCCGCGCACGCAGGTCATCGGGCTCAGCAAGATTCCCCGGCTCGTGGATGTCTTCAGCCGCCGGCTCCAGGTGCAGGAGCGGCTGACCAACGAGATTGCGGAGTGCATCCGCGAGACGATCGACCCGCTGGGCGTCGGCGTCATCATGCAGGGCACCCACCTGTGCATGGCCATGCGCGGTGTCGAGAAGCAGAACTCGGCCACGGTCACCAGTGCCATGCTCGGGACGTTCCGCAGCGACGCCCGCACCCGCGCCGAGTTCCTCCAGCTCGTCAAGTAGCGGCGGTCACGCGGGCGCAACCGCGGCGCGCAGAGACGCAGCGATGGCCGACACGCCATCGGTCAGCGCCGCCGGTCCGGGCTGCAGGATCAGCGACGACCTGATCTCGTGGATGCGGCCGTGTCGAACGGCCGTGATCTCGGCCCATCCCGGACGCGCCGCGATCCGCGCCGGCTGCACGCGCTTGCCGCACCACGAGGCCAGGATGACCTCCGGGTCACGGGCGACGACGTCGGCCGGGGCCACGATCCGGTCCTTCGCCAGTCCTGCCCTCCGACACTCCGGGAAGATCGGCTCGCCGCCAGCCAGCTCGACCAGTTCCTCGACCCACTGGATGCCCGAGATGAGCGGGTCGTCCCACTCCTCGAAGAACACCCGAGGCCGTCTCGGCAGTGTCGCCGCCTGGGCGGCCACTGCGTCGAGGCCCTGCTGCAGCGTGTGCGCCAGCGCCTCCGCCTTCGCCTGCACCCCCACGAGGCTGCCCACCAGTCGCACCGCCTGCAGAATTCCGGCGATGCTCCGCTGGTTGAACGTCATCACCGGATACCCCTGGCGAATCAGTCCGCTGACGATGTCGGCCTGCAGGTCGGAGAAGGCCAGGATGAGGTCCGGCTCGAGCGCCTCGATCTTGTCGACGCGCGCGTGCAGGAAGGACGACACGCGCGGCTTGCTGCGCGCCTCGGGCGGGCGCACGGTATAGCCCGAGACGCCGACGATGCGCGCGCTCTCGCCGAGCAGATAGAGGATCTCGGTCGTCTCTTCCGTGAGGCAGACGATGCGGGACGGGTACACGCGCGTCAGTGGATCCGGCCCGACCCCGGGCGCGAGATCAGCAGGCGCTCGAGGATGGGCAGCAGCGCCGTGCCGCGGGTCAGTACATCCGACTTCTCGAGCAGGGCCAGCTTCTCGACGACGGGCACGTCGAGTGCCTGGCACACGGCGTTGATCAGGGCCTGATCGCTCATGCCCTGCGGCATGCGCACTTCGCCGCGGGCCACCGCCGGCAGGAGGAGCGCCTCCACCTGTCGGCGCAGCCGGGTCAGCGGCATGCGATCGCCGGTCGCGTCGGCCTCCTCGTGCCACCGCACCTGTGCGATCCGGTACGGTGTGGTGGTCGGCGGCTCGCTCACCACCTCGAAGCGCGAGACACCCTGCAGCACGATGTTGAACCGGCCATCGTCGAGCGGTTCGTGATGCACGATGGCGCCGGCACATCCCGTGGCGTAGATGGGCGGTGCGCCGGCCTGCACCTCCTGCCACCCCTCGCGCAGCACCGCCATGCCGATCAGCGTCGACCCGGCCAGCGCGTCACGCGTCATCGCCCGGTACCGATCCTCGAAGACGTGGAGCGGCAGATACACGTCCGGGAAGAGGACGACGTTGGAGAGGGGGAAGAGCGGAATCTGCGAGGGAAGCGTCAAGGACAATTCAGGCTCTCCTGGCCGGCATTCAACATTCAGAATGCAGTGCAGGTCGACCATCTGCCAGGCTCCGCGCGGATCCCGTCTGGTCTCCAGCACGCGACGCCACTCTGTCGTCATGAACGTGCGGCAGAGCCGACCCTGTGGGCCCCGCGCTTCATTCTGAACCTTGAATATCGCGGCACGGGCCCTGAATTACTAGTGCACCGTGCGCGTCTTGTTGTTCATGTAGTCGGTCAGCACGTACTGTCCGAGCGTCATCGGTGTGGTGAAGTACGCCTTGCCGTGGCAGATCTGGGCGACGCGGCGTACGAACGCCATCAGCTCGTAGTCGCGCGCGAGCATGAACGTGTTGATCATGATGCCGGCCTTGCGACAGGCGGCGACCTCGGCAAACGTCTCCGACACGATGTAGGGATCGAGGCCGAAGGCGTTGCGATAGATCTGCCCGTCCGGGCGCGTGATGGCCGACGGTTTGCCGTCGGTGATCATCACGATCTGCTTCATGTCCTTCTTCTGGCGCTCGAGCACACGGCGCGCCAGCCGCAGACCTTCGCGGGTGTTGGTGTAGTACGGCCCCACGCGCACCCGGGCGAGCTGCTCGACCGGCACCTCTTCGGCCGAGTCGTGGAACAGCACGGCGTTGAGGGCATCGCCGGGATACTGGTGGCGAATCAGATTCGCCAGCGCCAGCGCGACACGCTTGGCGGGTGTGAAACGGTCCTCGCCGTACAGGATCATGCTGTGGCTGCAGTCCAGCATCACCACCGTGGCGCACGAACTCTGGTACTCGCCCTGCGTCACGTGCAGGTCGGGGTAGTCGAGCTCGAAGCCCTGCCCGGGTTCGGGCAACCCGTTGCGTCCGACCGAGCTGAGCAGCGTCGCGACGGGATCCAGATTCATCGTGTCGCCGAACTCGTACGGCTTGACGGCACCGCCGGCGTCGATGCCGGTGGCCATGTCGCGGGTGTCGTGCCGACCCGCGCTGCTGCGGCCGAGCGACCCCAGTAGATCACGTAGCGCGCGATACCCGAGGAAGTCGATCCCCTTGTCGGTGACCTCGAACTTCACCGGCGGCAGGTCCGTGCCGTCCTGGCCGCCGCTCAGCGTGCCCTGCTCGGGCTGCGGCGTCAGGTAGCCCTGCTGGCCCATCCGATCGATCAGCTTGTCGAGCAACTGCTCGAGCCCGGACGTGCTGTCGCCGTCGGCCGGCTCGCCGAGCAGGCGCTCCATCTGCTCGGGCGACAGCAGGCCGTTGGACAGCAGGGCCTCGATGATGGCGTCCTGCAGTTCCTGCCGCGTGTGCCCGTGCGCGTTCGGGTCCGGCTCGTACGGGTTGTCGAACCCGCTGGCGAGCAGCAGGTCGGACAGCTTCGAGAGCAGCTGCTCGAGGTCGATGCCCTCGAGGTCGTCCGGGATGAACTTGGTGTACTTGTATTTCACTGTCGGCCTTCGTCATGCGGCCTTCGGGGTTGCAGGCGACGGCCGGCTCGGAGAGCCGGCCCTACCCATCTCGCGGCCTTCGGCATTCGGCATCGCGGCATTCAGTTGTAATACCGCCCCCCGCCGCCCCCGGCGCCGCCGAACCCGTCATCGTCGTCGTCGGCGAGCTTGCGTTCACGTCGCTTGTCGGCCTTGCCGCCGCGGCGCACGGGTTCGTCGCCGGCGGTGTACGTGCCCGCCTCGGTGCGACTGATGCGCTTGTGGGCGTGCAGCCCTTCGAGCACGAAATCGAGGGCCGAGGCGATGAGGGGCGCCGGGGCATCCTCGGGCAGGCCGAGTGCTTCGGGCGCGTCGGTCAGGCCCTGCACCTTGCGCGTCTGATCGAGCAGGACGGCGGCCGACGCGGTGTCGTCGAGCTGCAGCGACCCGCCCATGTCGAACCACTCGATAGCCTGGCGGAAGTTGACCGACCCGAGGTGGGCATCGAAGATCTGGCCGATGGCGGCGCGGATGATGTCGGCGGCGACCTTGTCGGCCCCCTTCAGTTCGCCCTCGTACTCGAGCTCGAGCTTGCCGGTGATGGCAGGCAGGGCCGCGTAGATGTCGGAGACGCGCGGCACCGCGAGGGCTTCATCGTGCAGCACGGCGCGCCGCTCGGCGTTGGAGACGACGTTCTCGAGCACCGAGATGGGCAGGCGCTGGCTGACGCCGGACCGCTTGTCGACCTTGGGCTCCTTGCGGGCCTGGAAGGCGACCTCCTCGACGATCTCGCGGATGTAGCGCGGCACCTCGATCGAGTGTCCGCCGTCGGTCGTGCGGGCCGTCCATGCCTCCTGTTCGGTGATCGCCACCCCCTCCTCGAGCGTCGAGGGATAGTGGGTGCGGATCTCCGAGCCGATGCGGTCCTTGAGCGGCGTGATGATCTTGCCGCGCGCCGTGTAGTCCTCGGGGTTGGCGCTGAACACGAGCAGGATGTCGAGCGGCAACCGCACCGGGAAGCCCTTGATCTGCACATCCCCCTCCTGGAGGATGTTGAACAGGCCCACCTGGATGCGTCCGGCGAGGTCGGGCAGCTCGTTGATCGCGAAGATGCCCCGGTTCGCTCGCGGCACGAGCCCGTAGTGCATCGTCAGCTCGTCGCCGAGCGCGAGCCCGGCCCGGGCGGCCTTGATCGGGTCGATGTCCCCGATCATGTCGGCGATGGTGACGTCCGGCGTGGCGAGCTTTTCGACGTAGCGCCGATCGCGCGGCAGCCAGTCGATCGCCAGGTCGTCGCCGGCTTCGGCCACGCGATGACGCCCGAACGCGCTCAGCGGCGCGACGGGGTCGTCGTTGATCTCCGAGCCGGGCACGACGGGGATCTCGTCGTCCAGCAACGTGGTGAGGGCGCGGAGCATGCGGCTCTTGGCCTGGCCACGCAACCCGAGGAGGATGAAGTGGTGCCGCGCCAGGAGGGCGTTGACCACCTGCGGCACGACCGTGTCGTCGTAGCCGAGCACACCGGGGAAGATCGGGCCACCCGCCTTGAGGCGAGCCAGCAGGTTGTCGCGGAGTTCGGATCGCACGGGGCGTCGCGCGACGCGTCCGGCCGCGATCTCCCGCTTCAGCGCGCCAAGCGTTGTCGGTCGGGACATGGGGCGATAGTATCAGGTCGATTTTGTCGAGCCGGCATGGCTCTGGCGAGCTCGCATCGTCACGACACGGCTTCGCCATAGGACTCCCACACTCGCCGCATGGTTGCTCCCGCTGTCGTTTCGCCACCCCATCCCGTTGCGTCGCTCGGCGCGCCCCTGGTCTTTGCGCATCGGGGCGGCTCGGCGTTGCGTCCCGAGAACACGCTGACGGCCTTCGATCACGGGCTGTCGCTCGGCGCCGACGGGCTGGAGTTCGACATCCGCCTCTCGAGTGACGGCGTGCCGATGGTGCATCACGACGCCACGCTCGACCGGACGACGAGTGGCACCGGCCCGCTCTCCGCCTGCACGGCAGAGGCCCTCGAGCGTCTCGATGCCGGGTACCACTTCCGCGACCTCTCCGGAAAGGCGTGGCGCGACGAGGGCTGTCGGATTCCCCGACTCGCGACGGTGCTGTCGCGCTATCCCGACGTGCCGATCATCCTGGAGCTCAAGGGCGATGACCCCGAGCTGGCGCGCGGTGCCGTCGCGCTGGTCCGCGCCGCCGGAGCCCTGCGCCGCGTGTGCTTCGCGGGCTTCGACGATGGCGTCGTGCGGACGGCGAGGGCCCAGGGCGCCGATGTCGTGTCGAGCGCGGCGCGAGAGGAGATCCGGTGGTTCCTCTACCGGTCGTGGGTCGCGGCCGCGCCGAGGCGGACGGCCTACCAGGCGTTCCAGGTCCCCGAGAAAGCCGGCGTGATGCGCGTGGTGTCGCGTCGTTTCGTGCGCGCGGCGGCGCGCGCAGGTGTGCCGGTGGCGGTGTGGACGGTGGATGAGCCCGCGGCGATGGAGCGCCTGCTCGGCTGGGGCGTCCGCGGGCTGATCAGTGATCGGCCGGATCTGGCCGTGCCGCTGGTGCACCGCTGGCGCGCGCGCCAGTGAGGGCCGGCAGCGACGTCTCGCCTGGGAGGGACGGCTCGCCTCTGGGTCGGGCCGGCTCTGCTCTGGGTAGGGCCGGCTCTCCGAGCCGGCCGTCACGGCCCGTTCGGAGAACGGGCCCTACCCGATCGTCGTCATCCCCCGGCAGCAGCACCAGCGCGAACAGGTAGAGCAGCACCACGAGGAAGGCGACGTAGGCCGTGGCGGCGCCGTGCGACGTGTAGCCGAGGGCGCCGAGCGACACGCCTTCGAGCAGCGTCGTCACCACCTTGCGCGCGAGGCTGCCTTCCGGGGCGTAGAGCGCGTCGAGGATCACGTACTTCAGCACGAATGCCGAGAGCAGGACCACGCCGAGGCTCTGCATCGCGCGTGCGCGGGTGGGCTGGGCCGCCAGCGTGTTGACGAGCAACAGCAGGAAGAAGACCGAGGCCAGCACCTGCAGCAGTCCGGACTCCGGCGACAGCGCGGTGAAGACCTGCGAGGACGCAAGCAGGAGCGTGGCGAGCAGCATGGCGCCGTTGGCGTTGGCGAGGCCGTGTCGATGCGGGCCGACGAGCGTCCACGGTGCCAGCACGCCGGTGCGCACGAGCACGCCCACCAGCAGCACGCCGAGCACCAGCGCCATCGGCGTCGGCGGCAGGAAGCGCCAGGCGCCATCAGTCACCCCGCTGCGGAAGCCGCCGCCGGCCGCCACGCCGATCAGCAACAGCGGCAGCACGAGCGCTTCACGGACGGCGAGCTGCGCCCACGGCATCGTCATCGTCGCTTCCGCAGCACGCGCAGGGGATTGAAGTCGGAGGCGTCGCGCGTCAGCCCCTGCTCGAATTCGACCTTCAGTTCGTCGGCGGTCTTCATGTCGAGGCCCGGGTCCTCGACGGTCAGGCGCCTACCGGGAGCGAGCGCGATGGCGCGGTTGACGGCCTCGAGCCCTTGCGTGAACAGCGTGTCGTCGCTGTACACGCGTCCCCACCCCTGGCGGTAGAAGCTGTAGGCGACGTAGAACTGCGTCACGGCGTGCCTCGACGCCGGGTCGGCTCGCGCGAAGGCCGAGCGCGCCTCGACGAACCGGTCGGTCTCGAAGAACTGCCGGCCCTGCTCGAAGTCGGCCTGGTTGATCTGGTAGGCCCCGACCGAGGCCGCGACCCCGCCCGTCAGCTCGTCGAGGTTGGTGGGCTGGTGCACGAACAGCCAGAGCAGTGCTCCGCAGCCCGCGAGCGACAGCGCGAGCCCTGTCGCCCGCACGGCGACCTCCCGCGTGGTCGCCGACAGTGTCGTCATCCGACGAACACCACGTGGACGATCCGCGGACCATGCACGCCGCGGGTCAGGGTCATCTCGATGTCGGCGGTCCGGCTCGGGCCCGTGACGAACACGACGTTGGCGGACGCGCGCAGCAGGGCCGGCTCGGCGACGAACAACTCGCCGAGCGTGGCATGCACGCGGCCGATCGGCACGAGGGCCACGTGCACCGGCGGCAGCAGCGAGACGAGGCGACCGCGGCCGTCCCCGTGCACGAGCACCACCGTGCCGGTGTCGACGAGCGCGGCATGCGCGCCGGTGATGCCGACGATGGCGGCGTCGAGCCGTCGCGAATCGAGGTCGCGTGCGGCCTGGTCGGCGTGCACGTGCGCGTCGAGACGCGCCGCGCCACGACTCTGCACCAGTGCCGTCACGTCCGGCAGCACGAGATGCGGTGCGTCCCAGCAGACGAACGGTGCCGGCCCCGTGGTGCCCTCGCGTTGCCACTCGGCAGCCTCGAGATAGCCCAGCGCGATGTCGGCGGCCTCGGCGGCGGTCGAGACGCGCGAGACGCGCCCACCGACGGCCTCACAGGCCTCTGTGAACTGCGCGAGGGCCTCGTCCACGGTGGGTGGCATCGGCGCGGTCGCGAACGCGCCGGGATGCGGCACCACCGTGCCCGACGGGGCCAGCTTCGCGCGCAGGCTCGCCGGGAACAGGTCGCGCGTCACGACTGGCCTCGCGTCTCCGCCTGCCGCCGGCGCCGCGCCGTGAACGTCTCGGCGGCCATGGCGGGAAAGTGCCGGTGACGTGTCCAGCCGGCGAGCGGCCCCGGCAGCCGGTCGAATCCGTTCGGTCCGAACCAGCGCGACACTCGCCGCGCGACGGCCGATGCCCATCGGAACAGGCGCGGCCGCGTCGCCAGCAGCCGGAACACGTGCAAGCCGTCGCCGACCCACCGCGGCGTGTGCCCGCCCTCCTCGGCGCGGGCGCGCAGCGCGAGCAGCATGCGCGGGATGTCGATGCGTACCGGACACGCGTCCTTGCACGCGCCGCACAGACTGCTCGCCTGCGGCAGATCGGCCCACGGGCCCATGCCGAAGGCGCCAGGCGTGTAGACCGCACCGACCGGGCCCGGATAGACGCTGCCGTAGGCGTGTCCGCCGATCTCCTGGTAGACCGGGCACACGTTGAGGCAGGCGCCGCACCGGATGCAGTAGAGGATCTCCTCGAGCTCGGTCCGGAGCATGTTGGAGCGACCGTTGTCGACGAGCACGACGTGCAGGGCGGACGGGCCGTCGGGATCATCGGCGCGGCGTGGCCCGGTGATGACATTGGTGTAGACCGTCAGCGCCTGGCCCGTGCCGCTGCGCGCCAGCACCCGCAGGGAGACGGCGAGGTCGGCCGCGGTGGGGACGACGCGCTCGATGCCCATCAGGGCCACGTGCAGTCGAGGCACGGTGGTGGAAAGCCGGCCGTTGCCTTCGTTCTCGACGAGGCAGAGGCTGCCGCTGTCGGCGACGGCGAAGTTGACGCCACTGATGCCCATGTCCGCGGCGAGGAACTCGGCGCGCAGCATCCGGCGCGCGAACGCCGTCATCTCCGGGATGCCGGCGACCTCGGCCTCGGTGGCGTGCAGTTCTCGACGGAACGTCTCGGCGACCTGCTCCTTCGTCTTGTGGATGATGGGCGCGATGATGTGCGACGGCACGTCGTGATCGAGCTGGATCACGTACTCGCCGAGGTCGGTCTCCACCACCCGCATGCCGGCGGCCTCGAGCGCGTGATTCAGCTCGATTTCCTCGGAGACCATCGACTTGCCCTTGACCACCCGCGTGACGTCGTTGGCCCGCGCGATGTCGACGACCAGTCGGGTGGCCGCCTCGGCATCGGCCGCGAAGTGCACGTGGACGCCGAGGGCCGTGGCGTTGGCGACGAACTCGTCGAGGTAGCGGTCCAGATTGGCGATGGTGTGGGCGCGAATCTGTCGCGCATGGTCACGGGCCGCCTCGCCATCGGCGATCAGTCCGATGGCCTGTTTGCGCGCCACGACCATCCGGCCCGTGGCGCGGTCCAGGGCGGTCTGGAGGTTCTGGTCCGCCATCGCCTGGCGGGCCCGCGTGTAGAACGGCAGTGGCGCGACCTGGCTCATGCACCCTCCCCGGCCAGCACATCGGCAATGTGGCGCACCCGCACCGCCTGGCCCTTGCGATCGAGGCCGCCCTGCATGTGCATCGCGCAACTGATGTCGGTGACCACGATCGTGTCGGCGCCCGAGGTGGCGATCTGCCGGCACTTGCGATCGAGCATCGCCCCGGAGATGTCCGGCAGCTTGACCGCGAACAGGCCGCCGAAGCCGCAACACGTGTCGTGCTCGGGCAGCGCGACCATCGTGGCCGCGCCCACGTGCTCCAGCAGCGCGCGCGGCTGCGCGTCGATGCCGATGCCGCGCAAGCCGTGGCAGCACGCGTGATACGCCAGCGTGCCGGTCGTCGACGACGGCACCGCCGTCACGCCGAGCACGTCGACGAGGAACTGGCTGAACTCCCAGGTCCGGGCCGCCACCGCAGCGGCGCGCGCCGCCCAGGCCGGATCACCGGCGAGCAGCGCCGGGGCCTGATGCACGAGCATGTCGGTGCAGGAGCCCGAAGGAATCACCACCGGGGCCGGGTCCCGCTCGAGGACGGCGATGGTGTGCTGGGCCATCGCGATGGCGTCGGGTCGCGCGCCGGCGTTGCAGGCGGGCTGCCCGCAGCAGGTCTGGTCCTCGGGGACCACGACCTCGACACCGTGCTGTTCGAGCACGCGGACCACGGCGTCGGCCGTCGACGGCGAGAAGTGATCGACCAGGCAGGTGACCAGCAACTGGACCCGGGTCGGCCGCGTCGCGGGGGCGGCAGGCGAGGACATGCCAGGATTATGGATCGCGGTGGCGTCCGGCATTACTATCCTCGCGTGACCGATACGCCTGCGCCGTTCCGTTGGGGGATCCTCGGGGTCGCCCGCATCAATCGAGCCCTCGTCGGCCCGCTGGCGTCCAACGGACACCAGTTGCTGGCCATCGCCTCGCGCAGCCTCGCGCGGGCGCGCACCTACGCGGACGCGCAGGGCATTCCCCGCGCCTACGGCAGCTACGAAGAACTGCTCGCCGACCCCGACATCGATGCCGTCTACATTCCGCTGCCGCACTCGATGCATGTCGAGTGGGCGGAGAAGGCGGCCGAAGCCAAGAAGCACGTCCTCGTCGAGAAGCCGATTTCGCTCGACGGCGCCGGCGTGCGCACCCTGCAATCGGCCGCGCGCACCCATGACGTGGTCATCACCGAGGCGTTCATGTACCGCCACCACCCCCTGGTGGCCAAGGTCCGGGAACTCGCCCACGACGGCACCATCGGCCGCCTGCAGGGCGTGCGCGGCACGTTCTCGTTCGTGCTCGACCGTCCCGCGGACACGCGGCTGGACCCCGAGTTCGGCGGCGGCAGCCTCTGGGACGTCGGATGCTATCCGGTCTCGTTCGCCCGCACCGTCGTCGGCCAGCGGCCCGTGGCCGTGCAGGCCGCGGCCAACTGGTCGCCGGGCACGATCGACCTCAGCTTCTTCGGGCAGATCCAGTTTCCGGACGACATCGTCGCCCACGTGCACAGCAGTTTCGAGTCGCCGTTCAAGACCGAGATGGAAGTCATCGGCAGCGAGGGCCGCCTGCTGATCAAGCGGCCGTTCAAGCCGGAGACGGTCGAGACCATCGAGGTCATGACGCCGACCGAGACGTACCTCGTGACGGTCGAAGGGCCCGCCCTCTACCAGGGCGAAGTGGACGACGTGCGCGAGAGTGCCCGGAGCGGGCGCGCGCCCCTCGTGACCCTCGACGACAGCCTCGACAACGTGGACACGCTGACGGCGCTGCTGAAGGGCGCCCGGACCGGCAACACCGTCGAGCTGCCGTAGCTACGGCAGCTCGACGCGCTCGCGTCCCCTGCCGCGGAACCCCTCGAGCTCGACCTGCACGTCCCGCTGGTCGAGCGATCGGTGGTACTCGATGCGGGGCTGGTCGTCGGTGAGCAGGGGCCCCGGGCCGACGAAGGCTCTCATCGCGTTGGCATCGCCACTGTAGGCGCCCATCAGCGCGCCAAACGAGCCGAGCCCCACGCTGGCCAGCGCTGCGGCGGTGTGCTGGTCCTGCAACTTGTGGTTGAAGGCCTGGCGACTCACGCGCAGGGGACGCTTCGTGCCGGCCATCAGGGTCCCCCCGTTCCACAGTGTGGCGTCGGGAAACACCTCGAGGAAGGTCCGCATGATGAGGTCGTATTCGACCTTCGGACGATGGCCGATCCACTGCAGCATGATCCCGTCGTCCTTCAACACCGCGCGTGCCAGCTCGAAGTACTCGCGCGAGTAGACGAGCCCGGCGCCGGCGTGCTGGGGCTGGATGATGTCGGCGGTGATGACGTCGTAGCGCTTGTCGGTCAGGGCGAGGTAGTTCCGTCCGTCCGAGACCCGCAGGTGCACGTTGGGCTGGCGCAGGACGTCGTTGTTGACGTGCGCGAACTGCGCGGCACCCCGCACGACACTGTCGGAGAGTTCGACCACGTCGATCTCCACCCCGGCATGACGGCTGACGGCCCCGGCCGTCGCGCCGCCGCCGAGCCCGATCACGAGGATGTCGTGCGGGTTCGGGTGCAGGGCGAGCGGGAAGAGGCCGATCTGCGCGTGCAGGCGGACCATCTGGAACGAGTCGTTGGCCTGGTGCAGCCCGTCGAGATACATCACCTTCATGCCGCCAGGCGCGCGGTTCACGGCCACCGTTGTCTGCACGCCTTCCTCGCGCCACAACACCACCTCGCCGCGCGGGTAGCGCCGGCCGATGGTCACCTTGAACAGGTCCTCCTGCTGCACGGCGAGCCAGCCGCAGGCCAGCATCGTCGCGGCGGCCGGCACGATCAGCCGCCTCGGCGCCCCCGCGCGCGTGGCCAGCAGCAGTCCGCTGAGCACATAGGTCCAGGCCGCGAGCACGAGGCTCAGCCGGCTTCCCAGCCACGGCAGGAGCACGAAGCCGCCGAGCACGGCCCCGGCGATGGCGCCGAGCATGTTGATGGCGTAGGCCAGCCCGATGCGGCGTGCCAGGTCAGGCGACGAGGGGTCGCCGCTCCCGGCCCAGACCCGCAGGGCGATGGGGAAGGCAAGTCCCATCAGGAACGCGCTCGGAAAGATCGCCACGACTGACGCCTGGATCGGCGCCGAGGTCTTCCAGCCCCACTGATACGTGGTGGTCAGCAACAGCAACGAGGCCAGGACGGCCAAGCCCGTTCCGAGGTTGACCAGGGCCAATGAGCGGACCCAGTCACGTTCGCGTCGCAGCACCCGTGTCGCCAGGGCGCTGCCGAGCGAGATCCCCCCGAGCACGGTCGCGAGCATCGTCGTGAAGGCGTAGGTGGTAGCTGGCAGGATCAGCACGAGCATCCGGAACCAGACCACCTCGAGCGCCAGCGACGCGAGCCCGGACAGCGCGAAGAAGGTCAGCACCAGGCGCGACGTCCACCCGGTCGCCGGCGGGACCACGAGCGAGGCGGCGTGGCCCTCGACCGACGTCGGCGCGTCACTCGCCTCGGGCGCGACCGCCCCGTCAGCCTGCCGGGCGAGGTACAGCGCGCCCAGGCCCACGACGAGGTTGAGGCCGGCGGCGATGAGGAAGGTCCGCCGCAAGCCGACGCCGCCTATCAGATAGAATCCGGCCAGGACGGCGCCCGTGATGGCCCCGCCCGCGTTGACGGCATAGAGCAGCGCGACACGCGGTCCCAGGACGCCGCGCGTCGTGGTGGCGGCGCGCACGACGAGAGGCGTGGTGGCGCCCATCAACGTCGTCGGCAGGATGAGGACGGCGGCCGAGCAGGCCAGCCGCGCGACGGTGAGGGCGACGAGGTTCTCGGGCAGGGCCTCGGCGACCTGCCCGTACACGGTCTGCGCCGCCTTGAGCAGCGTGGGCGTGAGCAGCGCGATCACGGCGATGCCCAGTTCCACGGCCGCGAGCCAGCGCAGCGGGCTACGCACGCGGTCGGCAAGTCGACCCGCGAGCAGGCTGCCCAGGGCCAGGCCTCCCATGAAGCTGCCGAGGACGGTGCTGGCGGCATAGGCCGTCACGCCGAAGACGACCGACAGCATCCGAAGCCAGAGCACCTGGTACATCAGACCGCTGACACCGGACAGGAAGAACAGTGCCGACAGGGCGATCGGGGTTACCCCCACCGCGCGTGATAGCGCAATACGCATGAGTCAGCGTCATGATAACCGACCGGTCCGGTCGCCGCTGCCAGCTGGGAGTGGGGAGGCCGCCGAATACGTGTCGGGGCAGGTGGAGCGCATCACCTACCACGACGCCGAGAGCGGGTTCTGCGTGCTGCGCGTCAGCTTGCGCGGCCGCCGCGAGCCGGCGACGGTCGTCGGGCATGCGGCGCAGGTCGCGGTCGGCGAGCACGTCCACGCGACGGGGGCGTGGGTGCAGGACCGCACCCACGGCCAGCAGTTCAAGGCCGACTGGATTCGCGTCTCGCCACCAGACTCGCCCGAGGGGATCGAGCGCTATCTCGGGTCGGGGCTGATCAAGGGGATCGGGCCGCATCTCGCCAAACAACTGGTCGGCGCCTTCGGCACGGCCGTCTTCGACGTCATCGATCGCGAACCCGATCGTCTCCTCGACATCGCCGGCATCGGCCGCGTGCGCGCCAGACGCATCGTCGAGAACTGGCAGGGCCAGCGCGCGGTCCGCGAGATCATGGTGTTCCTGCACACCCATGGGGTCAGCACCAGCCGCGCGGTCCGCATCCACCGGACGTACGGCGCCGACGCCGTGAAGGTCCTCACCGACGATCCGTACCGTCTGGCCCGCGACATTCGTGGCATCGGGTTCCTCACCGCCGACCAGATTGCCCGCCAGATTGGCGTGCCGCTCGACGCGATGGGCCGTCGTCGCGGTGCGCTCCTGCATGTGCTGTCCGAGGCCGTCGACCAGGGCCATTGCGCGCTGCCGACCTCGGATCTGCGTGAGCGCACGGCCACGCTGGTCGACCTTGCGGCCCCCCTCATCGACGAGGCGATCGCCCTCGAGGTCGAGGCGGGATCGCTGATCGCGACGTCGATCGACGGCGCGCCGGTGCTGGCTCTTGCCGCCCTCGACGCCTCGGAGCGCTCGGTCGCCCAGCGGCTGTCCGATCTGGTCCACCGTCCCCGCCCGTGGCCGGCGATCGACCCGGAACGGGCCCTGCCGTGGATCGAGGAGAAACTCGCGCTGGCCCTGTCGCCAAGTCAGCGGACGGCGGTCGCCCTGGCACTCGACGCGCGCGTGCTCGTGCTGACCGGCGGCCCCGGTGTGGGCAAGACCACCGTGCTGCGCGCGATTCTCGGCATTCTGATGGCCAAGGGCGTGCGTCCGCTGCTGGCGGCGCCCACCGGGCGCGCGGCCAAGCGCATGACCGAGGCGACGGGGCTCGAGGCCAGGACCATCCATCGCCTGCTCGAGATCAATCCGCAGGACGGACGCTTCCGCCGCCGTGCCGGCCATCCGCTCGAGGGCGACCTGCTCGTGATCGACGAGTCGTCCATGGTCGATGTGGTGCTGATGGCGCACCTGCTGCAGGCCGTCCCGGATGGGATGGGGCTGCTGCTCGTCGGCGACGTCGACCAACTGCCGTCGGTCGGGCCCGGACAGGTGCTCGGCGACGTCATCGCGTCGGGCCGCGTGCCGGTGGCCCGGCTCACCGAGATTCATCGCCAGTCCGCGGAGAGCCGCATCGTCGTCGCCGCGCACGCGATCAATGCCGGCCAGATGCCCGCCTTCAGTCAGGCCGGGCAGGGCGACTGCTTCTTCGTCGAGGCCGAGGACGCCGACCGCGCCCTTCAGCTGCTGCTGCAGGTCGTGTCCGAGCGGATTCCGCAGCGCTTCGGCCTGAACCCCGTGCGGGACGTCCAGGTGCTGTGCCCGATGAACCGCGGCGGTCTCGGGGCGCACGCCCTCAACCAGTCGCTGCAGCGTCTGCTCAATCCGCACGGCGCCCCGGCCATCGAGCGCTACGGACAGCGCTTCGCCGTCGGCGACAAGGTCATGCAGATCGAGAACGACTACGACAAGGAGGTCTACAACGGCGACCTCGGCGTCGTCCGGGCCATCGCCGTCGAGGAGGAGACGATGAGCGTCGAGTTCGACGGCCGCCTCGTCGTCTTCGACTTCGGCGATCTCGACCGGCTCGTGCTGGCCTACGCGACCACCGTCCACAAGGCGCAGGGGTCGGAGTACCCGGCGGTCGTGATTCCGGTCACCACGCAGCACTATCCGATGCTGCAGCGGCACCTGCTCTACACCGGGGTGACCCGCGGCAAGCAGCTCGTGGTGCTCGTCGGGCAGGCACGGGCGCTTGGCATCGCCGTCCGGGGCGCTCAGACCCGCCGCCGATGGTCACAGCTGCGCACGCTGCTGTCGGCGTAAACTGCCAGCATGTCGATCCTCTGTGCCGTCGACCTCTCGCGCGCGTCGGGGCTCGCCCTGACCACTGCGAGTCGCATCGCCTCCACGTTCGCGCAACGACTCACCATCGTGACCGTCGCCGACCCCCTGCTGGCGGCGGCCGAGGGCGTGCGGTCTGGCGCCGATCCCCTCGCGTTGCTGAGGCAGGCGCTGGGCGAATTCGTCGACGAGACGCTCGGCGCCGGCGCGTCTGCGCAGCACCAGCTGGTCGTGCCGGTGGGCGACCCGTCCACGGAGATCCTCGGCCAGGCTGACGCCGTCGAGGCCCAGCTGGTGGTCCTCGGCACGCAGGGGGCCAGCGGCGTGAGCAAGTTCGTCTTCGGCTCGGTGGCCGAGCGGGTGCTCCGCAAGACGACACGGCCGGTGCTGGTCGTGCCCCCGGCCGTCGACGGCGGACCGATGCGGACGCTGGGCTCCATGGAGGAGGTCCTCGCGCCCGTCGATTTCCACGACCACGCGCTCGACGATGCGCGGATCGCGGCGCGGGTGGCGCGGGCCAGTCACGCCAGGCTGCGGCTGTTGCACGTGGTGACCGGCGGCACGGCCACGCGCTGGACCGTGCTGCGCCCGACGATGAGCGAAGAGCTGGCGGAGCAGATCAACGGCTTCCGCACGTCGGAGATGAGCGCCGCCCAGCAGGCGCTCGAACGTCTGGCCGACGAGGTCGGCGGTGCGCCCGGCCCCATGCTCGAGGTTGCCGAGGGCGCCGTGGCCGACCAGATTGCGGCGGTCGCCGACCGCGCCGACGTCGACCTGGTGGTCCTCGGCCTCCGCGGTGTGCCCGGGCTGATCGGCACCCGCGTCGGCGCCGTCGCCTACCGCGTGCTGTGTGCATCGCCGGTGCCCGTGCTCGCGGTGCCGCACGAAGCGCGCGCCAACGGTTCCCTCGCCTTTCTCGGCCCCGCCTAACGCTCGAGGATGAAGCGGGCGATGGTCGTGCCGAGCGACGCCTCATCGGCACCCGTCTGAGCGAGTGTGGCCTGGCCGCGTCGGGCCAGGGATCGGCAGAGCAGGGTGGCGCTCGACGAGGGCGTGTCGGCGATGCAGAGCGTCGGCCGTCGCAGTTTCTCGACAGCCGCACGGGTCGACCAGTCGTGCGGCCCGATCGGTCGCAGCGCCAGCGCCGGCGGCTCGACCTCGAAGAACGCCGTCGGGCCGGGGTGCACCAGCACCACGCCGGCGATCTTCCGATCGGGCGGCATCATCTCCGCCGCCACCGCCATCGTCTCGGCGCCGAACTCGCGCCCGCCGATGAACACCGGCAGCCCGGTGCTCGCCAGGGCGTCGGTCAGCCGTTGCAACTCCAGCGCGACGTCGCGCGGTGAGCGCCGCTGCCAGAACGACTGCAACGCATCGATCCCGACGACATGGATGCCCGCGTCGGCCAGCTGGCGGGCCAGCCGTTCTTCCGGCTGCCGCCAGCCGCGGGCCGGGGACAGCAGGACGAGCATGCCTCGTGGCCGCGAGGACCACGCCGCGGTCAGCGGCAGATCGAAGTGCCTCAGCCACCGCTGGACGGGCGTGCGGTCGGGGGAGGCCTCGCTGGCGGCCACCGCGAGGGCCTCGTCCAGCGGCGCACGGAGCGTGCGTGCGGACGAGGCGAATCGCCAGCGGTCCACCGCCGGTGGCTCTGACGACGGCGCGCGTTCGCAGTCGGTCGGCAGGTCCTCGACGGGAGCGCCCACGGACACCGCGCCGGGCAGGGCCCCTGGTGCGGCGCCCGCCAGGGCCGATGCGGCGAGGGCGAGCGCCCCCGGCGTCGCCACCACGACCGGACGCAGGTACCGGGTCAGCCCGGCGTCGCGCTGCGCGCGCCGGGAGATGTCCTCGAGCACCGGCGCGACGGCCGCGCACGCGATGTCGGCTGGCACCGCGAGACGGGTCGTGTCGACGTCCACGAGGAGCACATGACCGGGGATCGCCTCGCCGAGGGCGGTGCGCTCGGCTGGACTGCCGGCGCGATGCAGCAGCAGGACCACGCCGGTGGGCGCGGCGCGCGGCACCTGGACGGGCGTGGTACCCAGATGTGGCAGGTCGAGGCGGACGGCCCGCGCGCCCAACCGGACGTCGGGAGCGCTGCGCAGGTCGTCGCCGAGGCCGACGCCGGCCGCGAGCAGCAGGACGCCGCCGGCGCCAAGGCGTCGCCAGACCTCCCGCCTGCGCCTGCGCCGACCGGTGAGGGGCACGAGGGCAGGCTACATCAACAATTCAGAATTCAGGATTCAGAATGAAGCGCGGGGCGAGCACCGCCATCTGCCGCCTGCACGCCACCTTCGGCAGACGGGCAATTGAGGCGTGTGTCTCGACATTCAAAGTTCAGAATGAAGCGCGGGGCCAGCACCGCCATCGACGCCTGCACCGCCACCTTGGGGGACGGGTAATTGAGGCGTGTGTCGTGACATTCAGGATTCAGAATGAAGTGCGGGGCGAGCACCGCCATCTGCCGCCTGCACCGCCACCTGGGGGGACGGGCAATTGAGGCTAGTGCCGCAAATTGAGAATTCGGAGCGCAGCAAGGGGGGCCTTGCAGAGCGCTGCGCTGCGCGGGTACGGAAGAGCTGACCCTGCCGGCCCCGCGCTGCATTTTGCATTGTGAATTCTGAATTATTCCTTGTCCCAGTCCCGCGATCGTTCGACGGCGCGCTGCCAGCGGCGATAGCGGCGGTCGCGTTCGGTCTGGTCGATGGACGGGGCGAACTCGCGGTCCAGCGCCCAGTTCCGGCGCACGTCCTCGAGATCGTTCCAGTAGCCGACGGCGAGGCCGGCGAGGTATGCCGCGCCGAGGGCCGTCGTCTCGCCGACGGCCGGGCGGCGCACCGGCACGCCGAGCAGGTCGGCCTGGAAGTGCAGGAGGTGCGCGTTGACCGTGGCGCCGCCGTCGACCTTGAGGCTCGACAACGTGATGCCGGAGTCCTGCTGCATGGCCTCGAGCACGTCGCGCGTCTGGTAGGCCATCGACTCGACCGCCGCGCGCGCCAGATGCGACGCCGTCGTGTTGCGCGTCAGGCCAATCACGAGGCCGCGGGCGTACTGATCCCAGTACGGAGCGCCGAGACCGACGAACGCCGGCACGAGGAGCACGCCGTCGGCGTCGGTGGACTCGAGCATCAGGCGTTCGACGTCCGCCGACGTGGGAATCAGCTTCAGCCCGTCGCGCAGCCACTGGACCACGGCACCGGCGATGAACACGGCGCCCTCGAGGGCGTAGGTCACCTCCGAGCCGCGCTGCCACGCCACCGTCGTCAGCAACCCGTGCTTCGAAGGAGCCGGCGTGTCGCCCGTGTTCATCAACATGAAGCAGCCGGTCCCGTAGGTGTTCTTGGCGCTGCCCGGCTCGAAGCAGGCCTGGCCGAAGAGCGCCGCCTGCTGGTCGCCGACCGCGCCGGCGATCGGGATCGCGGCACCGAACAGGTCCGGCGTGGTGTGCCCGTAGACCTCGCTGTTGCTGCGAATCTCGGGCAGCATCGCCCGCGGCACGTCGAGCAGCGCCAGCAGGTCGTCGTCCCACTCGAGGGTGTGGATGTTGAACATCAGCGTGCGCGAAGCGTTGCTGACGTCGGTCACATGGATGGCGCCGCCGGTGAGGCGCCACAGGAGGAAGGTCTCGATCGTCCCGAACAGCACCTCGCCGCGCGCGGCCCTGGCCCGCAGCCCCTCGTGCTCGTCGAGCAGGTGCTTGACCTTCGTGCCCGAGAAGTACGCATCGACGACCAGACCGGTCTTCTGGCGAATCAGGCCCTCGTGCCCCTGTTGCTTCAGGCGATCGCAGATGCCGGCGCTGACGCGGCTCTGCCACACGATGGCATTCGCCACGGCCTTGCCCGTGGCGCGCTCCCACAGCACGGTCGTCTCACGCTGGTTGGCGATGCCGATGGCGGCGATGTCGGCCGCGGTGGCGCCTGCCTTGGCCATCACCTCCCTGGCCACGGCCAACTGCGAGGACCAGATGGCTTCCGGATCGTGTTCGACGAGCGCGGGTCCCGGGAAGATCTGCGGGAACTCCTGCTGGGCCTGGGCGACCACGCGTCCGTCCCGCCCGAAGAGAATGGCGCGGCTGGACGTGGTGCCTTGATCGAGAGCGAGGACGTAGGTCATCGGGAGTCGGAATCGCTGGGTAGGGCCGGTTCTCCGAACCGGCCGTCGTGGCCGCCGCTGACGCCTCGGCGAGGCGTCGTCCTCTATCGCTCGACGCGCTGAATCGGGTCGGCGAGGCGATTGGTCTGCGCCGGGTGATGCGCGCGGATGAACAGGTCATAGGCCGTACCGCCGACCACCGCACCGACGCAGGGCGCGACGATGGGCACCCACCAGTAGCCGTTGGCCGCCGTGAACACACCGCCACCCCATCCCGCCAGGGCGGTGAACAGCCGCGGGCCGAAGTCGCGCGCCGGATTGATGGCGTATCCGGCGTTGACGCCGAAGCCCATCCCGATGGCCATCACCGTGAGGCCCACGAACACCGGGGCCAGCGACGCGGCCGGCGGCGCGTTGCGCTCGTCGCTGATGGCAAACACCATCGCCACCAGCAGCGCCGTGCCGATCACCTGGTCGACGAACGCCCCGAAGGTCGAGAGGTACGCCGCCGGATAGGTGGCGAAGATGCCGGCCGTGCCCTGCGCCCCGAGGATCTGCCGCACGCCGCCATCCAGCGGGGCGAAGGCCTCGCGGTACGTGAGGTAGACGATCGCGGCACCGACGAAGGCGCCGAGGACCTGGGCGATCACGTAGGGACCGACCCGGCGCCACGGGAACCCACGGCGCAGCGCCAGGGCGAGCGTGACGGCCGGGTTGAGGTGGGCGCCGCTGACGCCGGCCGAGGCATACACGCCGAGGATCACCGCGATGCCCCAGCAGAGGTGGATGCCGAGCGGGCTGCCCGCCGTGTTGCCGCTGAGGACCGTCTGCGCGACGACCCCCACGCCGAAGGTGATCAGGATGGCCGTACCGAAGAATTCCGCGAGGGCTTCACGCATCGTGGGGTTATCCCGAGTGACTGACCGACTTCAGGTCGGCGCGTTGGTCGGCGTAGGAGGTGTCGAACGCGGCGACGCGCGGGTCGGGCGTCCAGCCGAGCCGCTGACAGGCGTCGGCATATAGCGCCGGCCACCAGTTCTCGTGCGTCGTGAGGCCGTCGCGCTGCCAGGCCGTCCAGTCCATGAGGACACGCGACCACGCGCGATCGCCGGCGCGCAGGGCCTCGGTCTGGCTCGGCATCGCCGAGACATACCACTGCTTGCCGATGCGGGCGTGCAGCACTTCGTCGGCCCAGTCGTAGTCCTGGAACGTGATGGCGAGCGGCGAGCCGGCCGCCTGGGCTATCTCCCACTCGTAGCGCTTGCCATGGCGCGGCATGAGGCCCTGCTCGATGAAATACAGGACGGCGTGGCGCTCGAGCGCGGTGATCTGCGTGTTCAGCCCGAGCGACCACGTGAAGTTGACGCGCACCAGCGCCGGCCAGTCGACGCCGAGGTCGGCAAACAGCACCTCACCCATCATCGCGTGGCGGGCTTCGTCCCACAGCTGCCGCGTCATGTCCCGCGTGTAGCCCCACGGCTTGCCGGTCGTCTCGACGATGATGCTGGCCATCATCTCGGGGACGTCGATCTCGCGCAGGCGCTTGTAGGCGAGCATCAGCAGCTTCGGCTCGGGCGGGAAGCTCGTGTCGTAGATGAACGCTTCTGCGTTGACGCCCATGTTGTAGGGATCGGAGAAGCGGGCATCACGGCGCGGCACCGGGTCGTACGGCCGCGGGGTGGTCGAGAACCGCGCCGCGGGACACGGCGGCGCCTCGCTCGCCGTCCCGTCGAGCCCGTGGGCGGCGGCCATGGCCAGGTGCAGCACCTCGAGCCACGAGGCCGACGGCTCCGACGCGGCGGCCAGCGCCTGCGCGGCCTGACGCCCGGCGGTCAGCGCCTCGGCCAGGTCGAGCCGGGCATGCCGCAGCAGGTGCCGCGTCGGCGCATCGGCCAGGGGATGCGCATCGGCATGGAGCGCGGCACACGCCTCGTCCAGCGTCGGCAGCAGCACCGTGTAGAGCGCGGCGCAGAGGTGCGTGCCATCGGGGGCGGCGGCGACCTCGTCGAGCGCGAGTTGCAGCGCGGCGGGCGGCGGATCCTCCAGCCCGAGCGGCGGCTCGCGCATCTCGCCCACCCGGCCACGGATGGCCGAGACGAACTCGGCCAGCAGCCACGCATGGTGGCTGTACAGCATCTTGAGCTCGTACTGCGGCTCGTCGGTCACCCTGGCGATGAGCACGCCGTGAAGGGCGCGCGCCACCGCGTGCAGGCGCTTGAGCCGCGCCACCGTGGCGTCGACGCTCAGGCCGGGCGCGGTGGCCTGGTGCAGGGTGCAGAGGCCCGCGAGGGCCGGCAGGCCGGGCACGGGCGCGGGAGGCAGCGGGGTGAAAGGCATGCGGATCTCCGGGTGGCGGCAGTGTACTGCCGAACGCTGACCGACGGTCCTGGGTAGGGCCGGCTCTCCGAGCCGGCCGTCGCCGACACCTTCGGCCCGTTCGGAGAACGGGCCCTACCCGATTACCTCGAACGGCCACCGCCGGGTCTGGCGTGACCACACCAGGAACGCCACCCCGCCGGCCGCCAGCAGCGCCAGGCCGAAGGCGATGACGAAAGGATCGGTCGTGGCGAAGAGGAACAGCCAGCCGAACAGGGCGAGGATCAGCGGCAGCGGGTAGAGCCACACGCGGAACGGGCGCGGCAGGTCCGGCTGCGTCCGCCGCAGCAGCACCAGCGCGGCCATCTGCCCGATGAACTGCACGAGGATCCGCATCGTCACGAGCGCGTCGATGACGATGCCCAGGCTCAGCGTGCTGCCGAGCATGGCCAGGACGCCCACCGTGAGCAGGGCCACGTGGGGGAAGTGCTGCGTCGGGTGCAGCTGGCCGAAGACGCGGAAGAACGTGCCGTCCAGCGCCGCGGCGTACGGGATGCGCGAGTACCCGAGCAGCAGGGCGAACACCGAGCCGAAGGCGGTCCAGAGCACGAGCAACGTGAAGACGCTCGCCACCGACGTGCCGTACAGCCGCTCCATGAAGACCGAGACGATGAAGTCGGACTGGGGATTGGCCGAGGCCGGCACGAACTCGCGCCAGGAGACGACACCGATGATGGAGAGGTTGATGGCGATGTAGATCAGCGCGACGGCGAACACGCTGATGATGATCGAGCGCGGGATCACCCGACCCGGGTTGCGAACCTCGTCACCGATGTAGCAGATGTTGTAGTAGCCCAGGTAGTCGTAGATGCCGACGCGTGCCGCTGCACCGAGGCCCATCAGGAACCCGAGCGAGAAGTTGAAGGCACCGGGAGGGAAGTCGAACGCCACGCCGGCATCGAAGTACAGGGCGCCGCTGACGATCACCGCCAGTGTGGTCAGCAGCGTGCCCGTCCACAGGGTCACCGTCAGCCGTCCCACCGACTCGATGCGACGGTACAGCAGGGCGATGTTCACCACGCCGACCGTCATCGCGATGGCGATGACGTGCGCCCGCGTCATCCCCGGCCAGAAGTAGCGCGCGTACTGGGCGAACCCGATGTAGCCCGAGGCGATCTCGAGCGGTCCCGACAGGATGAACTGCCAGATGAAGAGGAACGCCATCAGGCGTCCGTATTTCTCGCGGCCGAAGCCCTCGCGCAGGTACTGGTAGGTGCCCCCGGAGCCCGGCATCGCCGCCCCGAGTTCGCTCCAGATGAGCCCGTCGGCGATGACGATCACCAGCGCCACCAGCCAGCCGAGCAGGGCCTGCGGTCCCCCCAGCGCCGTCATCAGCAGCGGGATGGTGATGAACGGCCCGATGCCGATCATGTTGGACATGTTGAGCGCCGTCGCCTGAAGCAGGCCGAACTGGCGCACGAGTCCGGCTGGCTGGCCGGGATGCGAGGGCGGGGGAGCGGCGCTCATCTGAGGCGCGCAGTATATCCGTCGCCGGGGGATGTCACGTTTCCCGCGCCGCCAGCCACCTCTCCACGGTCAAGTCCGGCAACCGTGGTCCCTCCAGGAGGTTACGTGGCGTCAGTCGCCCTCGTCCGTCGATCGTCCGTCGTGCATGCGCTGCTGGTCGGCGCGCTCGTCGTTTCCGTGCCTGCGTGGCGTGAGGCCCCCCGCGCCGGCGACTCCTCCGGCCTGGCGCCAGTCGCGTCCCGGCCGTCCGATGCCGCCGCCCTGCGCCGCCTCGCGCCGGCCGATCGGGCCCGCGCGCTGGATCGCGTGGCCGGCGTGCCCCTGCATTTCGAGCGCAATCTCGGCCAGGCCGGCACGGGGATCGACTTCGTCGGGACCGGCGCCGGGTATCGCGTGGCCCTCACCGCCGCCGGCGCCCACGTCGCGCTGGCCGACGGCACCGCCGAGCCCCACGCCTTCGCCTTCCGGCTCGATGGCGCTCGACCCGACGCGCAGGCGCGGCCGCTCGACACCCAGCCCGGCGTCGTCTCGTACTACAAGGGGAACCGCGCCGAGCAGTGGCAGCCGCAGGTGAGCACGCACGCCCGGGTCCGCTACGCCGAGGTCTACGACGGCATCGACATCGTCTACTACGGCAACCAGCGCCGCCTGCAGTACGACTTCATCGTGGCGCCCGGCCACGACCCGCGGGCCATCGGGGTGCGCATCGATGGGGCGGACCGCCTGTCTCTCGCCGCGAACGGGGACCTGCTCATCGAGGCCGGCACGCGGGTGCTGACGCACGAACGCCCGTTCACGTATCAGGTGGTCGAGGGCCGACAGGTCGAGATCCCCAGCCGGTTCGTGCTCGACGACGGCGTGGTGCGCTTCGCGGTGGGCGCGTACGACCGCTCGCGTGACCTGGTGATCGACCCGGTCATCGCCTATTCCTCGTGGCTCGGCGGCCAGAGCGAAGAGGGCATCCTCGACATGGCGATCGATGGCGCGGGCAATCTCGTGCTGTTCGGCTTCGTGCAGGACGCGGCGGGAGTCGTCGATTTCCCGACGACTGCTGGTGCCCTCAAGCCGACCCGCAGTGGGGCCTTCGACTTCGACGTGTTCGTGACGAAGTTCAACGCCTCGGCCACTACGCTGATCTTCTCGACCATGCTGGGCGGCAGCGACTATGAGCTGTTCGACGCCTACAACCACGAAGGCGGCATGGCCCTGGACTCGGCTGGCAACATCCATGTGACCGGCACGACCCAGTCGGGCGACTTTCCGACGACCGCCGGGGCCTTCGACACCACTTACAACAGCAATCCACGGCCGAGCAACGTGGCCGACGGCTTCTACGTGAAGCTGTCGCCGTCGGGGGGCCTGCTCTACGGGACCTATTTCGGCGGTCGTGGCTTCGAGCAGCCGCACGGCATCGATGTCGATGCCGCCGGCAACGCCTACATCGTCGGGGAGACGACGTCGACGACCACCACCGATCCGTTGGTGGGAGGCTTCACGCTGACGGCGGGCGCCTACGACACCACCCTGCAGAACACGGAGGCGTTCCTGCTGCGCTTCAGCGCCGCCGGCCAGCTGACCTACGCGACGTACATCGGCGGGTCCAGTGGCGAGGCGCAGGACGCGACCGACGTCCGGGTCTCGCGGACCACGGCCAACGTCGTGTACGTGGCAGGAGACACCCGGAGCACGAACCTGTTTCCAGGCGGGGTGACGCCGGCGCTGCCGTCGAGCAACTCGGGCAGCCGCGACGGGTTCATCCTGCGGCTCGACCTCGGATTGACCGGTGCCAACCAGGCCACCTGGGGCACGTATTTCGGTGGGACCGGCGAGGAGAACCTCGTCGCGATGGCACTCGACGCGACCGACCGCATCTACGTGGTCGGCTCGACCAGTTCCTCGGCGGCGACGTTCCCCCAGGCCGTGACGCTGCCCGGGTCCATCGCGCCGAGCGGCAGCGACGTGCTCGTCGCCAAGTTCAACCCAACGGTCTCTGGCGCCGCGGCCCTCGTCTTCGGGGCGCGCATCAACGGCGCCTACACGGACACCGGCTACGACATCGCGCTGGATTCACAGAACCAGCCGTGGATTGGCGTCAACAGCGGTTCGCTGGCGCCCACACCCCGTCCTGCGGAAGACTTCCCGGTCGTCAATCCCGTGCAGAACACCAGGTCCGGCAACTTCGCGCACCAGATGATCGTGCAGCTGAATGCCGCGGGCAGTGCGCTGCTGGTGTCGTCACCCATCGGGGGACGCGGCGGGCGTGGCGGGCCCGTGGGCGTCGCCATCACCGCCAACGACGAGGTGTGGGTGGGTGGGTCCTCGTCCGGGGGCACCGACCGCCTCGCCGTGGTCACGCCGTTCCAGGCCACCTATGGCGGCGGCGATGCCGATGCGACGCTGCAGCGCATCGGTCAGCAGGCCGACCTGACCATCACCAAGACGGTGGACAAGCCGCACCCGCAGTTCAACGTCCTCCCCGGTGAGTCGGTGGTCTACACCATCGTGGCCAGCAATGCGACAGGCGACACGGTCAGCAACGTCGTCATCACCGACAATCTGCCAGCGGAGGTCGTGTTCGTCTCGTGCGTGTCGACGGCGGGCGGTGTGTGCAGCGGCTCGGGCAACAACCGTCTCATCACCATCCCGTCGCTTGCCCAGGGCGCGAGCGCGACGATCACCATCGCCACCACCGTGGCGGCTGGCGTCATGCCCGGCCAGGTCTGGACCAACACGGCGACGGTGACCAGCAATGGCGCCACCGACCCGAATCCCGGCAACAACACCGGCAATATCGGCAACGGCGCGCCCACGCTGACCAATCCGGCCGGTGATGCCGATGGGGACGGACTGAGCAACGGGTTCGAGCAGCAGTTCGGGCTCAACGGGCTCAACAACAGCCCGGCGCAGGGCGCCACCGGCGATCCCGACGGCGATGGCAAGACCAACGCGCAGGAGCAGGCCGAGGGCACGCACCCCCGCGGGTTCGTCATCACGTACCTGGCCGAGGGGGCGACCGGACCGTTCTTCGACACGCGTCTCGCGCTGGCCAACCCGACCGCCACGCAGGCGCTCGTGCTCACGCGCTTCCAGAAGGGTGACGGCACGACGATCAGGGACTACCGCGTCCTCCCGCCGTTCAGTCGGACGACGATCGACGTGGAGACCCTGGCGGGCCTCGAGGCGGCCGAGTTCTCGACGCTGGTCGAGGCCGACGTGCAGGTCGTCGCCGACCGCACCATGAGTTGGGACGGCAACGGCTACGGCAGCCACGCCGAGCGCGGCATCCTCACGCGCACCGCGACGAAGTGGTACTTCGCCGAGGGCGCGACCTTCGGCCCGTTCAACCTGTTCTACCTGGTGCAGAACCCCAACGCGCAGGACGCGCAGGTGACGGTCACGTATCTGCTCGGGTCCGGCGCTCCGCTCACGAAGACGTACGTGGTCAGGGCCCAGAGCCGCTTCAACATCTGGGTCGACGACGAGGGGGCGACCGATCCGGCGCTGGCGCGCCTGGCCAACGCCGAACTGTCGGCCATCATCGAGTCCACCAATGGCGTCCCGATCATCGCCGAACGCGCGATGTACCTCGACCAGCCCGGGCGGCCGCTCGGCGCTGGCCACGAGAGCGCGGGGGTCACCGCTCCGGCGACGCAGTGGTTCCTCGCCGAAGGCGCCACGGGCGACTACTTCGATCTGTTCATCCTGATCGCCAACCCGCAGGCGACCCCGGCGACGGTCCAGGCCGACTACCTGCTGACGACGGGGCAGGTCATCACGCGGACCTACACGGTGCCGGGCAACAGCCGGTTCAACATCTGGGTGGATCAGGAACCGGGCCTCGCGAACGCGGCGCTCTCGACACGCATCACGTCGACCAATGCCGTGCCGATCATCGTCGAGCGGGCGATGTGGTGGCCGGGGCCGACGTCCGACACGTGGCAGGAGGCGCACAACAGCCCGGGTGAGACCACGACGGGCACGCGGTGGGCGATGGCCGAGGGCGAAGTGGGCGGGCCGCGCGACACCGACACCTTCGTGCTCATCGCCAACACGTCGCCGTTCGCGGGCACCGCGCGCGTGACGGTGCTCTTCGAGGACGGCACCCCGGCGATCACACGCGACTTCGCGCTGGCCCCCAGCAGTCGCTCCAACGTGGCGCCGGCATCGGACTTCCCCGAGACGATCGGCAAGCGGTTCGGCCTGCTGGTCGAGAGCGTGGGGGCCACACCGGCCCAGATCGTCGTCGAGCGGGCGATGTACTCGGATGCCGGCGGCGTGAACTGGGCCGCGGGCACCAACGCCCTGGCGACGAAACTGCCGTAGAGGCGTCCCTCCCACACGTCCGCAGCCTTTCACGGGCGCGACGCCTCCTCACGGGGCGTCGCGCCCGTCGTGCGTTCGGCCCCCTGCGCGATCCGTGCGTCGCCCGACCGCGTGCGACCGCCGTCGTGGCGTCGTGCAGCCCGGCCGTAGATACGTAAGCGAAGCTGTACTCGAGGTGTCACCGGTGTCCGCTTCCGGACAGTGGTGCGCGATTGCGCCGGACAACGTCGATCGCGAGTCGAGCGAACACGAAGAACAGCAAATTTTCTCAGGAACTTTGCTCGATCTCCGCCCGTCTATCGGGCCGGTTCGCAAGAAGAACCCGGAGGTCATTCATCGTGTCCAGCTCTCATTCCTCGTTCATCCGATCCGGCTCGGCGCTCATCGCGTCCGTGCTGACCCTCGTCGCCGTCGCACCCATGTCGCGCACGTCGACCCTTCAGGCCGCCGCCAGCGCGCCGCGTGCGAGCCATCCGCTCGGCGCGACGGCGCCGCGCGCCCTGGCGTCGCTCGCCACCATGCCGCTGCACTTCGAGGCCCGCACCGACGCGGGCGTCGACACCTTCGTCGCCCGTGGTCAGGGCTATCACGTGGCGGTGTCGCCCGCCGGCGCGCGGATCTCGCTGGTGGCGGGCGACCGGCACGCGAGCGTCGTGTTCCGTGTCGATGGCCGCACGGGCGCCCGCCAGCTGACGGGCAGCGACCGGCTGCCCGGAGTCGTCAACCGCTACGTCGGCGACCGGGCGACGTGGCGGGCCGGCATCGAGACCTTCGGCCGCGTCCTCGCCGAGCGCGTGCAGCCCGGCATCGACGTCGTCTACTACGGCAACCAGCAACAACTCGAATACGACTTCGTGGTCGCTCCCGGGGCCGACGTCCGCGACGCCGGCGTCACCGTCGACGGTGCCGACCGCCTCGAGGTCGACCCTTCCAGCGGCGATCTGCTCGTCCATGTCGGCGGCCAGGTGCTCCGGCAGCAGGCACCGGTTGCCTACCAGGACGTCGACGGCGCTCGCGTGCCCGTCCGCAGCGCGTTCCGCCTCGACGCCGCCGCCTCGCACGTCGGCTTCACGGTCGGCCCCTACGACCGCAGCCGAACGCTCGTCATCGATCCCGTGCTCGTCTACTCGACTTGGTTTGGGGGAGCGAGCGAGGAAGCGGTTCTCGCCGTGAAGGTGGACGCCAACGGCTTCATCTACGTGCTCGGCACCAGTGAAGACCGAGCCGGCTTCCCGGTGACGGCGGGTGCCCTGCAGCCGCAGCGCGCCGGCACGCCGACTCCTGGCGGCCTGTATCCTCGCGACTACTTCGTCAGCAAGTTCAATCCCGCCGGCAGCGCGCTGGTGTACTCGACGCTCTTCGGCGGTTCGCAGGACGAGGCAACGTGGCCCGGCGAGTACATCCCCGGCGGGCTCGCGGTGGACGCCCAGGGACGCGTCCACATCGTCGGCGACACGCTGTCGAGCGACTTCCCGGTGACCGCTGGCGCGGCTGACACCACGTTCGGCTTCGATGCGGGCGCGCCCGCGCAGTCGGCCGATGCGTTCTACACGCGACTGACGCCTGCAGGCGGGTTGTCGTACTCGACGTTCATCGGCGGGACGCGTCGAGAGGCGGCGACCGGCGTGGCTGTGGACGCCCAGGGCAATGCCTACGTCGTGGGCAAGACCGCGTCCAACAACACGACGGAAGGCTTCGTCACCACCGTCAATGCCTATCGGACCACCCGCTGGGGTACCGACGACCTGTTCGTTCAGCGCTACACCGAGGCGGGCGCAGTGGTCTACTCGACCTACTTCGGCGGCAGCCAGAACGAGATGACCAACCGCGCCGACATCGTCGCCAACGGCGACGGCAAGGTCACCTTCGGCAGCGACACGTCGACCGGGGATCTGCCCGTCCTCAACGGCTTTGCGCCGCGGATCGGCAACACCGTCGACGGCTTCGTCAGCCAGATCGACACCGACATCGCCGGCACCGCTGGCTTGCTCTATTCCTCATACATCTCGGGCGGCAGCACCGATCACGTGTACGCGCTCGACATCGACGCCAACGGCTTCGTCTACGTCGGTGGCGAGTCGCGGTCCAACTCCGACTTCCCGGTGACCGCCGGGGCAGCCCGCCAGTTCAACAACCCGGTCGGTGGCGGCCAGGAACCATGGGACGGTTTCGTCATCAAACTGGATCTCACCAAGACCGGCGCCGCATCGCGCATCTACGCGACGTTCACCGGCGGCAACAACTTCGACAACCTGAACGACATCGCCGTCGACCACATGGGGCGCGTCCACATCGTCGGGTCGACGCGGTCGACCGACCTGCCGATGATTGGCGCCGTGCAGGACACCGTGTGGCAGCAGCCGCCTTACGTCCAGATCCTCAATCCCGACGGCACGGCTTTCGTCTTCTCGAGCTATCTCGGCGCCAACGCCAACGGTCAGGCGCTGTTCACGATCGCCGTCAATGCATCCGGTGAGACCTACCTGGGCGGCACGACCAACGCCGCCAGCGTGTTCAGCGCCGGCAATCCCGGTGGCTTCCGCCTGGTCAACCCGTTCCAGGCGGGCTACGGCGGTGGCGACGGCGACGCGGTGCTGCAGAAACTTGGATACAGCGTCGATCTGTCACTGACCAAGCTGGCCAACGTCGGCACCATCCTGCCCGGGCAGAACGTGACCTTCACGCTGCAGATCGTCAACCCGAGCACCGACCCGGCCTCCGGTGTGGTCGTGACCGACACGCTCCCGGCCGGCCTCGAGTACGTGTCCTGCACGTCCGACCTCGGCGGCATCTGCGGCGGCGCCGGCAACGCCCGCACCGTGACCTTCGGGCAGCTCGCGCCCGGGACGGTGGCGACCATCCAGATCGTCGCCAAGCTGACGGCGACGACGCCGGGGCAGCAGGTGACCAATGCGGCGACGGTCACGGCCGGTGTGCTCGATCCCGTGCCGGCCAACAACACGGCATCGGCAACGGTGGGTGTGCCCACGCTCGAACCGACGGGCGATGCCGATGGCGACGGCCTGAGCAACGAGTTCGAGGGCAAGTACGGCCTCGACCCGTTCGGTGGCCCGGGGTCCGGTGCGAATGACGACCCCGACGGAGATGGCAAGACCAACCTGCAGGAGCTGCAGCAGGGGACGCACCCGCGCGGCTTCGTCATCACCTACCTGGCCGAAGGCGCCACGGGGCAGTTCTTCGATACCCGGCTCGCCATCGCCAACCCGACGCACCAGACCGCGCTCGTGCTGACGCGCTTCCAGCGCGCCGATGGCACCACCATCCGCGACTACCGGACCATTGCGCCGATGAGCCGTGCGACGATCGACGTCGAGACCCTGCCCGGCCTCGAGGCCGCGGAGTTCTCGACGCTGGTGGAGGCCGACGTCCAGGTGGTGGCCGACCGGACGATGACCTGGGATCAGAGCGGCTACGGCAGCCACGCCGAGCGCGGCATCCTGACGCGGACGGCCACGAAGTGGTACTTCGCCGAGGGCGCGACGTTCTTCAACTTCGATCTCTTCTATCTGATTCAGAACCCCAACGACCAGGCGGCGCAGGTCAAGGTGACGTACCTGCTGCCGGCACCGGCCGCACCAGTGGTCAAGCACTACGTCGTCAACGGACAGAGCCGCTTCAACATCTGGGTCGACGAGGAAGGTCGCACCGATCCGGCCCTGGCGGCGCTGGCGACGGCGGAACTGTCGGCCATCATCGAGTCCACCAATGGCGTGCCGATCATCGCCGAGCGCGCGATGTACCTGAACCGTCAGGGGCAGGCGCTCGGGGCCGGACACGAGAGCGCGGGCGTCACCGCGCCGTCGACGCAGTGGTTCCTCGCCGAGGGCGCCACGGGCAACTACTTCGACCTGTTCATCCTGATCGCCAATCCGCAGGCCGCCGAGGCCACGGTGCAGGCCGACTTCCTGCTGTCGAGCGGGCAGGTGATCACGAAGACCTACCAGGTGGCCGGCAACAGCCGCTTCAACATCTGGGTCGACGAGGCTGACGCGGCCCTCGCCGACGCCGCCATGTCCACTCGCATCACCTCGACCAACGGCGTGCCGATCATCGTCGAGCGGTCGATGTGGTGGCCGGGACCGACGTCCGACACGTGGCAGGAGGCGCACAACAGCCCGGGCGAGACGACCACGGGCACGCGGTGGGCCGTCGCCGAAGGTGAAGTGGGGGGGGCGCGCGAGACCGAGACGTACGTGCTCGTGGCCAACACGTCGCCGGTGGCGGGCACCATTCGCGCGACGGTCCTGTTCGAGGACGGCACGGCGCCCATCGCGCGGGAGTACGCGGTCAACGCCAACGCGCGCTTCAACATCGCCCCGGCGGCCGACGAGTTCTTCCCGGAGACGCGCGGCAAGCGGTTCGGGATGATCGTCGAGAGCATCGGCGGCGCGCCGATTCAGATCGTCGTCGAGCGGGCGATGTACTCGGATGCCGGCGGCGTCAACTGGGCCGCGGGCACCAACGCCCTGGCGACGAAGCTGCAGTAGGCGATGTCGTTGGGAGGGACGCCTCGGCGAGGCGTCCCTCCCGGCGTACAATCGCGCCACGATGCCAATCCTGCGGGTCTTCCGAACTGCCGTGGCCGTGATCGGCGTGCTGGCGGTCGCACCACCGATGCACGCGCAACCGGCGGCCTCCGACGAGCGCGAGGTGCTCGCCGTGACGCAGAAGCTGTTCGACGCGATGGTCGCCTGTGACGAGGTGACGATTCGCGCCATCACCGTGCCGGAAGGCCGGCTCTATCGCCAGACCGTCGGCGCCGACGTGCCCGCGCGCAGCGTCACGCTCGACGAGTTCGCCACCAGCTTCGGCAAGTGCGGCCGCAAGATGCTCGAGCGCATGTGGCAGCCGCAGGTACGCGTCCACAAGGGCATCGCCACCGTCTGGACGCCCTACGACTTCTGGCTCGACGGAACGTTCAGCCACTGCGGCATCGACAGCTTCGAACTGATGAAGACGCCGCGCGGGTGGGTGCTCACCGGCGGGAGCTACACGGTCGAACGCGAGGGATGCGTCCCCAGTCCGCTGGGGCCCCCGTCGGCCAGCGCGGGCGCGCGATGAGCATGGACCGGACCCGGCTGCTCGCGCTGTCGATGGCCTGCGCGCTCGGCACAGCGCCCGTCGCCGCCCGCCCCGATCAACCGGCGGCCGACACCGGTCTTCGGTGCGACGCCGTCCTCAGTCAGGCGGCCGCGGCAGCGGTCGTGGGTGACGCGTACACGGGCCCGTCGGTGGACGAACCGCGCCCCGGCTTCACCCGCTGCGAGTGGCAGGGCGACGACAGCAACTTCGGGTTCACCTTCGCCAACCTCAAGGCCATCGCTGACGACGAGACGACGCTCGCGAAGGCGTTCGACATCGACCTGCAGGCGGTCGAGAGCGATGGAAAGAAGCGCGAAGCGCTGGCCGGCATCGCCGTCAACGCGGCCACGGTCAATCTGGGCGATGGCGCCGCGCTGCTCGAAGTCCAGCGCCCTGACGGCGTCGTGCGGATGGTCCTCTACAAGATCGACCGCGAGAAGATGCTGGGCCTGGCCCGCGCCATCGCGGCGGCCACCCCTGTGCCCTGAGCATCGAGTGTGGCCGCGCCGTGAGCCCGAGCCCGAGCCCGAGCCCAGAGCCGTGAGCCCAGAGCCCAGTTTCTGAGCCCTGAGCCCAGAGCCCTGAGCCCATTTCAGTCGCCGTCGGCGACGACGCCGCGCACGAAGGCCTCGATCTGGTCGGCAGCCATGGCCCCGGCGGTGCGGGCCACCTGCTCGCCCCCCTCGTAGACGGCCAGGGTCGGAATGGACCGGATGCCCAGGCGGGCCGACAGGTCCGCCACGGCATCCGTGTCGACCTTGGTCACCAGCAGGCGCCCGGCGTTGCGACGCGCCACGATCTCGACCTGTGGCGCCACGACGCGGCACGGGCCACACCAGGCGGCCCAGAAGTCCACGAGGACCGGAAGCCGCGAGTGGCGCACGACCGCATCGAACAGGGCCGACGTGGGGAGTTCCACGGGACTGTCGGGCGCCCCGAGATCGGTGTGGCACTTGCCGCACCGCGTTGCCTGCCCGAGCGTGCCGAACGTCAGGCGATTGGCGGCTCCGCAGGACGGGCACGGGACGATCAGACCGCGGGCATCGAGTCTGCTGGATGCCATGAGGCACCTCCTCTCAGCACTGTAACGCGGACACGGAGTGGGCAGCGTGCGCGGCGCCCGCGCGCCGCACGCGACGCGGACTGTCCTTGGATAGGGTTCCGGGATGCCGTGTGCGCCACAGACCGCAGCTGCCGAATTTTCGGCAGGGGGTGGGGAATATTGCCGCCAATCCGGAGGAGGCGCCGTGGCCTCGCGTGCCGACGCTCGGGTTTCCGTGTCCACGACGATGGCCCGGATGTTGCGTTTGAAGAGTGACGCCTGCGCGTGTCCGCGTGGGGTTCCTGCGTGACCACTGCGTCCTCCTCCACCCTCGACTGCGCTGCGGCTCTGCCCGAGGCGCCCGTGCTCTGCCGCCACTGCGGCGACACGTGTGCGTCCGACGGCATTCGCACCGATGCCGGCACGTTCTGCTGCAACGGCTGCGCCTCCGTGTTCGCGCTGCTGCAGACCCACGGGCTGACGCAGTTCTACGCCTGCGACACCGGTGCCGGCCTCTCGCAGCGGCAGGTCGCGCAGCGCGACGCGGCACGATTCGCGCCGCTCGACGACCCCGCGGTGGCGCAGCGGTTCATCGACGCCCACGACGGCACCTTCAGCCACGCCACCTTCTCGGTGCCCTCGCTGCACTGCGCCTCGTGCCTCTGGCTGCTGGAGCAGCTGTGGCGCTTCGACGAGGGCATCGGCCGCTCCGAAGCGGACCTGATGCGCCGGACGGTGCGCGTCTCGTTCCGGCCCGACCGCACGACGCTGCGCGCGGTGGCCGAACGGCTGGCGGCCCTGGGCTACGAGCCGGTCATCGACGGTGAGCGACGGGCCGGACGGATGCCGGCCGCGCGGCGCGACCTGTACCTCAAGCTCGGTCTGGCCGGCTTCGCCGTCGGCAACATGATGTTGTTCAGCATCCCGCGCTATGCCAATGGCGCGCCCCTCGAGCCAGGCTTCCAGCGGCTCTTCGACACGCTGAACATCCTCTTCGCCATCCCGGTGCTGCTGTACAGCGCCTCGGAGTTCTTCACTGCCGCCTGGCACTCGATCCGCATGCGGGCCATCACGCTGGATGTCCCGGTGGCGATGGGGCTGGCGGTGCTGTTCGTGCGCAGTCTCTGGGACATCCTGACGCGCAGCGGCGAAGGCTTCCTCGACTCGTTCGCCGGCCTCGTGTTCTTCCTCCTGATCGGCCGCCTGTTCCAGCAGATGGCCTTCGACCGCATCGCCTTCGATCGCACCGTCCGATCGTTCCTGCCCCTGTCGGTGCGGGTCGTGACGGGCGACACGATGACCATGCGGCCCATCGAGGCCCTCGAACCCGGCGACGTCATCGTCGTCCGGCCGCAGGAAGTGGTGCCCGCGGACGCGCTGCTCACCGAGGGCAGCGGGCGCATCGATCTGGCCTTTGTCACCGGCGAGCAGGACCCTGTCTCCTTGCAGGCGGGTGAGACGGTGAGTGCGGGCGGACGGGTCGTCGGGGAGGCGTTGCAGCTCCGGGTGTTGCGGCGGGTGTCGCACAGCCGGCTCGCCGAGTTGTGGAACAACCCCGTGTTCGCGCAGAAGTCCTCGCACTGGCTGACCACGGTGTCGGCGCGCTTCGGCCACTGGTTCACGGTCGGCGCGGTGGCGCTGGCGGCGATCGGCTTCTACGCCTGGTGGCCCGACCTCCGGATGGCGGCCCAGGTCGCGACCGCCGTGCTCATCATCGCGTGCCCGTGCGCCCTGACCCTGGCGGCCCCCATCACGCTCGGCACGGCACTCGGGAAGCTCGGCGAGGCCGGCGTCTACCTGAAACAGGGCGCCGTGGCGCTCGACCTCAGTCGCGTCGACACCGTCGCCTTCGACAAGACCGGGACGCTGACGACGGCGGAGGCTGCCGCGGTCGTCGACCTCGAGGGCCTCGACGGCGACGACTGGGCGCGCGTGCGTCGGCTCGCCGCCGAGTCCGTGCACCCGGTCAGCCGGGCGCTGGCGGGGCGCGAGGCCGTGCATGGCGCGGCGCGATTCGTCCGGGAGATCGTCGGGCAGGGCATCACGGGCGACATCGATGGCGCGGCGGTGGCCATCGGGTCGTCGGCGCTGGTCGGCCGCGTGACGGGGCAGCCCGTGACAGCCGTGCCGGGGCGCACGTGGGTCTCGGTCGATGGCCGGCTTGGATTCCTGACGCTCGCCACTCCGGAGCGCGCCGGCATGACCGCCGTCGCGCACACGCTCTCGTCGGCGTACGAAACGTGGCTGCTCTCGGGCGACCACGACGGCGAGGCGCCGCGCTGGCGCGCCGCGTTCGCCGACCGCATGCGGTTCCGCCAGACCCCGGAGGACAAGCTCGATGCCGTCCGGACGCGGCAGGACGCTGGCCGGCACGTGCTGATGGTCGGCGATGGCCTGAACGACGCCGGCGCCCTTGCTGCGGCGGACGTCGGCATCGCCGTCTCGGACGATACGGCGTGCCTCGTGCCGGCGTGCGACGTCGTCATCCGTGGCGACCGCTTGACGCTGCTGCCGGCGGTGCTGCGGTACGCCCGCCGGGCCCGCTACGTGATTCTCCTGTGCTTCCTCGTCTCCGTGGCCTACAACGTCATCGGCCTCGGGCTCGCCCTCACCGGGCAGCTCACGCCGCTGGCGACGGCCATCCTGATGCCGGTCAGCTCGCTCACCGTTGTCGGCCTGAGTGTCGGGTTGATGCGGGTGGCCGCGCCCGGAGGGGCGCCGCGATGAACGTGATCTTCTTCCTCATTGCCGCCGGCGCCGTGGTCGCCGGAGGGTTCCTGGCCGCCTTCGTCTGGGCAGTGCGGTCCGGGCAGTTCGACGACACCACCACGCCGGCTGTCAGGGTCCTCCTCGACGAGCCCGGCCGGTCCGCCCCTCAACCGAAGCCGTGAAGGGTCTCACTCCATGCATGATGTGACGCAGTCGCCCGGAGACGGGCCCAACGCCCAGCGAGACGCTGGGGCCGTCGAGACCTTCGCGTACGACAACGCGATCGTCCGCAACTTCATCGTCGCGACCTCGATCTGGGGCATCGTCGGCTTCCTCGTCGGGCTGATCGTGGCGATCAAGCTCGTACGACCGGAGTTCCTCAACTTCATCCCGCAGCTCTCGTACGGCCGACTGCGGCCGTTGCACACCAACGCGGTGATCTTCGCGTTCGCGGGCAACGCCATCTTCGTCGGCGTCTACTACTCGCTGCAGCGCCTGTGCAAGGCGCGGATGTTCAGCGACCTGCTCAGCACGATCCATTTCTGGGGCTGGCAGCTGATCATCGTCTCGGCGGCGCTGACGCTGCCGTTCGGCTTCACCACGAGCAAGGAGTACGCCGAGCTCGAGTGGCCGATCGACATCGCGATCACGCTGGTGTGGGTGGTGTTCGGCATCAACATGCTCGGCACCATCTACAAGCGGCGCGAGCGGCACATGTACGTCGCGGTGTGGTTCTACCTGTCGACGTTCATCACGGTGGCCCTGCTGCACGTGGTCAACTCGTTCGGCCTGCCGGTCAGCTTCCTCAAGAGCTACTCGCTGTACGCCGGCGTGCAGGACGCGCTGGTGCAGTGGTGGTACGGGCACAACGCCGTCGCCTTCTTCCTGACGACGCCGTTCCTCGGGATCATGTACTACTTCATCCCGAAGGCGTCGGGGCGGCCGGTGTTCTCGTACCGCCTGTCGATCATCCACTTCTGGGCGCTGATCTTCATCTACATCTGGGCCGGCCCCCACCACCTGCTCTACACGGCGTTGCCCGACTGGGCCCAGACGCTCGGCACGGTGTTCTCGTTCATGCTGATTGCCCCGTCGTGGGGTGGCATGGTCAACGGCCTGCTGACGCTGCGCGGCGCGTGGGATCGCGTGCGCGAGGATCCGGTGCTGAAGTTCATGGTGGTCGGTGTGACCGCCTACGGCATGTCGACGTTCGAGGGGCCGATGATGTCGCTCAAGAACGTCAACGCGATCACGCACTACACCGACTACGTCATCGCCCACGTCCACGTCGGCGCGCTCGGCTGGAACGGCGGTCTGACGTTCGCGATGCTCTACTACATCGTGCCGCGCATCTACGGCACGACGCTGTTCTCGGTGCGCCTGGCCAACACGCACTTCTGGCTGCTGACGCTCGGCGTGCTGTTCTACTCGATTCCGCTCTACATCGCCGGCATCACCCAGGCCCTGATGTGGAAGGAGTTCACGGCCGATGGCGCGCTGCGCTACGGCAACTTCCTCGAGACCGTGGTCCGCATCCTGCCGATGTACTGGCTGCGCATCGGTGGCGGCACGATCTTCCTGATCGGCGCCGTGCTCTGCCTCTACAACCTGTACAAGACGGCCGCGTCCGGCGTCTTCCAGCCGGGTGAAGCGGCGCAGGCGGCGCCGCTGCGCGCGCTGCCGCCGACGCCAGGCGCCAAGGCCTGGCACCGGGTGCTCGAGGGCCGGCCGACCCAGTTCGCGGTGCTGACCTTCGTGGCGGTGGTCATCGGCGGTGTCGTCGAGTACGTGCCCACCGCGCTCATCCGCGCCAACATCCCGACGATTGCCACCGTGCAGCCGTACACGCCGCTGGAGATCGAAGGGCGCGACCTGTACATCCGCGAAGGCTGCCTCGGCTGCCACTCGCAGATGATTCGCCCGATGCGGGCCGAGACGGAGCGCTACGGCGACTACAGCAAGCCCGGCGAGTTCGTCTACGACCACCCCTTCCTCTGGGGATCCAAGCGCACCGGGCCGGACCTGCACCGCGTGGGCGGCAAGTACCCCGACTCGTGGCACTTCCTCCACATGAAGAACCCGCGTTCGACCTCGCCGGGGTCGATCATGCCAGGTTACCCGTGGATGTACACCGACAAGCTCGATGACACCCACATCGAGGGCAAGATCATCACCCTGCGCAAGCTCGGCGTGCCGTATCCCGAGGGCTACGAGCAGCAGGCGCGCACCGACATGCAGGCGCAGGCTGCGCAGATCGCCGAGCGCCTCAAGGGCGCCGGGATGGACACGCCGGCCGACCGCGAGATCGTCGCGATGATTGCCTACCTGCAGCGTCTCGGCACCGACGCCCGGGCGAAGCCGGCGGCGACGCAGGCGGCGCTGATGCCGACGCACGAGGGAGGCCGCTGATGTACAAGGAAGTCCTCCGCACGATTGTGGGGATCGAGATCTTCCCGGTCCTCTCGCTGATCATCTTCCTGACCGTGTTCATCGTCATGCTGGTGTGGGTGATGCGTCTCGACCGCCGCACGCTGTCGACGTACGCCAACCTGCCCCTGGACGACGATCACGCGTCCGCGCCCGACGCGCGTCCAGACGCCCTGCGAGGAGTGCAGCTGTGAGCCAGAAGAAGGACGAACTGCTCAGCCACGAGTACGACGGCATCCGCGAGTTCGACAACGCGTTGCCGAAGTGGTGGCTCTACGGCTTCTACTTCACCATCGCGTTCGGCATCGTCTACGCGATCAACTACCACGCGCTGTCGACGCC
>LNFM01002411.1_pt1 | contig 44636 bp, 41 predicted proteins | sample 596031 | NCBI WGS metagenome assembly LNFM01 (sample SAMN04254537, study PRJNA301005) | activated carbon metagenome | isolation source: dual media filters at the Ann Arbor, Michigan drinking water treatment plant | place: USA: Ann Arbor
GAACTCGCGACCCTCTGCTCCCAAAGCAGATGCGCTACCAGGCTGCGCTACGCTCCGACTAAGCTGCGAATTGTACCTGCTGAAATGGTGGGTTATGGAGCCGATGCCATCTTTCAGCGTTTTTCGTACTGCGTCTTGCCAAACAAGATGTCGCGCGACTTGTCGTCGGTGAGTGGTTTGCGGGCATCGGCGAGCACCGCCACGCCTCGCTGCACCGCTGGGCGCGCGGCAATCCGGTCGAACCAGGATTTGAGATGCGGGTAGTCGGCCCAGTCGATGCCCTGGTTCTGCCAGCTGCGCAGCCAGGGGAAGATGGCCATGTCGGCGATGGTGTACTGGTTGCCGGCAATGAACCTCTGGTTTTCCAGTTGCTTGTCCATCACACCATAGAGACGCTTTGCCTCGTTGGTGTAGCGGTTGACGGCGTACTCGATTTTCTCGGGCGCGTAGATGCGGAAGTGATGCGCCTGGCCCAGCATGGGGCCCACGCCGCCCATCTGGAACATCAGCCACTCCAGCACCTTGAACTTCGCCCGGTCCGACTGGGGCAGGAACTTGCCGGTCTTGGCGGCCAGGTACAGCAGGATGGCGCCCGACTCGAACAGGCTGATGGGCTTGCCGTCTGGCCCGTTCGGGTCGACCAGGGCCGGGATCTTGTTGTTGGGACTGATTTTCAAGAAGTCGGGCTGGAACTGGTCGCCTTGGCCGATGTTGACGGCGTGGACTTGCCAGTCTCGACCGAGTCGCAAGCCGCATTCCTCGAGCATCACGTGAACTTTGTGGCCATTGGGTGTAGGCCAGGAGTGGACTTGGATCATCAATTTCACCTTTGCGTGGAATAGGGCCGTTCGAAGCTGCCGCACTCTAAGGTAAAACACAACACCATGTATGAACGCCTGAAGAATGCCTTGTCCCCCCACGCCTGGTTGCGTTCACGGTCGGCACCCTTGGCCGAATGGGCGCAGGAACACGCGCTGAGTTTCGCACCCATGATGGGCGGGGCTTACCTCCTGACCGGCAAGTGGCAAGGCCGGCCGGTTCGTATCCAGTGCCTCGCGCCGTCGCGCCCGTTCATCCAGGGCATGGAGTTGATGGCGCGGGCCGATCTGGGCCTGCGGTCCCAAGGCAATGTGGTGGTGATGAACCGCGCATTGAAAGAAGTGTTGGAAGCCCGGTCGCGTGCGTTGTATTCGCAGTACACCGACGAGCTGCGGACCATGGCGGGGGTGGTACCTGAAGAGGTGCGGTGGTTGTCCATGTACCGCGATGCGGGCTGGGTCGGACCGGACCACCGTTTCTGGAGCCGCTACGCTGCGCTGACCGATGCGCCCGAGCTCGCCAGGCAATGGATCGACAGCGAGTCTGAACAACAACTGATGGCATGGCCCGGCGGGGTGACCGACGCCACCCCGATGATGTTCATGTTGCAGCGGGGCAAGACCTACATGCGACTGCAGATTGACCACACCCGCGACACGGCCGCAGCGGTGCATGCACTGGGGCTGTTCAAGCGCCTCAGCCAGCGCGCCACGGAGATGGCGGCCGGCTGAACCCGGAGGCCCGGCGGCTTCAGGAGCCCCGTGTGATCGGCATCTCCACCTCGGTTTTCACGAGCATGTGTTTGGCCAGTTCGAGCTTGGCGATCGACATGCGGTGCACCTCGTCCGGGCCGTCGGCCAGCCGCAGCGTGCGCTGGCTGGCGTAGCTGTAAGCCAGCGGGAAATCGTCGCTCACGCCGCCCCCGCCGTGCGCCTGAATGGCCATGTCGATGATGTCGCAGGCCATGTTGGGCGCCACCACCTTGATCATGGCGATCTCGGCCTTCGCCACCTTGTTGCCGACGGTGTCCATCATGTAAGCGGCCTTGAGTGTGAGCAGCCGTGCCATCTCGATGCGACAACGCGCATCGGCCAGGCGCTCGTGCCACACCGACTGGGCGGACACTGGTTTGCCGAAGGCAACGCGGCTGTTCAGGCGCTTGCACATGAGTTCCATGGCGCGTTCGGCCGCGCCGATGGAGCGCATGCAGTGGTGGATGCGACCCGGGCCAAGGCGTCCTTGCGCAATCTCGAAACCACGGCCCTCGCCCAACAGCAGGTTGCCCACCGGTACGCGCACGTTCTTGAGCACCACCTCCATGTGGCCGTGCGGCGCATCGTCGTAGCCGAACACCGAGAGCGGCCGCACGATCGTCACGCCTTTGCTGTTGGCCGGCACGATGATCATGGACTGCTGCGAGTGGCGCGGGGCGTCTGGATTGCTTTTGCCCATGACGATGTAGACCGCGCAACGCGGGTCGCCCGCGCCCGACGACCACCACTTGCGGCCGTTGATCACGTACTCGTTTCCATCGCGCTCGATGCGGCACTCGATGTTGGTCGCGTCCGACGACGCCACATCGGGCTCGGTCATCAGGAAGGCCGAGCGGATCTCGCCGCGCAGCAGAGGCTCCAGCCACTGGTCCTTGAGTTCTTCGCTGGCGTAGCGCTCGAAGGTTTCCATGTTGCCGGTGTCGGGCGCCGAGCAGTTGAATACCTCGGCGGCAAACGGCACGCGGCCCATGATTTCGCACATGGGCGCGTATTCGAGATTCGACAAACCCTGCGGCGCGCGCGGGCTGCGCGGCAGGAACAGGTTCCACAGACCGGCGGCCTGGGCCTTGGGCTTGAGCTCTTCAATGATCTCGGTGGGAATCCACGCATTGCCTTTGGCGCGGTTGGCCGCGATCTCGGCGAAGAATCGCGCCTCGTTCGGGTAAATGTGCTCGTCCATGAACGCCAGCAGGCGTTCGCGCATGGCCTTGACCTTGTCGGTGTAGTCGAAATTCATCGTGTCTCCTGTGGGTGATCGGGTGTTTGAAACAGGTCAGGCTCTGCTGGCGAATCGCCAGGCCATCTCGGCCATGGGCCGTGCTCCAGCGGCGGACTTCACTGCCTGGTCGCTGGAGGCCGTGCCGGCCTCGACCCGCTTGGCAATGCCTTGCAGGATGGCCGCCAGGCGGAACATGTTGTAGGCGAGGTAGAAGTTCCAGTCGGCCTTGACGCAGTAGCTGGCGATGTACTCGTCTTCTGTGGGGATGCCCAGGGCTTTCACGTCCAGCCCGCCGATGCCGCGGAACAGGCCGGGCGGAATGTGCCACGACATGCAGTGGTAGCTGAAGTCGGCCAGCGGATGGCCCAGCGTGGAGAGTTCCCAGTCGAGCACGGCGAGCACGCGCGGCTCTTCGCTGTGGAACATCAGGTTGTCGAGCCGGAAGTCGCCGTGCACCACCGACAGCATCGACTCGTCACGCGCCATGGCCGGGATGTTGTTGGGCAACCATTCCATCAGCTGGTCCATCTCTGGAATGGGCTGGGTGATGGAGGCCACATACTGCTTGCTCCAGCGGCCGATCTGGCGTTCGAAGTAGTTGCCCGGTTTGCCGTAGCCGTCCAAGCCGATTTCAAGTGGCTTCACGGTGTGCAGCGCGGCGATGACGCGGTTCATCTCGTTGTAGATCGCGCCGCGTTCTGCATTGGTCATGCCCGGAAGCGACTGGTCCCACAGCACACGGCCGTTGACGCATTCCATGATGTAGAAGGCTCGGCCGATCACCGACTCGTCCTCGCACAAGACGTGCATCTGCGCCACCGGGACACCGGTGCCGTACAACGCGCTCATGACACGAAACTCGCGCTCGATGGCGTGGGCCGATGGCAGCAGCTTGGCCACCGGGCCGGGCTTGGCGCGCATCACATAGGCGCGCCGGGGCGTGATGAGTTTGTAGGTGGGATTGGACTGGCCACCCTTGAACATCTCCACCGTCAGCGGACCTTCAAAACCCGTCAGGCGGCTCTGAAGCCAAGAGGCCAGGGCGGCTTCGTCGAAGGTGTGCTGGCCCGCCACAGGACGTGTACCAGTGAAATTCTGCGTGTCGCTCATGCGTGGAGGCCTTGTTGGGAAAAGAGAGAGAAAGCCACCACGCGTTGCCTCAGGACTCGGCTTCCGCGATGCGCATCAGCATGTCCCGGTTGCGCACCACAAGCCCGCCCTGTTCGATTCGGATCGCATCGTCGCGCTCCATCGACTTGAGTTCCTGGTTCACCCGCTGGCGGGAAGCGCCGAGCAGCTGGGCCAGTTCTTCCTGCGCCAGCTGCAGACCGATGCGCATTTCGTTGCCGTCGGACAGACAGGGCACCCCGTAGCTGCGCACCAGGTGCAGCAGCTGTTTGGCCAGGCGCGCGCGCAGGGGCAGGGTGTTGAGGTCTTCCACCAGGCCGAAGAGCGTGCGGATGCGCCGCGCCTGCAGGCGCATCAGTGCTTCGTACAACTCCACGTGCGTGCTCAGGATTTTCTGAAAGTCGGTGCGCGCCACACACAGCAGTGTGGTGGGTCCATGGGCATACGCGTCGTGCGTTCGCTGGTCGCCGTCGAACATCGCCACATCGCCGAACCACACACCGGGTTCCACATAGGTCAACGTGATCTGTTTGCCCGAGAGCGAGGTGGAGCTCACGCGCACCGCACCCTTGGCCACCGCTGTCCATTCGGACGGCGGATCGCCCCGGGCGACGATGAGGTCGCTGTCCTTGAATCGCTTGACGTAGGCGCATCGGAGTATGTCGTGCCGCAGGGAGGGGGAAAGGCTGGAAAACCAGCGACCACTGTTGATCGCCTCGCGTTCTTCCATTGTCAGAATCGGTTCGTCCATGGGCTGTCTTTTGAGTGACTGGAAAGTCGAGGCTCAGGGTATGTGCGCAGAGGGTCTGCGCGGGCCGCATTTCAACGGTACTGCGCGGGACGCTTGTTGATGAAGGCGTCGATGCCTTCGCCCGCGTTGGCATGGTGCAGGTTGCGCACGAAGTGATCGCGTTCGGCGCCCAGCTGTGCGTGCAGCGGCACGGTGGGTGCTTCATTGGCCAGCTCCTTGATGCTGGCCAGCGCGTTCGGGGCACGCGCGTTGAGCCGTTCGCACAGGGCAAGCGCATCGGTCAGCGCTTCGCCAGTAGCGCTCACGGTGTTGATCACACCGAGCTGCTGCAGCCGCTCGGCACCGATACGGTCGCCACACATGAGAAGCTGCAGGGCGGTGGCTCGGGGCAGGGCGCGCATCAGGCTCCAGCTCGCGCCGCCGTCTGGCGACAGGCCCACATTGCTGTAGGCCATCACGAACACGCTGCTGTGAGCGGCCACCACCATGTCGCAGGCCAGTGCGAGTGAAAAGCCGGCGCCGGCGCACGAGCCTTCCACGGCGGCGACCACTGGCTTGGGAAATGCACGGATGGTTTCGATCCAGTTGTGCAGGCCTTCGATGCTTTGCGCCTGCACCTCGGGTGGCTGCTGGCGGTTGGCCAGCAGGCGCTGCAGGTTGCCGCCGGCACAGAAGTGGTTGCCCTCACCGGTGATCACCACGCTTCGCACTTCGGGGCTGCTTTCCGCCACGTTGAGCGCTTCAACGCCAGCGGCGTACGTGTCGGGGCCCAGCGCGTTGCGGTGCTCGGGGTTGCTGATGGTGAGCACCATGGTCTGGCCATGGCTGTGGCTCTTGAGGCTGGCGGTCATTGAAAAACCTTCGCGCATTCGGGCGGCCGTGCGTCGTTCATGCTCAGGCCTCCTCGTGGGTGAGGCTCAGGCCCAGTGCGCCGCGGCGGCGCAACCAGGGAGAGGGGCGGTAACGCGGGTCGCCATAGACCGTCTGCAGGTTGAACAGGATCTCCAGCACGTTGGTCGGACCGATTCGGTCACCCATGGCCAGCGGCCCCATGGGGTAACCCAGGCCCAGCGTCACGGCCACGTCCAGGTCGGCGGGTGAGCAGATGCCTTGCTGGCACATGTCGGCTGCGATGTTGACGATGGTGGCTACGACGCGCTGGGTGACGAAGCCGCCGCTGTCGCGGATCACGCTGACCGCCTTGCCGCCACGCGCAAAGAGTGCGTGGGCAGCTTGGGCCATGTCGGGTCGGGTGGCGGGGTTGGTGGCGAGCACCCGGCGTTTCACCGACGCGTCGTCCAGCATCATGTCGATGCCCACGGTGCGCGTGGCGTCCAGCCGCTCCACCGCAGCCAGCGTGGTCACATCCAGGCCCAGCGGGGCCACCAGAATCAGGGCGGCGGAAGAAGGAGCCGACGCGGTTTCAATCTGCGCTCCCAGGTCTTTCAGCAGTTGGTACAGCTCGGCGCGCCGCGCTGCCTTGGGTGACACCCACACGGGTGGCATTTCGCTCACCTGGGGTACCGTGGGCTCGGCCGGCACCTGCGCCACACCCTTGTCGTAGGCGTAGAAACCTTCACCCACCTTTTTTCCCACAACGCCGCCGGCCAACCGCTGTGCGGTGATCACGCTGGGGCGATAGCGCGGTTCTTCGAAGTACTGGTGGTAGATGGACTCCATCACCGGGTGCGAGACGTCCAGCGCGGTGAGGTCCATCAGCTCGAACGGTCCGAGGCGAAACCCCATCTGGTCTTTCAGGATGCGATCGATGGTGGCGAAGTCGGCCACGCGTTCGCCCACCACCCGCAGCGCCTCTGTGCCGTAGCCGCGACCGGCGTGGTTCACGATGAAACCCGGTGTGTCTTGCGCGGTCACGGGTGTATGGCCGAACTGGCGCGTGAAGTCGGTGAGCTGCTCACAGACCTTGGCGGTGGTTTTCAGACCCGCGATGACCTCGACCACCCGCATCAGCGGCACCGGGTTGAAGAAGTGAAAACCCGCCAGTTGCGAGGGCCGCTTGAGTGGCGCGGCAATCGCGGTGACCGACAGCGAGGATGTATTGGTGGCCAACACCGCGCTGGGGCCGACGATGTCTTCGAGCTCGACAAAGAGCCGTTGCTTCACGTCAAGCCGCTCGACGATCGCCTCGATCACCAGATCGCAGGGAGCAAGGTCGCTCAGCGCGGTGGCCAACTGCAAGCGGCCCACACAGGCCTGCATTTGCTCGGCAGTCATCTTGTTTTTGCTCACCAGTGTTTGCCAGGTGGCGTGCAATGCATCACGGGCAGCCTGGGCCGCGCCCGCCTGCACGTCGAACAGCCAGACCCGGCTGCCTGCCTGCGCGGCCATCTGCGCAATGCCGCGACCCATGGCGCCGGTTCCCACAATGCCGGTGTTCTGAAAGATGGGGAGCATAAGTGTGTTGTATTTGGAATGAGAGCTTCTGGAGCTATGACAGAATCGACCAACGAACGAAAGAAGGAAGTCTGGCGTGCGCAAGTACTGGACAGGTTGTATTCTGCTATCAACTGCCCTGAGCAGTTCCGCCGCCACCCTGGGTCGGCACAGTGGTGCCGCCATGATCGGGCGCCCGCTGGACGTTCGCATCCAGGTTTTGCTGGCCCCAGGCGAAGACCTGAACAACCTGTGTATCCAGACAGATGTGTTCTACGGCGATACCCAGGTCTCGCCCAACGTGGTTCGCACGTCACCCCAGCGAACCGCGCCCGACGTTGAAGCGTCGGTGCGGGTGCAGGCCAGCTTGCCGGTCAACGAGCCCTTCGTCACCCTCTACGTCAAAGCCGGCTGCGGCACCCAGTTCACACGCCGCTTCGTCCTGCTGGCCGATCTGGTCAATGAACCTCTCACGGCCAACGCGCCGCCTTCGGCAAACCCGGCGCCTGCCGGAACCGCGGCTGCCGAAATGTCCGTCCTGCCCCGCGTGGCAGTGGCTCCAGGCACTTCCGCAGGACCGTCATCGTCGGCTGCTGCTGGCGCTGCCGGCTCAGCGATCGAAGGCTCCCCGAAACCACGATCTTCGACCCCTGCACGGGCGGAGACACCCGAACCGAAACCGCCCTCGGTCGTGCGCCGGGCACCCCCCAAGCCACCTGCTGCACCCGCCATGCCTCGGCTGCAGCTGGACCCGATCGATCTGACGACGGGCATTGAACGCGATCCCACGCTCAAGCTTTCCCCCCTGCTGCTGAGCGAACCAAGCACTTCTGAAGAGACACGCGCCGCCGCGGCTCAACTCTGGAAAAGCATCAACGCCACCCCCGAAGAGATCCTGCGCGACGCGCAAAGGCTGGCGGCGTTGGAGTCCGAGGTGGCGCAACTGCGCCAAGAGCAGACCCGTTCCCAATCCGCCCTTGGCGACCTCAATGCTCAGCTTGAACTGTCTCAAGCACAACGGTTCCAGAATTGGCTGGTGTACTTGTTGGGTGCCTGCCTGCTGCTGGCTTTGTTGGCGGTGCTGCTCGTGTGGCGGCGACGCCAGGAAGTTGTGGTGCAGGGCTCCGAAGCCTCGCGGGCCTGGTGGGCGCCGGAAGATGAGGAGCAGACCTTGCGCGCTCCGCTGGCACCAGACGATCAAGTCCCTGGCCGATCCTCCGATCTGACCCCGTTGACGCCGATGGACGAAAGCGTGGACGTGGATCTGGACTTCGATCTCGACCAGGACTCCTCCTTTGACGGGCTGAAAGACCGCTCCGCCAAGCCCGCGGCAATCCAGCCCATGCCGGCAATGCCTTTGTCGGAAGGGGCGATTTCACCCCGCGACCGGCGCGAGTTTTCCAGCAGCGCCATTGGCGTGTCTCGTTCCGTGGCCACCGAAGAGTTGTTTGACGTGCAGCAGCAAGCTGACTTCTTCGTGTCGCTTGGCGAGGATGAGCAAGCCATCCAGGTGCTCAAGGACCACCTAACAGAAAGCCATGAGCCCAGTGCCCTGACCTACCTTGACCTGTTTCACATCTACCACCGTCTTGGGCGCCGCAAAGACTACGAAAGCCTGCGGGAAGAGTTCAACCATGTCTTCAACGCCGGAGCTCCGCCGTTTGACAGTTATAGCCAGCGGGGACTTGGGCTGGAATCTTATGAAACTGCATTCAGCCGCATCCAGGCGCTATGGCCCCAGCCGCGGGTGCTTGACCTGATCGAACAGTCGATTTTTCGCGACTCGACCGACAGCAGTTCTGAAGTTTTCGATCTGGAGGCTTACCGAGAATTGTTGATGCTTCACGCGATCGCCAAGGACCTCATCCAGCGTGACGGCCAGACGCCCCGTGCCAACAGCGATTTCCAGCACACCGCGATGCAACCGTTGAAGGCTGCGGGCAAGGCGACGCCCCCCGTGACCAGGCCTTTCATCGAAGTCTCGGAGCAGCACACCCAACCCATGGGTCTGGGCGACATACCCCCTGCCTCGCCTCGGCTCGGCCTGGACATCAACCTGGACGATCTCTCGGAGATGGCCAGATTCGAAGCGTCGCTGCCCGAGGTGGATGTGGTGGTTGAAGCGTCAGCCAAGCCCACTCAGCCCGCCGACTTCGACATCCGTCCTGGCGACAACCTCATCGACTTCGAGGTGATCGATTTCGACCTACCGCCCGACGATGCCGACAGCGAGAAGCCCGACGGCCGACGCTGATTGGGTATGGCCGACGCCGGACTCAGGAAAAAACGCCGCTGATGCGGCGCTTTTTTTTGCGTGTGCGGGGTTCTACCGGCGGACTTGCAACGCACCCGGGTTCACGATGTTGGTCGGTGTGCCCTTGATGAAGTTCACCACGTTGTCGAACGCAGATGCGAAGTACTGTTCGTAGCTGTCTTGCTCCACATAGCCAATGTGGGGTGTGCAAATGCAGTTCTCCAGTCGCAGCAGCGCATGCCCCTGAAGAATCGGTTCCGACTCAAAAACATCTACAGCCGCCATTCCCGGGCGCCCGCGGTTCAGCGAAGCGAGCAAGGCCTCGGCCTCTATCAGCTCGGCGCGCGATGTGTTGACCAGCAGCGAGGTTGGCTTCATGCGACCGAGGTCTTCGAGGGTGACGCACCCGGCGCTCGTTTCGCTCAGTCGCAGGTGCAGCGAAAGCACGTCTGCAGACGCGAAAAACGATTCCCGGCTTTCAGCAGACTCGAAACCATCGGCCACGGCACGTGTGCGCGAAGCTTCGCTGCCCCAGACGACCACACGCATGCCGAAGGCGCGACCGTAGCCGGCCACCATTTGCCCGATGCGCCCGTAGCCCCAGAGGCCCAAGGTCTTGCCGCGCAACACCATGCCCACACCGAAATTGATCGGCATGGCCGATGACTTGAGCCCGGCCTGTTGCCAGGCGCCGTGTTTGAGGTTGGAGACGTACTGCGGGATCCGCCGCATCGACGCCATGATCAAGCCCCAGGTGAGTTCAGCCGTCGACACAGGCGAACCCACGCCCTCTGCCACCGCAATGCCGCGTTCGGTGCAGGCGGCCACATCCAGGTGGCTGCCTGCACGACCAGTCTGGGCTATCAGCTTGAGGCGGGGCAGTTTTTCGATGAGCTGGCGCGAGATCTGGGTACGCTCGCGAATCAGCACCAGCACATCTGCATCTCTGAGTCGCACCGACAGCTGACCCACGCCTTTGACCGTGTTCGTGAACACTTTGGCTGGGTACGGCTCCAGAATCTCCGCACATTTCAGCTTGCGAACCGCGTCCTGGTAGTCGTCAAGAATCACAATATTCATCCGCCTATTGTGCCTTTGCTGTCTGGGCGGCGAGCCCCTTGTCTCGCAGCTTCGCTGTACTCAGGCTGCGCGCGCCAAGGACGCCTGCTCCAGCGCCGCGAGGCGGTCAAGTTCTGCGCACACGTCGCCGATGGGGCCGGACAAGACAAGCCGCATGTCGCGATTGGGGGTTCTACGGCCTTCTGCCTGGCGCAACACCCGCACACGGCAGACTGCAGGCGAACCCGGCTGGCTCGGGATTTGTGGTCGCACCAGCGATGCTGGGCCATTGGCTGCCTCCCGGTTGAGCCACCCTGCTCGTGCAAACCGCTGCACGGCCTTGGCCGCTTTGAACGAATCAGCGGGGCGCACACGGCGTTCGGAAGGCAAGGGGAGCCAGCAGTCGATCAACTGCAAAGGGGCACGCCACGTGTTGGTGTTGAAGATTTTTCCCATGCGAAACTCCAGATGAGGGGTTGAACACAGGCAGGATTGCAAGGAAGTTGCCAACGCAGGGATGTGTCCGCATGACGAGTTTTTCGCTCGCCGGACCAAACGCCCGCCACCTGCTGAGGCAACGTGACCCAATGGGTCAAAGTTGAAAACTGTTGCGGATGAGGCCCACCGCGAGTCCTTCGATTTCGAAAGGTTCGCCGGGCTCGACCACGATGGTTTTGTAGTCCGGGTTCTCCGCGTGCAACTCGATCATGTTGTGCCGGCGCATGAAACGCTTGACGGTCACGTCATCACCCAGGCGCGCAACCACAATCTGCCCGTTCTTGGCTTCCTTCGCCGACTTCACCGCCAGCAGATCCCCATCGATGATGCCCACATCGCGCATGGACATGCCACGGACCTTGAGCAGGTAGTCGGGCTCGCGCTGAAACAGGCTGCGCTCCACGTGGTAGGTCTGGTCCACATGCTCTTGCGCGAGGATGGGCGAGCCGGCGGCCACGCGGCCAATCAGGGGCAGCATGAGCTGGGTCAGGCTGGGGAGCGGGAGTGTAAGCTGGCGCCCGCGCGAATCGTTGATGGAGCGGAGGTCCTCGCTGCGCAGGCGGATGCCCCGCGAGGTGCCGCTGACCAGCTCGATGACGCCCTTGCGCGCCAGGGCCTGCAAGTGCTCCTCAGCCGCGTTGGCCGATTTGAAGCCGAGCTCGTTGGCTATCTCCGCCCGAGTGGGCGGCGAACCCGTGCGGGCAATGGCGCTCTGGATGAGTTCCAGAATCTGCTGTTGCCGGGCGGTGAGTTTGGGCGTTGTGGCGGGCATGTCTAGCATGTGGACCTCGTCGGGGTGGATGCCTCACCGGGCGGGGTATCCGATCGGTGGGTTACTGTTTTCTTATCCAGTGCCTGTATTTTTAACCAGTTCAAAGGACTTGGCAAGTGGTGAATGCAATCCAGGCACCTCGCCTTGTGGTGTTGGGCACAGGCGGCACGATCGCTGGACGCGCTACCCGGGCGAACGACAACGTGGGTTATGTGGCCGGGCAGGTTGCGGTCAGCGATCTTGTGGCCTTGGTCCCGGCCCTGGCGGCGTATCCGCTGGACGTGGAGCAGGTGGCGCAGATCAACAGCAAGGACATGGTGTTGGGCGTTTGGCAGACGCTGGCCGCGAGAGTGGCCGGGCATTTGGACCGGCCCGAGGTGGCCGGCATCGTGATCACCCACGGCACAGACACGATCGAGGAAACGGCCTTCTTGCTGCAGACCATGCTGAGGCCGTCCAAACCAGTGGTGCTGACATGCGCGATGCGGCCTGCCACGGCGCTGGTGCCGGACGGACCGCAGAACCTGAGCGATGCAGTAGCGGTGGCCTTGCATCCCGAAGCCCGCGGCGTGGTGGTTGTGTGCGCCGGGCGCATCCATGGAGCGATCGATGTGTCGAAGGTGCATCCTTACAAGACAGATCCATTCGACTCGGGCGATGCCGGTGCTCTGGGCTGTGTGGAAGAGGGACAGCTGCGCATGTTCAGACCATGGCCGGCAGCGGTGGAGCAGGGCACCCACGATGCTGCGGCTCTGCAACGTCTGCTCGGGGCTGCCACGTTGCCGCGCGTGGAATTGATCTTCAGCCATGCCAACGCCGACGGCGAAATGGTGCGCGCCCTGCTTGGTCACTCCGCTGCGACAGGTCGGCTGCGCGGTATTGTGGTGGCCGGCACCGGCAACGGCACCGTGCACGACGATCTGCTGGCGGCGCTGAAGCACGCGCAGGCCAGCGGCGTCGAAGTGGTGGTGGCCAGCCGATGCGCGCAGGGTCGAGTGGTGCCGCACAGCGCTCAACCGTTGCCGGATTCAGCCGGCCTTGCGCCGGTCAAGGCTCGCCTCGCGCTGGCCTTGCAACTGCTGGAGACCTGAAGTGCTGACCGCGCTGGGCGCCCACCCCTGGGCTTATCCCATGCTGGAAGTGGTGCACCTGATCGGTGTGGCCTTGATCCTCGGCAATCTGGTCCTGCTGGAGTTGCGTGTGTTCGGTTGGGCATCGGCACTGCCGATCGAACCGCTGGCCCGGTTGAGCCTGGGCCTGGTAGGGTTGGGGTTTGGCCTTGCTGTGGTCACAGGACTGTTGATGTTCGGCACGCAGCCCGGGGAACTGCTGGCCAACCGTGTGTTCACAGTCAAGATGGCGCTGATCATGATGGCGGGCTGCAATGCAGGCTGGTTTCATGCACGCCGTTCGCTGCAGCTCCAGGACACCACCGCCCGTGTGAGCATGCTCTTGTCCTCAGTGATCTGGATTCTCGTGATCACCTGTGGACGCTGGATTGCTTACGTTTGAAGGAGAACCCATGCAACGACGTGAATTTGTTCAATTGGCCGCCGCACTCGGCTGGGGCGGTGTCGCCACCGGTGCGTTGGCCCACCACGGCTGGAGCAGTTTTGACCAGACCCGACCGATCTATCTGGAGGGGAAGGCTGTTGATGTGAGGTGGCGCAATCCTCACGTTGAACTGTCGCTGGCGTTGCCGGAGACATTGCGTGTGCCTGCCGATCTGGCCCAGCGCCCGCTACCCGCTCAGACCGCCGGCGTGGATGGCCCCACGTTGCTCGCCCAGGCGGTGGTCCCCACCCGGCGAGATCGGCGCTGGGAGATCGAGTTGGCGCCCTTGTTCCGTCTGGGCCAGTGGCAGATGCCCGAGATCAAGAACGGTGACGCACTCTCGTTGGTGGGCTTCACCTTCAAGGACGAAGCTGGTGCGGCCATCGTGCGGGCCGAGTACGTGTTTCTCGGTGGCAAGGTGTACGGCCTTCGTTCCAGCCCGGCGTGAGGCGCCAAGCACAACAAAAAACCGGCTCCAGGCCGGTTTTTTGTTGTGCGAAAACGGGTTACTTCGACAACGCTTCGAAGGCCCGCGCGGTGATGTCCTCAACCGTTCCCATGCCGCTGATGGCGCGGTACTGGGGCGCAGAGCTGGCGTCGTTGCGTGCCCAGCCGCTGTAGTAGTCCACCAGCGGGCGGGTCTGTGCACTGTAGACCTCCAGCCGCTTCTTCACGGTTTCTTCCTTGTCGTCTTCGCGCTGGATCAGCGACTCGCCGGTCACGTCGTCCTTGCCGTCGACTTTGGGCGGGTTGAACTTGACGTGGTATGTGCGGCCCGAAGCGGGGTGCGAGCGACGGCCGCTCATGCGTTCGATGATGGCGTCGAAGGGCACGTCGATTTCGAGCACGTAGTCGAGCTTCACGCCGGCCGTTTTCATCGCATCGGCCTGCGGGATGGTGCGGGGGAAACCATCAAACAAAAAGCCACCTGCGCAGTCGGCTTGGGCAATGCGTTCTTTCACCAGGTTGATGATCAGGTCGTCGCTGACCAGGGCGCCCGACTCCATGACCGACTTGGCCTGAAGGCCCAGTGGCGTGCCTGCCTTGACTGCGGCGCGCAGCATGTCTCCGGTTGAAATCTGGGGAATGCCGTACTTCTGGCAAATGAACGTCGCCTGCGTTCCTTTGCCGGCTCCCGGAGCGCCCAACAAAATCAGTCTCATCGCTTTCCTTCTTTGGTGTTTCAATGGCTCGGCCGCTTGTCTCGAGCGGCTGCCCTGGGCGGGGGGGCCGGGGCGTCCGGTCGAGGATAGCATGCACATCCTCGCGCCTCGCTTACACGGTCCGGCCCGAAAAAGCCTTCCCTGCAGGGTATGCGATCACTCTTGAGACAGCAGCCGGCGGACCCGTTCCAGGTCTTGCGGTGTGTCAACGCCGCCGCCCGGCGCGCTGGTGCTCAGATGTACCGCAATGCGCTCGCCATGCCACAGCACACGCAGCTGTTCCAACGATTCTGTGGCTTCCAGTGGCGCAGGTTCCAGGTCGGGAAAACGGCGCAAAAAACCTGCGCGGTAACCGTACACGCCCACATGGCGCAGGGGGCGGGGCGATGGCAGCGCAAATGCTGCGCCGCTGGCCATGCCGTCGCGCCAACAAGGGATGGGCGCACGGCTGAAGTACAAGGCTGTTCGCTGCCGGTCGAGCACAACCTTGACCACGTTGGGGTTGAGGAAGTCGGCCAGATCCTCGATGGCATGCGCTGCCGTGCTCATGACGCAATCGGGCCTGGTGTGAAGTTCTCGCGCAACAGCGTTGATGAGATCGGGCTCGATCAGGGGCTCGTCGCCTTGCACGTTGACCACCACCTCGCCATCTGCCAGGCCGAGCAGGATGCAGGCTTCAGCCAGACGATCGCTGCCACTGACGTGGTCGCCCCGGGTCAGGATCGCGCTGACGCCGTGGGCTTCGCAGGCCTGCACGATACGCGTATCGTCGGCTGCCACCACGCAGCGTTGGGCTGTGCTGCGCTTCGCTTGCCGCGCCACACGCACGACCATGGGCACACCGCCAATGTCGGCCAGGGGTTTGTCGGGGAGGCGGGTGGAGGCCAGGCGAGCGGGAATCAGGACCGTGAAGCTCCCGGGGACCTCGTGCAGGCTCATGGTTGCGGGTAGGGCGCGTTGGGCCGGGTGGCTTCCTCGTCGGTCAACGGGCGGGCTTCGTGCTCCAGCAAGATCGGAATGCCGTCGCGCACCGGGTACGCCAGGCGCGCGCTGCGCGACAGCAGTTCCTGGGTGTCGCGGTTGAAAATCAGGGGCCCTTTGGTCACGGGGCAGACCAGCAGTTCGAGCAGTTTGGTGTCCATGGGGGAATGATAGTCGCGCGGCCAGGGGTGCTGGTGCCTCAGGCGCTGTGTTTCAAGGCTTGAAGGCGCGCGTCCAACGCTGTGAAAAAGGCGGGATCTGGCGACATCTCCAGCGGAACGGCCCACACTGACGGGTACCGGCCCGGGGCGCCTGCGGCAACCATGGGAAACAGCTTGACTGCGTCTTTTTCGGTGCAGAGCAGGGGCATTGAACTGTCCTCCAACAAGGTTGCATAGTCCGACTGTGCTGCATGGTCGGGCAGACCGACCTCCAGCGCGGGTTCGATACCACGGGCGCGCAGCATGTCGAAGAAAACGCCAGGCCTGGCGATGCCGGCCACAGCGGTCAGGCGCTGACCGCGCAATCGATCCAGCGCGAGGTGTTCGCCTGTGGGGCCGACCGCGTGGTCGGCCAGGCGCCGCGTTGCGTTGAACGCCTGCGGGTCGGGTGAGCGCACGATGGGAGCTCCGGGTGCGTCTTCCCGACGCTGGTGCAGGACCAGTTCAGGCGCTGATCTGCCACTGCGTGGCCAGGGTTCGCGCAACAACCCGGCCGGAAGCAGCCAACCGTTGCCAGTGCCCCGGTCGTCAAACACCACGATCTGCAGGTCTCTGTGCAACGCGAGGTGCTGAAGGCCGTCGTCACACAAGATGACGTCCACCTCCGGGTGCGCTGCCAGCAGCGCTTCGGCCGCCGCGGAGCGGTTGGCCGAAACACAAACGGGGGCTTGGGTGCGCATCAGGATCAGGGCAGGCTCATCGCCGCTGTCGTCGGGTGCGGTGTGCGGCAGCACGTGCATCACCTCACTGCTTTGGCGACCGTGGCCTCGGGACACCACACCGGGACTCCAGCCCTGTGCGCGCAGGTGGTTCGCCACCGCGATAACCGTTGGTGTCTTGCCGGCGCCACCGACGACCACATTGCCAATCACCACCACCGGCACGTTGACGCGGTGGCCCTGCTTCAGACCCCGTTGGTACAGGCCACGATGCACTGCGGTGAGCGCGCGATAGACCAGGGACATGGGCCACAACAGCCGAGCCAGCCAGCCGCGCCGCTGCGAGTTGAGCAACCACAGGGCCTGCCAGTGGGCCTGACTCATCGGGGCACGAAAAGGAGCCGCTCAGGGCTTGCCGCGGGCCGCGGCGTTGGTCTGCTGCGTCGCAAACGTGATCTGCACCAGGCCGGCGCGCCGCGCAGCGTCCATCACGTTGATCACCGACTGGTGGGTCGCTGCCGCATCGGCGCTGATGATGATCACCGTCTCGGCGTTGCCCTCTGAGGCGCCGGCCAGGGCACTTGTGAGCAGTTCGACGCTCGTGCCTTCCAGCACCTGCTTGTTGACCGAATAACGCCCGTCGTTGCCGACCGCCACCACCACTTCGCGCTTGTTGGTCTTGGGCGCCTGCGCATCGGCCACCGGCAGGTTGACGTTGAGCTCCGTGAACTTGCTGTAGGTGGTGGTGAGCATCAGGAAGATGAGTACCACCAGCAGGATGTCGATGAACGGGATCAGGTTGATCTCGGGCTCGTCGCGCGTGCCTGGACGGAAGTTCATGGCTTCAGTGCTTGCGCAGGTTCAGCAGGTGGCGGGCGAAGCGCTCCGCGGCCAGTTCCAGCCCCAGCAGGTAGTCGTCGACCCTGCCGCGAAAATAACGCCAGAAGATCAGTGCCGGGATGGCCACGATCAAGCCGAAGGCGGTGTTGTACAGGGCAATCGAGATGCCCCGCGCCAACTGCGCCGGATCTCCCATGCCGGGAACGCCACCTGCACCAACAGCGCCCTGCGCACCAAAGATCTCGATCATGCCGATGACGGTGCCCAGCAAGCCCAGCAGTGGTGCGGCCGATGCGATGGTGGCCAGTGCCCCGAGGTAGCGCTGCAACTGCGCCGCCGCCTGGCGCCCCGCGCCTTCGAGGCTGGCGCGCAGATCGTCTTCGCTGGCGCGTGGGTTGCTGTTGAAGGTTCGAAAGCCGCTGGCCAGCACGGCGCCGAGCACGGAGTTTTGTTCAAGTTGGGTCACCACGTCCGGGCCTGGCACTCCGTTGCGAGACACCATGATCGCCTCGTCCAACAGTTTGGGGGGGAGGATCCTGGCTGTTTTAAGGCTGACGAACCGTTCTATGACCAAGGCCAATCCCAGAACAGAACAGATGATCAGTGGCCAGATGGGCCATCCGGCGGCTTGTATGATGGAAAGCAAGTCTGGACTCCAGGCGTGTGCCGTTGGGTTGCTCGGCGCTAGTCGGTCGACCGATTATGTCTCAGGGGTCGAGCGGTCCCTCCATCGGCTTTCCAACTCCTCACCCCATGCGCCGCAAGACACGTCAGTGTCATGCACAGATTCTGTGGATAACTTTGTGAAGAACCTTGAGAGCCCGCCTTGCGAGCCCGCGCTGAGCCTCGGTTTTGTCAGAACGATCAGCAAACAGGCAGTGCAAAACGTTTCTGAATCAATGCCCTGTCCCCCCAAGACCACTCGCGCAGGCCTCTTTCGCCAGACCGCCAGCATCCATGCGGTCTGTGGACACTTTTGCGCGGGAGACGCCCGTGGCTGATGCCTTTTCATCGGCGCAGCCGCAGGCGGTGGGGCGTGTGTGGGCGGTTGGGCCGCTCATGCGAGCGGTGGCGGACGCTCTTGCTGCCCGGTTCAATCCGGTGGCCGTGCGGGGCGAGATTTCGGGCTATTCGCGTGCGGCCAGCGGGCATTGTTACTTTGCGCTGAAAGACGAGACCGGGCAGGTGCGCTGCGCGCTGTTTCGCCGCTCGGCCGATCAGCTCACCTTCACCCCGCGCGAAGGCCAACTCGTGGAAGCCCGTGGCAAGCTCGACGTGTACGGCGCGCGCGGAGAGCTGCAGCTCATCGTGGAATCCTTGCAGCCAGCCGGGCAGGGCGCGCTGTTCGAACAGTTCCTGAGGCTCAAGGCCCAGCTGGAGGCCGAGGGCTTGTTCGAGGTGGCTCGCAAGCGGGCCCTGCCGCCGCAGCCCCGCAGCATCGGTGTGGTTACTTCGCTTGGCGCGGCCGCTTTGCGTGACGTGGTTACTGCCCTGCGGCGTCGGGTGCCGCACCTGCCCGTGGTGATCTATCCCGCCTCGGTTCAGGGCGCACAAGCTCCGGGCGAACTCTGTGCCGCCTTGCAGGCCGCCTACCTCCGCCACACCGCGACGGGCGAAAGCGAGGTACTGCTGCTGGTGCGGGGCGGGGGTTCATTGGAAGACCTGTGGTCGTTCAATCACCCGGATCTGGTTCGCCTGATCGCGCGTGCTCCGATGCCGGTGATCTGTGGCGTGGGCCATGAAACCGACTTCACCCTGGCCGACTTCGTGGCCGACTTGCGGGCACCCACACCCACTGCTGCGGCTGAGCTGTGTGCGCCCGCGCGTGAACAGCGGTTGGGTGAGCTGGACTACCTGACCGAACGGCTGACTGCAGGCGCGTTTGCCAACATCGACCAGCGTGGTCAGCGGCTTGATCGGCTGGCCCAGCGGATGGGACGCCCCTCGGCGCGCCTGCACGACAGCCTCCAGCAGCTCGGGCGTTTGCAGCACCGCTTGCAAAGCGGCTGGATGCTGACCACGCAACAGCGGCGGAACCGGCAGAACATGTTGCAGACGCAGCTCCCTCTGGCACTGCGCCGAGCCATCGACGAGCATCGCCGGCACTTGCAGCGCAGCGAACTCTCGCTGAACATGCTGGACCCCCAATTGGTGCTGGAGCGCGGTTACGCGTTTCTCACCGACGTCCAAGGCAAAGCGTTGACCCGGGCGGCACAGGCGCAACCGGGACAGGCGCTCACCGCCACGCTGGCCGATGGCGCCCTCGACGTTCGGGTTGAGCCCAACAGTCAGAGACCCTGACACCTTCGCTGCACATTCGCGTGCCTACAATGGCCGTCTGTCTGCGGGTGAGCCCACCCGGTCGGCGAGATTTTCCACAACACCACTCACGAGGAACCCTATGGAACACACCCTGCCCGCATTGCCCTACGCCCTGGACGCCCTGGCCCCCCATTACAGCCGCGAAACGCTCGAGTTCCACCACGGCAAGCACCACAACGCGTACGTGGTGAACCTCAACAACCTGCAAAAAGGCACCGAGTTCGAGGCCATGGACCTCGAGTCCATCGTCAAGAAGTCCAGCGGTGGCATCTACAACAACTCCGCCCAGATCTGGAATCACACCTTTTTCTGGAGCTGCATGAAGCCCAACGGCGGCGGCGAGCCGTCCGGCGCGCTGGCCACCGCCATCACCGCCAAATGGGGCAGCTATGCCGCCTTCAAGGAAGCCTTCGTGAAGTCCGCTGTGGGCAACTTCGGCTCGGGCTGGACCTGGTTGGTGAAGAAGGCTGACGGTTCGGTGGACATTGTCAACATGGGCGCCGCCGGCACCCCGCTGACCACTGGCGAGAAAGCCCTGCTGACCGTGGACGTGTGGGAGCACGCTTATTACATCGACTACCGCAACGCTCGCCCCAAGTTCGTGGAAACCTACTTGGACAAGCTGGTGAACTGGTCGTTTGCCGAAGCCAACTTCGCCTGACTCGCATAGCTGGCTGAGAGGGCTCGAAGCGCAAGCTTCGGGCCCTTTTTGTTGGCCAGCGCACGGAAAAGAACACGGAAATTTCGCCCTGTATTTTGTATGGTGAGATAAGCGTTCAAAAATCGAGTGTTGGCGCGAGCGCTCGACAGCAAAATCATGGGTGGCTTGATCCGACGCTTCGGAATAACCTGCACAGAGCAGTCGACCCGGCCATATCCCAACAATTTTGGAGACACGCGATGAGCAGCCAGCAACCCACCATCATTTACACCCTGACGGACGAAGCCCCTTTGCTGGCCACCAGTGCGTTTTTGCCCATCATCCGTGCCTTCGCAGCGCCGGCCGGTATCAACGTGGCCACCAGCGACATTTCCGTGGCCGCCCGCGTGCTGGCCGCATTCTCCGAGTGCCTGACCGAAGCGCAGCGCGTGCCCGATCACCTGGGTGAGCTCGGCAAGCTGACCTTCAAGCCCGAAGCCAACATCATCAAGCTGCCCAACATCAGCGCATCGGTGTCGCAGTTGGTGGCTTGCATCAAGGAGTTGCAGGCCAAGGGATACAACCTTCCCGACTACCCTGAGAATCCGAAGACCGACGAGGAAAAAGCACTTCGGGCCCGTTACTCGAAGTGCACGGGCAGCGCCGTCAATCCGGTGCTGCGAGAAGGCAACTCCGATCGCCGTGCACCCAGAGCCGTCAAGGAGTACGCACGCAAGAATCCCCATTCCATGGGCGAGTGGAGCCAGGCTTCGCGTTCGCACGTCTCACACATGCACGCCGGCGACTTTTACCACGGTGAAAAGTCCATCACGCTGGACAAGGCGCGCGACGTCAAGATGGAACTGGTCACCCGGAGTGGCAAGACCATCGTGCTCAAGGAGAAGGTGTCGCTGCTGGACCGCGAGGTCATCGACTCCATGTACATGAGCAAGAAGGCGCTGCTCGATTTTTACGAAAAAGAGATCGAAGACGCCCACAAGACCGGTGTGATGTTCTCGCTGCACGTCAAGGCCACCATGATGAAGGTCTCGCACCCCATCGTGTTCGGCCACTGCGTGAAGATCTTCTACAAGGATGCGTTCGAGAAACACGGCAAGTTGTTCGATGAGCTGGGTGTGAACGTCAACAACGGCATGGTGGATCTGTACAACAAGATCGCCACGCTGCCCCAGAGCAAGCAGGACGAGATCAAGCGCGACCTGCATGCCTGCCACGAAGGACGGCCCGAGCTGGCCATGGTGGATTCCGCCAAGGGCATCACCAATTTCCATTCGCCCAACGACGTGATCGTGGACGCCTCCATGCCCGCCATGATCCGCAACAGCGGCAAGATGTGGGGCGCTGACGGCCGCCTTAAGGACGTCAAGGCGGTGATGCCTGAGTCAACCTTCGCCCGCATCTACCAGGAGATCATCAACTTCTGCAAATGGCATGGTGCGTTCGACCCGAAAACCATGGGCACGGTGCCCAACGTGGGGCTGATGGCCCAGCAGGCCGAAGAGTACGGCTCGCACGACAAGACCTTCGAGATCACCGAAGACGGTGTGGCCAACATCACCGACCTGGCCACGGGTGAGGTGCTGCTCAGCCAAGAGGTGGAGCAGGGCGATATCTGGCGCATGTGCCAGTGCAAGGACGCCGCGATCCGCGACTGGGTCAAACTCGCCGTGAGCCGCGCACGCAACTCGGGCATGCCGGTGGTGTTCTGGCTCGACCAGTATCGCCCTCACGAGGCGCAGCTGATCACCAAGGTCAAGATGTACCTGCACGAGCACAACACGGCCGGTCTGGACATCCAGATCATGAGCCAGGTGCGGGCCATGCGCTACACGTTGGAGCGCGTGGCCCGCGGTCTGGACACCATCAGCGCCACCGGCAACATCCTTCGCGATTACTTGACCGACCTGTTCCCCATCATGGAGCTGGGCACCAGCGCCAAGATGCTCTCGATCGTGCCGCTGATGGCCGGAGGCGGCATGTACGAAACGGGTGCCGGAGGCTCTGCACCCAAGCACGTGCAGCAGTTGGTGGAAGAGAACCACCTGCGCTGGGACTCTCTGGGTGAATTCCTGGCACTGGCCGTGTCCATGGAAGACCTGGGCCTGAAGACGGGCAACCTGCAGGCCAAGGTGCTGGCCAAAACATTGGATGCAGCCACGGGCAAGCTGCTGGACAACAACAAGAATCCTTCTCCCAAAACCGGCCAGCTCGACAACCGCGGCAGCCAGTTTTACCTGGCGCTCTATTGGGCGCAGGAACTCGCCACACAAACCGAAGACCCGGCGCTGGCCGTGAAATTCGCTCCGCTGGCGAAGCAACTCGCCGACAACGAAAAGACGATCGTGGCCGAGTTTGCCGCCGTGCAGGGCAAACCAGTGGACATCGGTGGCTACTACAAGCCCGATTTCGACAAGCTCGAAGCCATCATGCGACCCAGCAAAACTTTCAACGCGGCGCTCGCGTCAGTACAGGCCTGACGAATGCGTGTGGGCGGGTGAAGGCGGCCTACCGTGTGAACGGTGGGCCGCTCAGCTTCGAGCCTGCCTTCATGCCGCGCTTGTCGAACCAGCCTTTGTTCATTTCCAGTACAAAACGCACCGGTTTGGTGGAGCAATGCGAGCGCAGGCTTTGCGGCTGCATGTCGGCCAAGTTGACGATGGTGCCGTCGTCGGCCACAAACGCAGCCGTCAGGGGGAGCAACGTGTTCTTCATCCAGAAGCACTGCTCGGACGCCTGTTCGAATGCGAACAGCATGCCTTCGTTCACCGGCATCTCCTTGCGGAACATCAAGCCCACAGCGCGCTGCTGCGGCGTGGCCGCGACCTGAGCATTGATCAGGTGCATGCCGGCCGACAGGCTGACCCGTGGCAATTGGAGTTGTGGCGATTCCTGGGCCCAGGCCAAGCCCGTTGTAAGAAACAGCAGGTAAAGCAAACGGATGGATAGTTTTTTCATGCGCGGATCGGTCGGTTGCGGTTCGATATTCATTTTCTGCCATCCGCCGGCCCACTGTGGTCCGTGCGAAAATTTCATCCATGTACAAACATATTCAAGTGCCCACCGGGGGCCAAAAAATCACGGTCAACGCCGACATGTCACTCAACGTGCCGGATCAGCCGATCGTGCCGTACATCGAGGGCGATGGCACCGGGCTGGACATCACGCCGGTGATGCTCAAAGTCGTTGACGCGGCCGTGGCCAAAGCGTACGGCAGCCGGCGGAAGATCCATTGGATGGAGGTCTACGCCGGTGAGAAGTCCACCCTGATCTACGGCCCCGACGTCTGGCTGCCCGAAGAAACCCTGGCTGCGTTGCGCGAGTATGTCGTCTCGATCAAGGGCCCCCTGACCACGCCGGTGGGCGGCGGCATCCGTTCACTCAACGTGGCGCTGCGTCAGGAGCTCGATCTCTACGTCTGCCTGCGCCCGGTTCAGTATTTCAAGGGCGTGCCTTCGCCATTGAAAGAGCCTGAAAAAACCAATATGGTGATCTTTCGCGAGAACTCGGAGGACATCTATGCCGGCATCGAGTACGAAGCCGAGTCCGACAAGGCGAAGAAGCTCATCAAGTTCCTGATGGAAGAAATGGGTGTGACCAAGATCCGCTTTCCGAACACCTCGGGCATCGGCATCAAGCCGGTGTCGCGCGAAGGCACCGAGCGCTTGGTGCGCAAGGCCCTTCAGTACACGATCGACAACGACAAGCCCAACCTGACCATCGTGCACAAGGGCAATATCATGAAGTACACCGAAGGTGGCTTCCGCGACTGGGCCTACGCCCTGGCGCAAAAGGAGTTCGGTGCCCAGCTCATCGACGGTGGCCCGTGGTGCAGGTTCAAGAACCCGAAGACGGGACGGGACATCATCGTCAAGGACAGCATCGCCGATGCCTTCCTGCAGCAGATACTGCTGCGCCCGGCCGAGTACTCGGTGGTGGCCACGCTCAACCTGAACGGTGACTACATCTCGGACGCGCTGGCGGCGCAAGTCGGCGGCATCGGCATTGCACCTGGCGCCAACCTGTCAGACACCGTGGCTTGTTTCGAGGCCACCCACGGCACTGCGCCCAAGTACGCCGGCAAGGATTATGTGAACCCCGGCTCTGAAATCCTCTCCGCCGAAATGATGCTGCGCCATTTGGGCTGGAAGGAAGCAGCAGGCCTGATCATCAGCTCGCTCGAAAAATCCATCCTGAGCAAAAAGGTCACGTACGACTTTGCGCGCCTGATGGAGGGCGCCACCCAGGTCAGCTGCTCCGGCTTTGGTCAGGTGATGATCGACCACATGTAACACCGTTTCGGGGCGTCTCATGAGGCCCCATACGATTCCATAAAATGCCCCAGATCGTTGATTCGACTGGGGTTTTTGTTTCATGATGTCCGGTGACGTGTCTTGACTTCCAACGGTTTCGGGGCCATATTTGGGGCCATTTGGGGCCATGGATTCGGCCAAGTCACAGAAATGCGCCACGTCAACTACACCCTCAAACCTGCGACCATCGACAACGCCAAACCGCGTGAGAAGGTCTATGCGCTGACCGACGGCGGCGGGTTGCAAATCGAAATCCTGCCATCTGGCGGCAAGACCTGGCGCTTCAAATACCACCTGCATGGCAAACGCGAGAAGGTCACGATAGGCGCCTACCCAGCCTTCACCATCAAGCAAGCCCGCGACCGGCATGAGGAGTTGCGTGCGTTGGTTGTTCGTGGCCAGAGTCCTGCTAAGGCGAAGCAGGCGGCCGCGTCAGCACAGAAGCTCGTCGAAGCGCGGCAGCTGAGCTTCCGAGACTTTGGGCAGCGCTGGGTGGGCGAGACACTGTTCCATCGATCCGGCGGCTATGTGGCGCAGACCGTCCGCTGGCTGGATGCCTACGTATACCCGTCGATCGGTGACATGCCGCTGGACGAGGTGCAACCAGGCGATGTGCTCGCCGTCATCAAGGCCCGCGCCGACACCGCCGTGACCGCAGAGCGAATCCGTGTGATCGTGCAGCAGATCTACAACCATGCCATCCGCAACCTGTTGGTGACCACGAACCCGGCGCAGCCGCTGCGAGGGGCCATCGTTCGCGCACCGGTGACGCATCACCGGCACCTCAGCGAGAAAGAGCTGAAGGCATTCTGGCGCAAGCTCGACGACCAAGGCGCCCATGTCACGACGATCGCGGCGACCCGGCTGCTGCTGCTGACTATGACACGCAAAAGCGAACTGCTGCGCTCGAAGTGGTCCGAATTCGACCTTGATGCCGCGCAGTGGGACGTTCCGCCCGAGCGCATGAAGATGGGCAGGGCGCACCGCGTGTTTTTGTCGCGCCAGGCCGTGGATATCCTTCGCCAGGTGCGGGAGCTGACAGGACATGGGGCGTACGTTTTCCCATCCATCTTTCGCGGCAGCGTCCCCATGGGCGATGTAACGCTGAATCACTTCTTCAAGCGCATGGACTTTGGCGTGCCCGACTTCAGTCCGCACGGGACACGTGGAACAGCGGCGACTCTGTTGCGCGAACATGGTTTCGGCCGGGATGTTGTTGAGCTGCTGTTGGCGCACACCGAGAAAAACGCCACCGTGGCTGCTTACAGCCATATGGAGCTGGCGGCAGACCGGAAGAGGGCGTTGCAATACCTCGCTGATCGCATCGAGCAGCTTGCGAGGGACTCCAACGTGGTTCCCCTGGAAGCAGCTTGAGTGTGAGTTTGATAGAGATGCTATCGCCCAACTCGAGATCCTCAACAGAAAGTTGAAATGCTGTGCGACCTGCGGACACCACTTTCTGGACGTTCTGGGTTTTTCTGATCTTCCCAGGCACGTCTTATGTTGTCGTGGCGGCGAAATTCATGACAACAAGCGATACAACTGCCCGCCGATCAGGGTCGGTGATGTGACTGTTCTGCCGGAAAGGTCGTTCTCCGGGATACAAAGAATCGAAGCGACCACAAGCTGCTGCTGGCCCGACAGGCGCTGGAAATCGCGGCCAAGCACTGCGCAGGCAGGAAACCCGACGAAGTGTTGTTCACCATCACCGGTGCGCGAAAGACGTTGAAGTGGATCAATAAGCCGGCAAAAACCAACGTGCAGGGACATGGCTTGCGCTGGAACCAGGAACTTCAACGTCCACTTTGGGAGTAGAACGCCAGTTTGTCCGCTACGTGAGCGGCCATTCCGGAACTTTGCACCTGCCGCCCCCGCCGAAAGACCGGTCCAGGTGGTCAAGCGGTCGTTTGAGATCCTGACAGGTGAACGACCGGTAGGCGGTGCCGCCTTAAGACTCTGCCGTCGAAACTGAGTGACAGCATCCAGCCTTTATGTAGAGCTCTACATAAAGGCTGTTATGCACAGTTTCCAGTTATGAACAGTTCGGCCCTGCATGGCAGCGGCGCTCCCTCGAACGAGAGGAGCCACCGCCTCCACGGGCTACACATATTCTCAATGTCCTGAGGAAGTCGCAGAGGGAGTCATCTGCTCGGAAACGGCGTGCGACGACTACGGGATCCTACAGCCGGGACAGCGCCTTCTCCTTCATCGCGAGATCGGCTTCGATGTACCGCTGGCTCGTCGTCGGACACTCATGGCTGAGCCACAGCTTTATCCCGCCAATGTCCACGCACGACTGCAGCCATGACGCATTGTTGTCGAGCGACGCACGGTGTGCGGTGATCATCAAATGTGTGATCACCAGTCCTGCAGCAGCACCGAGCTTATGTCCAGTATGCGAAGGCTGCCGTGGTCAGTGGCATAAACAAATCCAACCACCCAGCCCAACCAACCTCGGCTACTGTTCATAACGGAAAGCGTTTATCTGACGCCCCACCGAAGCAGGCCGAACGCAGCGATGCCGCCGGCGTCGGATAAACCTCGTTGGACTGAACCGCCGCCACGGTGGTGGCGTGAGGGGCCGTTGGGGAATGTAAGGCTCAGCAGCCCAATCGGGCAACGCCAAAGCTACGGCGGACCGCAGCGGCGGCATGCCGAGATTGGCTGGTAGGGGTGCGTGGGTGGTTGTTGCGAGGTCTTCGATGTTCGCGGTGGTCCAAAAGGTGGCGAGCGAAGCGGCAGGCGCGAGCAAATCTGGCGCCGTGCGGAGCACAGCGAGCGAAGGTCCAGAAGATGCGTGCGGTGCGGATCACGGCGGCCCCCGGCAATTGGCGATGGCGCCGTGCCCACCGGCGCGCTCGGGCGGCAGTATTTCGGTGGTGCGCCAGTGGCCGAGCTTGCAGTGCGTGCAGCAGGCGATGTCGATGCCGGCCACGCGCTTGAGGAAGGCGGCGGCATCCTCGCGGGCTTGCTCGTTGGTCGTGGGCATGGCCAGCGCCGCGCGAGCTGCTGCCAACTTCTGGGCCTTGACCGCCGGGCTGAGCAGCCCGTAGTGACGGATGCGCTTGAAGTCAGGTGGCAAGACATGCTGCAAGAAGCGAGCGATGAAGTCCTGACCGTCGATCAACATGGTGCGCTTGCCGCCGTGATCGTCAGCGCGAACGCGCAGACGCACGCCCTCAGCGTCGATGCCGACGATGCGCTCGTTGGAGATGGCCACCCGGTGCGTGTAGCGCGACAGATAGTCCAGCACCACCTCGGGCCCGGCCAGGGGCGTCTTGGCGTAGACCACCCAGTCGTGGCGTTTGAGTTGCGCAAGCCGAGCATGACGCGCGACATCGGTGCCGGCCGGATCGTGCGGCAGATGGCCCGAGCGGCCATCGAGTTGCAAGGCATCAAGGAACTTGCCTCGCAGCACCTTGGACAGGGCATGCACTGGGAACAGGAAGGTCGGGCTGCGCTTGGGCACGCACCAGTGGCTCTGATCGTCCAGCCCGCCGCAGGCCATCAGCGCGTGTACATGGATGTGCCGGCGCAGGTCCTGGGTCCAGGTGTGCAGCACGAGGGTGAAGGCGGGCGTGGCGCCCAGCCAGCGGGGGTTGGCGGCGAATTCGGTGAGCGTGGCCGCGGCGCACTGCATCAGGGTGCGGTAGACCCAGCGGGCGTGGAACTGCACCAGGCCGTTGATGGCATGCGGCAGCGTGAAGACGAGATGGCAGTACGGCACGGGCAGCAGCTCGGCCAGCTGCGCCTGGCGCCAGGCGTCGCGCGCGCCGCTCTGGCACTGCGGGCAGTGCCGGTTGCGGCAGGAATGGAACAGCCGCTGCTCGCGCCCACACCGGTCGCACTGCTGCACCTGGCCGCCCAGGGCCGGAGTGCGACAGGCGACGATGGCCCGCCAGGCACGCGCTTGCGCCGTGCTCAGATCGTGCTGGCCCAGGTAGGCTGGGCCGAAGGTGCGCAGCACCTCGGCCAGGGTGGCGCTCACAGGGCTGGCAGCTCAGTGCCGGAGCGGCGGCGGCGACGGTGGTGGTGGTGTCTTGGGCAACTGCGACAACAGGGCCAGCGCGTCACCTCCGGCGCTGTACCCGGGGCGTGCCATGCGCAGGTAGCGGCTGGTGGTGCTGAGCTGGGCATGGCCGAGCAACTTGCTCACGCCGTGCAGATCGACGCCGGCCTCCAGCAGATGCGTGGCGAAGCAATGACGCAGGGTGTGGATGCCGCCGACCTTGGTGATGCCGGCGGCGTCACGGGCGAGGTGGTAGTAGCGCTGACCGCTGGCGCGATCGATGGCACGCGCCGGGTTCGAGCGCGAGGGGAACAACCAGTCCGAGGCCTTGGCCCCCGCACGGCAGTTGCGCCAGTACAGCCTCAAGTCGTCGAGCAGTTCCGAGGTCAGCAGCGCGTAGCGGTCCTGGGCGCCCTTGCCCTGGATGACGCGAATGCACATGCGGTCGGGAGCCGAGTCGATGTCGCAGCCGCGCAGCTGACACAGCTCGCTCAGGCGCAGGCCGCTGGCATAGGCCAGGGTCAGGAACATCCGGGCCTTGGGCGACAAAGGTGCGCCCAGCAGTGCGGCGACCTCGGCGCGCGACAGCACCTCGGGCAACCGTTGCGGGTTGCGGCCCATGGGGATCTGCGCTCGACGCTGATCCTGGCCCAGCACATCGCAAACCAGGAAGCGCAACGCGCAGGAGGTGACGTTGACGGTGGAGCGCGAGCGCTGTCGCTCCTGCAGCAGGTGCAGCAAGTACGCCTGAACCTGCTCGTCGGTCAGCAGCGCGGGGCTGCAGTGGTGGTGCTTGGCCGCCTGCCGGACGGCGGACAGATAGGTCTCCTGGGTGCGCGCAGCAAAGCCGCGCAACACCATCGCATCGATCATGCGTTGGCGCAGCGGTGTCATCGTCGTCTCCGTGGTCCGGGGAAAAACCCCCGGGACCAAGGTACGACTCACTGCCGCGTCGAACTCGCGGCACGCCACCACCGCTTCAGCGGTTTAGTTCAACGGAGGCCTGTGCATAACAGCCTTCACCGGTCACTGGTCTCGGTGAGTTGCTCCTTCGTTTTTGGCCCGGACCACTCACCTGCTCGGAAAGTTGCTACATCGGGGAAGCAACTGAACCCCGGGTCCGCTGGTTAGAGCGGCATGCCCAGTGACCGCCTCATCCAGGCAGCCATCTGCCTGTCGGGCGCGAGCACTTGTTTGATGGTGGCGAGGGCCTGTTCGGACTGCTGCGTTGCGGATGCTGCCTCAATGGCCATTCGATAGGCATCCTGCACATCCAGGCCAGTAAGTTCGTAGCCATGGCCCATCGACATCCAGTGCAGGGCTGCCAGGGCGCACTGCATGGCGAAAGCTGGTTGGATTTTGAGATGATCGCGTGCGGCGCGGTTCAGGGTCTTGGGGTCGCAGGGCGAGGCCCAGGCCAGCCGGGTGGCCTGGTCGAACAGTTTCAAGGTCTTGGCGGTGGCGAACCACTTGCCTGGCTCACTGGGTGTGGAGGCGACCAGGTGTGCCAGCAGTTTGTCCTTGGCCAGTTCGGGGTACTTTTTGGTGAGTGCCCTGAAGGTGGCGAGGTGGGTGTTGGCCTGGTTGGCGAGCAGGGCGTACTGGTTGAAAGCTTCGGCACGGCGACCGGCCTTGAGCAGTTCTGCTTCGGCAAAGCAGGCGATGGTTGTTTCGCTGGTGGTGCTGCCTGCCCGTTCTCGCAGGTAGGCGATGGATTGGTCGATCTGCCCTCGGGCTGCCAGCACGTTGGCGCCCCAGACCAGATAGGGCCAGATCGGGCGCGGGTCCATGGCCAGCAGTTCCAGGATCTGATCGTGGCGGTCGGCCTTGAACAGGGCGCTGTAGCAGAGGGTGGTGCCAGAGAAGAAGGCGTAGGTGCCGCGCTTGCGCTCTCGCAAGACATTTTTCAGGGTAGGCAGGAGCTGGTCGGCCCAGGGGGAAGCCAGTTCCTCCGTGGCGCACAGGTCGCCCCAGTGATCGCCGAGGGATTCGATGTACGGGGGATCGTCTTCCTGGATGGCTTCAAACAGGCGGTCGAGCCACTTTTCTCGCACGGCGGCGCTGACGGGTGCTTGGCTGATCAGGGGTGCCAGTTCCTGGACCGTGGCGTAGGTGGCGTTGCCCAGGGCACCCGATGAGCTGTCGATCTGGCACAGGGCAGGGGAGAGCTTCTCCAGCAGCAGCACGGCCCCTTCGGCTGCGCGGGCGGGGTCATGCCGGGTGACCGCGCGGATCTCGGTCAAGGCTTCGTGGATACGTCCGATGGCCAGCTGGGTGCCCTTCCAGCCGAACGCGCTCCGGCGAAACCGGGTGCGAAAGGCCCAGGTGGAGGCATCGGTTCTGGCGGCTTTGGTCATGGCGCGTGGCAGTTCATTTGTTGGCATTGTCTTCGGTGACATTGGCTGAGGCAGATGACGAGGGGCGGTGTTGATCTGGCGTCCCGGCGTACCGCCGTCGGGCTCTGCGGGCTGCGCCCCGCGCCCCTTTGGGTCGCGGCCATGCGGCTTCGATCCCTGACGCCTTCGGCCGTCGGTGGGCCCCCGGCCTGCGCGCTGCGCTTGCTTGTTTCGCGCGGGCTTTCGTGGTGGGGCTGGCTTGCTGTTCCCTTGATCCTGTCACACCGTTCTCGCCGTCAAGGTCTGCGCGCACCTTGTGCGCTGGCGGCCATGCGGCCGTCTTCGAACCTGTGACCGCTGCGCTGCGGCGTGCCGTCTCCGGTCTCGGGCAATCCCGCCCGATCTCTGGAGTTGGTCATGCAGCACGATCTGTTTTCTTCCCTTGATTCCCTTTTGGCCGTCCCTGCCGGAGCTGGTGGCCTGCTCATCCGAGACGTGGCCGGACAGTACCGGGCGGCCGAGGCCGACGAGGTGCTTCTTGCCGCTCAGCGGCTGCTGGCCGCGCAAGTGCGGGGCAGCGACCTGATGGACTCGCCTGCTGTGGTGAAGGACTTCCTGCGCGCCCGGCTGGGTTCGCTGCCGCATGAGGTGTTTGCGGTGGTTCACATGAATTCGCAGAACCGCGTCATCGACTACGTCGAGATGTTCCGCGGCACGGTGAGTCAGACATCGGTCTATCCGCGCGAGGTGGTGCGCGATGCTCTGATGCGCAACAGCTCTGCGCTGGTCCTGGTGCATAACCATCCGAGTGGTGCAGCACGTCCTTCGCGGGCCGACGAGCACCTGACGCAGACGCTGAAGCAGGCGGCGGCCCTGGTCGATGTGCGGGTGCTCGACCACTTCATCGTGGCGGGCGATGCGGTCAGCTCGATGGCCGAGCTGGGTCTCGTGTGAGCCCTGGGCCTTCGGGCCCTTTTGTTCTTCGTTGAAGTGCGCGCTGCACGCGGGTTCGCCGCATGCGTGTCCAGGCCGACACGGCCGGTGGAATGTGGACGCGGCCCGCTCCCGTGCCCGGGGATCGCGGGCTTTGTTTCCTTCCCGCTGCGCGGGAACGAGCCCGCTGTACGAACTGACGGTCAGTCCACTTCCGCCGCTGTGCTCTGGTCCCGTCCCGCCCGCCAGATCGTCCCCCCGGTCACCCGCCATGCCCGGTGCCGGGCCGCTGGAAGACCAGACAGCCGAAGTCATCTACCTCTGAAGCGATCGCAGCGGCTCGAACGCCGCGCCAGTCGCTGCGCTTGGTGTCACGCCGCCCGCAGAGCCGCCGCTGCTCAGTTCATGCGGTCGCCTGCGCTTCGCTTGAGCGCCCGAAGAGGCTAGGGGCAGCGTGCGCCATGCAGCCCACCGCAATCCCCCACGGCGCCCCCATCCACAGGTGAGGGGGACTTGTGGGGGGATCTTTCAGCGGTGGGCCAGGTGACGGGCTCACCGCTTCGACTGCGGTTTGTTTCCCCATCCCCCACCCCTTCCCCAGGGAAGGGGCCTTGCCCACCCCCCGCCCGCCCGTGGGCGGGAGCGAGGGAGTCCGAGCGAGAGGATCGGTTTTGTGGAGCCCGCATCGGGGTCCGGCTGATTCGCTCACGCAAGGAGTTTCACCATGGCCAACGTTCAAGTCATCCAGCGCCACGCGCACCTGGCATCTGCCGTCAAGCTCGAATTTGTCAAGGGGCGCGAAGGCAAGGTCGCCAAAGCCGTTCTGATCGCCATCAGCAACCAGCACCGCGGCAGCGGCGAAGACCGCGAGGAACGCGCGGTGTCGATCCGCTGGACCATCTGGGGCAAGCAGGCCGAACACGCTGCCGAGTACCTGGGCAAGGGTTCCCACGTCAACCTGATGGGCCGGCTGCACAACAGCCACTACCAGGACGCCGAAGGCGGCGAGGTCTACGCGATCGAATTCACGGTCGAAGACATCGACTACCTCGACAGCAAGGCCGAGAGCGAGGCCCGTCGCAGCCGCAACGGCCACAGCGCCCAGGCTCGCCAGCCGGCGACTGCCTGAAGCCACCCACCGGGCGGCTCCGCCGCCCGATTTCCTCATCCCGTTTCTCCCCAAACACCGAACCAGGAGCATCACCATGATCTCTACCGCCCATTCCCCCCGTCTGGCCGCCCGTTTCGACCAGAACACCTTCGTCATCCGCAGCGAGACCCCGCTGGCCGAAGACCAGATGCGCCGGGCCGCGCCGTCCATCTTTGCCGAAGGCAAACACGGCAGCCGCTCCGAGCGCTACACCTACATTCCCACCATCGACGTGTTGCGCGGTCTGCGCCACGAAGGCTTCGAGCCCTTCATGGTGTGTCAGAGCAAAAGCCGTATCGAAGGCAAGACCGAATTCACCAAACACATGATCCGCATGCGCCACGCCGGTCAGGTGAACACCCGGCCCGAGGCCAACGAAATCATCCTGATCAACAGCCACGACGGCGCCAGCAGTTACCAGATGCTCGCCGGCCAGTTCCGCTTTGTTTGCTGCAATGGCCTGGTGGTCGGCGACGTGACCAACGACATCCGAATCCCGCACAAAGGCAACATCCGCGACGAGGTGATCGAAGGTGCTTTCCGGGTGCTGGAGGACTTCGAGGCCGTGGACGCTTGCGCCGATGGCATGAAGGCGCTGACGCTGCAGCCCGAGGAACAGCGGGCCTTTGCCACCGCCGCGCTGTCGCTGCGCTACGGTGAACGAGGGGAGGGCGAACCACCGGCCCCGGTGACCGCTGACCAGCTGATCGAAGCCCGCCGACCCGAAGACTTCGGCGCAAGCCTGTGGACCACGTTTCAGCGCGTGCAGGAGAACGCGATGAAGGGTGGCCAGCCTGGCCGAGGCGCCAAGGGCCGGCGCCTGCACACGCGCCCGGTGGCCAGCATCGACCGCAGCGTGAGCCTGAACCGGGCGTTGTGGGTGCTGGCCGAAGAGATGCGCAAGCTCAAGGCCTGAGCGATTGAAGCGCTGGATTCACGCCCGAATCCAGCGCTCGCGCCGCGGCGCACCGCGCCCATCATCAAGCGGTGCGTGCGCGTGAAGTTCTGAAACGCGCTCGCCGGCTGGCGCCGGCTCGCGCGATCCCGGCCGCTGACGCATCGAGCGCGGCGCCCGGGAAACGGCCTCCGCCTCGGTGATCCCCTTGTCGGTCGCGCCGGAGGACTCCCCCATGAAGACCCTTGTGCTCGCCAACCAGAAAGGTGGCGTCGGCAAATCCGCCGTCGCCACCTTGCTGGCCCACCACTTCCGCCAACTTGGTCTGCGCGTGCTGGCCATCGACCTGGATCACCAGGGCAACTTCTCCAGCCCCCTGAGAAAGAGCCAACGTGCCGCCGTGGCCGAGACCCCGGCCAGCAGCCTGCTGACGCAGAGCACCCCCGCCATCTCGCCCGCCGATTTCGTGCTGGTGGCTGCAGATTCTGAGCTCTCCGGGCTGGAGCGCCAGCCCAGCCTGCACAACGCCTTTGCCAACCACTTCCGCGCGTTCCTGGCGGCGATGAACAGCCGGTTCGACGTCTGCATCGTGGACACCAACCCCAACCCTGACATCCGCATGATCGCGGCGCTGGCCTCGGCCGACTTCGTGCTCTCGCCGATCCAGCTCAACCAGGAAGCCATGGATGGCGTGTCTGCACTGCTCAACCACCCCCGGGTCGGCGTGCGCAGGATCAAGGCGGTGCTCAATCCCAAGCTGCACCTGATTGGCCTGTACCCGACGATGGTGGAGGCCACGCCGCTGCAGCAGGAGAACTTCATGCAGCTGATCCAGAAGTACAGCCCCATGCTGATTCCCATCGGTCCCAAGCCGGGTGACATCGCCTCCATGCCGCGCCGCTCGGCCGTGGCCGAAGCGCAGGCAGAAGGGTTCGTCCTGTGGGAGATGAAGAAGACCGCCGCGCGCGATGCCTGGCGAGAGATTGCGCCCGGACTGACCTTCATCGCCAACACGGTGTTGACGTCACCCCCAGCGACAACGACCACCACGACCCAACCCCTGAACGGAGCGAACCATGGCCCTGTCGCTCGATGATCTGAATCTGCTGCCACCGGCAGGCGATGGGGAGAGCGGTACCCCGATGAGGATTCCGCTCGATGCCATCGACGAGGACCCGGACCAACCCCGGCAGGCGTTCGATGATGAGTCCCTGGCCGAACTCGCCGAGACGATCAGAACGCGGGGCGTGCGCCAGCCGGTGTCGGTGCGCCCGCACCCGGCTCAGCCTGGTCGATGGATGCTCAACTTCGGCGCCCGGCGCCTGCGAGCGTCCAGGCTCGCGGGGATACCTGACATCCCGGCCTTCGTGGACCACACAGCCAACAGCGTGGACCAGTTCATCGAGAACGAACAACGCAAGGGCCTGACCTCGTTGGAGGTCGCATTGTTCGTGCAGCGGGCGCTCAAACGGGGCGAGTCGCAGGCCGACATTGCGAGGACGATTGGCAAGAGCCGCCAATACGTGACATTGGCCACCGCATTGATCGATCCGCCTGACTGGCTGATGTCGGCGTACCGGGAGGGGCGCTGCCGGGGCCTGAACGAGCTCTACGAGCTGCGCAAACTGGCCAACGAACACCCGCAATACGTCGAAGCCTGGGCGTCTGATCGAAGCGCCATCACCCGGGATCGTGTGATGGCGCTTCGAGCCGATCTGGCGCAGGGGTCAGGCAGTGTGCGGCGTGGCACATCGGCATTGATCGAATCCATGAAAGCCAGGCTGCAGGAGGGCGCAGCACAGGATCAGACCGAGAAGATGGGTGACGTATTTGCCCCGCCTGAGGAACCTCTGCCTCGCGCTCCTCGGCTGGCACCACTGAGGCTGCTGGCCAGCATGGGTGGTACCGAAGTGGTGGTGAACACGTTGCAGGCGCCGCCGCAAGCGGGGCAGCTGTATGTGACCCCGTTGAATGGCGGTCGGAAGGAAACGGTGGAAGCCAGCCGCCTGACTCTCATCGGCCTGGTGCGGGACGTGAGTTGTCAATCTGATTGACAGACGGCAGCGCCTTCGCAACCGATTTCGGCTCGCTTGCGACATCCTCGCCAAGCTGCAGCGTGTACCGATCGTTGATCCGGAAAACCGTTCGAATGCCCCCGTTGGTTAGCGCCTCGTCCACCACGTCGAAGTACTCGGCGGCCAACAGAAGGCCCTTGAGGTTTTGGTGTCCATACCGCTTCTGCAGGTCATCCAGTTCGTCGGGCGCCTCACGACGGATCAAGTGCAGCGCCGTCGTGAGGTAGGCCCAGCCGTCTGGCCGAGCCGTCTTCAGAGCGATCTCGCCGAGCATCGCCACCAGATGACTGCTCTGCAGAAATCCCAGCTCCATCTGCCGCATGCCCTCCGGTGAGGCCCAGAAGGCGGCCACCTGTTGACGGCCCTCGTCAAGTGCCTTCACCCAGCCCCTGAGTCTGTCCAGCATCAGGAAGGTTTCGTCCCGCTGGGCATCCAGGTAAGCAAGAGCCGCTTCCGCGTCACCGTCAACGGCCGAGTACCAGCGGGGCAGAAAGTGATGGATCAGGTCGTTGCGCGCATCGACCGGGGCACGCATCTCTTGGTCGTGCTGGTCGGTGAACTGGGCATCGGTCTCAACGGTGAAACGAAAGCCAAACCAGGGCTCGGAGATCTCATTGGGCGTCTGGTGTTCCGGTGGCGCTTGCAGTACATGGGTCACCATTTTTCCGGCCAGTTCGCCCATGGTTGTTCGGTGCACTGCAGTTCGATTCGCTTCCATGCGATCTGCCAGCTGGCTTGCCGGTCCGTGCACCGAAGCGTTGGCGTTCAGGTGCTTGAGCATGGCCTCGACCATCTGGAAGTTCACGACATTGCGACCGATGCGCCGCAGCACCTCGTCTCGCTCTGGTGTCCGTTCCAGTCTGCGAGGCTCTGATTCGTTGCTCAACTGGGTTCCTTCCGTGTGGATCAAGGTGCATGCAGACGCGCTTCGCCGGGTCGGTTGTCAATCTTATTGACAACCTGTTCGCCATCAGCGCCGCCTGCGTTTTGCTGGATTTTTGACCGAATCCAGCGCCTCGAATCGAACGATCCTCGACGACCATAGGTTCATAGATGAGTGCAGAGATAGGCGGCCCGCCGCCAGTTTCACAAACGCCTCGCTTCGCTCACGTTTGCAACCTTCGGTAGGCACATGAACACCCACAACAATGACTTCGTCACGGTCGATATGCGCGGTTTGAAAGCCGCGCTGGTTGCTCGTGCAACGGCCCAGCGGGTGAGTGTGTCGGCGCTGGTCCGGGGAGCCGTGGCGCGCGAACTTGGGCTGGAAGAGCCGTACCTGCCACAGCTCCCTTTCGCTGGGAAAGGCTCAACACCCGCAGGACCCATCGTCAAGTTGTCAATCAGATTGACAACTGCTGAGGCTGAGCAGCTGGCTGCTGGCGCACGTTCAGCAGGGCTCTCGCGTGGCGCCTACCTGGCCGGGCTCGTCGCAGGCATTCCCGTGCTGACCTCCAGCGTTAACCGAACCGATCAGCTCGCAGCGCTCATAGCTTCCAACGCCCAGCTGTCCAGCCTCAGCCGCAACATCCACGCCCTCACGCGGTTCCTGACTCTCGGCAACGTACCGCAGGCGCTGGTGTACCGCGACATGCTCGATACGCTCAATAGTGATGTCCGGCGCCATCTAGCCCAGGCCGCAGCCTTGCTGGCCGACCTGCGCCCGCGTGCGCACATCGCCCAAAGCCGGCACCGTTCCAACCGCTGACGCTCAGGAGAAGGTCATGGCCCAGACACCCAACATCGATGGCGTGCTCGTTCAATGGGGCGACCGCCTGTTCTATCCGGGCAACCGGGTCGTCAAGGTCAAACCCCAGCCTCGTCTGGACAGTGGGTCCATGCGACAGCGGGCAGCCGCCATCCGCCAGCGCATCGAAGCCACGGTGGTGCGCCGGGCACCGCAGGTCATGGTCAAGGTCACCGGGGGAGGGAGGGGCATGCAAGCCATTGCGGCCCACTTTCGCTACATCAGCAAGAACGGCCGGCTCGACATCGAGAACGAGCAGGGCGAGACCATCCGTGGCAAAAGCGCGGTGCACGAACTGGGCGACGACTGGCGGTTTGGGGGCAGCCTGATCGACGACGTTGGGTACCGGCGCGAGGCCTTCAACATCATGTTGTCCATGCCGCGCGGCGCCGACCCGTTGATCGTGCAGAAGGCTGCGCGCGAATTCGCGCAGGCCGAACTGGCGGACCACAAGTACGTGATGGTGTTGCACGACCACCAGGCCAACCCGCATGTGCACATCAGCGTGCGGGCAGAGTCGATGAGCGGCAGAAGGCTCAACCCACGCAAAGCCGACTTGCAGCGATGGCGCGAGACCTTTGCCGAAAAGCTGCGTGGTTATGGGGTTGAGGCCGAGGCCACCCGGCAGGCCACCCGAGGCAGAAACACAAGCTACCCGGACCTTTGGCGGCTGAAGGCGAAAGAAGAAGGGCGCCTGCGCCGCTCCCCTTCAGCCCCACCGAGCGGGCAGCAGGATCATCCCGCCAAGACTGCAGCTGTCGAGGCCTGGCTTCAGATCGGCCTGGCTCTGGCCAAATCGGACGAGGCGGCCGACCGCCAACTGGCCGGTCATGTCGCTCGATTCGTCAAAGGAATGACCGTTGTCAAGGCTGGCGTACTGCAGCAGAGCTCGGGGCTCAAGGAACGGCAATCGCAGCGCTCCTCCAGCCAACCCGAACTTCGACTGATTCCTCAGCGACAAATGCGGCTAAGAGGCATCGGCCCGAATCGGTGAATCTCCGGGCGAGGCCTTCAGAAGGCCGCCCGCCTTTCGTACGCTGCGGCGACCAAGTTTGATTTCTTCAAACGCATTCATCGAAGGTGGATATCGACATCGGCCGTTCCCCAGTGCACGATATTGCTCTGATCTCTGGCATTTTTCAGAATCATCACCACTGGCGCAGGGTAAATGTGAGCTTCCCCGGTTTCCTGGAGACATTCAATGACATGAGGTGTTCACTCGCCTTCGAGTTATGTCGGCGCAGCCGGGATTGGATCAGCGGATGCAATAGTCACTGCTGGCTCGTCCTCGATCTTTACAGGTGGCTCTGCTTTCATGGCAACCACAATGCAGCCCCAGTACGCGCTTTGGTCGCCAAGTTTGGCCTGCTTCTTAGTGAGCAGTAGGCCATGGCCGATATCCTTCTCCAGTACTGCCCCCTCTGCCGTAAGCTTCCTCAGTTTGTCGCGGCCGTTGGAGGAAAGTAAGTTCTTTAGTTGCCCAGCCGCGGCTGCGGAGAGCGTGGTCTGGTCGATCTGTTCTAGGACGCCAACAAGCTTTCGGATGAACTGTCGTGGAAATAACAGCATTCCTTCTTGGTCCGATTGCCGAGCAGAAACCATGTAGCACGGGGTCTCTTCGGCCGGAAATTCCACGGTTGTGAGTTTGCCACCCTTCGCAGCGTACCGCAGCGTCACGGTGCTCTCGAAAGCTAGGGCTGGAGGCACGGGCACGCCGACGCGGCCAAGCTGGCTTAGCAACTTGGCCTGGATTTCTTGCGCGTACATTGGGCGCAGTGCCCCAAGATAGCGGAACTCCCCTTCCGTTTTCCCCGCATGCGACATCGCGCCAAGGAAGGGCAAAGTCTCCACCGAGCGATAGTCCCACCTGATGTTCTGCGGCTTCTGATCGATGACGACGAAGTCGCCCACCGATGTGCTCGGCGCGTTGAAATTTTCCAACTTACCGCATAGCGTCAGCACGGCATGCGCCCCGGGCTTTTCCGCGTCGGGTCGCTTCACCAAATCGCAGTCGGGGTTCATGATCGCAACCAGGTGCGGTGCGCCCTTTTCGGGTGTGCGCAGATACAGATCTCCAAGTCGAAAGTGCTCGCGTGGTCGCGCGCGCTGAGTCTCGATGCGAACGCGGTGATATAGGTCCGCGACCTTGCGCGTCGGGCCTTCAAACGCGCCGTCGATGACTTTGACCTCCTTATCGATCTGAGTTTTAGGCAAGGTCTCGTCCAGCTTTCGCCCGACTTGGTCAATGAGACACTCTCCCAGTAACCATTCGAGGTAGTCGGGCAGGCTCTGGCCTTCGTCGGACAGCCGGAACCGAACTAGATAGGCGAGGTCGGCCAGCTCCAGGTCGTCAATGTCTCCCTTCAGTGCGCCAACGGCTGCATGCGCGGCCTTAAGCCAAGCACTTAAGGTCTCGTGCAAACTGCGTCCAAAGTTGTAGGTTTGGAACAAATCCAGCAGGACGTCACTGGCCTCCGGATCCACGGTAACAGAGCCTGTTTTCGTGTCTTCAACAATTAACTTCTTGTTGACGAATCCGAAGCGGCTAGCGAAGACCCGGCTCTGTTCCTCCATACTCTTGCGGTACTCCTCGCGCTCGGGCGCGTCAGGGTGGGATGACATCAGAATCACGGAAGGCGAAAGTGCAAGAAGGGGCTTGATGCGCTCGAGAGACTTCTGCACGGCATCGTTTGCGCGCCCCGGTTCGGGCGCTTCGTCGGGGCTTACGGAGGCATTCAGAAAAAGGTCTACGAATACGACGTGTGGCCCATCTTGCGCATCTACCGCTTGCGGTTCGGAACCGTAGGTTTGGATCGTGACGTTCGGACTAGCTTGGCGCACCAGGGCGAGAAGAGGCCGGACATAGGCCAAATTCGGCCCCTTGAGTTGTGCGAACCGTCCCAGTGGGTCAAATTTCGCATCGAACGTCTTTACATAGGCGGCGTACAGCTGGTGCAGCAATTCGTCGACCGGTCCTCGCACTGTGCCGTTGATGCCTTCGATGCCTGCCTGCCAGTCATCCTCGTCGATCCCCGCCTCGATGCGAACCTGACTGGCTTCGGGTGCGCTTAAGTACTGCAGCAGTTCGCCCCAGTCCCGGTCGGGGAAATCGGGGGGATCAAATGCATCGTCCACGAAGGCAATGCGCTGTACGCTACTTGCCTTGATTGCCTCCAGCACCCGTGCTGCTTCCATCATGTCGCTCCCTCAGTGAAATCGAGCAAAAAAGTGTTCAGTCTGTCCGCCCGGATCACGGGGGCGCTTGGATCCATCTGAAGAGTCCAGCGGTGATAGGTGGCGAGTTCGCGCGAGATGTACAAGCCGAGGCCGCGGCCCCGGTTTGCTGGCTTGGACGAGACGAACGGATGGAAGATGAGATCGGCGCGATCGGGTGCGACGCCCGGCCCGTTGTCCGTGACGCTCAGCGTGCCGGCTTGCGCATTGACCTCCACATGTATACGTGGCGTGAAGCCGGGCTCGAACTGCATCTGTTGTTTGAGCCAGTACTCGCTATTGGCGACGAGGTTCTCCAGAATCTGGATCAGCATGCCTTTGACCGCGCGCACCATCAGCGGTTTGTCCTGTCGGAAGCTGTACTCGATGCCATGCCGCTTGAAAGCGTTGGCATGTCCCTGCATGACCACTTTGGCCACGTCGCCGGCATCGAAGCGGACCTTCACTTGGCGTTTCTCGCCAGAGAGCGAGTCGAAGGCTGAAACACGTTTATGCAATGTGGTTAGCTGCTCCTCCAGCGATTTCAGCACCGCATTCGTCGGAAGCGCCTTGCGCACCTCGTGCAGCTCCTTGACCGCAAAGGCGACTGAGCGGTCCAATTCGTGAAAAATGAACTCGGTCATCAGTCCGATGCCAGCCAGATGAACGAACTGCTCGCGGTCATCGGCGATTCGCTTCGTTTCCTTCTCGACGCCAGTCACGATTTCAGAACACTGAGCCGAGAGCGCGGACACCCGCTTCTCCAAGCGATCGATGTACACCTTGCTCGTGGCCGTTGCATTGGTGCGCAGCTCAGCCAAGCTGTCTAGGACCTTAGTCTCGGTCTGTCGAAAATCCTGTGTTGACGCTTTTGCCTCGTCGCGGCTCAGCTTTTCATTCTTGTCGGCTTGGTTGATCAGGTCCCGAAGCTCGGTATGCAACACCCACATTAAAATGGACTTCAGCGCCGCAGCCTCCGGTGACTCCACCAAGCCTTCACGGTTGGTTTGCTCGCTCAGAGCCGTGTGGGCGGCATTGACGACCACGCGCCCAATCACCTGTTGGCGATTGAGCTTGAAGCCGGACTTGCCGAACGCATTCTTATCGAGCTCCAGCCAGTCATCGTCTGGATCGCCGTATGGCAACACGCGAAAGCCGTGCCGATACAGCATAGGGCCGCCCGACCACCGAGCGATCTGTTGACGCGTCTCTAACGTGCCCTGGGTGAGGGACGGAACCGCCTGGACGATCAGCCGGTTGAACCAATAAACATCGATACTGAAAGGTCCTAGGGACCTCAACACCTCAGCTCGAATCGGGTGTGCGGCTATCGCCGCATGGCCCTTCTTGCCGCGCACGGACGTTTCTTGTTGCGTGAGCGAAAACACCTCTGCGCCGACCTGGTTCACTGCACGTTTGGACTCGCGCAGCCGGTAGTCAATCAATCCCTCCACGTGGGGTACTTGATCCTTACCCTCGAATCGCAGCGACACGTGGCACGTGGCATGTGCCGCTTTCAGCAGTGGTTCGGGAACGCGGGGAATGATTTTGGGTCGCCCGTTGTATTCCACGCGCAGAAGATCATGAACGGTACCGCGAGCGGCCGCAGCCTTGCTGGCGGCCTTAGTACGCTCGAACGGGTCGATCATGCGTGCGATGGGGCCGCCCAGCAATTCGTCCAGCCGCGGCTCACTCCAATCGCCCACCAAGGCGGACACACGCACCTTTGTCCCGTGCTCACTGCGTTCGCCCTTGACCTCTCCTGGCCGAGGGGCAACAGGAATGCTGCTCACATCGGTCTCTACGTCGTGGCCGAACTGCAGCCAGTCAATCTCGAGGATGTTCCAGCGGCGTTCGCCATTTCGAGTTGTGGAAATGTGCAGTTGGTCGCCCAGCCGCATCGCTGATAGGCGCCCAACGCCCTTATCACCCAGATAACCGGCGCCCTTCAGATTGTCTTTGCGGCGCGATCGCGTGCCTACCGTAAGGTAAACCTCATCCAATTCATCGGCGCTCATACCGTGACCTTGGTCTCGCACTTCGATCCAGTTCGATTCCCGGTAGCCCTTTTCAAGCGCTTTGACAAAGGCGTTTCGATCATCGGTGACTAAGCGAAGCGGCTTAAGAAAAGCGGTCTTGAGTTCTTCGTTGACGTTCGCCACGAACTGCGTCTCCAGTCGAGCCAAAACTGCCTCCGGTGCCGCTTTGTTGCCAAGACGGTGCAAGGCGTCCTCGTAGACCCGGTGTGTCAACAGGATCTGCAGCACGACCTGAACACTGGGCGAGCCTGCGTCTACTGCATTCTTCACCAGTTCATTGATTGCAACCTCATCGGAGCTAATCAGTTCTTTGCCCAGCTCCAGGAGGGCGCGTGCCGCAAACTTGAAGGCCAAACTTAGTTCCTCCGTTGAATGTTGTCAGTGGTGCCGTTCATGGGCTTCACAGCTGACAAACCAAACAACCTTGATCGTCATCTTCATCTGGTTCTTCTGCCTGCTCGCTTTGCGCAAAGACTTCCATGAGCGTTGCGTTCTCTTTGCGGGCGGCTTTCCGATGTATGCGAATCACATGTTCGCGCTTGATCTGCTCGACTCGGGCCGGTTGTTCGAGCTCTTCCAGGCTCTCTCCTTGACTCCATGTGAAGAAGTTGCCGGTTGGCTCGAACGGCTTTTCGTATGCCTTGGCTTTGTCGTAGAGATCGGGGTGTGTCTCTTTGAGTCGGACCCACTCAATCTTCTGCTGGTAGAAGCAGAAATAACAGCCTGACCGGGTCCGGCCCCACTTCGTGTACGGCGGCATGCCGACGCCCGAGGTCTTGAGAATGTCTTCGATGTCGCGAAGAATCAGACCATCTTCCTTGAACGGGTAGACGGCCTTGATGTTCGACTTATGGCTGATGTAGCCACTACGCTCTTCGTCGGCACGCAGGCCGACGTAGTTGATTACCTCGTCGTCGCCGCAGTGTTGCTCGAAGGGCTTGAGCTTCAGCGCACGGGTGCACCAGCGTCGGTGATTAGAGGGAATCATCCCGCCATACATCTCGTACCAGTGGTCGAACCCGACGTCCGCATTCAGTCGAATCACTTCCTTGCCCAAGTAGCTGGAAATACGCTCCAGGTACTCGTACGTCTCCGGCAACTCTTTGCGGGTGTCGCTGAAGATGTACTCCATGTTCGGAACCCGATCGCGCATGTACAGCGCCAGCGCAGCACTGTCTTTGCCACCGGAGAGACTCAGGATGTGCCTAACTCGCTTTTCGGTTGCCATTGGAACTCTCCTCTTCCGAAACAGGTGTGATTGGGGCTTGCAGTTCGAGCAGCGCTTGCGCAAGAGCCGATGCGGCAAGTTGCGCATTGCCTTTGGTCTCTTTCGTGATCAGCGCCATGACGCTGCGTGCCACCGCGGTAGATTCGTCTGAGGTTGCCACGAACAAAGACGATTCTTGCCCGCCTGGCATGGTCAGGGTGAGGCCAACGAAGCGCTCAGAGGCTCGGGGTGCCAACCCGCGCTCGGTGACCATGCGCATCCACCGTTTGTAGCGACCGCACGACTCGGTGATCTCTTGCGCGAACTTCCCGATGGTTTCATCGGCCCACGCGTCGAGCGGTCTTTGGACCACCAGGCTTCCGATGGAGTCCAGCCACTTCTCATCCGTGAGCGACAGGTCTGTGCAACGCAAGATGAAGCTCTTCAGTTTGATATCTGCCAGATCCGAAGCGGTGCCCGCACATTCCGCCTGGAGCTGGTTTCGGACGCGGTTCAGCGGGCCTGCGATGGCAAAGGCTTGGCTAATCTCGGTAGACATGGCTTGGGCTTCCCCCAGTTTCCCGGACACATCCAATGACATGATGTGTTCAGGAGATAGGCATGACAAGAACCCGAAGGAGCTTCACGGACGAG
>LNFM01001961.1_pt1 | contig 44627 bp, 48 predicted proteins | sample 596031 | NCBI WGS metagenome assembly LNFM01 (sample SAMN04254537, study PRJNA301005) | activated carbon metagenome | isolation source: dual media filters at the Ann Arbor, Michigan drinking water treatment plant | place: USA: Ann Arbor
CATGCCGGGATCAACGGAGCCACCCCTATGTCACGACTACCCAACCCTATCTCACATACCTCCAAGACGAGATACAACGTCTTGACGGATCACATCTAGGCTTTCCGTCCTGGCGCATTCTGCTCAGGCATGCGCTGCCGAACATCATCAATTCGTCGATCGTGTTCTCGATGTCCGACTTCGTGCTGAACATCCTGCTCGTGTCGGGGCTCAGCTTCCTAGGGCTCGGCGTGCCGGCGCCGACCCCGGAGTGGGGCGCGATGGTCGCGGAGGGCAAGGACTTCATGCAGCAGGCGTGGTGGATCAGCACGCTGCCCGGACTGATGATCGTCCTCACGGGCGTCGCGCTCGCGCTCGTGGGCGACGGCCTCACCCATCGACTCGGAGACCGGCATGTCACCGGACACTGACCGCTCTCCGCTGCTGAGTGTCGAGGACCTCGAGGTAGCGTTCCGCGTCGCCGGCGGCGAGGTGGTCGCGAGTCGGGGGGTGTCGCTCGACGCGCGGGCCGGGGAAACGCTCGGACTGGTGGGGGAGTCCGGCAGCGGCAAGAGCGTGCTGTGCCGGGCGATACTGCGTCTGCTGCCCCGGCCGGCGGCGACGGTGCGCCGCGGGCGGATCCTGTTCGACGGAACGGACCTCCTTGCACTCGACGAAACCCGCATGCGGGCGCTGCGCGGCACGGATATCGCGATGGTGTTCCAGAACCCGATGACGAGCCTCAGTCCGGTGTGGCCGGTGGGCGATCAGATCACCGAAGGGTTGCGCATCCATCGCGGACTGTCCCGCAAGCTCGCCCGCGATGCCGGCATCGCGCTTATGCAGGCCACCGGCATTCCGGAGCCCGCGCGACGCTACGACGACTATCCGTGGCAATGGTCGGGCGGCATGCTGCAGCGGGCGGTGATCGCCATGGCCATGGCCTGTTCGCCCCGCCTGCTGCTCGCAGACGAGCCAACCACCGCGCTCGACGTGACCATCCAGGAGCAGATCCTGGCGCTGCTCTCCGAACTCCAGGCGGCGAAGGGCATGGCGCTGGTGCTCGTCTCGCACGACATCGGCGTGGTGGCGGAGACCTGCGATCGCATCGCCGTGATGTATGCGGGAACGGTCGTCGAGACCGGGCCGGCTGCGGCGGTGCTCGCGAACCCGCGCCATCCCTACACGCTCGGGCTTCTGGGCTCCCGCCCTGATATGGACGGACCGGACCGGCGCCTGCAGCCGATTCCCGGTCAGCCGCCGGATCTCGCCAAACGCGCCTGGGGCTGCCCGTTCGCGGACCGCTGCGTGTTCGTCTCCGACGACTGCCGCAGCGGAGAGGTCACGCTGGCGACGCACGCGCCGGGCCACGCGACCGCATGCCGGTTTCCGGAGCGCATCCAGTGAACGGGTTGCCCGCGGGCGCAACGCGCGATGGGGTTCCGGTCCCGGCTGACGCGAGTGTGCTGCTCGCCGTCGAGCACGTCAGCGTGCGATTCCCCCGTCCGCGCTCGGTGATGGATCTTCTCGCGCGGCGTCCGGCCACCGCCGTCGAGGCCGTGCGCGACGTATCGCTTGCGATCGGCCCCGGGGAGACCGTCGGCCTCGTGGGCGAGAGCGGCAGTGGCAAGACGACCCTCGGGCGCGCGATCCTGCAACTGCATCCCGTGGCCGCGGGCGAGATCCGCTATCGCGATCGCCGCGTTCACGATGCCGACCGCGCCTGGCAGCGGCAACTGCGGCGCGAGGTGCAGATGGTCTTCCAGGACCCGTACTCGTCGCTCAACCCGCGCATGACGGTTGCGCAGACGCTGTCGGAGGTGCTGCGCTTTCATCGCGTGGTGCCAGACGGCGGGGTCGGGGAGGAAGTGCGGCGGCTGATGGCGCTGGTCGGCCTGCCCCCGTCGCTGGCGGCGCGGTTGCCGCGCAGCATGAGCGGCGGCCAACGGCAGCGTGTGGGACTCGCGCGGGCGCTGGCCGTCCGACCGTCGCTGCTGGTGCTGGACGAACCCGTCGCGGCGCTGGACGTTTCGATCCAGGCCCAGATCCTCAATCTGCTTTCGGACCTGCGCCACGAACTCGGGCTCGCCATGCTGTTCGTAGCGCACGATCTGTCGGTGGTGCGGCATGTGTCCGACCGGGTCGCGGTCATGTACCGCGGGCGGATCGTCGAGCAAGGACCGACGGCGGCGATCTTCGGCCAGCCGGCGCACCCCTACACGCGGACCCTCCTGGCGGCCGTGCCGCGCGTGGGTGCGGGCAAGCGCGCCCGTCGCACGCAGCCTGCCGTCGAACTCGCGACGCCCGGCGACGGTTGCGCTTTCGCCCCGCGCTGCCCGATCGCGATCGACGCCTGCCGTGCGGGCCTCGTGCCGGAGTTCGCGCCGGCACCCGGGCACGTGGTGGCTTGCCACGCGGCGCGCCCATGAATTCCTCCCTTCCTCCTGGAGTCCTGCCATGTGCGACACCTTCGTAGCCCTGGGAAACAGCACGGCCGACGGGTCGGTGCTGCTGGCGAAGAACGCCGACACCGAGATCAACGAGGCCCAGCATCTGGTTCGCATTCCGCGCCGGGAGTGGGGCAGCGGCGCGCAGGTGCGCGTGACCCACCGGGTGATCCCGCAGGTGCCGACGACCTGGGACATCGTGCTCGACAAGTCCTTCTGGACCTACGGTGCCGAGATCGGCTTCAACGAGTGGGGTCTCGCGGGGGGCGACGAGGCTGTGTTCAGCAACCAGCGCTCGGACGGCGACGGCGTGATGATCATCGATCATCTGCGCCTCATGCTCGAAAGGGCGCGCACGTGTGACGAAGCGGTGGACGTCATCGCCGGCCTCCTGGCCGAGTACGGGCAGGGCGGCAACTGCGAACTGCGCGGCAACAGCCATTTCGACGGTGGCTTCCTCATGTCCGACATGCACGGCGCCGTGGAGATCCAGACCGCCGGGCGGCATTGGGCCGCCAAGCGGGTGACGGACATCTCCAGCATCTCCAACGTCCACAGCATCCGCGACGACTGGTATCGCTCGTCCCTCGAAGGGCAACCCGGTCCGAAGGCGGACTTCCGCGCGACCTTCACGGATGAGGTCATGAGCCGCTGCACGGCCCCCGACGAACGTCAGCGGGCCTCGTACGATTTCCTGCGCCGGCATCAGGGCAGGATCACCGTGCGGACGATGGCCGACCTCCTGCGCTACACCGGGGACGATCCGGACTATCACCCGGTGGACGGCGAACGGCCGACGCGCATCTGCATGCATGCGGCCCCGTACGAATTCCGCTTCTGGCAGGCGACCGGCGGACTCATCAGCGTCGCGAAGGACGGTCACGTGATGGGCTGGGCCAACGCGACCTCGGGTCCCGACGCGTCGATCCTCAAGCCGGTGTTCTGCGGCGTCGATCTGCCGGATCTCGGCCCGATGCCCCGCGAAACTTTCACGGAAGGCGCGTACTGGTGGAAGTACGAGCGCCTGCACCGCCGGATGATGGCCGACTACAAGGCCGTGAAGCCGGACCTGCGGGCCGAGTTCGACGCAATGGAGGACCGCTTCTTCGCCGAGGGACCGCGGGTGATGAAGGGCTCGGTGGCCGAGAAGCAGGCATTCGTGACGGAATGCTGGCGGCTCGCGGACGAAGCGGCCGACCGATGGCTGGCGCGCCTCGAACGCAAGCCGTGGCGCGTGGACCATCCGCAGTACGCCGCGATGTGGGACCGGTTCAACGCGGCCGCGGCGTTCGTGCCATGAGCGCGCTCAGCGATGCGCTGGCGAGGGTGCCGCCATCCGTCCGCCGCGGCGAACCGACTGTCTGGACCAATCCGCACCGGCGGCCTGCAGGCGAAGTCATGGACGGACTGGAGGTCTCGACAGCCGACGTCTCGGAGGCCCGACGGCTGTGGGCCCGCGCCGCCCCGCTGCTCGCGCGGCTTTTTCCGGAACTCGAGGCGACCGCGGGCCGTATCGACTCCGCGCTCGTCCCCGTCTCGCCGACGATCGCGGCGCAACTGGGAACCGGCGCGACGGTCCTCGTGAAAACCGACCACGCGCTGCCGGTCACGGGCTGCATCAAGGCGCGCGGCGGCATCTTCGAAGTTCTGTGGTACGCGTTCGAGGTGGCTCGAAGTCTGGGCTTCGACGGTGACGACACAGCTGTCCTCGCGAATGCCGAGTGGCAGGCCCGCTTCGCAGACTTCACGGTGCTCGTGGGAAGCACCGGGAATCTCGGCTTCAGCGTAGGGCTCGCGGCGAGAGCGCTCGGCTTCGCGGCCGAGGTGCACATGTCCGCCGATGCCAAGCTCTGGAAGAAGGACCGGCTGCGCCGGCTCGGTGTGCGGGTGGTCGAGCACGAGGGCGACTACACGACGGCGGTGGCCGCGGCGCGCGCCGAAGCAGCTTCGACGCCGCGCAGCCATTTCGTCGACGATGAGTCCTCGCGGCATCTGTTCGTGGGCTACGCCGCGGCGGCAGACGATTTGGCGCAGCAGCTGCGTGAGGCCGGGATCGTGGTGGATGCCGCGCATCCGATGCAGGTGTATCTGCCCTGCGGTGTCGGCGGCGCCCCGGGCGGGGTGACGCTAGGTCTCAAGCAGGTGTGGGGCGACGCCGTGCGCTGCGTGTTCGTGGAACCGGTGCAATCGCCCAGCATGCTAGTTCAGCTCGCCGCGGGCCCGGGCAATCCGATCTCCGTCTACGACGCAGGCCTCACCAACGACACCGTTGCCGACGGCCTCGCCTGTGCTTCGGCGTCCGCCCTTTCCGCGCGGATCATGGCGCCACTTCTGGAGGGTGTCTCGACCGTGAGCGACGCCGCGATGCTGGCGTGGGTGAGGCGCCTCTGGACCGACAACGGGATGCGGCTGGAGCCTTCCGCGGCGGCCGCGTTCGAGGCCTGTGCAATGGCTGCCGGTGCCGCGCGATCAGAGCAGGTGGCGACCCACCTCATCTGGACGACAGGTGGCGCGCTGTTGCCGGACGACGTGTTTGCATCGCTGCTGCAGTAGCCAATTCAGTGGCGCGCGAATCCAGGCGGACGATGCATCGTTTCTAGACCTGACCCCGGGGTACGTGGCCCCGAGGTACGAATTACCTCGGAAGATGCATCTTTTCTAGACCTGACCCCGGGGTACCCGGGGTTGGCGAAACAGGTCCTGCCGGAGGCGGGCGATGCGGAAGGCGTCGATCAGGGAGATCACGTAGATGAACACGCCGCCGGCGTGCCGCCCCAGGAAGGAGTGGGCCGGCGTGGTGACCTGATGGCTGACGATGCCGAGCGAGATCATGAAGAAGACGAACACGATGGCGCGGGTGGCGTTGTTGTTCAGCACCTGCCCCATGCCCGGCAGCAATGCGCCGATGGCAAGGACGATCCAGGCATCAAGCGGCGGCTTGAGTTGCGCGGGTTCGGTCGGCATGGGCGGAAAGGGTTTGGGAGACCGCCAGCACTCGGGCGAACAGGGCGTGCAACGTCGTCGTGGCGACGGGCTCGGCGTCGAAGTGGCCCGCCCGCAGGACCAGATACTCGGCACGGCGTGCTTGTGCGACCTGATGGACGAGCCTCACGCCCCGGGGGGTGACGAGGAATTCCTTGGCGCCAGGATCAGCAAAGTGTTCGCAGATCCAGCGGGAGAGTTCGGCGAGCGGCGCCGCCGGCGAGTTGCACTTCACCGTGAGTTCGGACGGCCAGTGCGGCAGCGCCTCGAGGCGATGGGGCAGGCTCAGGAGCGGTGAGTAGAACTCCGTGCCGCGCATCCGGGCGACCACATCGAGGGTCGGGCAGCCGGGGAGCGGCGCGTGCAACGACACGGACAGCCACAGGCAGGGGACTTTGCGCACCGTGACGTCGTCACGGATCAGGCGTACCTCTGCCGGAAAGCCTCCGTAGCGGCCGGTGAGCATCGGGTAGCCGTCGGGCTCGATGTGTCTGGCACAGTCGTCGAGCGGCGAGTCTGCGCAATCGAGCATTGACTGCTGCCATTGCCGGTGCCGCCGGCGATCGCGCCGGTAGCCCGCGGCGAGAACACCAGCGAGCACGCACGAGGCTGCGGCGAGTTCGAACGGCATCGGGCGGTGTCCGTCGGTTCCGGAGGCGGGTCAGTATCCCTTCGGACGCGGCCAGGGCATCGTGAACTGATCTCCGCGCTTCACGTACTTGTAGCGGTGGAAGGCGAACCAGACCGAGGCTGCGATGTAGAAGGCCATGATGGACAGCAGCATGTCGCTGTAACCGAGATAGGTCGCGAAGTAGACCGTGGTGCAGAGCAGCAGCAGGATGATGGCCGTCCAGGGATGGAACGGGTGGACGTAGCCGCGGTGGATGGAGCCCAGCGGCCAGAGCTTGCGGAAACGCATCATGTTGAAGGACATGAAGGTGTACCCCAGAAGCCCGGACAGGATCGAGAAGCCGATCACCAGATCGAGGCGCGTGTAGAACAGCAGCGCGAACACGACGGCGATGGGGATCAGGAAGAGGATCGCGCGGTAGGGCGTGCGATAGCGGGGATGCACGGCGCCGAACCACTCCGGCATGTAGCGGTCCCGGCCCATCGAGAACCAGGACCGCGAGGCGTCATTGATGCAGCCGTTGGCCGAGGCGAGCGCGGCGAAGAGGGTGCCGATGAACATGATGGCCTGCAGTGCGCCGCCGCCGGTCAGTTTCGCGGCGTCGTAGAGCGGGGTGTAGGCCTGTCCGAGGTACTGCCAGGGCATGAGCCCGGAGGCCACGTACCAGGTAAGGGAGGCTGCGACCAGCAGTGTGATCATGCCGCTCATGGTGCCGAGGGGAATCGAACGCCCCGCGGACCTTACCTCTTCCGCGGCCTGACAGGTGCCTTCGATGCCCAGGTAGTACCACATCCCGAACTGCAGGGCGCCGATGGCACCGATCCAGCCGTAGGGAAGGTCGGTGAACAGTTCCCTGTGCAGCAGGACCTTGCCCGGCGAGGCCGGCGACACGCTGAAGAACAGGACGATGATCGAGGCGAACGCGATGGCGGTGATCACGAAATTCACCGTGAGCGTCGCGTACACCCCGCGATAGTTGAGCCACGCCAGCACGGCAATCGTAAGGACGATGAACGGTTTGACGTCCAGATCGGGATAGCCCGTTTCCCCCGCAAAGGACTTGAGCAGGTCGCCGACGACGATGGCATTGCTCGCTTCGAGCATGGTGTACGCCATCACGAGATACAGGCCCACATTGAATGCCATGAGCGGCCCGATGATGTGCTTTGCCTGCGTGTACTGGCCGCCGGCGGCGGCTACCGTGGAGGTGACTTCCGAATCGATCATCGCCACGCAGGTGTAGAGCAGCCCGATGTACCAGCAGGCGATCAGGGCTCCCCAGGCGCCGCCCTTGGCGAGAGAGAAATTCCATCCGGTGAACTCGCCCACGAGCACGATGCCCACGCCCAGCGCCCATACGTGCACCGGCCCGAGAACCTTCCGCAGGCTGATGTGCTGCGCTCCGCCGCCTGCCTTGCCTTCTGTCGTTGTGGTTGTCGTCATCATCGTCTCCGGACTATTCCTCACCCTCGCGCGAACTCATGAGGAAGTCCTCCTTGTATTGCTTTCCGACCGCCAGAGCATCCAGGATCATCCAGCCGAACAGCAGGATCGAGACTGCCCACGCGCCATAGCTCACCAGCACCCAGATGTTCATCGTCCATCTCCCGATCGGCCGTCGTTGCCGAAGCGTTCCGCGATCACCTCGCGGTACTCGCGGTCCGAGATCCTGAGCAGCAGAAAGAAGTAGCCGACGATCACCGCGATGGTGATCCAGAGCCAGCCGGATCGCAGGTCCTTGTCGAAGTCGAACTCCGTCTCGATGAGGCCCTTGGCGTCCGCCGGCGTCTTGCCCAGCTTTTCCCATTGCTGCACCTGGGTAGCGTTCTGCCCGAGATCGGTCCACGTGGGTTCCTTCACGGGCGCCTGTTCGCCAGCGGCAGGGGCTGCGGCAGCCTCTTCGGCGAACTTCTTCTTGAGTTCGAACGGCAGAAGGAGGCACAGGAACAGCAGCACCAGGATGAGCAGGCTGTCCACGATCTGGCCCGCGCCGCCTTGTTTCGGGGGCTGGTATGCCATGGTCAGGGCCGCTCCCGCTGTTCCGGTTCGTCGAGATGGCGGATGTCCAGACCGTAGATGTGGTCGCGGTCCTCGCGGTAGTGGCGAATCATGGCGAACATGGACATGGTGTTGAACAGCAGGAGGAGCAAGGCGCCCAGCGTGAGCGTCACGCGGAGCGCGCCGCTGTCGATGAGCGGCGAGATGGCAAAGTAGACGAACGTGATGGTGACCCAGAGCGCGGCAACGAACACCAATGCCATCGCGCGATCGCGCGCGAACATGCTCTGGATCCGGGCGGACACCGACGGATCCATGATCGCTTCCTCCAGACTGTTGTTATGTGCCGGGGATGAACCCCGTGCAATATTTTTGAACGCAGGCGACTAATTACGTGGGGCATCCAGGGCTGTCAATCGAATTTGATGTTGCGACGCAGGAACTCTCGCGACTCCCGAAGCCTTCCCGGGAACGGATTCGGGACCGTCCCGTGGAGTCGGGAAGGGGGCCGGCACGGCCGGTCGGGGTCCGTGCAACCTGGGCGGATCGCGTGACGGGCTGAAGCAGTCGACGGCAAGGCGGGGGCCTTCCGCGCGAGCTCCCACTGGAACTCCGTGAGTGCAGCGGTTGTCCAGGAGCAGTCAGCGTCACTTTGGCCCCGGTGCCCTCGTTGAAAGCCCCCGAATCGAATGCGGTCCTGACCGTCTACTACGACGGCGCGTGCCCCGTGTGCAGCCGCGAAATTGCGCTCTACCGGAGGCAGCCCGGTGCCGACGCCTGCGCCTGGGTCGACGCCTCGTCGTGTGACGGCATAGCGCTGGGCCCCGATCTGGATGCGCCGACCGCGCTGGCCCGCATGCACGTCCGGCGGGCCGATGGCTCTCTGGTGGGCGGCGCGCGGGCCTTCATCACGCTCTGGCAGTCGATGCCGAGGACGCGGTTGCTCGGGCGCCTCGCTGCCATTCCGCCTCTACCCTGGCTCCTCGAAGCGGGTTATCGGACGTTCCTCGCAGTGCGGCCCCTATGGCGGGCGAGGAGTCCGTCGGCCGACTCGCCCGTGACGCCGGCGCTTCGAGCCGAGTTGCGCAGTGACCACGCCGGAGAGACGGGCGCCGTCTGCATCTACCGGGGCATCCTGGCAGTGACACGCGTTGAGGCCGTCCGCGCGTTTGCGCTGCGCCACCTCGGCACGGAGCAGTCACACCTCGAACAGATCGAGACGTGGCTGCCGCCGCAACAACGGAGCCGCCTGCTTCCGGCGTGGCGCCTTGCGGGCTGGCTGACGGGCGCGATTCCCGCGCTCTTCGGCGCCCGCGCCGTGTTCGGAACCATCGAGTCGGTGGAGACCTTCGTGGACCGCCACTACGCGCAGCAGCTGGATCTCATCGACGCCCTCCCGCCGGACCCGACCCGTGCCGAATTGCGAGCCGTGCTCCTCGCCTGTCAGACGGATGAACTTGCGCATCGCGACGAGGCCGCCATGCTGGGAGGCCGCGAACCGCCTTCGGGTCTGCTGAAGCTGTGGTGCGCGATCGTCGGGTCGGGGTCGGCCGCGGCGGTGACTCTCGCGCGGCGACTCTGAAGCCGGATCCGTTCGCGATCTTCAGTCCGGCCCGTAGGGTTCGCCCCCGGTCAGTCGGGTCATCCAGAACACGCACAGAATGCCCAGGATGAAGCCGGCAATCGGCACGATCGTGAGCGTCAGCGTGCCCGCCCCAGCCTCGACCAGTCGGACCATGTCGATGACCGCAAAGTCATAGAGTGCGTGCGCGATCATGGGCAGCAGCAGCGATCGCGTGGCCAATGCGCCGAGCAGGAACACCGATCCCAGCAGAAAGGTGGAGACCAACTGGATCAGTGCCAGGTGCGGCGGCACGCCACCCGCGATGTTGAGGAGATGGAAGGCCGAGAACGCCGCGAGGGCGGCGAACGCCCCGCGCCGTCGACCCCACCAGCGCACGAAGGCCACCAGCAGGAAGCCTCGGAAGATCCACTCCTCGTTAAACCCCACGAATGCCGTCGTTCTGAGCACCAGGAGCGACTGCCCGTCGCTCCCGTCGGGAACGGCCGGGACTGTCAGACGGGCGGCAGCCCAGGCGCCGACGGCGCCAAGGGCCAGCACGTACATCGGCATCGCTCTGACAGCGAGCAGGTTTTCCGGAAGCCGCAGGCCGATGCGCCCGGCGGGCAGAAGCAGCGCGGTCACAACGATCAGCAGGCCCGTGACGATGAGTTCCGTCTTCAGGTAGTCGATCACGAACCGGGAGTCGCCGTACCCGTAGGGCGAGAGGATTTCACCGGCGAGGAATATCGCCATCAGGACGAGCCAGAGCGAGGCCACCAAGAGGCGGTTGTCGAGGCGGGAGATGCGGTCGGTGGGCACGGTAGGGGCGCTTCTCGCAGGCAATGGGCGTGGGGGGTGACGGCGTCCCCGCGGGACAGTCGACGGGGGGAATGGTAGCGTCATCGACGTCCGGGGAGGCAAAGCGCCGTTTGCGAGTGAATCGTTGCGCCACTTCTGGACGGCGCCGATCAGATGCGGCACGCTCGGCGGATCGAGGCCATTGCCCTTCCGGGAGAGGAAGCGTTGCACACCGTGACCAGGCATTACCCGCAGTGGGTCGGATGGATGCTGGCGACGTTTGTGCTGGCCATCGCGTTCGCCGGTTCGTCTGCACGGGCCGATGAAGCCCAGGCGGGTTCGGCCGGCGATGCCACCGCAGGCTCGCCGGTCAGGGAAGAGGGCCTGTCCCTGCACAACCGCCGCATCGTCACCTTCCGCGCCGCGCGCGCCGGCATCACACCGGCCGAGCGGGCGGAGGCTGCCAGACGCGTGCTGGAGAGCACGGTCGCCGGGAACGGGCCCGGCACCGTGACCCGCTCCGCGGAAGCCGACTCTTTCCTGTTCCACGTGGACGGGACCCCGGTCTTCTTCCTCGTCACCGAGGACCTCGCCGGCCCGCGCACCGGTGCGGCGCTGGAGGTGTATGCGCGTCAGGTCGAACTGCGTCTCGGCACGGCGTTGCGCGAAGCGCGCGAGATGTCCGACCCGCGGCAGTTCGCGATCGGTGGTGCATACGCGGCGGGTGCCACGGTGCTGGCCTTCGTCGTGCTGCGACTTCTGTTCGCCTTGCGGCGCAGGGTACTGGCCGGACTGGCGAACAGACTCCAGCAGATACAGGACGCGGAATCCGCCACGGTGCTCGTGACCACGTACGTGGACCACGCCCGGACCGGCGCTCGGCTGCTCGCGTCCCTGGTTACGTGGGGGGTGACGCTGCTCATCCTCGACCTCTGGGCAACGTTCGTCCTGCGGCAGTTCGCCTATACCCGGCCCTGGGGTGAGCAGTCGACGCGGTGGCTCCTCGACGTGTTCAAGGATCTGGCAGTCTCGGCGGCGGGCGCCGTGCCCGGACTCCTCACGGCCGTGCTGATCTTCGCCATCGCGCGCCTCGCGACCCGCGCCAACAGTCTGTTCATGGAACGGGTCGAAAGCGGCGGAGTGCAGGTCGGCTGGCTGGACCGCGATACCGCCGGCCCGACGCGCCGTCTGGGCAATGCCGCGGTGTGGCTCTTTGCCGTCGCCATGGCGTATCCCTATCTCCCCGGGGCCAACAGCGAGGCATTCAAGGGCGTCACGGTGCTGGCGGGACTCATGATCTCCCTGGGCGCCTCGGGCATCGTCGGTCAGGCGATGGCGGGGTTCAGTCTGATGTACGCGCGCTCGCTGCGTGTCGGCGAGTACGTGAAGATCGGCGAGACGGAGGGCACCGTGGTCCAGCTCGGGATGTTCGCGACCAAGGTACACACCGGCATGGGGGAGGAAGTGAGCGTGCCGAATGCGGTGGTGTTCAGCCAGCCGGTGCGCAATTTCTCGCGGCTCGTGCACGACGGGCAGTTCATGCTGCACACGGTCGTCACGATCGGATACTCGACGCCCTGGCGGCAGGTGCAGGCCATGCTGCTCGAGGCCGCCAGACGGACCCCGGGGGTCGCACAGACCCCGGCACCGTTCGTCGTGCAGACCGCGCTTTCCGATTTCTACGTGGAGTACCGGCTCTGTGCGCAGGGCAACAAGAGCGCGCCGCGGCGCCGGTCGGAAGCCCTGAACGAACTGCATGCCAACATCCAGGATGTGTTCAACGAGAACGATGTGCAGATCATGTCGCCGCACTATCGGTCCGATACGCCGCAGCCGCAGGTCGTACCGCCCGAGCAGTGGAATCCCGGGCTGGCACCGGCGGCCACTGTGCCTGTGACCGAACGCCGGGGCTGATCCCGGTCGCAGGCGTTGTGGCACAGTCCTTGGATGCCGCAGGAGCATTCGGTCTCCCGGTCGCTGCAACGCGGGTGCGGTTCTCCGCGAAGGTGCCGTCCGCGTTCACCAGCGCACCACGACCGGGCACCGATGTCATTGCGGGAGTCCCATGTCCTCCGTCTTGCCCATTCCCTTCGGTCCCGAGGCCTACCGGTCCGAGGCAGTGTTCGAAGCCGAGCGCTCGGCCATCTTCGAACGTGAACCGGTTCCGGTCTGCCGGGTGGAGTCTCTCGCGGAGGCCGGCGCGTTTGTCGCGGGCTCCGTCGCGGGCGAACCGCTCGTGGTCCTTCGGACGGCGAGCGGTGCCATCGTCGCGCTGTCGAATGTGTGCCGTCATCGCTACGCCACCATGCTCGAGGGGCAGGGTTGCGCCGCGTCGATCGTCTGTCCCTACCATCGCTGGACGTACGACCTCGACGGCCGTCTGATCGGTGCAGCCTTTATGGAAGGCGCAGACGGCTTCCGCGCGTCGGACGTCGCTCTCCATCACTTTCATGCCGAGGTCTGGAACGGGTGGGTGTTCGTCTCGCTCCATGCGCCGGTGACGCCGCTCGCAAGTCGATTGGCAGCCCTGGCGGAGGCTCTCGCGGAGCATCGGCTGGCCGACTGGCGGGCGGTCCGGACGATCGATTTTCCCTCCGACTGCAACTGGAAGGCGATGGTGGAGGGCTTCATCGAGTCCTATCACCACATGGGGGTGCACGCGACGACGCTGGAGCCGTTCTGGCATGCGCACGAAAGCTTCGTGTCTCATGCCGACGGCGAGTACCTCGAACTTCGCCATCCGATGCACGAGGAGCAAGGCACGTTCGCCGTCTACCTCGGACTGCCGCTGTTTCTCCTCGCGATCGTGGAGCCGCGGCGTGCCGCCTACTGGTACGAGGTGCAGATCGAACGCCATGACCGCATCGTCGTGCGCGTGCACGTGATGCTCCCTCCGGAAATCGCGGATTCGGCCGAGGCCGCGACCGAGGCTGCCGAGAGCATCGTCGCCATCCACAGCGAGGACCAGCGGATCCTGCGGAACGTCCAGGCCGGTGTTGCCAGCCGGTTCACGCAGCCGACGGCGCTCTCACCGCTGGAGGCCGGCGTCGCGGGATTCCAGCGCTACGTACGCGCGCGGCTGGAGGCGCACGTGCGGCAGGCGTGAGCACGACATGGCGGTCACGCGGGCGGTCCGCGGTGCTTCACGCGAGGGCGGCGCGACGCCGGTGAGGGGTCGGGAAACATCCGGGCCGCGGCGGCGGCGATGGAGGTTTTCAGCTCTTCCCAGCCGGCATCGCTGGTGACGTCGACGCCACCGAACACGCGCAGCTTGCGGGACCGCACCAGGAGGTACTGCACCCCGGCCACCAGCAGCAGCGTGGTGCCACGGAGTTCGGCGTGGGCCGGGTGGTCACGGTCTGTGAACAGGGCTTCCACCTCCGTGCCCCACTGTTCCCGCTCGGCTTCCAGGATGGCGGTGAGTTCGTTGCGGTCCACGACTTCCGCGGCGAGGATTTCGAGGGTGAGCGGCCGGGCGCGCAACGCGGCAATGAAGCGCTCGAAGAAGTGCACGTAGCGCTCCGCGAGCGGCATCGCGAGCACGGCCGCCGGATCGTCGCCGAGCATCTCGCTTGCGGCGGGCCAGAACCGGCCGCTGGCCCCCCAGGTGCGAAGCAGGTCAGGCAAGCCGCCGAAGTACCGGTAGATGAGCACCTTGTCGACGCCGGCTTCGCGGGCGATGGCATTGACGCCGATCGCCGCGAAGCCTTCGCGCGCCAGCACCTCGCCTACGGCCGCGAGGATGCGGTCCTCGGTCGCACTGCGGTCTCGGACCCGGGTCATCGCGGAGACAGGAAGTTACCCTCCGACCGGCGCAGGCCGCGGGCATCGTCCGGTATGGTTGCGGGGACAGTCATGGGACGATCATCGCATCGGCATGCGATTCGCGCACGTCGCACAGGCGGGGTCGCTCAGGCCCGTACGAAGGCATCGAGGTCCCGGCGCGGTGCCGGACCCACGGGCGGTGCGTACCCGAGACGGGCCCACATCTGCACTGTGCGCGGGGGTGTCGTCACGCCGAGGGTCTTCCGGATGGCGGCATGCGGCCCGGCCTGTTCCGGGTACTCCTGCAGCGCCTGCTGCAGCGGCTGCATCGCAATGCCGTGGGCCGTTGCGGCCAGCTGGACGCGGACGTAGGCCCTTCCTGCGGCGATCTGGGTCCGGCGCTGGTTGTCTGCCGTCGTCATCCAGAGAAACGCCGGTGTGCTCGCGAGCTTCTCTCGGAAATCGTCGATCTGCGAGGTCACGGCGCGATCGTTCGGGCCCGGGGCCTTGCTCCGGTCGAAGAGCCCCAGACGCGTCAGCCAGACGACCGTCGGATCCGTGAGGGAGAGGCCGTCGCGGTGCTTCGCGATCTCGGTAGCGCCGATGCGAAGCACCTTGTAGGACTCGAGCATCGTCCGGGGCGTCGTGAGCTCGATACGCCAGGCGTCCTGCGCGATGGCGCGGTGGGCTCGCAGCGCTTCCCCGTCTGCGGGGGCCGTGCAGCCGAAATCCACGCCCGGACCGGCCGCCGCCTGCATGGCCGCGCGGGCCGCGTCGGGCACGGTGCGCTCGGGTGCGTAGAGGCTGCGGTTGGTGTGGCGGTGGAAGATCTGCGCGAAGAGGGGATCGGGCGCCGCGGTGCTGTCCGCAGCCAGGCGCACGCGCGCCACCGGGCGGGCGTCGATCCTGTCCATGGTGAACTCGCCTTCCGGAAACAGAGTGACGTCTGCGCGCAGCCCGCGTTCCCGGGCGGCCAGGTCCAGGATTTCGAGGAAGGTGCCGTGACTCATCATGATCTGGCGACCGAAGGGGTCCGTCTCCGGGAGCAGCCGATTCAGATCGCAGTAAAGGGCGATCTCGCCGGGTGCGCGCAGATCTACCACCCAGGACTGGAGATTGTGGGAGTGCGGCGCGAGGATCGCGTGGGCGAGGATCCAGCGGCGGACGTCGCCGGTCGCTTCGGGCGAATGCCAACCCGCGATGGCCTCTTCGGGCATGGAGCCGGAGCAGCCGGCGAGGGGCAGAGAGGCGGCAGCAATGGTGCCACCCCCGAGTACACGGAGGAAACGGCGGCGGTTCATGGCGTTCTCGATGTCACTGGAAGGTGACTGAAGAATAGTCACCTGTCAGTGACTTCGCAAGTCGAAAGAGCCACGGCCTGTCGAACGGGAACGTTTGGAGGCTTCCCGCGTGATGCCGCGCTGCAACGAACCGCCGCCGCCGCCGTGCTATGGTTCGGCCCGGCCGACGGCACGGAATCCGGGCCGCGGAATCGTCTTCAGCCAGGGAGAGTCTCTTTGCGCCAGCGCCAGTTCCATCGTCCTGCGTTCCGCCTTGTCGGGTGTCGACGAGCGGCGGGCATCGCCTTGTGGGCGCTGAGCCTCGTGGCACCTGTCCTTGCGCAGGAGGGCACTTCCGACAACGCCCCCATCGCGCTGGTGCGCCGCGCAGCCGAGATGCGCGCGGCAGGCTACGCCGACTCGCGACGCCAGGCGGAGGCCTGGATTCTCAAGGCGGAAGCGGGCGCCTGCGGTCCGGCGGTCCAATCGCGCTCCGGCCGGCTGAGGGAGATCCTCGCCAGTGCGGAGGTCGTGGCCCAGAGGGCTGCGGGATGGTTGGACTCGCAGGCCGGGAAGGCGGCGTCCGCGTATTCCCAGGCGGACAAGCTGGCCCGCAGTGTCATCAGCACGGCCGAGAACTGGTCCTGCGAGGGCGCGCCGTGAGCGGTGTTCCCCTGGCCGCCGAGGAGGGTGTGAGCTTCGACGACGCCCGGTGGATGCGCCGCGCCATGGCGCTGGCGGAAGCAGCGGCCACCCGCGGGGAGGTGCCGGTCGGTGCGGTGGTGGTTCGCGATGGTGTGCTGCTGGGCGAGGGCGGGAACGGGCCGATCGAATCGCACGACCCGACGGCCCATGCGGAAGTGCGGGCCCTTCGCGCGGCAGCGGCGGCGGCAGGCAACTATCGGATTCCCGGCGCGGTGCTCTACGTGACGCTCGAACCTTGCGCCATGTGCGCGGGTGCCATCCTGCATGCGCGCGTTAGCCGCGTCGTGTATGGAGCGCCGGACCCAAAGACCGGCGCCTGCGGGAGCGTGGTGGACCTGTTCGCCGACCCCCGCCTCAATCATCAGACCGTCGTGGAGGGTGGGATGCTGGCATCGGAATGTGGCGAACACCTGCGCTCCTTCTTCCGGGCGCGGCGCGGAGGACAGGCATCGTGAAGTCAGTGCGCGTCTATCTGGGCGACCAGACCCTGGACCTGCTGGAGGACGACCGCCTCGTGCGGCGCTACTCGGTGTCCACATCGCGCAACGGCCCCGGCGAGACCAACGGCAGCTACTGCACGCCCCGGGGCGAACACATCATCCGCGCGAAGATCGGCGCCGGTCTTCCGCTCAACACCGTCTACGTGCGGCGGCGCCCCACCGGCGAGATCTACGGCCCGGAACTGGCGCAGGCGCATCCCGGGCGGGACTGGATCCTCACCCGGATCCTCTGGCTGTCCGGCTGCGAGCCCGGCTTCAACCGGCATGGCAGCGTCGACACCATGCGCCGGTTCGTCTACATCCATGGCACGCCGGACACCACGGAGTTGGGCAAGCCCGGGTCCATCGGGTGCATACGCATGCGCAACACCGAACTCGTCGAGTTGTTCGACGCGGTACCGGCGGGCACGCCGGTCTCCATTCTCGAAGGCCGCGCGCCGTCCGTCTGAGGCGGACGCGGCTCCCGTTTCGTTCCATCACCAAAACACGGAAGTTTCATCATGCGATTGAAGGGAAAGGTGTCGATCATCACGGGTGCCGGGCGCGGCATCGGCCAGGCAACGGCGCTGAAGTTCGCCCGGGAGGGCGCGAGCGTCGTCGTGTGTGACGTGACGCAGGCGGCGGTCGACGAGACCGTGGCTGCCGTCCAGGCCGAGGGCGGTGTGGCGGTCGGATTTGTCGTGGACGTCACCAAGCGGCCGCAGATCGACGCCATGGTGCAGGCGGTCATGGCGCAGTTCGGGCGGATCGACACGCTCGTCAACAACGCCGGTATCGTCATGGATGCCCAGCTGCGGAAGATGTCCGACGCCGCCTTCGACCGGGTGATCGACGTCAACCTGAAGGGGACCTACAACTGCGCCCGCGCCGTGGTGGAGATCATGGTGGAGCAGGGCGGCGGGGTGATCCTGAACGCGTCCTCCATCGTCGGACTCTCGGGGAACTTCGGGCAGACGAACTACGCGGCCAGCAAGTTCGGGGTGATCGGCTTCGTGAAGACCTGGGCACGGGAACTGGGCCGCAAGGGCATCCGCGCCAACGCCGTGTGCCCTGGATTCATCGAAACGCCGATCCTCGACACCGTTCCGGAAAAAGTCCTGGAGGGCATGCGGGCACGCGTTCCCATGGGCCGCCTCGGGAAGCCGGAGGATATCGCCAACGTGTACGCGTTCCTGGCCTCGGACGAAGCCGAGTACATCAACGGCGCGGTGATCGAGGTGAGCGGCGGCGCCACGCTCTGACCCGCCGGGCGCCTTGATCCGAAATGGTCTGTCCAGGTTGGACAAGGTGTCATGTTTTCTTGACATTAACTCATGTAAGGTCTAACTTACTCAGCGCGGCACCGAGGATGTGGTACGCCTGATGCCGGACCTGCGTGCGGGTCATGCACGTATCTCAGAACCCTTACAGGAGGGCACATGGCAAGCAAAGATGAAAACAGGGTCTGGCCTACAGGGCTGACCGAAGCGGAGTCGGAGGAGTTGCATTCCAAACTCATCCAGGGGACTCAGATCTTCGGTCTGTTCTCTGCGTTGGCCCATTTGCTGGCGGCCATTTATTCGCCGTGGCTTGGTTGAGCTGATCACGGAGAAATCAAATGATCTACGGAAAGATCTGGTGTGTAGTCAAGCCGTCGGTTGGCCTGCCGCTGTTCCTGGGCGGCGTCGCCCTTACATCCCTTACCGTGCATTTCGCGGTATTGAATAACACGTCCTGGTTCAAGGGCTTCATGGAAGGCCCCGCGAAGGTGGCAGCAGTGTCCGCCGACGCGAGTTCCCCTCCACCCGAGGCTCCGGCTGCGAAGAAGTAAGGCGCCGATCCTTCGGCGCTTTCGTGTTTGAAACCGGGGGTTCCCGCCCCCGGCCCCGGCTCCCGTGCGCATGCCGTTGCGACCGGCACTGGGTGCTTCAACGATTCGAGGCCCTGCGATGAACCGTGTGAGTCGGTCGATCCTGACGAGTTGGTTCTGCCTCGGACCGCGCTTTCTGCCGTTCGCCGACGCCGCGAGCGAGCAGATGCCGCTCTCGCGCCTGCTGAGGCTTTCCCTCTTCCAGGTCTCGGTCGGTATGGCTCTCGTGCTGCTGGTCGGCACGCTGAACCGCGTGATGATCGTCGAACTCCACGTGAGCGCGACGCTTGTCGCGGTGATGGTGTCGCTGCCTGTCCTCTACGCCCCCTTTCGTGCCCTGATCGGATTCCGTTCCGACACGCATCGCTCTGCACTCGGCTGGCGGCGCGTACCGTTCATCTGGCTCGGCACGATGATCCAGTTCGGCGGCTTGTCCGTCATGCCCTTCGCCCTCCTGGTTCTGTCGGGCGGCGGCAATGCCGCGAACTGGCCCGCGTGGGTCGGGCAGGCGGGGGCCGCCATCGCATTCCTCGCGGTGGGCGCCGGATTGCACACCACGCAGACAGCCGGCCTTGCCCTTGCCACCGATCTCGCGACGGAAGAGGCCCAGCCCAAGGTCGTGGGACTGATGTACGTGATGCTTCTGGTGGGCTCGATCGTGAGCGCGGTCGTGTTCGGGGCATTTCTGCGCGATTTCACACCCGGGCGGCTGGTGCAGGTGATTCAGGCGTCCGCGATTGCGACCATCCTGCTCAACACCATTGCCCTCTGGAAGCAGGAGACGCGTGATCCGGGGCGTTACCGGAAAAAGGCGGAAGGGCCGCCCCCGAAGTTCTCCGAAGCCTGGGGGACGTACATCGAGACCGACGGCGCCCGCAGAGCACTCATTGCGATCGGCCTCGGCACGATGGCGTTTGCGATGCAGGACGTTCTGCTAGAGCCCTACGGCGGGCGGGTTCTGGAAATGAGCGTGGGCGCCACGACCTGGCTCACGGCCACGCTGGCGGCCGGCGGTCTGGCCGGGTTCACGCTGGCGTCGAGCATTCTCAGTCGCGGCGCGGATCCGACACGCATGGCCATGACCGGTGCGTGGGTCGGCATTCCCGCGTTCGGCGCCGTGATCGTCGCCGCGTCGACGCACTCGGTGGTGGTGTTCGCGTCGGGTGTCGCGCTCATCGGGTTTGCGAGCGGACTCTTCGGCCACGGAACACTCACCTTCACGATGAACCGCGCGCCGAAGGACCAGGTGGGACTCGCGCTCGGTGCCTGGGGCGCCGTGCAGGCCACCGGTGCAGGTATCGCCGTGGCCCTCGGTGGCATTCTTCGCGATGTGTTCGGGACGCTGGCGTCCCACGGGGTGTTCGGCGCTTCCATGGCGGGACCGGCCACGGGCTACGTGATGGTGTACGCGCTGGAGATCGTCCTGCTGTTTGCGACGGTCATCGCGATGGCGCAACTGGTGCGCAAGGGCGGCGATCAGGTGCCGACGGGTGCCGTGCTGGGCAAGGTCTGAGCGATCGGAACGGTCGGAAGGATGGCAGGACGTCTTGCGTTCCGCGGCATGGCGCCCGCACACGCGAGCGCCTGTCTTGAAGTGACTGGCCGAGTCTTCAGAGAGCGCGATCGCGTGGCGTGATGAGCGATAGCATTCGCTCGGCGACCGAGCCGGCGATCATCGCGCCGAACACCGCGGAACTCGCCCCCGTCACCGCGCCGACCCAGGGGCCGCTCAGCGTTTCTCCGAAGTCATATCCGTAGAGCAATCCGGCGAGTGCGCCGGCCAGACTGGCCGCCCACGCCAGCCGCTGCTGCATGCTGCTCGTCGAAGTGGATCCGCCTGCCATCGTGTTCTCCTGTGTCGGGGGAAGAACGAACATCGCTGCGAGGATTCGAAAGTGCCGATCTGCAGCAGCGCGCCGTTCTCGCGACAACGCACTGCCATGGTTTCGAGTCTACATCGCAAGCGATCGTTCCCGCATCGTCCAGACACCACGCACAACGAAAAATTTCCTGAACTTGTTAGTACGTGTTGCACGATAGGTATCGTGTCGCGCGTCTGCGCGCGTGGAGAAGAAAGATGAAGTCGGGAAGACGCACCAATCTCTCGCCGACGCAGGTCGGAGACAGCGTTGTCCGTCGGCGACGCGCGAACGAATCGCGCGTTGTGTTCAGGCCGTTGCGGCGTCGGCCCGCAATCGTGCGAGGGTCTGTGTGTCCGGTCGATGGACGACGCCGGCTTCGGTGATGATCGCGCTCACGAGATCGGCCGGTGTGACATCGAAGGCCGGGTTGAACACGCCGATGCCATCGGGCGCCCAGCGCTCGGCACCATAGCCGGTCACCTCAGACGGGTCGCGCTGCTCGATGGGAATGGCACGACCGTCCGCCACTGAGAAGTCGAACGTCGACAGCGGCGCTGCCACGTAGAAAGGCACGCCGTGGCGGCGCGCCATCACGGCGACCTGGTAGGTGCCGATCTTGTTTGCGACGTCCCCGTTGGCGGCGATGCGGTCTGCTCCGACCACGACGAGATCCACCTTCTGGGTGGCCATGAGATGGCCGGCCGCTCCGTCGGGCAGCAGCGTCACGTCAATGCCGTCGCGCGACAATTCCCAGGCCGTGAGGCGTGCGCCCTGCAGCACCGGGCGCGTCTCGTCGGCAAACACACGGACCTTCTTGCCGGCCGCCACTGCCGAGCGGATGACGCCCAGGGCCGTGCCGTGTCCGGCCGTCGCGAGAGCACCGGCATTGCAGTGCGTGAGGATCGTCGCGCCGTCGGGCACCAGCGCCGCGCCATGGCGGCCCATCGCTTCGTTGGCAGCGACGTCCGCGGCCAGGATCGCGTGCGCTTCCTCCAGCAGCTTTGACGCCGCGTGGATCGGGGGACTGCCCGCTAGGGCCTCATGGACGGCTCGCATCCGTGCGAGCGCCCAGAAGAGATTGACCGCGGTCGGCCGGCTGGCGGCGAGCACCCCGAACGCCGCTTGCAGCGCCGACGCGAAGCCAGAGGCGTCGAGGTGGCGGCAGCGTACGGCTTCCACCGCGATGCCGTACGCAGCGGCGCAGCCGATCGCCGGGGCTCCGCGCACGGCGAGTGTCCGGATGGCGTCGGCGACTTCGCCGGCGGAACGGAGGTGCAGATAGTGCTCGCGGCGCGGAAGAAGGCGCTGGTCCAGCAGCTCGACGGCGTCGGGCGCGTGCCAGCGCAGGGTGAAGAAGGCGGTCATGCGGGACTCCCGAAATTCCAGCGCGCGGCGATGGTGTGCACCACGGTACCGGGCGAAACGAACTCGTCGCGCGTCACGACGATGCCGCCGCAGGGCGACAGCGACAGCAGGACCTCCCACTCGGGAATGAGGTCAGTGCCGCCTCGCCCCAGCACGCAGGCGTCGAGACCGCCCAGGCCATACACGAGGTCGATGGTGCGGGCGCGGCTGCCGTGCAGCGGCACGACGTCGGCGCCGGCGGCTGCGAGTGCCGCGGTCAGCGCGGGGTCCGTGACGCCGCAGCATCCGACGACGCAACCGAGAAGAGGCAGATCCACGCCGCGTCTTGCCAGACGCTGCCGATCGAACCCGCCGTAGTGCACTTCTGCGGCGAGGATCGCATCGGCCGTCAGCGAGCGGTAGCGGCTGTGGCCGGAGGCGCGGGTGATGATCTCGATATCGTGGCGATAGACGTTGGCCGTTCGCCGGGCGTGATCGCCGTCCACGCTGAGGGCGACCATGCCGTAGGCGGGATCCAGGAGGATCCGGGGCGCCGGGTCCGGGAGTTCGCTCGGACGGAACGCGTCGCCGGCCTCGCTGCAGTAAGCGCGGTACTCGGCCGCGTAACCGTCGACGTCGAAACCCAGTGCCGGCCAGCGCTTGGTGAAAACGGCGTGCTGCGGGGTCGGCGGCCCCTGGCGTGCGACCTCGGCGAGATCCGGACGGGCGACGAACGCGATGACCTCAGGATCGTCGTCGACGCAGAGAACGACGGGAAAGCCGGCAGTCCGGCTGAGCGACGCACGCAACCGGGCGAGCCCGACCGCCTTGTCCCAGGTGCGCGCTGGTGCGTCCCGGCGCGGAAGGGCCCACGCGCGCTTCTGCTCCAGGTAGGTCCGTGCCCGACGCACCAGCGACAGCATGTTGTCGAAGGAATCGCGCGCGGTGTCGCCGAAGGCCACGATGCCATGGCTGGCGAGGATCAGGCCGATCGTCTCGGGCGTGCGGCGCGCCTCGAACACCTGATGGCAAGCGAGCGCGAGCTCGAAACCCGAATGGCGGAACGGCACCCAGGGTGCCGCGTCACCGAATACCTCCTGCGCGGCACGCTCGCCGTCCTCCGTGTTGATGAGCGCGAGTACCGTGTCGGCATGCGTGTGCTCCACGAACCGCGCGGGGATCGCCGCGTGCAGAAGTGTTTCGATTGACGGGCGGGGCGATGCGGCATCCAGCTTGAGCGGTGCAAGCGCGGCCATCAGGCCGTCGTTGTCCAGCACCGCTCCACCCAGGAGGCCCGCGGCGGGCAGTTGGCGGATCGGCGTGAAGTCGCGCTCGATGACTTCGGCGAGATCGGCGCCGCTGCCCTTCACGTAGAGGCACGGTTCCGTTGTGCCGTCCGGATGGGTCCAGGGGGCCTTGAGCGACGTGTTGCCGCCGCCGTAGAGGGTGAGCGTGGCGTCCCCTCCCAGCCATCGGGAGGTCAGCGCACGCAGTTCCAGTTCGGTAGTGCACGCGGCGGCTGCCTGATCGTCCCAGGCTGCTGCCTTCGAGTGGCCCGGCCTAGCGGCGTCTTGCATCACTCGCCCGGTCGCCAGGGAGGTGAGTCGGCGCGCTGGCGGGCCGGCGCGAACCGCGCGGACCTTCTCTACAATCGATGCTCATGAATCTTCCGTTGAATCACGAAGAGTTCGTCCTTTCGCTGGTGTCCTGGAACACCGCGGCAGACGCTCTGGCGAGGGTAAGGCGCGCCGTGTTCATTGTCGAGCAAGGCGTGCCGGAATCCCTGGAGTGGGACGACGCCGATACCGTGAGCATCCATGCCCTGGCGAGCGCTGCGGACGGAGAGCCCGTCGCCACCGGGCGCCTTCTGCCTGACGGTCATATCGGGCGGATGGCCGTCCTGCCGGCGTGGCGCGGGCGCGGGGTGGGTGCTGCCATCCTTTCCCTTCTGGTGAGCCAGGCGCGGGACCGCGGCGATCGGGAGATCGCCCTCGCGGCACAGGTCCATGCCATCGGCTTCTACGAGCGCGAGGGGTTCGTGGCCGAAGGCCCGGTGTTCGACGATGCCGGGCTGCCCCATCGGCGCATGGTGCTCAGGTCTGTCCGGGGAACTCCCGCATCCTGACGGTGGCCCGTACGCGCCCGGTGCAGCGGCCGTCAGGGGCGAAAGTGTGCTCCTGCAGCACGGCTTGCCCGGTGCGATCGATCGTCAGCACGGTGCTGCAGCGCGTGCCGTAGTCGGGAGACACGATGAAGGCGGGGGCAAGGCGCCGTTCCCAGTCGAGCCCGATGCCCGTGTCGGGCAGATCGGGATCCGGGGCCACGGTTCGGTCTTGAAGTGCGGCGAACAGCGCGGCATCGATCGGGCTGAAGGCGAGGGCCGCGAGCGCGTCGTCCATGGCCTGCCGCAGGCGCCGAACCTTGGGCCAGGGTGTGTCGAGCAGGTGATTGCTGAGGGCGTGGACGCCGTCGTCGAGCCTCCTGGGTGCGTCGCTTCGGGTCGAGCCATACCAGAGTCCGCTCGGGTCGCCGGCGATCAGATTGAACCCGTCGTAGGCCGATTCGGCGTGGGCGTGCCGCTGCAGGAACGACTCGGCAGTCTGTGAACGGTCCAGGAGGAAGTCCGTCACCATGGCGCCGCGGGAGGGTGCGGCAGCGTTGCGGGGACGCGAGGGGTCCCGGAAGTTCGTGACGACAGCCAGGGCCCCACGACGGGAGACGCCCAGCCACGTTCCCCCTTTTTCGAGGTCCCGGCCGGCGACGAGGTCCGGGGCATCCTGCCAGCGATGCGCGGGCGCGGCGGGTCGGCGGTGGAACTCGTCCCGGTTACCCGCCAGGATGACGGGGAAGTCGGGGTGGCATCGCAGCGCAACGACGATCAGGCACACAGGAGATCAGTCCTCGAAGCACTCGACATGGCGTGTCCGGCCCGGGGCGAGCAGGTCCGCGAGCGCATGGGTCCCGCTCAGGCGTTCCAGCGCGGAGACGAATGCTTCGCGATCGGCGACGTTTTCGAAGACCTCCATCCACAGGAGCGGCTCATCGGCCCGGTGCAGCAAACGCCCTGGGGTGCCGGTGGCCTCGCGCATGGCCGCCAGAAACGGCGCCAGCCGCTCCCTTGCCCCGGCAGCCGCCGCCGGGTCGACGGCGTAGTAGACGTAGAAGTGGAAGGCCAATCAGTCGTCCTGCGCGACGCGAACCGCCAGGATGACACCCGCCGGCCCCACCCGGAGCGCCTGATTCCGGCTCGCTTCGAGGTCGACCACGGCGAGCACGTCGGCAGATGCGTTTCCTTGGTCGGCGAGAAGGACGGTGCCTACGGGACGGTCGTCCGCGCCGCTGACGGTGTCTCCGGGCGCCGCGGGCGTCCCCGTCGGCAGGGTGAGTCGCAGCAGGTGCCGCTTCACCTCTCCCAGATACCGGGCCCGCGCCACCACCTCCTGTCCAGGGTAACAGCCCTTGCTGAAGCTCACGCCACCCTGGCGGTCGAGGTCCACCATTTGGGGGACGAACGCCTCGGCGGTCGCCGAGAGAATCCATGGTGCTCCGAGGGCGATGTCCACGGACCACTCCGGAAAGGGCGAAGTCGTCGGCGCTGGGTCCGGAGGCATGTCGACCGCCGCCCGGCCTTCGCCAAGGCCCCAGACGCAGTGGTCCCCGACGCGCCGGATCTTGCCAGCTGCCGGCGCGGATGGGGCCCGGCCCGCGGCGCAACGCGTGCCCAGTTCGGTGAACGTGACCTTTGCCCGCAGCACGAATCGGCGCAGCCGCGTGACGAAATCGGTCGCCAGGGTGGCGGGCAACTGCAGCACCCACGTGTCGGCGAGGCGTCCGATCCGGAAAGTAGCCAGAAGCCGGCCCTTCGGGGAGCAGTAGCCTCCCCACTGCCAGTGGCCGTCGGGCAGAACGGTGACGTCGCAGGTGAACTGGCCATTGAGGAAAGTGGCGCCGTCGCGCCCCTCCACGAGGATGGAAGTGAGGGGAGGGAAGGCTTCGGTGCCAGGATCGAACGGTAGGGGTGTTTGCATGTGCTGCCGGAGACGGAAGACCCGAGCCTCCGCCGCGAAGAATGTCCGGGGCCGGGTGGACACGGGGAACGGGATGCTGGGATTATAAGGGCGTCATTTTCACAGTCACCCTGCCGTCGTGCCGCCTATCGCCGAACACGTGACCCTCGGACCCTCACGCAAGCTGTGCTTCGCCCTGGTGGCAGTCCATCTGACGGCGTGCGCCGTTCCCTGGCAGCTCGGGATGGCGCCGCTGGCGGCTGCGGCTGTTTCGCTCATGGTGCTGACGGCGGGCTGGTGCCAGGTTCGGCGTCACGCCCTCAGAAGGTCGCCCGAGGCGGAGCGCGAGCTGGTCTGCCGGTCCGACGGCCAGGTGCTGGTCCGAATGCAGGACGGTCGGGAGTTCGACTGCCGGCTCGAAGCCGCTCCCGTCACCGCGGCGTCGTGGGTCATGCTCCGGCTGCGTCAGCCAGACGGGGCGCGGCGAGCAGTCCATCTCGTGGACGACGCCTGCAGCCCCGACGCCCACCGCCGGCTGCGGGTCTTTCTGCGCTGGGCGCTTCAGCCCGGCGAAGATTCTCCGGTACGTGGGTGAACTCCCGCACACCCATGCTGTCCCTGACGTCAGATTGGTGCCGGAGGAGCGGGCCACGCCCGCGACCCGACTGGTTGAGAAGTCGTCTGTGTCCGGGTTTCGGCTCGTGGCAGTGGCGGATATACTCCGCCGGCTTCCTTGACGTGGCAGACAACGGGTCTGCCCGCACGGCGAACGAACCGGGACGGGGTGAATGAGTGATCGGGAGATCGACCAGCAGTTGGTCGAACGAGCGCAGCGCGGCGACAAGCGCGCTTTCGAATTGCTGGTCGTCAAGTACCAGCGCAAGCTCGGGCGGCTGCTGTCCCGTTTCATCCGTGATTCGGCGGAGGTGGAGGACGTAGCGCAGGAGGCGTTCATCAAGGCGTATCGGGCTCTGCCTTCTTTCCGTGGAGACAGTGCCTTCTACACCTGGCTTTATCGCATCGGCATCAACACCGCCAAGAACTATCTCGTCGCCATGGGCCGCAGAGCCCCGACCACGACGGAGTTCGACAGCGAGGAAGCCGAGAATTTCGAGGACGGTGATCAGTTGCGGGACGTCAACACGCCGGAGGCGGAGCTGATGACCAAGCAGATTGCGAACACCGTGAACGAAACGCTGCAGGAGTTGCCAGAGGAACTGAGAATGGCGATCACCCTGCGCGAGATCGAGGGTCTGTCCTACGAGGACATCGCCACGATCATGAACTGTCCCATCGGGACGGTGCGGTCCCGGATCTTCCGGGCGAGAGAGACGATCGCCGAGCGGCTTCGGCCGCTGCTCGGCACGAGCAAGGACAAGCGATGGTAGAGCGGGAACGCGTTTCGGCGCTGATGGACGGGGAACTGGATACCGATCAGGGTCCGGGGTTTGAGCGGGTGCTGAAGGACGAGGGGGCCGCCGAATGCTGGCGGGATTACCACCTCATAGGTGACGTCATGCGGGGCGAGGCGGCTCTGGCGGTTGCGTTCTCTGCGCGTGTCGCCTCGGCGCTCGCGGCAGAACCGACGGTTCTGGCGCCACAGCGTTCGCGATCAGCGGGGGCAGTCCGGGCCCGGACTTTTGCGCTCTCGGCAGCAGCTTCCGTAGCTGGTGTGGCGGTCGTCGTGTTGCTGGCGTGGCAAAGCATCCGAGATCCCATTGGAAGCGGGATCGCGGGAGCTAAGCCGGCGGGCACGCAGGTAGTGGCCATCACCGACCCTGTACCTGAAGCCGTAAAGGTTGATCCCTATCTGAGTGAGTTGGTCGCAGCGCATCAGGAGTATTCCCCGACCGCGGCCATGCACGCCCCGTACATGAGAACGGATTCCGCACGCTGACCGGCCGGGAAGAGACGTGATGCGAAGCTCTCTCCGGGTTCTGGCGTGCTGGGCCTGTCTGGCGGGTGGTACCGGGGCATTGGCACAGGGGACGTCCGCGCCCCTGTCGCCGGCCGAAACTGTTAGTTGGCTCCAGCGAATCGCGACTTCCGCGCGCCAGCTCAACTACGCCGGCACCTTCATCTATCAGCAAGGCGATGTCGTGGAGAACTCCCGCATCGCGCATGTCGTGGAAGGCGGTAACGAGACTGAGCGTCTCGAGACGCTCGACGGCCCGAGAAGGGAAATCGTCCGAAAGAACGACGTGATCTTCATCATCAATCCGGACACGAAACAGATCCGGGTGGAACGTCGACGCCCGGGTCGGTTCTTTCCGCAAATTCTGCCGGACCAGCTGTCGGTCGTGACCGACCATTACCACATGCGCAAGGGCGACGTGGAGCGGGTTGCCGAGCACGAAGCCCAGGCACTCATTCTCGAGCCCAAGGACGGAATGCGTTACGGGCACAAGTTCTGGGTCGACACGAATTCCGGACTGCTGCTCAAAGCCAAGCTGCTGGGTGATCGGAACTCCGTAATGGAGCAGTTCTTCTTCACCCAGGTCCAGATCGGCGGGAACATTCCCCGGGAATGGTTGAAGCCCAGCGTGACCCCTCCCGCTGTTCCGGACAAGGTACGGGACGAGCCCCCTGCGGCCGATTCTGCGTGGGAGATCAAGGCCCCGCCCGCCGGTTTCCGGAAGGTTGTGGAGACCCGCCGATACCGGGATCAGGGCAACACGGTGTCCGTCATCCACATGGTGTGGACCGACGGACTTGCGGCGATTTCCGTGTTTATCGAGCCAGGCCGGACGGCCAACTCGACGGGCTTGATGCAGAAAGGGTCGTTGCATATTTTCACGAGATCCGTTGGCGAGAACCGCGTGACCGTGGTGGGCGAGGCCCCCGCTGCCACGGTGCAGCTGATTGCCGAGTCGCTCGCTCAGAGAACAAAATAGGCTGAAGTCCTTAGCCCGAGTCCTTCCGGCATGCCGGCAAGCATGCCGCCCCACCCAGCCAGGAAACCCCGATATGACCCGCGTCTTGAACGCCCTGCTTCTTCTCGCCCTCGCCCTGCCGATCACATCGGTTCAGGCACGCGAGCTGCCCGACTTCACGGAATTGGTGGAGGAGCAGGGGGCCACAGTGGTCAACATCAGCACCACTTCCGCCAAAGGTGGGGGGGCCCCCGGGGGGGAGGAGGATCCCTTCGATTTTTTCCGGCGACCGCCAGGGCAGGCTCCCAAGGACAACGAAGCCCGCTCCCTCGGCTCCGGTTTCATCATCAGTGCGGACGGGTTCATCCTCACCAATGCCCACGTTGTGGAGGCCGGGGACGACATCACCGTCCGTCTCAATGACAAGCGGGAGTTCTCCGCCAAGGTGATCGGCAGCGACCGTCGTTCGGACGTCGCCCTGATCAAGATCGACGCCACAGGGCTTCCCGCTGTGAAGATCGGGGACACGTCCAAGCTCAAGGTCGGGGAATGGGTCCTGGCCATCGGCTCGCCGTTCGGATTCGACAACACGGTGACTGCCGGTATCGTGAGTGCCAAGGGGCGTTCCCTCCCACAGGAGAACTTCACGCCCTTCATTCAGACCGACGTGGCGATCAATCCCGGCAATTCCGGCGGCCCGCTCTTCAACCTGAAGGGCGAAGTCGTGGGCATGAATTCCCAGATCTACAGCCGGACAGGAGGGTTCATGGGTCTGTCCTTCGCGATTCCCATCGACGTCGCCATGGACATCACCAATCAGCTCCGGACGACCGGTCGCGTCACTCGGGGTCGGATCGGCGTCGTGATCCAGGAGGTCACCAAGGAACTCGCCGAATCCTTCGGGCTCACCAAGCCTCAGGGTGCTCTGGTCAATTCCGTCGAAAAGGGCGGGCCCGCAGACAAGGCGGGGGTCGAGACCAGCGACGTCATCCTCAAGTTCGATGGCAAGGCCGTGGCGAGTTCGGCGGACCTGCCTCGCCTCGTGGCAGCGACCAAGCCGGGAACGAAGTCGACGCTGCAGGTCTGGCGCAAGGGGGCGACCCGCGAGTTGTCGGTCGTGGTAGGTGAGTTGCCCGACGACAAGAAGGTGGCGGAACAGCGGTCCCGGAAGCCAGGTCAGAAGCCGGCCGACGTGGTCTCCCGCCTGGGTATCACGTTCAGCGAACTGTCGGCGGAGCAGCGCAAGGAGATGGGCATCACGGGCGGTCTGGTCGTCGAGGACGCCCAAGGCAACGCCGCCAAGGCAGGCATCCGTCGCGGGGACATACTTCTGGCGATCAACAATCAGGACGTCAAGAGTGTGGAGCAGGTGAATCAGCTGGTGAGCCAGTTCGAGAAGTCCAGGAGCGTGGCGCTCCTGATTCGCCGGGGCGAGAGCTCGCTCTATATCCCGCTGCGATTGAACGGGTCGAACTAACCGGGACCGCAGGCACCGAATCCGCTAGAATCCGCGACTCCCATCGTACCTCGGAAAGAGGGGCACCCCGGTGCCCCTTTTTAGTTGATGCAGCGCACGCGCAACTTCTCCATCATCGCCCATATCGACCACGGCAAATCGACCCTGGCGGACCGCTTCATCCAGTTGTGCGGCGGCCTTTCCAATCGGGAGATGGAGGAGCAGGTCCTCGACTCGATGGACCTGGAAAAGGAACGCGGCATCACCATCAAGGCCCAGACCGCTGCCTTGCACTACAAGGCTCGCAATGGCGAGACCTACCTGCTCAACCTGATCGACACCCCCGGCCACGTCGACTTCTCCTACGAAGTCTCACGCTCCCTGGCCGCTTGCGAGGGTGCCCTGCTGGTGGTGGACGCTTCCCAGGGCGTAGAGGCGCAGACCGTAGCCAATTGCTACACCGCCATCGAGCAGGGCGTGGAAGTCGTCGCGGTCCTCAACAAGATCGACCTGCCGTCGGCCGAGCCCGACCGGGTCATCGGGGAGATCGAGGACATCGTGGGCATCCCGGCGCAAGACGCCGTCCATGCCAGCGCCAAGACCGGCGTGGGCGTGGAGGACATCCTCGAAGCCGTCATCGAGCGCATTCCCCCGCCCAAGGGCGACCCCGACGGCCCGCTGAAAGCACTCGTCATCGACTCGTGGTTCGACAACTATGTCGGTGTCGTGATGCTCGTCCGGGTGTTCGACGGCGTCATCACCCCGAAGGAAAAGCTCAAGCTGATGTCCAGCGGCGCGCTCTACCTCTGCGAAGAGGTGGGGGTATTCACGCCGAAGGCCCGCGCCTCGGACCGGCTGTCGGCCGGGGAAGTGGGTTTCGTAATCGCCGGCATCAAGGAACTGAAGGACGCCAAGGTAGGCGACACGATCACCACTGCGGCGCGGCCCGCCACGGAGGCCCTGCCCGGGTTCAAGGAGATCAAGCCGCAGGTGTTCGCCGGCCTGTACCCCGTCGAGCCTAACGAGTACGAGGCCCTGCGCGACGCCCTCGACAAGCTGCACCTCAACGACTCCTCCCTGCACTACGAGCCCGAGACATCCCAGGCACTGGGCTTCGGCTTCCGCTGCGGCTTTCTCGGCCTGCTGCACATGGACATCGTCCAGGAGCGGCTGGAGCGCGAGTACGGCATGAACCTCATCACCACCGCGCCGACAGTGGTGTACCAGGTCGTGATGCGCGACGGCACCATCCTGGAGGTGGAGAACCCCTCCCGCCTGCCGGACCCCTCCAAGATCGAAGAGATCCGCGAGCCCATCATCACGGCTACGATCCTCGTTCCCCAGGACTACGTGGGGCCGGTAATCACGCTCTGTACCCAGAAGCGCGGCTCGCAGAAGAACATGCAGTACTCGGGACGCCAGGTCGTCCTGACCTACGAGCTGCCGCTCAATGAGATCGTCATGGACTTCTTCGATCGCCTGAAGTCCGTGAGCCGGGGCTATGCGTCGCTCGACTACGAGTTCCTGGAGTTCCGCACCGGCGACCTGGTGAAGCTCGATATCCTGATCAACACCGAAAAGGTCGATGCGCTGTCGCTGATCGTCCACCGCGCGAGTTCCCAGCATCGCGGGCGCGAACTCGCCGCGAAGATGCGGGAGCTCATTCCGAGGCAGATGTTCGACGTGGCAGTCCAGGCGGCCATCGGCTCGCACATCGTGGCCCGCGAGAATGTGAAGGCGCTGCGCAAGAACGTGCTCGCCAAGTGCTACGGCGGTGACATCAGCCGCAAGAAGAAGCTCCTCGAGAAGCAGAAGGCGGGCAAGCGCCGCATGAAGCAGGTGGGGAGCGTCGAGATTCCGCAGGAAGCCTTCCTCGCGATCCTCCAGGTCGAGGATCGGTGATCGCCCCTTCTTTCCTCCCTACGCCGCGGCTGCCGGCTCGACAGTGAATTCCAACATGCTCCCATTCGGCTTCGCCGGTGTCCTGCTGCTCCTGATCGTTCTGTGCACGATCGTGTGGGCGATCGACAAGTATCTGCTGCGGCCCAGGCGCAGCAGCGATACCGCGCCGCCCTGGTGGGTGGAGTATCCCGTCAGCTTCCTGCCGGTGATCCTCGTGGTGTTCGTGCTGCGCTCGTTCCTGGTGGAGCCTTTCAAGATTCCGTCGGGTTCCATGATCCCCACGCTCCTGATCGGCGACTATATCCTGGTGAACAAATTCACCTACGGGATCCGGCTGCCCGTCATCAACAGCAAGATCATCCCCCTCGGCGACCCCAAGCGCGGGGACGTGATGGTGTTCCGCTATCCCGAAAACCCGTCCATCGACTACATCAAGCGGGTCGTCGGCACGCCGGGCGACACCGTGGAGTACCGGAACAAGCGGCTCACCATCAACGGCAAGCTGATCGAAGTGGAGACCGAACCCGACTACAGCTATCTGGAGCACGGGCTCAACTTCATCACCACCAAGCGCTACCGGGAAAAGTTCGACGGGGATGCCCATTCCACCATCGTGAACCTCGACGCGCCGACCTTGCAGCTGGCCGGGGTGCACCAGTTCGCCCACCGCGACAACTGCGAATACAATGAAGACGGCTTCGTGTGCAAGGTGCCGCCCGGGCATTACTTCATGATGGGCGACAACCGCGATTCGAGCAGCGACAGCCGTTACTGGGGATTCGTGCCGGACGAGAACATCGTCGGCAAGGCGTTTCTGATCTGGATGAACTTCGGGCAGCTGGGCCGCGTCGGCACAGCCATCGACTAGACGGGGATGACATGAGGAAGCAGCGGGGTTTGAGCCTGATCGGCCTGATTTTCGTGGGCGGTTTGCTGTTCTTCGCAGCGCTGGTGTTCATGAAGGCCCTCCCGGCCTACATCGAGTACTTCACCATCAAGAAGCACATCTCGGAACTCGCCAAGGGCGGTGAGGGCACATCGCCCAAGGAGATCCAGATGAGCTTCGACCGCCGCGGTTCCATCGACGACATCACTTCCGTTTCGGGGCGCGACCTCGAAGTCACGAAGCAGGGTGACAGCGTGGACATCCGCCTCAACTACTCCAAGAAGGTGCCGCTGTTCGGGCAGGTCAGTCTCTGCTTCGACTTCGACATCCACAACGGGAGGTGAGGGCGCCTCCCTCGCGATGCACGCCCTCGAAGACAACTCGGCGCTCGGCTACCGGTTCCGCGACGCGGGACTGCTGCAGCAGGCGCTGACGCACCGCAGTCACAGCCAGCCCCATAACGAGCGCCTGGAGTTCATCGGCGACTCGGTCCTGAACTGCATCATCGCCGAAGCCCTGTATCTGCGAATGCCCGGCATCCCGGAGGGAGACCTGTCGCGGCTGCGGGCTCGCGTGGTCAACCAGGACAACCTCGAACAGCGCGCCCGGTCGCTCGGTATCGGCGCTCACCTGCTCCTGGGAGAAGGGGAGCTCCGCAGCGGCGGTGCCGACCGCCCGTCGATTCTGGCCGACGCGCTCGAAGCTCTCATCGGCGCCGTTTTCCTGGATGGCGGGTTCGAAGCGGCCCGCACCACGACCCTCACCCTCTTCACCGAGAGTCTGGCGCACCTGGACGGGCAGGGCGGGGGCAAGGACCCCAAGACCGAGCTTCAGGAATGGCTGCAGGCCCGTCGCAAGGCACTTCCCGAATACACCGTGCTCACGATCGGCGGAGAGGCCCATCGGCAGGTGTTTGCGGTGGAATGCCGGGTCGCCGGACTCGGCATCGCCACACGCGGCGAGGGCCGCAGCCGCCGGGCCGCCGAGCAGGTGGCCGCCCGTCAGGCGCTGGACCAGATCACTCAGGCAGGGACTGCATGACACACAGATTCGGGCATGTCGCCGTCGTCGGCCGGCCCAACGTGGGCAAGTCGACGCTGGTCAATCGCCTCGTCGGCCAGAAGGTGACCATCACTTCCCGCAAGGCCCAGACGACGCGGCACGCGGTCCTCGGCATCGTCACGCTACCCGAGGCGCAGATCGCCTTCGTGGATACGCCCGGCTACCAGACTCGCTTTGGCGGGCCGCTCAATCGCTCCCTCAACCGCGCCGTCACTGACACCCTGCTTGGTGTCGATGCAGTCCTGTTCGTGGTGGATGCGGGACGCCTCGGGGAAGCGGATCGTAAAGCGCTGCAGCTCGTGCCGGAAGGTGTCCCCGTGGTGGCGGTCGTCAACAAGGTGGATCTCCTGGAACGCAAGGAAGCGCTGCTTCCGTTTCTCGACCAGCTGAGCCGGGAACGCGACTTCGCGGCGCTCGTGCCGATCAGCGCAGAGACCGGCCTGCAATGCGATGTGCTGCTCGAAGCCCTGGTGAAGACCCTCCCCGAGGGCGAGGCTGCGTACGACGAAGACCAGGTGACCGACCGCTCGGAGCGGTTTCTCGCCGCGGAGATCGTCCGGGAGAAGCTGTTCCGGCTCACGGGGGATGAGCTGCCCTATGGCGCCAGTGTCGTGGTGGAGTCCTTCACCACGGAAGGCGCCTTGAGACGGGTGCACTGCGTGATCATCGTCGCGCGGGAAACACACAAGGGCATGGTGATAGGCGAGGGCGGGCAGCATCTGAAGCGTATTGCTTCCGAGGCCCGCCAGGACATGGAGCGCGAGTTCGACGGCCGCGTTTTTCTCGACGTGCGGGTCCGGGTCGATCCGGCCTGGATGCGGGATCCGCGAAGGCTCGCCAAATACGGCTATGGGTGATCCGTCGCTTTCCGCGGCACTCGCCGGCAACCAACGCATCCTCAACGAGCCCGCGTTCGTGCTGCACGGGCGCCCGTGGAAGGAGACGAGTCTCGTTCTGGAACTGTTCACCCGCGGCCACGGACGCATCGCGGCCGTAGCCAAGGGGGCACGCCGCCCTCACTCGCAGTTGCGACCTCTTCTGCTGCCCTTCCAGCCGGTCCTGGTGACGTGGTCGGGCCGCTCGGAAGTCCGCCTGGTGCACTCCGTGGAGTGGCAGGGCGGCATCCCGCAGTTGGGCGGCAAGTCTTTGCTTTGCGCCTTCTACCTCAACGAACTGCTCATGGCCGCGCTCGTGCGGGACGATCCGCACGACACGCTGTTCGACGCTTACCACGCGGTCATGCGCGAGCTCGCAGGCGCGCCTGTACTCAGCGCGGTGCTGCGCCGCTTCGAGATACTGCTCCTGGGCGAACTCGGGTACGGCCTGCAACTGGAAGCGGATGCCGTCTCCGGCGAACCGGTGCAAGCCGAGTCGCTCTATCGCTATGTGCCCGAACGCGGCGCCGCCCGGGTGGCCGAGACGGCCGAGCCCGATATGTGGACCGTGCACGGACGTACGCTGCTCGACATGGCGGCCGGCGTTTTCGGTGATCCTCAGACCGGCGCAGAGAGCAAGCGCCTCATGCGTGGCCTTATCTCGCATCATCTTGGCAATCCGGAACTGCGTTCCCGCCAGCTCATCCTAGAACCCCGTGCGGACTGACAAGCCCATGACTACCCGCCTCTCGGTCAATCTGAACAAGGTCGCGCTCATCCGCAACGCGCGCCCGCTCGACATCCCCAGCGTCACGCGCATGGCGGTGCTCGCCCTCGAGGCCGGCGCTGCCGGGGTCACCGTGCATCCGCGGCCGGACGCCCGGCATATCCGGGAACACGATGTCCATGAGCTTTCCGCGCTCATGAAGTCATTCCCCGGGCGGGAATTCAACATTGAGGGCAATCCGTTCCACAACGTGCTGCCACTCGCTGAGGCCGTGCGGCCCGATCAGTGCACGCTCGTCCCGGATGAGGAGGGCGCCTCCACCTCGGACCACGGCTGGGATCTCTCCCGCGATGCCGATCGGTTGCGCGCCTGCATCGAACGCCTGCATGCCGTGGGCGTACGAGTGAGCCTGTTCATGGACCCCGAGCCGACTGCGATGGCGAAGGCGCGTGAAATCGGCGCGGACCGCGTCGAGCTTTACACCGAGCCCTATGCGTCGTCCTTCGGCAAGGAAGGCAACGCGGCGATCCTGGCGCGTTACACCGCAGCGGCAGCAGCGGCGAGAGCGGCAGGCCTGGGTGTGAACGCCGGCCACGACCTGAGTTGCGCGAACCTCCCACCGTTCCTCCGCGCGGTGCCCGGCGTCCTGGAGGTTTCCATCGGCCACGCTCTCACGGCAGACGCCCTGGAACTCGGCATGGCCGGCGCGGTGCGCGCCTACCTCGCCGCGATCGAGGCGGGCACGCCGTGATCTTCGGCGTTGGCATCGATCTGGTTGAAACGCAGCGCATGCGCGACAGTCTCGAACGCCACGGCGAGCGCTTCGCGGGTCGTATCCTCGCCGAAAGCGAATGGGAGGACTTCCGCAAGGCACGCGACGGCGCCGTGTTTCTCGCCAAGGCGTTTGCCGCGAAGGAAGCGCTGGGCAAGGCTTGTGGCACCGGTATCCGGAATCCGGTGAATCTACGCTCCATGTGGCTCCTGCGCGACGACCTGGGCAAACCGTCGCTCGCCTTCGCACCGGACCTCGGCGCATGGCTCTCGGAGCGCAGGATCGTGCGCCATCACCTGTCCCTCACCGACGAACGCGCCCACGTCGCAGCGATCGTCGTGCTGGAAACGCCTGATCTTCTGACAGAGACCCCCTTGAGATGAGCCTCCGAACCCATCTGCCGCTAGGCCCCGTGATGCTGGATCTCGCGGGCAAGGTCATGACCGAGGCGGAGCGGGAAGTCCTGCTGCACCCGAGTGTGGGGGGCGTCATCCTTTTCACCCGCAACTACGAGAGCCCGGAACAGTTGAGCGCGCTGGTCCGGTCCATCCATGAGCTGCGGACGCCGCCCCTGCTGGTCGGCGTGGATCACGAAGGCGGGCGGGTGCAACGCTTCCGCGACGGCTTCACGAGGCTGCCGGCGATGGGTGAGCTGGGAACCCTCTGGGAGCAGAGCCACGAGCGCGCCCGGAAGATGGCCCATACGGTCGGCAGTGTGCTGGCACTCGAACTGCGGGCGCACGGCGTGGACTTCAGCTTCACTCCCGTTTTGGACCTCGGATACGGCCGGAGCGGGGTGATCGGCGATCGCGCGTTTCACCGGGACCCGCACGTCGTGGCAGACCTCGCGGCGGCACTCATCGGCGGGCTGGCCGATGGGGGCATGGGCAGCGTCGGAAAGCATTTCCCGGGGCACGGCTTTGCGATCGCAGACTCTCATCTGGAGGCTGCCGTCGACACACGGAGCCTCGAGGAGATCGAGGCCGACGACCTCGTCCCATTCCGCAGGCTGGTGTCGAGCGGGTTGACAGCGGTGATGCCGGCGCACGTGATCTACCCGGCCGTGGACCCGTCGCCCGCCGGATTTTCCCGCCGCTGGCTGAAGGACATTCTGCGGGGGCGGCTCGGCTTCCACGGGGTGGTCTTCAGTGACGACCTCAGCATGGTTGGCGCACACGGTGCAGGGTCGATCGTCGACCGCGGGCGCGCGGCGCTCGACGCTGGCTGCGATATGGTCTTGGTTTGCAACGACTCCGTGTCGGCGGCGCAGCTTGTCGAGAAGCTGGGCCGCGTCTCGGAAGCCCCGAGTCTCGCTGCCCTCGCACGACTGCACGGGCATCCGAAGCCTGCCGGTTTTGCGGCTTTGCGCGAGGACGCGGACTACAGTCACGCCCTTTCGAGCCTCGCGCACTGGCGCACGCCGAGCGGAAACCTCCCACTGGCGTGATACTCGCTAAACTCCGGTCTAACCACTGGACGACGGATCCGCCCGACCGGATCGTCCGGGGAGACCTGGAGTACGCATCATGAGTTTCGATTGGGATACATGGAGTCGTCTGGCGCGTGAGAACCCCGAGGAGTTCGAACGTCGTCGTCTGGAGGCGATCGAGGAAGTCATCGCGCGCGCGCCGTCGGAGAATCAGCAGAGGTTGCGCGGCCTGCAGTTCCGCATCGACATGGAGCGCCAGCGATCCCAGAGCGCCCTGGGCGCGTGCGTGCGGATCAACAAGATGATGTGGGAGAGCTTCACCGACATGCGCGAAGCGCTCGAAGGCCTCAAGGGGGAACTCAAGCAGCCCGGCGCCGGTACGGCGCGTCAGGCGCCCGCAGTCGAGGCGCCGAAGGTCAAGGCGGACGTCCTGCCGTTCCGTTCCGCCCGGTGAGTCGCCGGGGACCGTCGCTGCAGCCCGACTTCCCTAACCTCGAGGCGTGTGTGCAGTGCACGCGCCTCGCCGAGGCGCTGGCGGGTGTGCGGCGGTCTTCGCCCTCGTTCCACGCCCGTCCGGTGCCTGCGTTCGGCGACGCCGTTCCGAGACTGCTCATCGTGGGACTCGCGCCGGGCCTGAACGGTGCCAACCGCACCGGGCGCCCCTTCACCGGCGACTACGCCGGTGTGCTTTTGTACGAAACACTCCACAAGTTCGGCTGGTCCTCCGCACCCGTTTCGTCGTCGCGAGACGACGGGCTGGCGATGCAAGGCTGCCGGATCACCAATGCCGTCAAATGCTGGCCGCCGGAGAACAAACCCCTTCCGGCTGAAGTCAACACCTGCAACGCCTATCTTCAGGCGGAACTCAATGCACTTCCCGACGGGGCGGCGATTCTAGCGCTCGGGCAGATCGCGCATCGCGCCGTGGTGCAGGGATTCGGGCTGCGTCAGGCCGAGTTCTCCTTCGGCCACGGGGCGCAGGGCGAACTTCCAAATGCGCGACGGCTGTTCGATAGTTACCATTGCTCCCGATACAATACCCAGACCCGCCGACTGACCGCATCGATGTTCGAAGACGTGTTCACGGCGATCGATGGCTTCCTGAAACGCGCCTGACCGCCGGCGGCTTCTGCCGAGGTGTGCGGGCACACGGGCGACGATGACCGCCGACATTCCCGAACACCAACCCGACCCGATCCCCCTCGACGAAGTGCTCGCCCACCTGCCGCATCGGCCGGGCGTGTATCGGATGATCGGCGCCACGGGTGACGTGCTCTACGTCGGCAAGGCGCTCGACCTGCGCAAGCGGGTGGCCTCCTATTTCCAGAAGACTGAGGCGCTGTCGCCGCGCATTCAATTGATGGTGTCGCAAGTCGCGAGCATCGACACTACGGTGACGCGATCCGAGGCGGAGGCGCTGCTCCTCGAGAACAACCTCATCAAGTCGCTAACGCCGCGATACAACATTCTCTATCGCGACGACAAGTCCTATCCCTACCTGGTCGTGACCGGTCATCGGTTTCCGCGTCTAGCGTTCCATCGCGGCTCGCTCGACAAGCAGAACCGCTACTTCGGACCGTTCCCCAGCGCCAGCGCCGTGCGGGAAAGCATCCAGCTCCTGCAGAAGGTTTTTCGTCTGCGTACCTGCCGCGACACCGTGTATGCCAACCGGTCGCGGCCCTGCCTTCTGCACCAGATCCATCGATGCACCGCGCCGTGCGTCGGTCTGGTGGACGAAGCGGCGTATGCGCTGGACGTTCGCGATGCGGCGCTGTTCCTGGAGGGGCGGCACGACGAGGTCCTGCAGTCGCTCGAGGCACGCATGGCCGACGCGGCGGAGCAGTTCGAGTACGAGGACGCCGCCCTCTACCGGGATCAGATCCGGTCGCTCAAGTCGATCCGCGCGCGGCAGTTCGTCACGAGCAGCAAGGCGCTGGATGCCGATGTCGTGGCGGTGGTGCGCGAGCAGGGACTGATCGCGGTGAATCTCGTGATGATCCGGGGTGGCATCCATCGGGGCGACCGGACCTTCTTCGCCCAGAATGCACGGGAAGAGGACGAGATCGATGCCGTGGACGCATTCCTCGCCCAGCACTACCTCTCTACGCCGGTGCCTGCAGTGGTCTATGTGAATCGCGGCGTCGACACGGGGCTGCTCAGTACTCTGCTGAGCGAACGGCAGGGAAACCCCGTGCAGATCCAGCCCAACCCCACGGGCGAGCGTCGGGTGTGGGTGGACATGGCCGAGCAGAACGCGCGTCTTGCGATCGGACAGCGCGTTGCGACCCATCAGGCGCAGGAGGCACGGCTGTCTGCACTCCACGAGGTCCTCGCGCTCCCCGACAGCGTTCAACGTATCGAGTGCTTCGACATCAGTCACACGATGGGCGAGGCCACGGTGGCGTCGTGTGTCGTCTACGACCAGGGCGGCATGCGCAATTCGGAGTACCGCCGGTTCAACATCACGGGGATCACCCCGGGGGACGACTACGCGGCGATGGAACAAGCGCTCGACCGTCGCTACCGGCGCATCGTCAACGGCGAGGGCCAACTGCCAGACCTCGTTCTCATCGACGGCGGCAGAGGCCAGCTGGGCCGCGCCGTCACGGTGATGCAGGGGCTCGGTCTGGACGAGGTGCCGCTCGTCGGCGTGGCGAAGGGCGAGGAGCGAAAGCCCGGGCTGGAGCAGCTGATCCTCGCCGAGACGGGTGAGATCGTGCAGTTGCGCTCCGACCACCCGGCGCTGCATCTCATCCAGCAGATCCGCGACGAGGCCCATCGGTTTGCCATCACGGGTCACCGGATGCGTCGCGCCAAGACGCGAACCCAATCCACGCTCGAAACCATCGACGGCATCGGCGCCAAGCGCCGTCAGCGGCTGCTGGCGCGCTTCGGCGGACTGAAAGGGGTGGTGGCCGCCAGCGTCGACGAACTCGCCCAGGTGGACGGCATCAGCCGTCAGCTGGCCGAACGCATCTATCAGCAGCTTCATTGAGCCCCGCCCCTTGAAACTCAACTGGCCCAACCTGCTCACCTGGACTCGGATCGTGCTGGTCCCGGTGTTCATCGTGCTGTTCTACCTGCCCGACGCCTGGTTGTCGCTTGGCGCCAAGAACATCGTCGCGACCTGCGTCTTCCTGTTCGGGGCGATCACCGATTGGCTCGACGGCTATCTCGCCCGCAGTCTCAACCAGACCTCCGCCTTCGGCGCATTTCTGGATCCGGTGGCGGACAAGCTCATGGTCGCGACGGCGCTAATCATTCTCGTCTCACTCAACCGGGTCGACGTGTTTGTCGCGGTCATCATCATCGGGCGGGAAATCGCCATCTCGGCGCTGCGCGAGTGGATGGCTCGGATAGGGCAGAGCCGTTCGGTTGCGGTCTCCTTCATCGGCAAACTGAAGACCACCTGCCAGATGATCGCCATCGTGTTCCTGCTGCACTGGGATCCCCTCTTCGGGTCCATCCCGCTCCAGACGGCCGGGCAGCTGCTGGTGTACCTGGCGGCAGCCCTGACGCTCATTTCCATGGTGATCTACCTCCGCCGGGCGCTGCCGCTCCTCCGGGACCACGACGCAAAGGGGTAGGGCTCCTCGACGCACCCCGGGGCAAACGAGATAGGGCTTCGCCCTTGACACTCCGGTTTCGGCCCCTATAATTCGCAGTCTTCCCGAGCGGGAGTAGCTCAGTTGGTAGAGCGCAACCTTGCCAAGGTTGAGGTCGCGAGTTCGAGACTCGTCTCCCGCTCCAGCATTCCCGAGGGGAAAACGGTGCCAGTGCAGCGTTTTCCCCTCTTGTCTTTGTACCGTACCCCAGGCGGGGTGGCAGAGTGGTCATGCAGCGGCCTGCAAAGCCGTCCACGCCGGTTCGATTCCGACCCCCGCCTCCATGTAATCAATCGGTTAAGTCTCGTCGCTGTCGTCCGATAGCGCTGAAAGTCTCCTGAAGTCGCCCACGGTTCCCACAATCTCGATCGCTGGAACTGGCTCTGGCACGCGTCAGTCTACTGATCGATTTTTGACGTACGTTTTCGGAAGGGCCGGCTCCAAACGCGCGATCGCGCATAAGCAGCCACATGATTGCAATCGCGCTCCCATGGCAACACTGTTGCTCGACATGCCATCGGCGAAGATGCACACCTATCCAGCCGAGGCGGTCATTGCTGAGAAGCGACATGCGTTGGTAGTGCTCGGAACCGCAGAAGCAACCGCAGGAAGGACTGCTGCGGCGTTCGGATGCTCACTACATGATTCGAGCCACCAACACTTCAGCTACGTCGTTCCATCGCAGTGCCCTTCACGCGTCGCTAAGCGGCGATGCGAGTCCGAGTGAGTCGGTCGCGCGAGCCAGTGCCTCTTGTCGCAGACCTTCGTCTGTACAGTCCCCGACCTCCGTCGACTGAGGCATCTCAGACTGTTCTGTTCTGTCACGGCTGATCGACAATGGCAGCAAGCCGCCGGTACGCATTTCGCTGCTTGAGCGGGACAAACACAACGGAGACTCTCATGCCCCAAAGCCTTTGGCTCATCGGGATCAGTCGTGCTGCCCTTACGCACCGGAGCAGAACATGAGCTTTCGGTCGCGGTTGAACCGGGCAGGTTCACGATGGGTCGGGGCAGATAATCCGCGTACGCCACCGGTGCCGCGGCGGGTGTTGTTCGAGGCGCTAGAGTCCCGTGTCCTGCTTAGTGTGACCCTGCCGCCAACGTTGATCGTCGGAACAGCTGACAGTGACAACGACCTGACCGCCCCTGGAATCTACGGAACCCTGGCCGGAGAACCCATCGACGGGCTGGCGGGGGACGATGCGATCTACGGCGACGGGGGCCAGACGGGTGGTGGCGACGACGTCATCACTGGCGGCGAAGGGCGGGATGACCTTGATGGCGAAGACGGCGACGACCTGCTCGAGCCGGGTCCGATGGATTCACCGGTAACGGCCAACCAGACAGTACGTGGCGGGGCGGGCACCGACACGCTGTTCCTGCGGGGATTCCCCGCCGACTACGACTTCTTCGACTACCCGGACGGGTTCATCGCCAACGCACGCGCGGCCGGCGCCCCCGAAGGGCAGGTTGCGGCATTCTCGATCGAACGGGTGGCCTTCGGCGTCGGGGTTTTCGACTACGCATACGGCGGAGCGCCGGCGGCGGCCATCGTCGACGTAGCCCAGCTCGTTCCCGGTGCCGGCGACCGTCCACCGATCGCGGTGGCCGACAGCGTCACGGGTAGACGAGGCGCCACCGAAATCCTGATCCCGCTGCCGCAGCTTCTCGGCAACGACGTCGATCTCGACGGCGACGCGTTCGTCCTCGCCGAGTTGCTCGGCGCGCCGGGTGTGACCGTCGAGGGGTTCGACAACGATCCGTCGAGCCCGCTGCCCGACGTGCCGCCGGAACTCGCTGCAGACTTCCCCGATGGCCTCGTGCGCGTGCTGCTCGATGCACCACTCACGGCGTCCGTCACGTTCGAGTATCGCCTTGCCGCCGCCGCGACCGGCACGCTGACCGGCAACAGGGCGACGGTGACGATCCAGCCGAGCGCACTGCCCACCGCGGCGGACGACACTATCAAGGCCACGATCGGCCGCGACACCTTCTTCTCGTACGACAGGCTGCTGGCGAACGACAGCAGCGGCCTCTCGTTCCTGCGCATCGTCCCCGAGAGCGTCGCCGCGACCGGCGGCGTGCGCGTGGACGAAGAAGGCAGCGGCCTGCGCATCACAAGTTTCGATACGTCCCCGGCCGCGCTCTCGTTCACTTACGAAGCGCAGGACGCCTTCGGCAATGTGGCTTCGGCCAACGTGAGCGTTGAGGTGGTCAACCGCGCGCCGTTCGTTGCCGACGGCGCGGCGGTCGTGACCCCGGGAGGCACGTATACGCTGCGCTTCGCCGACCTCGTCGCATTCCCCGGAACCTTCGATCCGAACGGCGATGCGCTGTCGATCGCGTCTTACAGCCTCGCGCTGCCCTCGACCGTCACGCTGATGGGGTTCGAGGATCGCATCGAGTTCAGCTTCGACGCGGATTACATTGGCAACTACGTGCTGGACTTCACGCTGAGCGACCTCACCGGTGGGGAGGATTCGGGACGTTTCCGCTTCCTCACGACGACGCCCGCCGCGCCGGTGGCCGTGGCCGACACGCTGCGCTGGGGCATGAGTACCGGCCCGGGGCAGGCCTTCGGCACCTTCAGTCTGTCGCGTCTCCTCGCGAACGATGCGATCGCGGCGGGTGTGAAGGTCTTCGCGGACACGATGAGTTTCACACAGCCCGCGCACGGCATCCTCTACGTGGAACCCGGCAGTCCCAACAGTGTCGTGCCCACGACCGATCCGCTCAACCTGATGCTGAGCTACCTGCCGCAGTCCGGGTTCAGCGGCACGGACACCATCACCTACGACATCGTCGACGAACTCGGCAGGCGCAGCAGCACGACGCTCACGTTCGACGTGTCAGTGCCGCAGCCCGTCGTGCCCGAGGTTGCCATCGTCGTACCCCCGGGCGCGACTAGCGTCTCGTTCTCTGCGTCAGCGCTCCTCGCGAGCGCCACGTTCACCGGCGCCGCGAAGGTGAGCGGCTACGCGAGCCGCGTCGATGCCGACAGCGGTGTGCTTCAGGCGACGCGGGACGCCGTCACGGGCGGCTATACAAGTTTCGCCTACTCGCAGGACGCCACGACGGTACTGGGCCAGGATGCCTTCTTCATCAGCGTGGCGGACACGGGCGCGGAGGGGGGCAGTGCGCGCGCGTCGACGTTCGTGCGGTTCGTGCCCGAGACCGGCGCGACGGTGACCATCCAGGACGCGACGGCACAGGTGCTCGAAGGCACGGCATCGGACTCGGGCGGAATTGTGTACGTCCTGTTTCGCCGCACGGGTGACGTGAGCGGACCGACAACGCTCACGTATGTGCTGGAGGCGGACACGCGCCCG
>LNFM01001963.1_pt1 | contig 44616 bp, 54 predicted proteins | sample 596031 | NCBI WGS metagenome assembly LNFM01 (sample SAMN04254537, study PRJNA301005) | activated carbon metagenome | isolation source: dual media filters at the Ann Arbor, Michigan drinking water treatment plant | place: USA: Ann Arbor
ACCCGCTATGCGAAAAACCTGTCATCCTTCGTTGCCGCAGTGCAGATTCGCAGCCTTGCTCTTTGGTTGGCTGTCTCGTGACGACAGAATCTAAAGAATGGAATAATTTTGTAATGCCGAGACAGCCGCCTTCGCTTCCACTGGAACGCTTGTTATACGACCAGTGCGGCAACCGTGAATTGTTTCCCGACAAGCTGCATGACTATTGTGAGCGCTACCTGCAGATAAAGGAGTGGCTGGCCGCGAATGTTTACAGGGACATTGGGGCGGCCACATCTCGTGACGGAGGTATCTATACTTGCCATGACATTAACCACTTTGAGGCTGTGATCCGGACAGCTGGGAAACTGATCGGATTGGACGCTGGCGGGAGCCAGAACTCACCTTTGCATCCCTATGAGGTGTATTTGCTGCTGATGGGAATACTCCTGCATGACGCAGGTAATGTTTATGGCCGGAAGGACCACGAAAAGCAGCCGTACAAAATTCTGTTAGAGATGGGGGAGTTGGCTGGCGGCGACGATCTGGAAAAAAAGAGAATAGCCAACATCGCTCAAGCCCATGGCGGTAAAATTGCAGATGACAAAGACACGATTGTACGTCTCTGTAAAGATATAAATTCTTACCTTTCAATCAGTTATCGAGAGAGGCTTATTGCCGCAATCGTGAGGTTCGCTGACGAAATATGCGAGGATCGGTCGCGCGCAAGTCGGTTTCTGGCAGAAACCAGCGGACTTCCCGATGAAAGTGAGATCCACCACAAGTATGCTCTCAGCATATCCAGCGTAGATATCGAGCGCTCCGCATGCGTAATACAAATCAAGTATTCAGTTTCGACAGAGGATCTGCGGAAACGATATATGCACCCTAATTGTCAAGATGGACTGTATTTAATCGATTACATCATGCAGAGGCTCGCCAAAATGCATTTGGAGCACTTGTACTGCCTCCGGTTTATGAAAGAAGTTGTGCCTATTACGCGAATTGACATCAATATCGAGATTTTGGATGCCAATAACGATAGTATCGAAGAAATTCACCTTCGACTGGAGGAGTCGGGATATCCGAAAATGGAAAAGAGGCTTGCAGAGCGGTATCCCGAGGTAACCGGAGAAAAGATGATGCTCAAATACCAGGTGCGAGATGAACAATTATAGGGGCGCCAATCCTTTCTCTGTACAAACGCCGGAGGAGATATCGGCGGTCGATGTCAAGCAGCTTTTCGTCGATGTTTTTTCTGATTTTTTCAACATTGAGAAAGGTTCTCACACGTTTCTGCACGGCCATCGTGGTTCAGGCAAAAGCATGATGTTCCGAGCAATGGAGCCTGATTGCCAGATGCTTGCGCGCAATATGCCGCTGAGAGAATTGCCATACTATGCAGTTTATGTTCCCATAAAGCTCACAGACCTGAATCTGGTTGAATTCAACCGCCTGGGTGAAAATGAGTTCGCGGATTTCGTTTTGAACGAGCACTCCATGACCATCTTCATGGCAGCCAAGGCTGTTTCCTCTCTGCTGAAAATCGTGAATGATAAGTATGACATGGACGAGGCTGTGAACGGTGCAGTATCGGCCTTCTACCATGACAGCTTTGTCAAATTGCTGAAAAGGGGTGGCTGGGTAGTCCCTGAGAATACTCCGGAAACCCCCTCAAAAACCTCAGATCACTTCAGGAAAATGCAGGAATCCTTGGACGAAATATATGCGCAAACATCGGGCTACCTTAGAAGAGTATCTTTTTCCAAGGAGGCCGTTCCGTATGCGGGTGTCCTCGTCGGCTACCTGGATTTCCTTCTGCCGATGATCAAGGATTTAAAGAGGCTGCCGTTCATGCCAAGTGGGCCGGTGTTCCTGATGGTCGACGACGCCGACAACTTGAGTCCCAGCCAGACCCTTATTCTTAACTCTTGGGTATCCTACCGGACGACAGCCGATCTGAGCCTGAAGATCTCAACGCAGATGAACTACAAAACTTACCGCACTGCAAATGGGCAAAGAATAGATGCGCCGCATGATTACTCCGATGTAAACATTCAGGCAGTGTACACTTCGGACAAAGATAAATATCCGAAACGCGTGAAGGAAATCGTGAAAAGGCGTCTGGACATGCTCCAAATTTCCGCGACCCCGGAGCAATTTTTCCCGGAGGATGAGGAACAGGAAGCCAAAATCAGAAAAGTGTACGATGAGAAAAAAAGCCAGTGGCCTGACAGCGGCAAAGGTTATCGGGCCACTGACGATGCCTACAGGTATGCGCGCCCGGAATACATGAAAAGCCTGTTGGGTACAAGCAAAAATTTCTCGACTTACAGGTATGCCGGATTCGATCAACTTGTTCACATTTCATCGGGAGTCATTCGCTATTTTCTTGAAACTGCCTCACTGATGTATGGGGAGCAGCGCGCCAGCGGCACGGATCTGATCAAAGCCATTCCGCCAGCCATACAGAACAAAGTTATACGTGAATGGTCGGATGCCGCCATGTTCAGCGAATTCGAAAAGATTGAGAGGGACGAGGAAAGTGAAACTGGTGGCACGGGTCCAGATGGAAATCTCGGAAAACTGCAGAAGCTGAGAAACCTGATAACTGCGCTGGGCGGACTTTTTCACGAGCTTTTGGTCTCAGACTTAGCTGAGCGCCGCGTTTTCTCTTTTGCGTTGTCAGATACGCCAAGTGACGAGCTGAAACAGATTCTTGACCTTGGCATACGCTACGGCTACTTCCACGAGTCGACGATCGGAAACAAGGAGGGCACCGGAAGAACCAAGCTATACATCCTGAGCCGCCGCCTGGCTCCTCATTTCAAGCTGGATCCTACTGGGTTTTCCGGTTACAAGTTCATGACGAATATGGCGCTGATCGAAGCCATGCGCAAGCCAGGATCGCTTCTGCGGCGCGCCAAGAGAGCGGGGTTGGGGAATGATCTGTCCGATGCTCAGGGCGACCTCTTCACAGATGGATGAATGCCATGAAAATCAGTTTGACTGATCTCCCCAACCATCTTGAGCTGCCGCTTGATGTTTTCATTTGCTCGGCAAGCTTCGAGGATAGATGCAAATCTGCCGCAGAGAAAATCGATCCTTCTCGGGTGACCCGCGTATTGGTATGCGAATATCAGGACTTCGAAAGCGTAGCCACTGAGGCCGCCAATGCGGCTTGGTTGCGTTCGCGCTTCGCCAACAAGGTTCGGCGCGTCATTCTAAGCACCAACAAACCGCTCCTGACTGCGGACAACTTGAGCAATGCACTGGACGACCTACCCAAAGCTCAATGCCTGAACATGATGATCGACATCTCCACTTTCACGCACGAAGCCCTCTTGATCCTTCTGAAGCTGCTTAGGCAAAGTGGCTTGTCGGCGAAGATCAAGTTCGTTTACACCGGCGCGCGCGAATATTCCATCGGATTGCAGGGAAATGAAAAATGGCTGAGCAAAGGCATTGATGACGTCCGATCCGTACTGGGATACCCAGGGGAACTGGCTCCCTCGAAAAAACTCCATCTGATCATCTTGGCCGGGTTTGAAAGCGAAAGGGCGGAAAAGCTTATCGAAGCTTATGAGCCTGCGGTAGTATCGCTTGGCCTTGGCGAGCGGGAGGCGTCAATAAGCGAAGATCACCACGATTTGAATTCCGTATTCCACCAAAGAGTCGTTGACTTCTGCACCAGCATATCAGCTAGAAGCGCGGGCATCCGGAATTTCGAATTCTCCTGCATAGACCCGATTGAGGCAAAGGTGGCCATTGAAAGGCAGATTGCAGAATATCCTGGTTACAATGTGATCATTGCGCCATTGAATACGAAAATTTCAACAGTGGGAGCAGCCTTGGCGGCGCTGGAACGCCCAAGCATTCAACTCTGCTACTCGCACCCTCTCCAATACAACATTTCCGGATATTCCTCTCCTGATGAAAACTGTCGGCTATTTGATCTGCCGGATTTTCTGACCAAGGAATAGCGGCCAAGCTCATAGAGCAAGCCGGCGCCAGCACTCTTATCAGTCGCGCCCAAGAAAGGCGGTGAGCCTCTTTTTCAGCTTCCCGATGTCCTTAACCTCGCATTCCCATACGACCATTATGCGCCATCCCAAGGATTCAAGGGCCTCTTTGTTCCGTCGATCCCGGTCTCGGTTCAGCAGCAGCTTGGACCTCCAATAAGAGCGGTTTGATTTTGGCATGCGGCATTTGCGGCAGCCTTCATGCATGTGCCAGAAGCAACCGTGCACAAATATGATTTTCCTGCGTCTCGGAAAGACCAAATCAGGGCATCCCAGCAAATCCCGTCTGTGCAGCCGGAAACGAAAACCAAGCGCGTGCGCAAGCTTGCGCACTAGCATCTCAGGCTTTGTATCGCGGCTGCGGATCCGTGACATGACACGGCTTCTCACTTCCTTGCTGAATACATCCGGCATGAAAGCTTTTCCTTTTTGACTTTTTTGCTAGTGGTTAATGATGCTGATTCCCTATATGACAACGATAACATGTTAAATCAATGTCATTGGCTAGCCTCTTGAAAAGGGTGGATTTCAATAACTGAATTCAGATAGCGTAACCCTACGCCTGCGCCTCTGCGCGCCGATGAAGCGCCCACACTCTCTTGACTTGGCTTTCGCAGCATCCGGCCAGCCTCGCCGTGGCCGTGATGCCATGCCCGCTCGTGCGTAGCGCAATGATGCGGCTGTGCATGGCGGTGTTCGGCTGGCGGCCAGCGTATTTGCCAGCACGTTTCGCCAGATCTACGCCTTGGCGCTGCCGTTCGCGTCGATCCTCATAGTCGTCGCGGGCGATCTGCAGGGCCAGACGCAACAGCATCGCCTGAACCGACTCCAGGACGATCCTGGTCACACCCTGGGCGTCGGCGGCCAGTTCGGAAAGGTCGACGACGCCAGGCACGGCCAGCCGTGCGCCCTTGGCGCGGATGGATTCCACAAGCCGTTCGGCATCCGGCAGCGGTAGCCGGCTGATGCGGTCGATCTTCTCGGCAATGACGACTTCGCCCGGCTGCAAGTCCTCGATCATGCGCAGCAGCTCGGGACGGTCGGCGCGCGCGCCGGATGCCTTCTCGCGGTAGATGCCAGCCACGTAGTAGCCCGCCGCTCGTGCGCTATCCTTAATGCTTTCCTGGCGTTGCAGATCCTGTTCGTCGGTGCTGACGCGCAGGTAAATGCGTGCAACCTTGATTTCGGCGGCGCTTGTCTTGGACGTGAGGCCAAGGCTGTCGGGCGGTTTCTTCTTCGTCATGGTGGTCACTTTGGGTGTACCGTAATGCGCCTACCCTATCGAATGGGGCCAAGAATTGCAATGGCAATCCTAATTGGCCAGGTGCTTTTTGGCTACTTAATTTGGCTGGGCTTGAGTTGTCTTTTGAACTTTCCGGCCTCACAGGCTTCCTGTTTCTGAAAAAAACCACTGCTTGTCACCAGGATTCGCGCGATAGCGTGAATGAAAATAAACCCCCGGCCCCGTATTTCATTACAGGGTAACGTTTATTATAATTGCATTACCGGGTAACGTTAATAACGGGAGCTCACCATGGCGGGCCGGCCTGCATACCGCATCACCAGGAACGACCTCGCTGCCGCGCGAAGGTATATCGAAAACGCCATGGAGCGCGGAGATATCAGCAAGGCAGGGGGCTATATGGCCTTCCGCCGCGCCGATACACCCGAGCTACTGCAAACGTGGTGTGATGACTATTTACAGGCGGACACGTTCAAGAAATTAAAAGGGGGCGTGCTTGCAGCGCGCAAGCGGTCCCGGGACTACAACACCCCCCGGGCCAAAGTGAGCGTCGATCTCGATCATTATGCTCACCTGCGCCTCGCCTCCTTGGCTGAAGAGCTGGGCAAGACGCTCTCTGATACCGTCGTGCTACTCGAAGAGGTCTACTGGAAGGCTCGTGACGCTGGTGTCTTAAAATGAACTCCTATACGACAGAGCAATGGCACGCATCGCGCTGGGAGACATCCTCTCGTTATTACGAGGTCCATGTACAACAAGACCTATGGGGTGAATGGCAAGTCGTGCGCACTTGGGGAGGGAAAGGATCGCGGCGCGGCGGGATGAAGGCGGAAGTATATGCCTCCCGCGAAGAGGCGTGCGCGCGGGTCACTGAGGTCGCGCGGCACAGGCGGCAGCGTGGGTATGAGCGCGCCGCGTAACATAGCATAGACAGACAGGCAGCGAGGAGGTGTGTGATGGAATTTCATTATTTTTACGGTGACGACGGCGCGGCCTATATGGTAAAGGGTCATGTTGATTCAGGGGAGTTCCTGGCGTCTCTATGAAAAGAGGTTGATGCCGACGATCCTATCCTAAATTCGAAACCTGGGCACTGCTGGAAACGATACATGCGAGATTTCGAAGAAGAACGAACCGTAATCGGAGATGCAAAACCAAATGCGCGAGGTGCATTTCGTGCGACATGGATTGAGGCATAACTGAAATCTCAAGATAAATGCGACCATACTCATACTATTTGCGACTCAGGCCAGCTATACTGTCTTTATGGAAGCGATCCGCACAGGGTTGGCCGAGTTCTTCGACTGGAGTTCGATCATGCCCGCTAGACATATTCCGCCCCGACACCGTTACCTGAGCGGTCGTGTGGCGTCGACTAAAGTCCCACATGCCCAGGCGTTTGAATCCTCGCTTGAGCAGGATTTCCTGCTGATTCTTGAATTTGATCGGGGGGTGAATCGCTTTGCCAGCCAACCCATCACCATTCGATGGAAAGTGGATAATCGACAGCGCCGGTATACGCCCGATGTGCTGGTTGAATACCTGGCGATCCGTCAACGTGAACGAGAGGGGTTCGCTGCCCGCCACGAAGGCGCGCACTTGGGCCAATGTGTGCAATCTTTGGGTATGTAAAGTCACGATCATGCCTCCATGATCCCAACTTTCGCCCCGCCAGGCTCACCTTACGGTGGAAATACACCCCTTCGTTCAGGCTCATGTGTCATTGGACAAGGCTGAGTGTGGTGTTTCAGGCGGCAACCATATTATAATGCCGATTATGGCGACATCGATCCGACGTATCGTTCAACTCCTGCTGATCACCCTGCTGGTCAATGCTGGCGGCTGGACGTTCAATGACGCGGCTGTGGCCGATGTGTTTCTCCAGGAAACACAACAGAATGACGCGGCCGCGGCGCAGGCGGGTGAACCGGAATCCTGCACCACCAAGGCCGTGTGCAACCACTGGTGTCATGCAGTGGGCCATTTCGTCGGATTATTCCCCCCGCCCCTGGGCATCATCCCGGCGGTCGCCACCGGCGACCGCTTTGCCGCCAAACGGCTCATCATCCTTCCCTTGCTTCCCGCAGGCCATTTCCGGCCACCACGACTCCTCTCCTGATCATCACCTGACGTATTCGTGATCGTTTCCTGAGCGCGCCCGCCGCCCTTGGTCGCGTTGGCGCGCTCGCAAAAACAAAAAAGGAGTTCATCGTGGAATTCTTACGACTGTGCCGCGGCGTTTTCGCCTGGCTACGGCGCAGCGGGCGCGCGTCCGCTGTGGCGCTGCTGTTCACCGTCTGGCACACAGAGGCAGTCTCCATCCCACCCACCCCCATTATCACCCTGGAGCAGGCGTGGCAACTGGCCGAGCAGGCCAACCCGGCGCTACGCGCCGCCGAGGCGACCTTTGCCACCGCCGAGGGCGAACTGCGTGACGCCCGCGCCCTGCTCTGGAACAACCCCGAACTTTCCACGGGCTGGCGCAGCCGCAACGTCCCTCAAACCGGAAACCCCGCTCAGACGCAACGCGAGTGGACCGCCGGCATCGCCCAGAGATTCGAGATCGCAGGCCAGCAGGGGGCGCGGCGCACCGCGACGGAGCGGGCGCTGGCGGCAACCCGTGAACTGGTAGCAGACACGCGCCGCCAGGTGCGTGCCGAGGTGGAGCAGCGCTTCGTGCGGGTGTTGAGCCTCCAGCTTCGTATCGAGACAGAGGGGCAGACTCTGAAACTCATCGAGGAGGCCGCCGGCGCGGTGCGCAAGCGGGTCGCTACGGGCGAGGACAGCCGCCTGGACGGCAACCTGGCGAGCGTCGAGGCAGAGCGGGCGCGCAATCAGTTGGCCTCGCTACGCGAACAGCTTGTCCAGTCCCGGGCCGAGCTTGCCGCCGCGCTTCAGCTTCCCGACCAGGCGTTGCCCGAGGTGAGCGGCGCGCTCGATGTGAAGGCCGCCGCCTATGGCCTCGATGACCTGCTGGCAAGTACGGACGAACGTCCGCTGCTGCGCGCGCTGGATTACCAGGAAGAAGCGGCGCGGGCGCGGCTCGCACTGGAGCGTGCGGTGCGCTACCCGGACATCACCGTCGGATTGAACACCGGACGCGAAGGGTCCGCAGATCTGCGGGAAAGGGTGGCGGGCGTGAGCGTAATGCTGCCGTTGCCTCTTTTCCGCCGCAACGGTGGCGGTATCGGGCGGGCCGTGACCGATCTCACCCAGGCGGAAATCGAAAAACAGGCGGGGCGGCGCGACACGCGGGCACAGGTGCTCGCCTTGTGGGAACGGCTGCGCAATCTGCGGGAGCGGGTGGCGCGGCTGCAAGAATCGGTGCTGCCGGGCCTGGAGGAAAACCAGCGGCTCGTGACGAGCTCCTTCCGTGCCGGTGAGATCGGTCTCCTCCAACTGCTGCTGGTGAACCGTCAGGTTTTGGAAGGACGGCGGGATCTCCTGGAGGCTCGCACCGAGCTGCGCCGGGTGAGCGTTGCCCTGGAGGCGGCGGCGGGCTGGCATCAGGCGGATAGCAGCCGCTGAGACTAAAGAACATTCGATACAAGGAAACCATGCAATGAAGAAACTGTTCAATCTTGACAACAAGACCCGTAGCGCGCGGCTCGCCGCATTGAACCTGTTGTGCATCGCGCTGGCGGCGCCGTTGGGAGGCTGCGAAAAGGCGCCCGGGCCGCCAGCGCCCGGCAAGGCCGCCGAGCGCCCGGCGGAAACGGCCGGGGCGATGGAACACGGCGCCGAGTTGGGGATCTCCCAGGAAGACGCTGCCAGGGCTGGCCTCAAGGTGCAACGGGTCGAATTCCGCGAATGGGGCGGGCAGATCACCGTCACCGCCACCATCCAGGCGAACCAGGACAGGCTCGCCCACGTGATGCCGCGCGTGCCGGGCCGCCTCGTCGAGGTGCGTGCCCGGCTCGGTGACCGGGTGAAGGCGGGGCAGGCGCTGGCGCTGCTCGACAGTATCGATCTGGGTGCGGCGCGCTCCGCCTATCTTCAGGCGCAGAGCGAGGAGGCGGTGACCAGGGCCGGTTTTGAGCGCGCCCAGCGCCTGCAGGCCGAGAACATCATCCCGGAAAAGGAATTCCTGCGTGCCCGCGCCGAATACGAAAAGGCCAAGGCGAGCCTGCGCGCCGCCGCCGACAAGCTCCTTATGCTTGGCGTGGCGCCCGACCAGGGGAGCGGCTCGATATTTCCGCTGACGGCCCCGTTTGCCGGCGTCGTGATCGAAAAGAAGGCAGTGCTGGGAGAACTCGCCCAGCCCGACATGAACCTGTTCACTGTCGCCGATCTGTCCACCCTCTGGATAGAAAGCGATCTGTTCGAGAAGGACCTTGCCAAGGTCAAGATCGGCACCCAGGCCACTGTCACGGTGTCCGCCTATCCGGGTGAAGTGTTCAAGGGGCGGCTCACCTACATCAGCAGCACGATGGACAAGGAAACCCGCACCGTCAAGGCGAGGGTGGAGGTGCCCAACCCGGACGGGCGGCTGAAACCGGAAATGTTCGCTACTGTGGTGATCGGAACCGGGGGAAACGCCAAGGCGCTCACCGTGCCGGAAGACGCCGTGTTGCTGTTGCAAGGGCAACCGACGGTATTTGTCGCCGAAAGAGGCGGGTTCGAGCCGCGCGCCGTGGAAGTGGGCGAACGTGCCCAGGGGTACGCTGTGCTTAAATCCGGCGTGGCGCCGGGGGAGATGGTCGTGGTGAGCGGCGCTTATGCCCTCAAGGCGCGGCTGCTCAAATCGCAGATCGGCGAAGAGCACTGACAGGAGAGCGGACATGTTGAACAAGATCGTCGATTTCTCTTTGCGTTATAAAGTGCTGGTGCTGGCGGCCTTCGCGCTGGTGATTTTCCTGGGGGTGAGGGCTTGGCAGAAAGTGCCGCTGGATGCCTTTCCCGATGTCACACCGGTGCAGGTGAGCGTGTACACCGAATCGCCGGGCCTTGCCTCCGAGGACGTGGAAAAGCTGCTCACTTTCCCCATCGAGACCGCTGTGGCGGGGTTGCCCGGTGTGCAGGAAATCCGCTCAGTCTCGCTGTTCGGCCTTTCCTACGTCAGCGTGTATTTCAGGGATGACATGGACATCTATTTCGCCCGCCGCCTGGTGAGCGAAAAGCTGCTCGAAGCCAAGGCGCGCATTCCGCAAGGCTACGGCGAGCCGGTGCTGGGGCCGAACACCTCCGGCCTCGGCCAGGTGTTCTGGTACACCATCGAGGCGGCGGACAAAAAGCTTTCAGAGATGGATCTGCGCACCCTTCAGGACTGGAGCGTGCGCCTGGTGCTGAGGACGACGCCCGGCGTGGATGACGTAATCTCCTGGGGCGGCCACGAAAAACAGTACCAGGCGCTCATCGATCCGAACAAGCTGATCAAATACGGCCTGACCTTCAAGGAGGTGATGGTCGCCATCGACCTGAACAATCGCCAGGTGGGCGGCCAGTATGTGAACCTCGGCCGGGAGCAATACCTGGTGCGCGGGCTGGGACTGGTTGCGGATACGCGCGATATTGGAAACATCGTCATCACCCAGCGCGAGAGCACGCCAGTGTTTGTGCGCGACGTGGCGGAGGTGAAGGAGGCACCCAGATTGCGTACCGGGGCCATCACCAGGGATGGCAAGGAGGTGGTGCTGGGCATGGCCCTCGCGCGCACTGGCGAGAACGCCCAGAACGTCGTGGAGGCGGTCAAGGAAAAGCTGGCGGTGGTCAAGGCGTCCTTGCCGGACGGCGTCAGCCTGCGACAGGTCTACGACCGCACCGAGCTGATCGGCAAGGCCATCGCCATGGCCGACCGGGCGATGATCGAGGGCGCGCTGCTGGTGATTGCGGTGCTGTTCCTGTTCCTGGGGGAGGTGCGCTCCGCGCTGATCGTGGTGGTCGCCATCCCGATGGCGCGCCTGATCGCCTTCATTTTCATGGACGAATACGGCGTCTCCGCCAACCTGATGTCGCTGGGCGGTCTCATCGTAGGGCTGGGCATGACCATCGACGGCCCGGTGGTGCTGGTGGAGAATGCCTTTCGTATGCTCTCCCACCATGCCGGGAAGACGGTCAACCGCAGCCAGGTGGTGCTGGAGGCGGCGCGCGAGGTGATGAATCCCATCGCCTTCGGCGTGCTGATCATCATCGTGGTATTCCTGCCCCTGTTCGCCCTGACCGGTCTGGAGGGCAAGCTGTTCAAGCCCCTGGCGTTGAACATGACCTTTGCCATGATCGGCTCGCTGATCCTCACCGTAACCCTGATCCCGGTATTGGCGGCGCTGGGGTTGCGGGCGAAACGGGAGCGCGAACCGTTCATCGTGGCATGGCTGCGGCAGCGCTATACACCCCTCTTGCAGTGGGTTCTCGATCACAAACGGCCGGTAACGATCGGTTCCGCACTGCTGTTTGCCGGTTCGCTGTCTCTTTTTCCGTTCCTGGGCAAGGAATTCATGCCCACGCTGCAAGAGCAGGCGATCATGTTCCGGGTGACCAGCATCCCTTCCACCTCCCTCGAAGAATCGGTGCGCATTTCCGAGGGTATCGAACAGGCGCTGAAGGCCTTTCCCCAGGTCAAATACAGCCTGGCCCTGATCGGACGGCCCGAGAAGCTGGAGACGGTGGATGTGAATTACATGGAAATCCTGGTGGACCTCAAACCCCAGGAGCAGTGGCCCAAAAAAATCAGCTACCAGGCCCTCACCCGCAAAATGCAGGAGGCCGCTGAACAGGCTGCGCCCAATGCCGTCATCGCGGCCACCCAACCCATCCAGATGCGGGTGGAGGAGCTGATCTCCGGGGTGAGGGCGACGCTGGCGGCCAAGATCTATGGCGAGGACCTCGCCACGCTGGGCCGCCTTGCCGCCGAGGTCAAGGCGGCGATCGAAACGGTGCCGGGGGCAGCCGATCTGTCCCTGGAAGCCAACATCGGCAAGCCGCAGATGGTGGTACGGGTAAACCGGGAAGCAGCGGCGCGCCTGGGTCTCAACGCCGATGACATCCTCGAAGTGGTGCAGGCCGGCATCGGCGGCAAGGCGGTGAGCACCCTCATCGACGGGATGAAGCGCTTCGATATCCAGGTATGGCTTGCCCCCGGCTTCCGTAACAGCGTGGAAGCCATCAATAACATCCCGATCCGCACCCCGGGCGGCGCGCTGGTGCCATTGTCCCGCGTCGCATCGGTGGAACTGGGCGAAGGGTACTCCTTCGTGCGCCGCGAACAATTGCAGCGTTACGCCGTGGCCCAGATGGACGTGCAGGGCCGGGACGTGGACGGCTTCGTGAAGGAGGCGGAAGCCGCCATCAAGCAGAAGGTGAAACTGCCCGCCGGTTACTGGATCGAATGGGGCGGCGCCTTCGAGAATCAGCAGCGTGCCATGGCCAAGCTCGCAGTGATCGTGCCGCTCACCATCGGGCTGATTTTCATCCTGCTTTATACCGCGTTCAACTCAGTGAAGTACGCCACGCTGATCATCGCCAACGTGCCCTTCGCCGCGATTGGCGGCATCCTGTCCCTGTTCGTGAGCGGCCAGTATCTCTCGGTGCCGGCCGCCGTTGGTTTCATCGCCGTGTTCGGCGTGGCAATGCTCAACGGCATCGTGCTGATCTCGTTCCTGAATGGCTTGCGCCAGCAGGGGATAGGCATCCGCGAGACGGTGGTGAGCGGTGCGACACTGCGCCTGCGCCCGGTATTGATGACGGCGCTGGTGGAGATCCTCGGTCTCATCCCGTTTCTGCTCGCCACCGGCGTGGGTTCGGAGATCCTGCGCCCGCTGGCGACGGTGGTGGTGGGCGGACTGTTCACCTCCACCGCGCTGACGTTACTTTTGCTGCCGCTCATGTACGAATGGGTGGAGAACCGCGCAGAACGCAAGCAAGCGAAGTAGACCGGGGACGCCAGCCAGGGAAAGCGACGCGTAAGCGAGCGCGGGCTGGCAACCCCCGGATAGCCGCAGGGGCCGGGAGTTTTGTCGAAGTCTGGGCGCATAAAGGCTACACCACGATGCCTGAATTACTGCTGGGACTGACGGAATATTTTGTGTTTTATAACACAGAAAGAATACACCAATCGTTGAACTACATCACGCCCGATGAGGTTTACCGTACAGCGAGCGGAGGCGGTGCAAGCATTGTAGACAAATTCAGTAAGACAGAAAAAAGTCATTCAAAAATAGAAGCAATAACGGGGCAGCGCCGCTCTGCTGCATGTGAAAGGTTACCCTCTTAAACTCAATGCATTATTGTATTGACTGAGGGGTCCACTATAGAGGAGGTAAACGAGGAGGTGGATATCGAAACTGAACTTCTTTATGCCTCGCGCATGATGGTCGCTGCGCTGATAGGAGGCTTGATCGGCTGGGAAAGAGAGCGCCATGCAAGCGACGCGGGCATTCGAACTTACATGGCGATCTCTATAGGTGCTTGCGCATTCAGCCTGATATCCGCTCACGTGGACAACGATCCGACCCGTATCGCGGCGCAGGTCGTCACCGGCATAGGCTTTATCGGAGCGGGCGTCATTTTTCAGGGTAAGGGGGGTATTGCAGGACTAACGACCGCCGCAACCCTTTGGGCGACAGCGGCAGTCGGCATGGCCAGCGCTTTCGGGATGTATGTGTTGGCGATCCTCACGGGAGGGCTGATTTTTGCAACCCTTGCGCTCCACCACCTACCCGGCTGGAGGCGACTTAGCCAAAAGCCAGGCAACCACGACCATCCCGAGTAAGTAGATGTCGTCAATTAGCATGGACAACTTTTGGTATCTTTAAATTAACTGCAAAGGAATAAATCATGGGATTCTTTGAACGGATACTGGGTAATTTGATGGGCGGCAGATTCGGCGGACACCACGGCGGCTATCAAGGAGGTCATCATGGTGGTTCTAAACATGGCGGCTATGGCGGTTATCCAAGCTATCCACAGGGCAACGGCCCAGGCGGCGGCAATCCCGGCAACCGCTGCCCCAAGTGCGGCAGCGCCAATGCGGGCGATGCGCGCTTCTGCCAGCAGTGCGGTGCTTCCCTGTAGGCCGGCAAATGTTCCGGCTGCGGCGCGGAGCTGTCGGCGGGCACCCGGTTTTGCGGCCAGTGCGGCAAAGCCCAACAGTAACGCAGCGCATACCCCGCTGTAGTCATTTGATTCTTGAGGAGCAGCATCATGGCTGAAAAACTTAAACTGGACTTGTCTCTGGTCTTGCCGGATGTCGCCGATGAGCGCGACGCTTGCGTGGGGCGGCTGACTAGATTGCTGCAGGCCGAAGGCCTGGAAAAGGTACACCTGGTCCGCGAAGACGGCAGCGCCCGCCTGTGCCTGCACTATGACCCGCAGCGATTCAGCGTGAGTCGGGTGCGCGAGCTGGCGCAAGCGGCCGGCGCCAGGCTCGGCAACCACTATCGCCATGAGAGCCTGCGCATCGACGGCATGGACTGCCCCACCTGCGCCACGGTGATCGAACACGCGCTGTCGCGCATGGACGGGGTGCTGGAAGCCTCCGTGAGCTACGCCGCAGAACGTTTGCGCCTGGAATACGACAGCGAGAAAATTGAGCGTCCGGCAATTGTCCGGCGCATCCAGGCGCTCGGTTATGCCGTACTGGAGGAAGGCCGCGAGGCCGGATGGTTCGCCGAACATCGCGAGCTTATTTTGAGCGGCGTTGCCGGCTTGCTGTTGCTGGCGGGGTGGCTCGCGGGTCTCGCCGGCGCGCCGCGCACGCTTTCGCTCGGGCTGTTGCTGGGCGCTTACGCGGCGGGCGGCTTCTTTACCCTGCGCGACGCTTGGCAGAGTTTGCGCAGCCGCCGTTTCGACATCGACACCCTGATGATCGTCGCGGCGGCCGGGGCCGCGGCCCTGGGCGCCTGGGCGGAAGGCGCGCTGCTGCTGTTCCTGTTCAGCCTGGGTCATGCGCTGGAACACATGGCCATGGACCGGGCGCGCAAGGCGATCGAGGCGCTGGCGGAACTGGCACCCAAGACCGCGATCGTGCAGCGCGACGGCGCGGAGATCGAGGTGCGGGTCGAAGAACTGCTGCGCGGCGACCGGGTGGTCGTCAAACCCGGTCAGCGTATCCCCGCTGACGGCCAGGTGGCGTCGGGCAACTCGGCGGTGGATCAGTCCCCGGTCACCGGCGAATCCATGCCGGTGGACAAACAGCCCGGCGACAAGGTATTCGCCGCTACAGTCAATGGAGAAGGTGCGCTGGTCGTCGAAGTCACCAAGCTGGCGCAGGAGAGCACGCTGGCGCGCATGGTGGTGATGGTGGCCGAGGCGCAGGTTCAGAAATCCCCCACCCAGCGCTTCACTGACCGCTTCGAGCGGATCTTCGTGCCCGTCGTGCTGGCGGGCGCCGTGCTGCTCATCGTACTGCCGCCGCTGTTCGGCTTCCCTTTCGCCGAATCCTTCTATCGCGCCATGGCGGTGCTGGTGGCGGCCTCCCCGTGCGCGCTCGCCATCGCCACCCCGTCGGCGGTGTTGTCCGGCATCGCGCGCGCCGCGCGCGGCGGCGTGCTGATCAAGGGCGGTGCACATCTGGAAAATCTGGGCGTGCTCACGGCCATCGCCTTTGACAAAACCGGCACCTTGACCGTCGGCAAGCCCCAAGTGACCGACGTCGTTGCAGTCAACGGAGACGAGGCAGGCCTGCTGACCATTGCCGCCGCCGTGGAAAGCCGCAGCGCCCACCCTCTGGCGCAGGCGGTGGTGACGGAGGCGAAGGGACGCGGTTTAAGTTGGGATGAAGCCGGGGAGGTCGAAGCCGTGACCGGAAAAGGAGTGCGAGCTGAATTTGGCGGGCAAAAAATAGCCATCGGTAACGCCAGGTTGTTTGACGGCGAATCCATCCCCGAAGTGATTCAGCAGCAGGTGGCGCGTCTCCAGACGGAAGGCAAAAGCATCATGCTGATCCAGATAGACGGAACGTTTTTGGGCGTCGTGGCCCTGGCCGACACGCCACGCGAGGGCGTGAAGCAGGTACTGGAACGCCTGCACCAAACCGGCATCCGCAAGACCATCATGCTTACCGGTGACAACGAACGCGTGGGCCGCGCCATCGCCGACGCGGTGGGCCTGAACGAAGTGAAAGCGGGCCTGTTGCCGGAAGACAAGGTCAAGGCCATGGAGGAACTCGGGCAGCGCTACGGCCAGGTGGCCATGGTCGGCGACGGCGTCAACGACGCCCCCGCCATGGCGCGCGCCACGGTGGGCATCGCCATGGGCGGCGCGGGCACCGATGTGGCGCTGGAAACCGCGGACGTGGCGCTGATGGCCGACGATCTCTCCAAGCTGCCCTTCGCCGTGGCTTTAAGCCGCGCATCGCGGCGCATCATCCGGCAGAATCTGTATGTGTCGCTGGGCGTGGTGACGCTGCTGATTCCCGCTACCCTGTTCGGCTGGGCCGGCATCGGTGTGGCAGTATTGATCCACGAAGGCTCGACGGTGGTCGTGGTGCTGAACGCACTGAGATTGCTGGCCTACCGTTCTCCGGCTGACGGGAAGCAGCCAATCCCAGATTAGACGGAAGAACCGAAGGGATTTTTATGCAAACAGGCATCTACCAGGCGCTGCTCGCCGCCGTGCTGTTCGGGGCGAGCACGCCACTGGCAAAGTCGCTGACCGGCACAACCTCACCCCTGATTCTGGCGGGCCTGCTCTATCTCGGCAGCGGCCTGGGCTTGTCCGGGTGGCGGGCGTGGCGACGGCTGAGCGGCGCGCCTTTGACAGAGGCGCCGCTGACACGCCCGGACCTGCCCTGGCTGGCGGGGGCGGTCGTTGCCGGCGGGATGGCCGCGCCTGTCCTGCTCATGTGGGGCCTGAGTTCCGTACCCGGCGCCACCGCCTCGCTGTTGCTGAATCTCGAAGGGGTGTTCACGGCGCTCATCGCCTGGTTCGTGTTCCGCGAGAACTTCGATGCGCGCATCGCGCTCGGCATGGGATTCATCGTGGTCGCGGGCGCGCTGCTCTCATGGGACCCGTCGACCGGCTTCACGCTGCCCTTGGGCGCCCTGGCGGTGATCGGCGCGTGCCTGTGCTGGGCAATAGACAACAACCTGACCCGCAAGGTATCGGCGAGCGACGCGGCACAGATCGTCTCGATCAAGGGACTGGCCGCCGGCGGCAGCAATCTGGCGCTCGGCATCCTCATGGGGGGAACGCTGCCTGCGCCGCTCCATGCCGCAGGGGCGGCCGCGGTCGGGTTCATCGGCTATGGTGTCAGTCTGGTGCTCTTCGTGTTGGCGCTGCGCAATCTGGGCACGGCGCGGACCGGCGCCTATTTTTCCGTCGCGCCGTTCACCGGCGCGCTGATCGCCATGCTCTTCTTCGGGGAACGCCCCGGACCGTGGTTCTGGACGGCGGCGGGGCTGATGGCTGCCGGGATCTGGCTTCATCTCACCGAACGCCATCGACACGAGCACACCCAGGAGCCGATCCGTCACGCCCACCGGCATGTCCATGACGAACACCACCGGCACGAGCATGACTTCGAGTGGGACGGGAACGAGCCGCATGCACACGAGCACGTCCATGCGCCGATCACGCATTGGCATCCCCATTACCCCGATCTGCATCACCGGCATCGGCACTGAGTCCTGGATGAAGGCCGCTGATACAATGAGGATCGGTGTCTATCCTGAGTTCACTTCCTTGAATATAAACGCAGAGGAGAGATGACATGATGAGCGACTGGGACCACTTCGGCGGGTGGGGAATGGGCTTTGGCATCGTGTTCATGGTGCTGTTCTGGGGGCTGGTCATTCTCGGCATCGCCGCGCTGATCCGCTGGCTGCTGACGCCGTCACCGCCGGGCCGCAGCGCGCGCGACAAGACGCCATTGGAGATCCTGCAGGAACGCTACGCACGCGGTGAGATCGACCGGGAGGAATACGAACAGAAGAAGCGCGACCTGGAGCCGCGAGCATGAAGGCGCCGGTTTACCTCGATTACAACGCCACCACGCCGGTCGCCCCGCAAGTGGCCGAGGCGATGCGGCCCTACCTGGTGGAGCACTTCGGCAATCCGTCTTCCTCGCATGTCTATGGCCAGCGGGCCGCCGGTGCGGTGCATGAAGCCCGTGTCTCCGTCGCGCGACTGATCGGCGCCGATTCGGAGGAGATCGTCTTCACCGGCTGCGCCACCGAAGCCAACAATCTGGCGCTCCTCGGCGTCGCCCGCGCGCTCGCGGGGAAGGCGCGGCATCTGGTGGTGAGCGCGGAAACCGGTGGGCCGGGCGACGGCCAAGAGTATGGCCGCCGGGGATGAGTGCGGTGATGCCCCGCGTCGCGATCCCGCTTCCGCTGAAGAGCGGCAGCGGATGATCGCCACGGCAGCGTATCTCCGGGCCGAACGCCGGGGGTTCGCGCCCGGCCACGAGACCGAAGACTGGCTGGAGGCCGAGGCGGAGATCGACCGGCAGCTTGCCTGCGGGTGAGCCGTTTGACGCGCGGCTGGAGCGTCTTCGACAGTGGGGCAAAAGCGAGGGTCTTTTTAGAGGAGATGAAATATGGTAACTGATCCAGTGTGCAAAATGGACGTGGACCCGGCCAAGGCAGCAGCGAAGGTGGAATACGCCGGGCAGGCATACCTGAATGAGCTGGTGGCAGTGGACGGCCGCCTCCTGCATCTCTTCGGTAACAACGATGACGAGGTGATTGTGGTGGGTGGCGGGCAGTTGACACTGCTTTGAGATTGCCATCTTGACGCAAAACGCCAAACAAATAATTCCCTGAAAAAAACCGGCGGGAAAAATTCTCGCCGGTTTGTGAGACCGGTTATCTACTCTTTTTCGATGAGATTCACGAATGCTTCTCCCTCGACATAGGTGTCGTTGCAAATGCTGTCATTAATCTCTTCGCTGGTTTTTACGCAAGTACCGATCGACCAATCGATGATCCACGAGGAATCATCTGTTTCCGGGTCAACCGGCGCCTGTGCTGCTCCCAACATCTCATTGATGCCGTCGTAAACTCGCGCCTCATCAGGTTCATCAACAAGAATACGCAGTGTGACTATGTGTGCCATGTGAGCTCCTTGAAAAACGCGGAACCCGCCATCCCTGTACGGGATAGTGAGTATCCCGCGAGGGTATTGAGGTTGCCCGTTGCCGGACATCGTTGAAAAACCCCGGCCCGCAAACGCGGAACCGGGGAACACTGCTTTACTTTATGCCACCAACTGCTTGGCCAGCGCCACCTCGATGCTGTCACCGTCCTGGTTCAGGACATCGAGGCCGGTGTCGGGCATGTCGCCCGACGTGGACTGGCTCACCGCGATCTTCTTGGCCATGAGCGTCAGGCACGCAATCTGCGCCGTCCTCTCATAGCCTAAGAAGTACACGTCCACCGGTTGCTTCTGTCCAATGCGCCAGGAGCGCCGGGCCGCCTGCTGCAGCGTGTACACGTTGTAGCCGCTCTGCATAAACACGATGGTCGGGAATTCCAGCAGATCCAGGCCAGTCTTGACGAGCTCGGGGTTGGTGATCAATACCTCGACCCCTCGATCCACCTGATCCATGATCCAGTCCTCCCGCTTGCTCGTGTCCACCGATGCCCGCAGCACCGCAGCCTTGAAGCCCGCCGCCTCCAGTATCGCCTTGAGGCGGCTGGTAGTGTCGCGGGTGCCGGTGTAGGTGGTGTATACCAGCACACGCCGCCCACGCGCCTTCTCCGCCAGGCAGATTGCCAGCAGCCGCTCCTCTTTCGGGCTGGCCTCGCCTTCCCCGAACACCGTGGGAACAAAGGCGAGCAACGCCCTGGAGCGCGGATGCTTAACGACTTCCTCGCGGAAACAGCAGTCGGGCCACGCCAGCAGCACGTTGAGCACCACACCCAGCAGGCTCTTGTCGCCACGGCGCAAGGCCTGCCGCAACTCCTCTTTCAGGCTCTGTTCCAGTCCCTCGTAACGACAGGCCTGGTCGGGCGCCATACCCACCTCCACGAAATGCTCCTCGTAGGGCGGCAGGATATTGCCGCCGATCTGCTTGAGCTTGAGGAACGCGGTATACGGCAGCACATGGCGGGCAATCCCCTTGGGTCCGAACCCCGGCCCCTTCTTGGTATGCACCGTCATGCGCGTGCCGCGCGCCGTCTTGTGGCTGCCCTCCTCCACTTCCTTGTAGATGTCGATGAGGATGCCATGCTCGCGCAGGAACCCCATCGCCGCCGTGCCCAGGCTATTGTTGCGGGTGCGGGTGTAGCCGTCCCCGATCATCTCCCGTGGCATGATGCGCCACAGGAGATAAAAGAGATCGTCGGCATAGCCACCCATCAAGGTGCCCGTCAGCAGCAGCACCTTGCGGCTCTTGGCGGCCAGCACGCCCATCGCCTGGCCCTGCGCCGATCCCTCGTTGTCGGGTAAGGAAGCTGCATTGCTGCAAGCTCCCTCCCCTAAGAACCGTACGTGAAAGTTTCCCGTCATACGGCTCAAGCCTCTCTAAGTTCCCTTGCGGGAACCGGCTTCACAACGTCCAATTTCCGGTTATGAACCTGCCTGTGACAATTTGGATGCAAAAGAACCAAGTTGGACATGATGTCTTTTCCACCATCAACACGACGAACCAGATGATGAACATTCCATCCTGATTCTTTCGTGATGCGTTGTTGGCAGATCGGACAGAGTCCTTCCTGATCTAACCAGAGCTTTATCAGCTTCCTACGCCCTCGCAGGTTGTCTTCCATCTTGGCCCCGATTCGGGCCTCAAAGTAGGATTCCCAGCGTGGATCAAATGGATTGGCTTCCGCCCTGATCTTGCAATAGCGTCGGATTGGTGTTTCACCGGCATAGACCAGCTTCACCAATTTTGGCTTTCCATTCGGCAAAACATCGCCGGTTTCTGCCGCAAACACCCAAGTACGAGTCCCCACGTTCTTAAAGTACTTGTCTTTAATCCAGTAGTGGTTCTTCTTTGGATGCCGACGTTTCGCCCATTGCCACAAACAGCGCCAGATTTCTCGATCAACGGTTTGAAAGGTGTCTTTGGCTACCACATGGCGATGATAATTGATCCACCCCCGAATGACTGGGTTGAGCTGGTTTATCACGTTCAGGTGCTTCGCCTGTTTGTTGCCTTTCACGATTCCCCGGACTTTGTCCAAGAACGTAGCTACGTTCTTTTTCGACGGCTTGATCAACAACTTCTTACCGTACTTGCGGACGTTTTGTCCGAGAAAATCGAACCCTTCTTCAATGTGCGTAATCTTGGTTTTCTCAGCAGAAAGGATCAAACCTCTTTCCGCCATGAATGCCTCAACAAGTGGCTTAACCTCATCTTCGAGTAGCTCTTTCGAGACGCCCGTTATGATAAAGTCATCCGCATAACGCACCAGATTGACTTTGACCTTTTGGCCCCTTCGGGTTGTCCAAGGATACGCTTTCTCAAGCGCAGCCTGTAGACCATCCAGAGCCATGTTTGCCAATGTCGGCGAGATGATTCCGCCTTGCGGCGTACCCGCATCTGTTGAATGAAGAAGCCCATCTTCCATGTATCCAGCCTTTAGCCATTTGCGAAGAATCTCCTTGTCCAATGGAATATTGGACAGAAGCCATTCATGACTGATGTTGTCAAAGCAGCCTTTGATGTCGCCTTCTAAAACCCATTGCGGAGAATTGCCACGTGCGAGCGCCTTGTAACAGTGCTCGATCGCATCCGCAGTGCATCTTTGAGGACGAAACCCATATGAGTTCGTATCCGCTTTGGTTTCCGAGACGGGTTCCAGTGCCAGCAGGTGTAAAGCCTGCATAGCCCGGTCCTTCATCGTCGGAATTCCTAACGGGCGCATCTTTCCATTGCTTTTCGGGATATAGACCCGGCGCAAGGGACGTGGTTGATAACCACGTCTGCTAAGCGATGACACGGCCAGAGTTTTGGATTCTGGTGTTGACCAAGTTGCCTTATCGACACCTGGCGTGTTCTTACCTTGATTTTCAGTCACCCGTTTCACGGCGATTGCTTTACCAGAAAACGAGTGGGTCAGCAGCCATTGCAAAGCTTTCACCTTGCCCCAGCGGCCTTCCTGTGTTGCCTTTACGATGCGCGCTTGGAGCCTCCTGACTTCCCTATGACACTCAGCCCAGCGGATGCTGTGCCATGATGTCGGGTCGCCGGAGAGCGCACCTGCGCGAACAGCTTGCGTAGTCATCTGCATTCCCTCCTGTGAAGGTTGATCAAACAATCTCGTAAAGAAAGACCTTGCGGAAGTCTGCCCGCTTTCGCGTGGGATGATGTTGCCATGTCGGTGCAATCCCTATTCGACCCATTACAGGCCGACATTCGCTTTCTCCGCATTCCTATACCCGCACTTCCAACAACGTTCCTTACGGTTCGCCTGCCCATCTCGGGCGAAAATACGGGCTTACCATGTTCCACTTAAACAACAAGAACGGGTTAGACCCTGCCTATCCACCGGTAGCGTTGAATGTCCGCGTGCCCTCATACAAAAGGAGGGCAACCCGCTACGTCGCCTTTTTGGCTCAAGCCTGTCAGCATCTTTGGCTTGTACACACGTGACGATGTTTATCAGCAGTTCACTTGCGTTGGTCATACCGTCCAGCCTAGCGCCCCCTCCGCATTGATGCTCGCAGATGCAGATATCCCCTCACGGTTCAATCCTGGCTTTTCAGCCGAGCTACATTGTCATGGCAGCTTCACACATACCCGTTACCCGGTATGCATGTGCCACTAGGCTACTGTTGGCGGAGCAACAGGTTTCCTCGCTGGTTAAAAAACCCCAGTTGAAACGATTGTCTAAGCGACTTCATGTCGCACTTTATACTCATGCCCCTCATCCACTACCAACAGGTCGAAATAGCCATCCGGCAGATAGCGCTTGATGAACTCCGTGGGTTGATAGCCACCCTGACCGAAGGCGAACTCCGTCGTACCCAGTGCCCGTTCGATACGCTGGGCCTTGCGGTCGGAGAACACCAGATCGCCGTTCTCATCCATGAGATTGACGAACTCATAGACATTGTCGACGAGCATCCCCGACAGCATGTCGGCGCCGAAGCACTGCACCAGCCGCTGCGCCGTCTTGGGGCCAATGGTGGGGATCTGGCACAACGCCTCAACCACCTGAGCCGCCCGGTCCTTGACCTCGCCGGGGCGCATCAGGGTCCACAACCGCTCACCGCAATGCGGGCACGCGGTGCGGCTGTCGCCCGCATGGGCGTGATAGCCTTCTGGCGTCAGTGGATGACCCTCCGCATCGGTCAGTACCACACCACAACGTGGGCAGGCCGCCAGCTTCACGGTCTGCACGAACGACTGAGACGCCTCGTTACCCTCCTCGGTAGGTTGGCGGCGGTGGAACTTGCGTACTGTCACCGCCGGACGCCAGTGGAAGCCCATGCGCATCCGCACCCGCCCCAGCACGAAGAACTCCTGTCGCTGTTCTTCACACGGGCACGGGGTGGAGACATCGAGCATGGCACGCAGCTGCAACAGCTTGCGCAGCGTGTCGGGGCCGTTGAGCACCCACACCCTGGCCCCCGACACGGTTTCCAGGATCTCGCGCCGCCACTTGTAGACCAGGTGGGGCGGGGAGATCACCAGCGTGCGTTTGTAGCCCTCGGCATGCATGACGGCGGCGGTACAGATCGCCATCATGGTCTTGCCGGTGCCCATCTCGGCGTTGATGACTGCGGCGGGCGCGCCGTGGTCGATCAACAACCGCGTGACCGCCTGCACAACATCCTGCTGGGCCGGGAACGGCTTGCGTTTGATCCCCAGCATCACCGCCTCACGGCGGGAATCGGGGCACCCGTCGTAGACGGGCGGGTTTTGGCGGCTGACAGCCGCCAGCAGGCCCTCGCCGAAGTCGGCGACGAACTGCGACAGTGGAATAATGTTGGCATCTGGGGCGACGAGCTCGCCCTCGGTGACAACATCGAGATGATTGATATCATCCAATACGGTTTCTGCAACAGCATTCATGGTGTGCTCCTCTTGTGGTTGAAAAAACAAGGGGCAAACCACGCCCCTTCAGGGGAATGAGTTGCCCCTGTAGGGTGGATGAAAGTTTGTGCTATATCACATCAGCTTGCCTCGGCTGACTCTTCGGTGAGCGCCTTGATTTCTTCGATTTCCTGGTCGTCCAGCTCGAAGAAGATCGCATGCCGACCCTCTGTCACCGCATCGGTAACGGCTTTGACAAGACTGCTGAAACCGATTTCGGTGGTTTCCACATCGTAGCTGGCATGCTTGGGGTACGCCGAAAACCAAAAACTGTCATCCGTGATGACCAGTCGATTACAACGAATGCGATGCTCGTCTTCGTTGTCCCACCCAGCGCCCGCCGCCACTTCGGCGAGAGCGAACTTGTTGTCTCGCACGAGGGTTGCAAACCTCTGCAAATCGGCAAGCCAGGCGTTGTTGATTGGGAAGGACGCCCAACGCGGGCCGTCCCCCCAGTCATCCAGCACGTTAGCTTTTACGAATCCCGTTAACGATGTGTCTTCCGGTATGTGAATAGCCATCAGTGATGACAGCGGATTGGTTTCTGTTACAGGTGTTGCGTTATCACTCATGGATCGGCTCCTTTTGTGGTTGAAAAAACAAAGGGGCAGTCCACGGCCCCGGAGGGGAACGTGGATCGTCCCCTGCGGGCAAATAGAAGGCAATAAAAAATGTTTCCTACTTCAGGCTGACTACTGCATCAGCATCCTCTTCGGCGGTGTCGACGCTATATAGCCGCACAGGGCCGGTGCAATGACCCAATACCCTATCTGAATAGGCGCTGACATGTCCCTCTGGCGAATACACCACATAGAAATAGGTGGCTTCACTGCCTTTGTCGCGTTGAATGCTTAAAGCCTCTTTCGCGGCCGCCAGCGGGGTGTCCGCGTCGATATCGATTTCCCATACGACACGATAGGTCGTCTTCATCATGCTTTCTCCTGTATACAATAAATCCAAGAAAAGCACGCTCCCCTGCCGGGAATGTGATTCCCCGGATGGGTGGTTGAAGAAACCGCATCGACATCGATGCGGCAGGTTTGAAGATGGACCGGCAGCCTTGCGGCCGCTGTGCCCGTGGGTACGGTCCGGCACATCCGAGGATGTGCATGGGCACGGGGCGCTGATCAAGGATCAGCAAGAGCACGACTGAACCCGCAGTCGCCACGGTTACAACACATCGACAGCTTTCCCAAATCCACATTGCTTGCAGGCTTGGGAAAGCCCCCGCTTGTGCGGGGGCGATTGTAGTTTAATTGACCCCACGGATCATGGCCGTCGCAAGCCTGGAAACCAACGGTAAAGACCGAGGACGCTGGTGGCCGTGAAGCCCAATTGCATCACCACCAGCCCCCAGGATTCACCAAGCACACCGTAACCAATCCAGCACGTGTTGGAAACCAGAAATGCCACGAAGCCGTAACCCGAATATCGACTGTTGAGTGCCAGCAACAGGGCGCCCAACAGACCGGTTAGACAGCCCAGCCATTCAAGCAGCGTCTGTGTCATCGTGGACCTCCCCTGTGATCTTACCGTAGCGTTTCCGCCTCGTTCACGACCAAGGCCAGACTTCTGACCGACGCAGCCAGATCCCCGCCCTCCCAGTTGGCAACGACCGCCTTGGCGGCCTGTAGCAGGGTCCAGGCTACTTCATGCAGACGCAGCGTCTCGACGGTACGGTCTGGTACACAATCCGCCGCTGCCGCGCCCCTGACCTCAAAGCAAAGGACGTTGTCGTCCTCTTCCTCGAAGTCGTCATAGACCACATAGCAGTCCGGGTTGCCTTTATCCCAGAGCGTCCCGTTATCGAGCGCGCGCTCGACTAAAGCCTCGGCTTGCTCGAAATTCTTCGCCCGGACGCAGATATTGACGCGATGCTGGTAGGCCAGCTCGTAGCTCACAATGTAATTTGCCGGCAGTTCTTTGTCCGTAATTACCATGCTCATGTTTATGCTCCTATCGTTGGGTTAGAAAACCCATCGATGGAGGAACCCCATCGGAGGTGTCCTCCCCGATGGGATTGCAATTGAAAACAATCCGTTCAGCGTATCGTCACGACCCGCCCATAATCCGGCCCCGGTGTAAAATCCAAGGCCCGGATCACGGGCACGAACTTGTCGGTGTGGATACGCACCTCGGAAAAGGTGCCACCCTCCCGCTCCTGCATCTCCGACCTCACGGATTTTTCCTTGAAGGTGTCCCCCTTGATGACAAACCTCCTGCCATCGCTGGAGGTCACCGCACCGGAGACCTGGCCGGCCGCAAGCAGCAAGGCCAGGTGCCAGTCCGACGGCGCCCGCAACGGGCGTCGATGCTGGATCGACATGCGGCCGAACTTCAGGCCGAATTGATCCCACAGGCACCGGTAGCGCTGGATCTCCTCCGCCAACTGCGCGGGATCCATCCGCGTGTAGGCGAAGACCGCATCGCCTTGCGGCGCGGCCGGGACGGCATACGGCGCATCGAGCCACTCCTCCGGCAATTCCTCCAGCACCGCGCCACCACTCACCGCGTCGAGATGCTTACGGGTCATGGCCTCTGTCGCATCGGCACCGTTGGCAGCGCCGACACGCTTACGCACACCCAGTACGACGATCTGCTTGAATTGCTGCTCCGGCGCCGCATACGCCCGCACACGGTCGAAATGCCGGGCAATCCACGCTGCCAGTTCGGCATCCAGGCTATAACGCGGGATGATGAACACCATCACCCCGCCGAACTGCAATGCGGGCATGGCAAGCTGATAGAACAGCTTCTCCAGCCGCTTGCGGCCCTTGCCACCGCGCTCGCCGGTATCCGCCTTATCGGACACCAGATCTCCGTATGGCGGGTTGAGCCACAACAGTCCGTATTGCCGTTTGCCGACGATGCAGTCCTGGAAATCGCCGTGGATACAGCGGTCCATGACTGACTTCGCATGCCAGGCCCGCTCGGCGTCATACTCCACGCCGAAGGCCTCTGACGCCAGCCCTAGATGATGTTTGCACTCGGCAAGCGCGATACCCTCGCCACAGCATGGATCGATGATACGCATCCCTCCCGCCTTGGCTGGCGCCAAGGCGTTTAAGATGCGCTGGGTGGTTTCCGAGTCGGTCGGATAATACCCGTTTTTAATAAAATTGCGCGCAAGGCGCTGGAACATTAAAGCCATGGTTATTGCCTCCATTGGTTGAAAGAAAAAATCAACGGGTAGGCAACCCCCTGCGGGGATTGCTCCCCATTGGGGTGATTAATGTTTGACGGTTGAACGGCTAGGCGCGGATGAGTACCAAGGTGCGTGCGTCACCCAGCAACACTGATTGACCGGACGGAAATGCGGCCTCGAATATATGGCCAACAGTCCCATCACGATTCTCCTGCCAGGCCGCCAAGGATTCTTCGTACAAACGAAGAATGCCACTGACGGCATCCACCATCCAAGCCTGAGTGACATCGACATCCGCCGCCAACGCCTCGTCACGCAAAATACGACGGAGCGTTTGGAGGTTATCGCCGAAATCACAATCGACCATCGCGCCGATCGAGCTTCCTCGAAGCCGGTTCTTTCCGATGACTACCGGTATCTTGATACGTTGCATAAATTGGTCTCCTTGTGGTTGATATAAGAAACCAACAGGGAGACACACCCCCAGCGGGGATTGCTCCCCGTTGAGGTTGGTTGTTGCGTTACGCCGTCAGGCAGCCATTTCGCACGCCGCGATTATCTCCCTCGTCAGACGATATCGACCGCCGTCCGGCCCGGTAACGACCGTTGAGCGCGGATCAAGCACCACGAACTCATGCAGCGTCAGTCCATTGCCGAAACGAATGCCGGCGGCATGTTTCAACCGCACGCCTTTCTTGAGCGGCGGGCGCTGCTTGCGGGTATGAATCCGCGCCCAGCATGCCTCACGCCATTGAACGGCGTAGTCCTTGCTCGCCGGTGATCCGGGAAAGGCCGGGTCGTCGAGCGGTGTCAGCCGCCGTAATATTCGTTCCGGGCATTCCGTGGCGTACGGCCCCATCCCTTCATCCATCTCCTTCCAACAGAAGTTGTGGTAGGACCGGCGGTCGTACTGCAACAAAACGACCAGACCGAAAACGTAAGGTACACCGCTTTCCTTGGGAGTCTTTTCAACCGCAAGATACGCCGTGTGAAACTTAACGATGGCGCAATCGAGTACTTTCCATTGCGCCGAATCGTTGTCGCAATCAAACCGCTCGCGCAGAAAGTCCACGACGGATTGATCAGACAATTTGTGAGAACAGGTCCAGCCCATGTGATGTCTCCTCTTTAGTTTGAGAACCGACACGCGGAAGGAACCCGTTGCCGGGAATGCCTTCCCCGGCGGGGATTGAAATAGCTGCTCCGAGAAACAGCGACGTTGAAGATGAACCGGCGATCTCGCGATCGCTGTGCCCGTGGGTACGGTCCGGCACACCCGAAGGTGCGCATGGGCACGGGGCGCTGACGTGAGTCAGCAATGGCGCGACTGAATCCGCAGTCGCCACGGTTACAACACCTGAACTTTTCTGAAGGCCTAGACTCGATTAGACCCTCAGAAAAGGCCCCTCGTAAGAGGGGCATAACATCATTGGTTTAGTCTTCGTGCGGCAGCATGATAGTAATCACCAGCTCGCCGTTGTCCCCCGGCCCGGCATGTGCGTGCAGGGTGGTCAACACCGGCGTATGGCTCTTTCCGTCACGTGGGACACAGTGCAATTGATACGGTGTCCGTGACTCGCCGGATGCTCCACGTCTCGCCGCATCCGCCGCCATCCAGAGCACGTCCCACAACCGGCCCGCCTCGTCCTGGTGCGTCTGTCGCCGACTGTCTTCCCCGTCCCAGGCTACACACTCGGCATATACGCCTTGCGTGATCGCCACCGGACAACGGAATCCGGCCTCCCTCGCGGTCTCGGTCACATCCACCAATACGCCGTCGGTAATCGCCTGGGCACGGGTGTACATCGAGATGATCTGCGCGCCGGTGAACGGGGCTTCGGCCTCGGGTGGCGTAACGGGATGGCCGTCCAACGTCATCCGACCTTCCCGTATCCACCCCGTCACCACCGCCTCGACCTCCTGCTCGGGTAAGGTGACTTCAATGGCAACGATACCTATGCCTTCGAGCCGTCTCAGGAAGCCGTACTCGGTGAAGCCTCTGAGCACCATATCCCGCCAGCGCGGCAGGAGAGGCAGGTGGCAGGTCTCGCGTACCATGCTCCACAGCCGATCATTCAAGGATTCGCGGTTTTCCGGCGTGTCCTCTGCCGGCCGGAAGAGAAACAGCGCCCGGCGTCCCGCATAATCCGGTTCCACCGCAGTACGGTCGTAGAGCCACAGGTGCGTGACTTCGCCGAAGAGGTTGCCCTTCGGCATCCGCCCCGACAACTTCTCGAAACGTCCGATGTCACCGATCTGCACATATTTCGGTGGATCCGTGTTGACCCAGAATGCCTGCAGCCCGCCGTCCTTGGAGGAAAGTGAAAGCCTGGCCAGGAACTCCTGCATCTCGGTGTCCCGCCCCAAAACGGACAGGAAACGAAGATAAGATTGATCCGTCAGAAAGGCATCGGCATGGATCCCGGGTGCCTCGTCGACACTGAAAAAATTAAGTTGCATGATCCGCTCCTTTGTTTGGTTTGCTTGGTTGAACAAAACCATGGGCGGACCACCCCATGGGCAGTGGTCGCCCATGATGGGTTTGAGATTGAAAACTTCGCTTATGTTGAAAAATGCCTTGCCATATAAACTTTCACGCAGTGCCAGCCGCCCTCTTGACCCATATCTGGCCGACTGCCTGGAAGCGGTAACCCAAAGCCCTCAGACGATCGTGCTGTGAGCGGAACAACGCCCGGTCCACGGTGGGATCGAGCTTGACTTCGTCACCCAGTGGCCACAAGGCGCCGAACAAATCCACGTCCGGATTACTCGTACCGCCGATGCTCCCGCCATTTTTACCCTGAAGGGCACAAGTAGCGGAATCATCCTGAGACGTTCCGGCCCCTGCGCTTGCCTGCCTGGCTTCCGCAGGCGCCTCATCGAGGGGATCAGGCTCAGCTGCCGTCATCCTCTCCTCTTCTGGCGTGAGCCGTTCGATGCCGGCCAGGGCGATGCTTTCCACGCACGCCCTGATCTCGACCCTGACCCCGCCATTGGCAAAGTAGGAATAGGGATAGATGCGGGAAATCCCGAAATCCCCCTCGTACTTGCCAGGATCATATTGCTCCAGCAAGGTATCCTTGACGGTAAATTCGCCAAGGCCGGTGACCAGACGGCCAACGCAGAAACGGCCATTACGACCGTCGATGGATTTGATGGTCAATACACCACTCAGTTTGATCATAAACACCTCCTCCAGCGTTGAAAATGCCGGGGAGGCGCCCCGTTCAGGGAGCGGACTCCCCGGCGGGGTTGATGGAACTTCACATGCAATCTTGTTTGAGCCTCGCGTAATCCACGAAGCCTCCGTCATCGGCCATCTTGAAATGCCGCGTCAATGGCATGCGGTCCACGCCGGGCGTTTATAACAAAATCAGGATTGATCGCCCGCACACTGCATGTCCTGTCACTGAATTCAGACACGACATCGTGCATACGGATTTCCTTCCTGATTTCACGAAGCACAATGATGGTAGAGATGCTCGCTACCAACGCCGCTGTGCCGCCGATCAAAATGACAGAATTGATAAATTTTTCCATGGCTTTCTCCTCAGTTGATAGCCGGAGAAAGCACGCTCCCGACCCCGGGAGTGTGATTCCCCGGATGGGTGGTTGAAGAAACCGCATCGATGTCGATGCGGCAGGTTTGAAGATGGACCGGCAGCCTTGCGGCCGCTGTGCCCGTGTAATGGTTAAAGCAGTCCACGCTCGGCAAACGAGACCGTACCTTCGCCACCCACGACCAGGTGGTCGAGTACGCGGACATCGATCAACGACAACGCATTCTTCAAACGCTGCGTGAGGGCTTCATCCGCCCGAGATGGCTCTGCATTGCCGCTCGGATGGTTATGGGCGAAGATGACCGCTGCTGCGTTAAGCGCCAGCGTCCGCTGCACGACCACCCTGGGATGGACGCTGCATCCGTCGATAGTGCCGGAGAAAAGCTCTTCGAACGCCAGCACCCGGCCGCGGTTATCGAGAAAGATGACCCCGAAAACCTCGTTCTTGTAGCCTTCGAACACAAACCGCAGGTACTGCGCGGTTTCGTTTGGACCTGACAGGGGCTGGCCAGGTGCGTGACGGCTGGCCAGAACCTCAAGGGCCAACCTGAGCACCGATGTTCGCTCCTCATCGGTCAGATGGTTGTGTTGAATACCCGAAAACCGATCTTCCGGTTGTGCGTCAATGAGCCGCAGGGCAAGTGTCATAGTGACCTCCTCATTATTGAAAAAGCGGGAGGCCACCCCTCGGGGAGTGATCTCCCCGCAGGGTTGCGGATGATTGTCGGCTTTTAGTGTGGCCGGCGATTTTTGAAGATGGACCGGCGGCCTTTGACGGCCGCTGTGCCCGTGGGTACGGTCCGGCACATCCGGGGATATGCATGGGCACATGGGCGCTGATCAAGGATCAGCAATGGCGCGACTGAATCCGCAGTCACCACGGTTAAAACACATCAAGGCACAGCCTTTTCCCAACAAGCGGTTGACCGCCCCCTCGGAAAAAGCCCCTTGCGGAGCGAAGTTGAATAATATTTTGAATGCGTCCGGCTGGGCGATTCGCCAGCATTGAGACGGTTTGACAGCCTTGCGGCCGGATACCCACTGCGACACGAAGGACGCTGCTCGCCCGTACAAGCACGCGCTTATTCCGATGATCGCCAGATCCACGTAGAGGTATTGGATCCGAAACGTTACAGGGCACGGTGGTATTCCGCACAAAGGGCACTGCTCTTTCCCGACAGCAGCCGGCCGGCGCATTTGAATGAAGACCAAAAGGCCTTCCCTCAGCGCCCCCTCAGGGCAATGAGGGAAGGCCTTGCAGCCTGCGCCGGCCTTCCCTTATAAATGAAAATACCACCCATGTTGCATCATGCGCTCGTATGGGCTTTATGTGCTCTTTCCGGGTCATTAAATCTGACTCCGGCTTGCCATTGGCTATCCCGCATGGCTTGTTCAAGGCGCCCGTGGCTGACTGTGACAAATCCCTCCAGCACCGCTTCCTCCACGGCATCCACTTTCGATGGATGCTGTGAATCGCCATAGAACCCGCAGGCATCGAAAAACGATAACTGCCACCCGCCCAACCGCTTGGCGCTGGGTGCGATGACGACACCCCGCCATGTTGTGCTGCGTGCGTGCTTGCATCGCACCAGCTCGATCGGTGTATCTGTGCCATGTTCCCGCTCATGCCGTAACACGATGGCTTTCGCCAGTTTGAATGTAAGTGCGTCCATCATTGACCTCCTGCAAGGAAAACCAACAGGACGCACCATCCCCCAACAGGGGATGATGCCCCGCTGGGGTTGATAAAAAGGATGTGCTACAATTGGCTATCATCTCCCTAAATTAGAGATAATAGCCATGGCAATTTCACTCAACGGCCGCACGAAACCCACCAGTGACGCTGAACGCGCATTCATTGAATTGGGCGGCGCGGATCCGCACTCCACGTTGACGGAAGGCGAATTGAGTGAAGCACTCGTCAACGCTATCAATCAATTGGTGGAGGTCAAGTCACCGATACTCGAGAAACTCTACATGAGCATCTCGTCCCAAGATGCAACTCTCCCATCCTTGGAAGAGTTGCGGCGGGAATCGTCACAGGATGTTTCTGATTCTCAGCAAATCCTGTGACTCGTCATAACCTGGCGCACGCCGGGCGATTTCCACCAACCACTTGATCTCCTGTAGGTCATCTCCGGACATGCCGGAGTAATAGACCTCCCGGAGAAAACGATTGGGGTCCTCCTTGGCCATCCCCATCAGAATGGCTTGTAGTTTCTTCCAATAACGATCCATGGTCTGCTCCTTCTGCGTTTGAAATAAACGGGGGGCAGGCCACTCCCGGAAGGGCGATTTGCCCCTCGCGGGTGAGTTGAAGATGTTTGACCTGATTACCGTGGCGCAAAACCCACAGATGAAAGACCTGCTCGGATTTCCTCGCCGGCGGACACCATCTGGTATGCCTCATCCTTATCCGCTGCGCGCCCCATGTAATCCGAGAAGCAGACTCGCTTGAGGAACTGCGCATAAGCCAGGGCCTGATCTTCGGTCAGTTCTACCGTGAATCTCACAGGCTTTGTGGCAGATGGTAGCTTCGTTACTGTATCGCTCATGATGCCTCCTTACAAAAAAGCAAGGCGCGGACAATCCCCACAGTGGGGATCCGCCCCGTGCGGGTTGATGTTGATGACATTGATAGTGATGAAAGAAAAACTGGGAACCCGAAGATTCCCAGTGAGGTTGAAGATACTGCGGTATCACATCCGCAGCGGGAGTAGAAGCCTCCGGGTCCCTGCCTGTGGGAGCAGTTCGAGGGGTTGACCGGAAACATTAGGACCGGCAGCCTTGCGGCCGCTGTGCCCGTGGGTACGGTCCGGCACATCCGAGGATGTGCATGGGCACGGGGCGCTGATCAAAGATCAGCAGGGCGTCACTTTTTACCGAAGTGACAAACGGGTGAAAACTTGCGATGCACACGGATGTGCGAGTGCCGCTGCAACGGCTCTCAGGCTACGAAAAAAGTTGAGTCTTTTTTCAGGGCTCTGCCAAACAACAGAGCGCTGGAAAAATCCCTCCACGATTGCTTAAAGAAAGCTGGGAATCCGAAGATTCCCAGCGTAGCGAACACACTAATAAACCAGTTCGTCAAGACTGCTTCTCCCGGCGTGTTGCTTCGCCGGTGCGGCAGGAAGGATGTCGCCCGTAAGAGGCTCGTCCGTTGCCGCATCTTGAGCATCTGATGCGTGAGCATCGGATGCTACTGGCAACACATGCTTGCCGTCGACCTTGGCCCAGTGGATTATCAGCAACCGGGCCTTGAGGCTGAAGCCGGTCTGACCTGCCTTTTCGCCCTTGTCATAGACAAAGGTATCGGTGTAAAGATCACCGAGCTTGAAGGACACCAGCACCTTCTTCTTGGCCTGGATTTCCGGCAGCAGAAGCTGGATGACCTCCTGCGCTTCCGATCCAGAGACCCGGCAGTCAAAGCGGGTGTACTGAACATCCTCGGCATCACCATGCAATGCCGAGACATCCACGGCAAGAAACGGTTGACCGCGTTTTACCTGTACTTCACGGACGCGGTTGAGATAACCGATGCCCGAGATATGCAGGTCGAAATACTTCTGATCTTGATTTGCTTGAGACATGGCACTTCCTCCAATGGTTAAAAAAACCGGAGAAAGCACGCTCCCGACCCCGGGAATGTGATTCCCCGGATGGGTGGTTGAAGAAACCGCATCGTCATCGATACGGCGGGTTTGAAAAGGGTCAGTTTAACCCTTTGGTTTTGTCGCGCTTGTGGCCCTGATGGTTCAGGTAAGCAATCACGCTAAGGATCAGCGCGAACACAAGGACTACGGACATCAAAAATATTCGAATGCATTTCTTGTCCTAGCCCTTGGGCTTGGAATTATCGCTGTGTGTGTAAGCATACCACCCAGCAAAAATGCCGACGGCAAGAAACACTATTAAGAGAATGGTGTAGTCAGTCATTTTCGCCTCCCTTGAGAATCACGGAAATTACGAGAAAGATCACGGCTATCAAAAGCAACAGTGCCGCGTTGATAAAAGCGATCTTTGCCTCGACGAACACGCCGACGATAAATCCTATCGCCGCCGCGACACCGATCTTCTCAAACGAATCAGCAATACCGTCTTTCTGACGGCGGCTTAACTTCATAATGCCTCCTCTGAAATGAAAGGGGAAGCATTCCCGATGAGGGATTACGCTCCCCATCGGGTTGAAGATAACGCACACTTGCGTGTGGGCAAAATTGAAGATGGACCGGCGGCCTTGCGGTCGCTGTACCCGTGGATACGGTCCGGCACATCCGGGGATGTGCATGGGCACATGGGCGCTGATCAAGGATCAGCAAGGGCGCGACTTTAACGAAGTCGTCACGTAGTAATGCACTCTCAACTTATACCATATCGAACCGGCTGTCAAATACTTTATCGGGAACTGTAGCGAGCAAGTAAACTGTCCTGCCCTTTAACCCGCCAGCTGCACCCCCTTGAACCGCGCATTCACTTCGCCCTTGCGGTCCATGTGAATGGCGGCGGTCTTCTGCGGTGTAATGAAGCGCAACACGCTTTCCTCGATGTTGAGCTTGCGGCAACTGGACTGCCAGTAATAGCTGTCGATGCCGAGCAGGATCTTCGTTCCCACGGTCGTGAGGAAATCCTCGGAAAAATGGGTGGGCGCCTGGGAGGCACACCACAGACCCAACCCGAACTTCCGCGCTTCCTTGGCGATGACGTTGTAGATGTTGTCCGGCTCGTCACCGAAGAACCGGGATGCCTCGTCGGACACAATGATTTCCCTGACTTCGCCCTGCACTCCCTGAGCCAGTCGGCGCCGGAAGATATCCTGCATCCTGAAATGGACGAACAGCGCCTGCTCGTCCTCCGGCAGGTGTTTGATGTCATAAACCCACACCGCCGCACGCTCATCGAACGGCGGCCGTGTGGGCCGAAAGATGCCCAGGGCATTGAGGTTTTTGAGCCGATCCACGATGGATTTGAGCACCTCGCGCGAGTCGTACTTGATCACCTCGTCGATCTCCCGCCCATTCTCGATGCTGCCCAGATATTCCTCGAACGCCGTCAGCGCCCGCGCCTTGGCGGCGCTGATCCTGGTTTCCAGGCCTTGCGCTTCCTCATCGCCCGCCCTGGCGGATTTGCCGGTCAGGCGCTTCAAGGATGCAGTCAGCCGGTTGGTCTCCTCCAGCGCCGTCACGCAGCGGTTGCCGACCCCGTTACCCTCCGGCCCCAGATACATCGCCTTGAGCTTGCGCTCGGCGAAACCCACCAGGTCATCGAGCGTAGGATAATATTCCTTCAGTTCCGGGTAACGGCGCGCGTCGATCAGTGTCTTGCGCACCGCCTCATCGATCTCTTTCTTGCACCAGGATTTCGGGTTATCGTCGTAACAGGCATTCAGGAAATACACATCCTGCAACAGCGCCCGCAGTACCGCCTCCTGCCGATCACCCAGCTTGCGCGATGTGCGGTTCAAGGTGCGCACCAGCCGGTTGATGGTGCGCCGCACACCGCCGGTATGGTGGTCCGTGTCGAGCACCAGCGGGTTATACCCGTAGCGGGTGGCCTCGGAAAATACCACGCGCGACTCGCCCGCAATGCGGATATCGCTATGCACATCGAACACATGAAAGCGCACGCCCCCAGCGGCGGACGCGATCATTCTGCGCAGCAGGTGGGTTTTCCCCGTCCCGGACTTGCCGCATATCAGGATATGCGGATTGATGAGCTTGTCCGCCTCCCACACGACGGGCACATCCCGCCCCTGGCGGGCGCGTGAGTAATCGTCGTAACCGAAGTGCATTTTCACGCAGTGGGTTCTCTGTGCATGATTCTTGACAATGCTCGCAGGCGTTTTAGTTGATCCGCGCCAAGATCTTCTGGAAAAATACGGCCTGCTTCTAAATCATCGAGAAGTTGCGCGAACTCGTCCTTCTTCTTGCGCACTCTGCGACGCTCATCTTCCGTCATGTCGCGGGTGACAATATTCATGCGCTTTCTTTCATCAATCATGTCGCCCACCCGAAATGCTTGCATAGGGGAAACGCGGTGCAGCCCAAAAACGCCTTGCCTGCATTCTTGCCGCTTTTTGCGGTACGCCGTACCAAGCGCCCGTTGCCGCATGTCGGGCACGGGATACCCGCGCCGCCCGCAGACCTCTCGCCTGACTTGGCCGCTCCTTGATCTTTGCCGGATGACGGCGGAGTATTCTTCTTGATCCCAGCGTCCCGAGTCCCTCGCTGCGCTCTCCCCGGTCTGCCATCCACATCAGGCAGTGTGATCCGGCAATCAGGATAGCCAGTGCATCCCCAGAACCATCCGCGCTGGCCGGACCGTCTCCTGAGCGGCTTGCCGCATTCAGCGCAGGAATAGGCATCACTGTCCTGTCCCTGCGCTTCCAGGGCGTCTCCAGGGGCGTCAATCGCGGTCTCTTTTACCAAGACTTCCAGCCATTGCGCCTGCGCGCTCAGGAAGGCGCCCAGATCGCCCTTGCCCTGGGCAATCTCATCGAGGGCCTGCTCCCAGCGCGCGGTGGTCGCCGGATCCTTTACGTCATCCGGCACGGCGTCGATCAATGCCCGTCCGGGGGGCGTCGATACCAGATGCTTGCGCCCCTCGCGCATGATGAAGCCGCGCTTGAGCAGGGTCTCGATGATCGCCGCGCGCGTCGCCTCGGTGCCGATGCCGGAGGTTTCCTTGAGCACGGCCTTGAGCCTGGCATCCCGCACCAGCCTGCCCACCGACTTCATGGCGGCAATCAGCGTGCCCTCGGTATAGCGCGCAGGCGGCTTGGTGTGCCGGTTCACCACCTCCGCCTCCACCGCCTTCGCGGCATCGCCTTGTGTGACTGGCGGCAGCGTCTGGTTCGCTGCGTCCTCCGCACCGTCCTCTGGCGCAACCGCCGCTTCGCTGATGACGGCTTTCCAGCCCGTCACCCGCGGCATCCGTCCCGAGGCACGAAACGTCTCGCCGGCGGCCTGGGCGGTAATGGTGGTCTGGTCAACTTCATGATCGGGGTAGAACTGGGCCAGATAGCGGCGGCGGATCAGGTCATAGACACGGCGTTCGGCCTCCGACAGCCTGCCCATGTCCACCGGGGCGGCCGTCGGGATGATCGCATGGTGGGCCGTGATCTTGCCATCGTCCCAGGCCCGCGACCTGCGCCGGGTGTCGGCTCCGTCGGCGAGAGCGGCCAGTGCGCCGTCCGTCTGCTTCAGGGCGCGAATCACCGCAGCGGCATCGGCGAACTGGCTCTCCGGCAGCCAGGCGCAGTCCGTCCGCGGATAGGACGTGGCCTTGTGCGTCTCGTAAAGTGCCTGCGCGGCATCCAGCACCTGCTGGGCGCCCATCCCCCAGCGCCGCGAGGCCTCCTGCTGCAATCCCGACAGATCATAGGGCAGCGGCGGCGCCTCCTTGACATGCCTGGTCAAGGCCTCCGTGATACGTCCCTCCTGGCCCTGAACCTTCTGCGCCACCTGGAGGGCCGCCGGTCTACTGATACAGCGGCCCTCGGCATCGGACTGATCCCTGCCGGTCTGCCATTTGGCGCGGAATGTCCCGGCAGCGGCGGCGAAGGTGGCCATTACCTCGAAATACGGCGCGGACGTGAACCCCTCGATCTCCCGGTCGCGGTCCACGACCAGCTTCAAGGTGGGCGTCTGCACCCGGCCGACGGACAACACGCCCTGCGACCCGCGCCGCCGTCCCTGGAGGGTATAGAGCCGCGACAGGTTCATGCCCACCAGCCAGTCCGCCCGTGCCCGGCCCAGGCCTGCCTGGTAAAGCGGTTCGGTTTTCTCGCCGGGCAGCAGATTCGCCACGGCCTTGCGGATGCTGGCCTCGTCCAGGGCCGACAGCCACAGCCGGTGGATCGGCCCGCGCCAACCACAGCGTTCCAGCACCTCCCGCCCGATTGTCTCGCCCTCGCGGTCGGCGTCCGTGGCGATCACCACCTCCGTAGCCTGCGCAAGACTGGCCTTCACCGCATTGAATTGCGCTTTGCCACGCTTCGTCACCTCCAGCTTCCACCGCGCGGGCATGATCGGCAACTGTGCCAGATCCCAGTGCTTATATGCCGGATCGTAGGCCTCCGGCGGGACCATTTCCAGCAGGTGCCCAATGCACCAGGTCACGGCAACACCGTCACCCTTGAAACAACCCTCACCCTTCACGCGCGCCCCCAGCACTGCTGCGATGTCACGGGCCTGGGAGGGTTTCTCGCAGAGGAAGAGACGGGTCACTGGTTCATAGTCCTGTGCACTGGCCGCGCTGAAATACATCTGACCATTTTCTTCCTTTTCCTCGATCAATAATCAATAAAGTTGTGGCTAGCCGGTCGCCTGACGCGCCGCGACTCCCGCCATCACCCACTCACGCACCCGCGCCAAAACCACGCACTCGATGTCCGAGAACGACCGGCCGTCAACGTTATGCGGGATCATCTCGTGGACCGGCACGCCGGGATGCCTCGCGGCGAGTATCCGACCCAGCACCGCTGCACTTTCGTGCGACGCCAACGGGAGTTCGAATTCAATATCGAACCGCCGCCGCACGGCACGGTCTAGCATTTCCGGGTGATTGGTCGCGCCAACCACCACAACCCGGTGATCGAGGCGATCTAGCGCCAGAAGCAGGGCGGAAACGATACGCGATTGCTCGCCAACGTCGGTACGATCAGATCTCCCGCTCCGTTCGGATAGCAGAGTTTCCAGTTCGTCGATCAGCAATACGCAGCGTTGACCAGCAATGCCGTCTATCAGTTTTGTCAGCTTGGCGCCCGTCTCGCCCAGGTACGACGTGATCAGGGTACTGTAGTCGATCACGAGCAAGGGCCGCTGGAGCCGCCGCGCAAGCGCGCCGGCCAAAGTGGTTTTGCCCGACCCCGGCGCACCGGTAAGCAGGAATCGATTTCGCGGCGTCAGGTTATGCGCCGCCAGGGCATCCACTGCGGCGTACTCGTGCGCGAGCGCTTCGATGGTCTGTCTGGCTTCGGTCGACAGCACAACAGAGTCGAGGTCGCGGCCCACGTCAACCACCCGGACCAGCGTCTCCAGGCCCTTATCCAGACGGATCCCGTCACCGGCAGTCGGATGCAGGCCGCCATGGGCCTGGAGCAATTTACGAAGCCGCTCACTCAGCGACGAACGCTCTGGCTCATTCGCGATCATCATTCCCACCACGGCGCGTACATGCTCCCGATCGCCGGTCAGCGCGCTCCTGGCCAACGCAAACACTTCATCCGAACGCGCCATCACGGCAACTCCTGTTTGTCGGTACGTGGTACTGCCGTCTCGGGCGATAACAATGCTGTGGGTCGATAACACGTCAAGGGAAAACCACCGTACTCGGAGCAACGGCAGCCTTCGCCACAGGATTCTTCGACTTCAAATGGTTTAAGCAGCCCGCAATCGACGGCTGCGTCTTGTAGCTCATCGCCGTCAAAGCCACCCTCAGGCCAGTTGGCCATGACGCGTTGCGCAAACCTGCGCAGTGCTGTCAGTTCGTCCATTACAGCAGGCCAATACAAATCACCCTCGTTTGCCCAAACGAGAACCATATCCCCATAAGAATATAGCTCACTGTCTAGCGCCTGCTTGCGCTGAGCTTCCGTCACCTCGCATGCTGAAATATATCTGACCATTTTCTCCGTTTTCCTCTAGGCCGATTCCGCGCCGGATGCTTGCTGAAGCACATCCGCCATCGCTTTCAGGTACGCTTCCGGCCTTCCGTAATAAAGGCAATAGACACCCACAAAGAACGCGACGATATCACCGTGGGTGGTAAACACGGTCCTTGGTAGGTGGTAGGTAAAATCCTGGACATAGTCGAATCGTATCTCTTCGCCCGTCACATAGAAACGCAACAGCACTCGCATGAGAGTGCGCGACTTATCCGCACAACAGGCCGCCCCTTCACGTTTCTCAATCAGGTAGCGAAAGTGCGATTCGACGAAGTGCGAATGCTTGAGAAGAAAACGGGCCTCATGGCTGCGCGTCACGTCCGCCAGGAGGCCGTCTACCACCTGCTCCAGGGGATGACAGAGACCAAAATGGAACATCTGGTAGTCACCCTTCTTGGCGGCTTCCACAGCATTCGCCACAGTTTCATTCGATGCCACGGCCTGATAGGCGGCAAGGCTCTGCTGGGCGAATGCTCCAAGCATGGACTCAAGAACCTGCTTGATGTCGTCTGGCGTTACGCTCATCCGCACTCCCCCGTCAGCATTGTCCCCTCATTGTCACCTTCACGGTGATTACGGTGATTACGATATTAAATCGAACATATCCAGCGCCTCGGCGAACTGTACATCGGCGCTTTCGATGACCTCTTCCAGCCGCATGATTATTGGCAGACCCGCCATCGCCCAAGCCTCGTGGCAGGGTTGAGAAACAAGCCCTGTTCCTGTTTCTGATTGTCCGGTGATGCTGGCAATCGCATCCGCCAAATGCACAATGGCGGCCTCCTTGCAGCGCCGCCGGGGACGTATGTCATCCAGCCGATGGTGATACTCCATCGCCTCTTCCAGCCGCGGCGACAACTGCCAGGCCCGAGCGAGATCCCCGCCGACGTTCCCGTGATCGAACCCCATGATCTCGGTCTCCGCCATGTACAGAGGCAGGTTCGCCCGCTGGCTGCGTTGCAGCGCCTCCCTGGCCAGATCCGGCACGCCATGGCAAATGATCAGAATGCCGATATCGTGCAGAATGCCCGCCGTGAAGAGCAGTTCCGGATCATCGATCCCTGCACGCTTGGCAAGAATCCTGGCGACCACGCCCACATAAATGCTGTGCCGCCAATAGGCATCCATATCGATCAGCCTACTCGATATTCCCGCGAACGCCTTTACCACACTGGTGGCCAATGTCAGCTGGACGAGCTGCAGCATCCCGATGACGGTGACAGCCCGTGATACGGTCTCAATCGGCGCCGGAAAGCGGTAAAAGGAACTGTTGACCAGCTTGAGCAGGCGCGCGGTCAACGCGGGATCGGTGCCGATGACCCGTGCCATATCCTCCGAGGTGGCACACGGGTCATTCAGAAGCTCACATAGCCGAAGATAGACCTCGGGCGGCGACGCCAGCGCCCCGGTAATCAACTCTTTGGACATGACTGCAGAGCGCCGCCCGGTCCCGGCACCGCCTTCAATCTGGCTCATCTGCCCGCCCTCAATTCCTGGCTGGCCTGCAGCAGGTCCGGCCAGTCATTGAAGCTGGCGGATACCGTCGCGCCGGCCATCTCGGCCATCTGCTCAAGCGCGGTCGCCAGCACCTTGGCGCGCGGATCGGCGATGTTCTGCATCACCTCCTCAAAACTTTCTCCACCAAATGACGGAAAAGACCATGACCCCTTCCATGGACTGGTGGCCGCCGTGAGCGGGCCGACACTGCCGGCGCGCAACTCCTGTCCGGTGCCGACATCATAGATCTTGTAGTCGGCGCGCCAGGTCAGCTTGGCGGTGCCTTCGAACGTCATCGGCTTCACATTACCAGTCATGCTGCGCGCAAAATTGCCCGTCGCCTCAAAAATCGCCCCAAAACCGCCGAGTCCGTCGTTTTGTATAGGGATGAAAGGCTGGGGATTGACAAGGCTCCCTTCATAGATCGTAGATAGCGAGGATCGCGTGAACACGACGGCCACGGGCACGCCCCGTTTCTGCATATAGGGCAGCTGTGCAAGCCGCTTGCCCATGTCTGCCGTAACGGGAGCGGTCGCGGCGGCACCAGGCAGGCCCACCGCCGACAGCTTGAAAGGCAGGACGGTTGGGCCTGGATTTGCAGCCCCCACATCCTGCGATTGCGCCTTGCTCTCCTTCAGGGGATCGGGGATGTGCGACACAACACCCGCCAATCCCGCCGTACTCATGCTCTTTTGCAGGCCTTCACGCGCCGCCGCGAGAAGCTTCTGTACGCTTGGCCGCAGATCCGATGCGACGTACTGTTCCAGCCTGGCGACAATCGGTCGATTGCTGCGAACCACAGTCGCAGGCTCGTACTGGTTCAGCGGATAAAATTTGAACTCGGCGTCCGTCGTGACGCCATCATCCACGGCTCCGCCGTTGACCGTCATGACGTAGATCTTTACAGCCGCGGCTTGACCTTGAACAACAGATGTAGCGGCAGGCGGATCATCCGGTTCCAGCGGAACACGGTCTGTTCCACCCAGCGCATTATTTACCCCTACTCCCATCACCACCATAGCAGCTGCGACACTTCTGATTCCCGGCACGGCACAACCCTCCTTTACTGACACACCCTGTCTGTTTTCTGCTCCACCAGCATCCCACCCCACGTCACCGTGGTCTGCACCTGTGCGCACCCGTCCGCTCGAAGCGGCCCGATCATCCGCGCTTCGATCCGGTATCCCTGCCATACATTCTCTGCCCGTCCGTTGGCCCACGCTGCCCTGGTCACGCCGCCACGCACGGCCTGTGCATCCGTGCCTGGCGGAAAGACCGGCGCCACGTCCGCAATGGGCGCCACCTGTTCTCCACACACCCGGTAATTGGTCGTGCGATTCAGGCTCAGGTTGCTCACCGCCACCGTGCGGCACCCATTCTCTTCGCCGGTATAAATCCCACGCATCCGCCAGTTGCCGATAGTAGTGTCCAGCGGACCCGCCAGCCCCGAGGCGGCTATTTGCTGCGCGAAAGCCGCCTCGGGGCTTTGTGTGCCGGCTGCGCCGGCACGGATGGGCGCATACCCGTCGCCGATGTGTTGTACCGCCGCCGGCCCGGCACACCCGCCCACCGCCAGCGCCATTATCATCACCGCCAAATATCCCGTAGCTCGTATCATCACTCCGTCTCCCTGTTCGGATCGTGCGGTTGCTCCGCCCACTTAAATCCAATCGCCATCAGCGGCAGGACCGCCACTAACCCTGCCAACCGCCACACCGGATCGACCATGTGCGCGTAGTTATTCCAGGACAGAAATAGCCCGCTTGCGGCCACCACAAATGTTCTTATCGATCTTGAAAGGAGCGCTACGAAGTCGGCCTTGAGTTTCATGCGCACAGCGCCTCCAAGTACCTGCCCGCCACCAGATACACCTGTGGTGGCGAGGCGGGAACAATGTCTATCAGGTCTCGGGGAATTTTTGCCACAAAATATCCTGTTTGTACGGAGCGGTCTTCAAGATACGCAAGGCTTACGGCAAGCGCCCAACAATACGCCACATCACCGGCAGCACGAGGAAAAACAGCGTAACAGGCGCGGCCATCATCAGTAGCCACAGTGGACCTACTGCATATCTCACAACAACATCAGTGCCGGTTAAATACATCATTGCATAGAAGCTACCGCCAATCGCATAAACCCAAAGCGCGATTTTCATTTCGATTTCTCCCTCTATGTTTGAATCGAAATGCCGGTTAAGGCATCACGCGCGGCATAAGCCTGTTCTACCCTCTGAGCTTTTTCACTCCGCGACACTGCCCCTTCCATCCACCGTTTTATCACGGCATATTCTCCGGCCACGGGTAGGCGTTTCTGCTCGGCCCAACCCTTCTGATATGCTGCCAGCACGGCATCCTGCGCACACCACTGCGCAAGCGAAATATATTTACCCGGTTCTGCTGTCACTTCCAGTGGGTCAAGATTAGGCAGCGCCTCGATCGTATCCTGCCGTTTTTTTAAAAAATGACTAAGACACTTAGATTCTGTCGTCATGAGACAGCCAACCAAAGAGCAAGGCTGCGAATCTGCACTGCGGCAACGAAGGATGACAGGTTTTTCGCATAGCGGGTGGCGATCCCGCGCCAGC
>LNFM01008739.1_pt1 | contig 44609 bp, 43 predicted proteins | sample 596031 | NCBI WGS metagenome assembly LNFM01 (sample SAMN04254537, study PRJNA301005) | activated carbon metagenome | isolation source: dual media filters at the Ann Arbor, Michigan drinking water treatment plant | place: USA: Ann Arbor
CCGGACTCATCCTTGGCGAAGCGAGCGAAAACGTTGGTCATGTGAAACTCCTCTGGAACCACGGTTTGACGGCTGCCTTCGCTCTGAAGTGGCTTCGGTCAGCGACGAGATGGACATTACCCCGCCCCCCTTGCCGATCGGTTAAGGCGAAGGAAGAATTCGCCCGATCTTCAAGACATTCGAGCGATGGTTAACGGCAAATTGCCATAGCCGCTGACAGATTATATTGCGTCACTACATGTTTTTGACAGTTAACGAGCTGTTTTAAGTTTCCCATTCCTGCCCATCAACATGGGGATTGCGTACCTTCACTCCCCGTTATCGACACGAGAGGCCGGTTGTCTCCCTTGGTCAAGCTGCCGTGGCCGTCGCCAAACCCGCCCGCACAGCCCGATTAGGGTTTGATTCATCATTTTCCGCTTAGCTGTCGATACGGAAATCTTGAGGCAGCGCGATGTTCACTCTCCCGGCCGCCCTTCGGCGCCATCGGCCCCGCTCCGCCTGGACGATCGCCGCGCTCGCGGGAGCCGTCACGGCGCTCGCGCTGGCCGCTGGTCCGACGCAGACCCAGGCGGCGCCCGCCACGGGCACCGTCGAGAGCGTCATCGTCAAGGTCGACCACGCCAAGGTGGTCCGGCTGCCCGAAAAGGCCCAGACCGTGATCGTCGGCAACCCCGCCATCGCCGATGTCGCCGTCCAGAAGAACGGCGTGATGATCGTCACCGGCAAGAGCTTCGGCGTGACCAACCTGATCGCGCTCGATGCGGCCGGCACGCTCCTGGCGGAATCCCTCGTGCGCGTGGGCGCGGATTCCGATTCCGTCCTGACCGTGCAGCGGGGACTTGAGCGCGAGAGCTATTCCTGCACACCCGTCTGCCAGCCGGCGGCGCAGCTCGGCGACGCGCAGAAGTATTTCGGCGAGGTCGGCTCCCAGGCCAGCACCCGCAATGGCGCGGCGCTCGGCGCGAGCAAGCGCTGAAACTCGACGCCACAGGGTTAAGCATCCGCTAACCGCGATTCGACCGCACCTGCGACCGGTCTAACGGATCGGCAATTCTTTGCCCGTAAGAGTGGAAGCGTCATCTGACCGATGCCGCTTCCGAGGAGCCAGAAGGCGAAAGCCGGCCCGAGGTTGCGCGGCAGCGACCTGCACGCGACAACGGGACCCGGACGGCATGACCGACCCCTCCACCATCGATCCCCCGGCGGCCCCCGCGCCTGTCGCGGCACGCCGTGCACGGTTCCGGCTGCTCGGCCGTTTCCGCCGGTCGCAGGACGGTGCGACCGCCGTCGAGTTCGCCTTCATCTCGATCCCCTTCCTGATGCTGCTCGTCGCCATCCTGGAAACGGCGCTGCTGTTCTGGACCAGCCAGGTGCTCGAGGAGGCGGTCTCCCAGACCTCGCGGCGCCTGCTCACCGGCGAGGCGCTGACGCGCTACACCGGCAATGCGGCCACCAACACTCAAGCCTTCAAGAATGACGTCTGCGCCAATGCCCCGGGCCTCGTGGACTGCTCGAAGCTGGTCATCGACGTTCGCGCCTACACCTCCTTCGCCAATGCGAAGAACGGCACCGACGGCACCAACCCGATCTCGGCCGGCGGGCTGAACACCACCGGCTTCGGCTACAATGCGCCCCAGCCGCAGCAGATCGTCGTGGTTCGGGCCGTGCTCGAATACCCGCTCTACTTCACCTACTGGAGCGCGAGCCTCGCCAATATCGGCTCCGGACGTCGCGGCATCGTCGCCTCGACGACCTTCCGGACCGAGCCCTTCAACGCGCCCGCGCCATGAGGTTTCCAATGACGCGCGTCTTTTCCCTGCGCCGCAACCGGGCGGCCCTGCGGCGCCTGACGCGACGCTTCCGCGGCAATCCTCGCGGCGTCGCCGCCGTCGAGTTCGCGATGATCCTGCCGGCCATGCTGGCAATCTATTTCGGGATCGTCGAAACCGGCCAGGGCGTCATGATCGACCGCAAGGTCACGCAGCTGACGCGCTCGCTGGCGGACCTGACCGCGCAGTCCACCACCATCTCCAACACCGAGATGAGCAACATCTTCGATGCGGCGCAGACGGTGATGATGCCCTACACCACCGTCAGCCCGAAGATGTCGGTCCATCACATCGTCGTCGACAGCGCCGGCGTGGCAAAGGTGTGCTGGAGCGAGCAGCGCAACTCGACCAAATTCGCGCGGGGAACCACGGTCACGATCCCCGCCGATCTGCGTCTGCCCAACAGCTCGCTCATCATGGCGCAGGCGAGCTACGACTTCACCCCCGTCGTCGGCTGGATCATCCAGGGCGGCGCGATCTCGATCGGCGGTGACCCGATCTATATGCGCCCGCGCCTCGGCAAGGCCGGCGGCACCGCCAGCATCGAGCAGGTCGAGCGCTCCGGCGTGTCGATGTGTCCCGGCTTCAGCTGACCGGGACGACGCGCGCGCCCGATCGCCTCAGATCGTCTGGTTGTAGGCGCCGACTTCCGGGTTGAGCCGCAGCACCGCATCGATCGCGGCGAAGACCTCGCGCATCCGCGCATCCGACACCGGGCTCTCGCAGACCACGACGAGCTCCGGCTTGTTCGACGAGGCCCGCACGAGGGCCCAGCTGCCGTCCCGCGTGGTGACGCGCACGCCATTGACGGTGACGACGTCGCGGATCGGCTGGCCGGCGAAGTCGGCCCCTTGCGCCTGAAGTGCCTGGATCGCCGCGGTCACCCGCTCGCTGACCTGGTACTTGATCTCGTCGGCGCATTTGGCGGCCATGGTCGGCGTACCCCAGGTCTTGGGCACGGCGGCGTAGAGCTCCGCCATCGATTTTCCGGGGTTGCGGTCGAGCATGTCGATCACCGCGATCGCCGTGACGAGCCCGTCGTCATAGCCGCGGCCGACCGGGGCGTTGAAGAAGAAATGGCCGGACTTCTCGAAGCCCGCGAGCGCGTTCAGATCGCGCACACGGCGCTTGATGTAGGAATGGCCGGTCTTCCAGTAATCCGTCCTGACGCCGAGCGCCTGCAGTTCGGGATCGGTGTGGAACAGGCCCGTCGACTTCACGTCGACCACGAACTGCGCGCCGGGATGGAGCCGGCCGAGATCGCGGGCCAGCATGACGCCGATCTTGTCGGCGAAGATCTCCTCGCCATGGTTGTCGACGACGCCGCAGCGGTCCCCGTCCCCGTCGAATCCGAGCGCGACGTCGGCGCCATGCGCCTTCACCGCGTCGGCCATCGCGTGGAGCATCTTCATGTCTTCGGGGTTAGGATTGTAGCGCGGGAAGGTGTGGTCGAGCTCGGCATCCATCGGGATCACCTCGCAGCCCAGCGCCTCGAGGATCTGCGGGGCGAAGGCGCCGGCCGTGCCGTTGCCGCAGGCCGCGATCACCTTGAGCTTGCGGGTGATCTTCGGCCGGGAGGTGAGGTCCTTGAAGTAGACCGCCGGGAAGTCCGGCACGAAGACATAGGAGCCGCCGCCGACGAGATCGAAATCCCCCGAGAGGACGATCTCCTTGAGCGCGCCCATCTCCTCCGGCCCGAAGGTGACGGGCCGCTGGGCGCCCATCTTGATGCCGGTCCAGCCATTGTCGTTGTGGGAGGCGGTCACCATCGCGACGCAGGGCACGTCGAGCGCGAACTGGGCGAAATAGGCCATGGGCGACATGGCCAGCCCGATGTCGTGAACCTTGCAGCCCGCCGCCATCAGGCCGGTGACCAGCGCCATCTTGATCGAGGAGGAATAGCCCCGGAAATCATGCCCCGTGACGATCTCGGGCGCGACGCCCATGCGCCGGATCAGCGTGCCGAGCCCCATGCCGACGGCCTGGACGCCCATCAGGTTGAGTTCCTCGCCGAAGAACCAGCGCGCATCGTATTCGCGAAAGCCGGTCGGCTTGACCATGGGCAGGGATTCATAGGCGAAGGTGTTGGGTGTCAGTTCCGGGAGCGGCTTGGGGAACATCGGGGCATCCATCGCGAAGATCGGCTCGGGGTGCGGGTTGCGCAGCATGGGACGGACCATGTGACGCAAGAACGACGCCAGCCCATAGCGGATCGGGCGCGAAACGCTAGGGGGCGTCGCGCCAACCAGGCCTTGTGCACCGAGGGCGCGGTCAGCCGCGCAGGATCATACGGCCGGTCTGGACCTCGTAGCCGCGCAGCTTCGCGAGGAAGGAGGTGCCGAGCAGGCTCATCGACAGCGCGCCTTCGGGCAGGACGACCGCCTCGACATTGCGGACCAGGATGGAGCCGAGGCGGACCTCGCGCAGGGTGACGCGGGCCCCCTTCACCGTCCCGTTGGCGGTGCTCAGCGTCATCTTGTAATCCCCCGGGGAGGGGCGGATGCCCAGCGCGATCGCATCCTTCGCCGTCAGCGCGACGAGGCTGGCGCCGGTATCGACGAGCATCTGCACGCGGAAATTGTCGATCGAGGGATGCACGACATAGTGGCCGCGATAATCGGCCGCCACCGTCAGGGTCGGCGGTTCGGCAGGACGAAACGGCGCGGCTGGCGGCTCGTTCGCCCGCGCCGCGGCTGGGCTCGCGGTCATGCTCGCGGCGCTCGGCGCTTCGCCCATGCCGACCCAGTCGGCCAGCCTTCCGCCATACCCCACCGCGCTCAGTGATGCGATCGCCGCGATCCCGAGCGCCCAGACGACCGGATTTTGCGCCATCGGCCTGCCTTTCCCCTGCGTTCCGGCGACGATGCGGCGCAGTTCCTGCGGAAGGGTGAAGACGGGCTGCAGGATGAGGCGCGATCCGGGGCTCTGGACCGATCAATGCGCGACAGGCTTAACCGCGCTTTGCCAGGACCGCGCGAATCTTCCTCGAGCGCGCTAGAGGAAGGACTGCCCGACCAGGGCCTCGATCGCGTCGCGGCGGGGAATGCTCGGCTGGGCGCCGGCCGCCGTACAGGCGAGAGAGCCGGCCGCGAGGCCGCGCTGGAGGGCGCCCGAGAAGCCATAGCCGGCGGACAGCGCCGCCGCGAAGGCGCCGGTGAAGCTGTCGCCGGCCGCCACCGTATCGACCACGCTGACGGCGGGGGCCGCGAGCCGGCGGCGGACGCCGCCATGCCAGCCGACGACGCCCTCGGCGCCGAGCGTGACGATGCAGGCGATGCCGAGCTCGCCGTCGCAGCGGCGGGCGATGTCGTCGGGCTCCCGCTCGGCCCAGCCCAGCGACTGCGCCAGCACCAGCGCCTCGTGCTCGTTGGCGATGAGCATGTCGAGGCCGGCGAGCAGAGCGGAATCGGGAGGGCCTGCGGGCGCGAGGTTGAGGATGACGCGGCCGCCGGCCTGCTTCATGCGCCGTGCCGCCATGAGGCATTCCGCCTCCGGCACCTCGCGCTGGAGCAGCAGGATGTCGCCCTCGCCGAGCGGCAGCGACGCCAGGGGCGTCGCGCTCGCCTGCGCATTGGCGCCGGCGGCGACGACGATCTGGTTGGCGCCGTCGGCATCGACGGCGATGAAGGCGGCGCCGGTCGGCACTGCCACCCGCGCGACATCGGCGAGGTCGACACCATCGGCCGCCAACAGCGAGAGCGCGATGTCGGCGAAGGCATCGGTCCCGACCGCGCCGACGAGACGCACCGGCGCACCCGCGCGGCGGGCCGCCAGCGCCTGGTTGGCGCCCTTGCCGCCGGGATGGAGAGCGTAGGACGGACCCATCACGGTCTCGCCGGCGCCGGGCAGACGCTCGACCGGGGTAACCAGATCGACATTGAGCGAACCGAAGACGACGATCATGCCGCGATGGCTCCGGCGAGACGGCGGATGCCGGCGACGAAGGCGGCTTCCGGCGTGGTCACACGGGTGTTCAGGCCCGCCGCAGCCAAGCCGCCGCCATAGCTCTCCGCCATGGCGCCGTCGGCGACGAGATGGACGGTGTCATGCCGCCCGAACAGGGCGAGCGCGCCGGCGATCTCGTGGCCGACCAGCAGGGCCGAGAGATAGGGGCCGACGGCCGAACCCGGCAGCCGCCCGGCCAGCACCTCGGAGCGGGCCGCGAAGGCGGTGTTGAGCAGGCCGCCGGGGCGGCGCGAGGCAGCAAAGCCCGCCGCAAGGCCGAGCCGTGCGCCCTCCTCGCTTTGCTCCTCGGCGAGACGGGAGAGGATCGAGTTCTGCCGCAGCAGGCCCCAGATCTCGCCGGTCATGAAGCTGGCGAAGCGGGTGATCCGTCCGCCCTCCACGAGGGCCCATTTCGAATGCGTGCCGGGCAGGCAGACGATGCCGTCCTCCAGCCCGAGCCCGACGATCAGCGTCTCCTCGCCGCGCATGACGTCGAAGGCGCCTTCGTCGCAGGAGAGGCCGGGCAGGATCAGCGCAGGCGTGCCATCGGCCAGCGCGACCTTCAGGCCGGCCGCGGCGATGGCATCCGGCGAGGCAGGGCACGGGACGTAAGCCGCCTCGACCCAGCCATTGCGGCTGCCGACCATGCCCGCCAGCACGATTTGCGCCTCGGGCACCATGCGGCGCAGATCGCCGGCGATGGCCTCGAAGGCGGCCGGGAAGCCGCCTGCGGGAACCGACTGGATGCCCTGGTCGGCGCTGCGGCGCTCCCGAACCTCTCCCCGCTCCGAAAGAAGGAAGGCGCGGGCGCGGGTCGTGCCCCAGTCGAGCGCGATCAGGGGTCTGGGCATTGGGAAGGCTCCGGCGGGCTCAATTGCGCTGTCTTGCGACCGCGCGAGGTTTCGCCGCAGGTATGGCACGGTCAAGCCCTCTTCGTCATTGCGAGCGCAGCGAAGCAATCCAGGCGGGTTGCTCTACGGTGCTGGATTGCTTCGCTGCGCTCGCAACGACGGTCCGTTTCCGCCTTAGGCCGCGAAGAAGACCGTCTCGTTCTCGCCCTGCAGGTGGATATCGAAGCGGAAGCTGCCGTCGGCCTCGCGCGTCGCGATCAGCGTCTGGCGCCGCTGCGCCGGGACCAGCGCCAGCACCGGATCGGCGGCATTTGCCGCTTCGCCTTCGATATAGATTCGCGTCGTCAGCCGGGTCAGCAGGCCGCGGGCGAACACCGAGAGCGAGAGATGCGGCGCCTGCATCGTCCCGTCCGGCGCGGCGACAGGGCCGGGGCGGATGGTCTCGATCTGGAAGGCGCCCTCGGCGGTCGCCTCGATGCGGCCGAAACCGGTGAATCCGGCATTGCCGGCGGCGTTGTAGCGGCCCTGCGCGTCGGCCTGCCAGGTTTCGAGCATGGCGTCTCCCACCGGGGCGCCGTCGCCGTCATAGACCGTGCCGACAATGCGGATGCGCTCGCCGGCGACGCCCTCGGCCGCGACGGTCCCGGTGGCGAGTTCGCTGCCACCATAGGCGCGCGGTGTCAGCGCATAGGCGAAGAAGGGGCCGATGGTCTGCGACGGCGTGATGCCGAGGGGGGCCTGGGCCGTTTGCGGATCAATGCTCATGCGGTTCCTCCACCGGCGTCGCATTGCGGCCGCGCAGGACGATGTCGAACTGGTAGCCGAGCGCCCATTCCGGCTCGGTCGTGGCGAGGTCGAAGCGCGAGACGAGCCGATCGCGCACCTGCGCGTCGGTGATCGACTGGAAGATCGGATCGTATTTGAACAGCGGATCGCCCGGGAAATACATCTGGGTGATCACGCGCGACAGGAAGCTCGGCCCAAAGAGCGAGAAATGGATATGAGCCGGGCGCCAGGCATTGTGGTGGTTGCGCCAGGGATAGGCGCCGGGCTTCACCGTGACGAAGCGGTAGCGCCCCTCGGCATCCGTCAGGGCCCGGCCGGCCCCGGTGAAGTTGGGATCGAGCGGGGCCGGATGCTGGTCGCGGACATGGACATAACGCCCGGCCGCATTGGCCTGCCAGATCTCGATCAGCGTATGCGGCACCGGCCGGCCGTCCTCGTCGAGCACGCGGCCCGAGACGATGATGCGTTCGCCCAGTGGTTCGCCGACATGCTGGCGCGTCAGGTCTGAGTCGCCCGCGCCGACGGCCGAGTGACCGAAGACCGGGCCGGTCGTCTCCGAGAGGGTGTGGGGCAGCAGGATCAGCGGCTTCGACGGCGCGCGCTTCACCGTCGAGCCATAGGCCGGCGAGGCGTTCGCCGGATGCGCAGCCAGGCTCTCGCGGGGATAGATCAGGCTCATGCCGCCACTCCATGGGCTTGCTTGGTGCGGATGTGGAGATCGCGCAGCACCGACAATTCCTGTTCGGTCGCAGCCGGCGTTTCCGCGACGTCGGCCGCGAAGCGCAGCGGCCAGCCGCAACCGGCCTGGACCTGCTCGCGCGTCACGCCCGGATGCAGCGAAACGACGGTGAGTTCGGCGGTTTGCGGATCCGGCTCCAGCACGCAGAGATCGGTCATCACCTTGGTCGGCCCCTTCGTCTTCAGGCCGAGCGCGGCGCGGTCACCCTTGCCCTTGCCATGGCCGAAGGAGGTGATGAAGGGCAGCCTGTCGACGAAGGCGCGGGTGCCCATCGCCATGGTGATGAAGATCTGACCGCAATTGCTGGCGATCTCGGGGGCGCCACCGCCGCCGGGCAGGCGCACCTTGGGAGCGTCATAGGGGCCAACGACCGTGGTGTTGAGATTGGCGAAGCGGTCGATCTGCGCGCCGCCGAGGAAGCCGATGGTGATGCGCCCGCCCTGGAGCCAGTAGCGGAACATCTCGGGCACTGCGACGGTGGTCAGCGCGGTGTCACAGAGTTCCCCGTCGCCGATCGAGAGCGGCAGCACGCTGGGCCGCGTCGAGAGCGTGCCGGATTCGTAGATCAGCGTGATCTTCGGGGCGTGGGTCAGCCGGGCGAGGTTGCAGGCGGCCGAGGGCGCGCCGATGCCGACGAAGCAGACATCCTGGTTCGTCAGCAGGCGCGCCGCGGCGATCGTCATCATCTCGGTGGGTGTCGCGCTCATCAGGCTGCCTCCCTCTGCGACTGCGCATGGCGGGCGAAGGCATCAGGCCCCTTTTCCAGCACGTTTTCCTTGATCCAGGCCAAGAAGGTCTCGCGCTCGCGGGCGATCTTGTCCCAGGCGATGTAGAAGTCGTTGGCCCGCTTGTAGTAGCCATGGGCGTAGGACGGGTAGGCGCCGCCCGGCACATGGGCGATCGCGGTGACGGCCCAGGAGGGCAGGATCACCGCATTGGCGTTGCGCGGGCCGAAATCGTCGACGATCTCCTCGACCGTGACGAGCGAGCGCTTCGCCGCCAGAACCGCCTCCTTCTGCACGCCAACGATGCCCTCGAGCAGGACATTGCCCTCGCGATCGGCCTTCAGCGCATGAATGATCGCCGCATCGGGGCGGATCGCCGGCACCGTCGCCAGTACCTCGCCCGTATAGGGGCAGGTGACCGAGCGGATCTGCGGATTGACGCTCGGCAGATCGACGCCCTTGTAGCCGCGGAAGACGGCGAAGGGCAGGTTGGCCGCGCCCGCCTCATAGGCGTTGGCCATGGCGGCGTGGCTGTGCTCCTCGATCTCGAGCCGGTGCGGCCAGCCATTCTCGACCGCGTCGCGGAAGCGATGCAGCGAGCCGACGCCGGGATTGCCGCCCCATGAGAAGATGAGTTTTTCGGCGCAGCCGGTGCCGATCAGCTGGTCGTAGATCAGATCCGGCGTCATCCGGATCAGCGTCAGGCGGCGCTTGCCCTGACGGATCGTCTCATGCCCCGCCGCATGGGGGATCAGATGGGTGAAGCCTTCCATCGCGACGGAACAGCCATCGCTCAGGACCGCCTCGATTCCCTGCGTGAGGGAGACGAATTCCGCCACCTTGACATCTCCTCATAATGTGCGTTTATCGCACAACGTTTTCAAATTCGAACTTTATGATCTGGCAGGCGGGTGGTCAAGGATGACGGAAGGGACGCCGGACCGTGACCATATGGCGGCTCTCGAAAAGGGGCTGGCGGTGATCGAGTGCTTCGACGCCGCGCATGACAAGCTGACCATCGCCGACGTCGCGCGCGCGACCGAGCTGTCGCGGGCCGCCGCACGGCGCTGCCTGCTGACCCTCGCCAAAATCGGCTATGCCGAGTTCGACGGCAAGTTCTTCCGGCTGACGCCGCGCGTGCTGCGGCTCGGCCACGCCTGGCTGGCCTCGGCCGCCCTGCCCCAGCTCGTCCAGCCCTTCCTGGAGCGGCTTTCCGAGGAGACGCATGAATCCTCCTCCGCCTGCCTGCTCGACGGGCACGAGATCGTCTACATCGCGCGCTCGGCGCAGCGACGGATCATGTCCGTCGGGCTCTCGGTCGGCACGAGGCTGCCGGCCTTCTGCACCTCGATGGGCCGGGTGCTGCTGGCCGCGCGCGACCCCGCAGACGCCCGCGCGCGCATCCTCGCGGGCCGGCCCCGGGCCCTGACGCCGCACACCGTCACCGACCCCGACCGGCTGGCGGCGATCCTCGCCGAGGTGCGGGCGCAGGGCTACTGCATCGTCGACCAGGAGCTGGAACTGGGCCTGATTTCCATCGCCATGCCGCTCATCAACACGCGCGGCGAGGTGGTCGCCGCCTTCAACCTGTCCGGCCAGGTCCAGCGCAGCTCGGCGGAGGAGATGGCGGAACGCTTCCTGCCGGGCATGCGCCAGCTCCAGGCGCTGCTGCGCCCGCTGGTCAGCTAGAGGACGACACCATGCTGGAGCTGAAGGCGGGGCCGCTGCGGGCCCGCGTCCATCCCGAGATCGGCGGCCTCATCGCCGCACTGGAATGGCAGGGGCCGGATGGGCGCCTGCATCCGCTGCTGCGGGCGCCGGCGGATCTGGCGCCCTCGACCGCCGCCCCCAACCGGATGGGGAGCTGGGCGATGGCGCCCTTCGCCAATTGCGCCTTCGACCGCATCATCGACGATGGCGCGCAGCGCATCGCACTACCGGACAACCGGCTGGGCGGCGGGCACTGCATTCATGGCTTCGGCTGGGAGTCGGACTGGGTCGCACTCGGCCATACTGCAGGCCATACCGTGCTGGAACACCGACGTGAGGCCGGCCCCGACCCCTATCGCTACCGGGTGACCCAGACAATCTCGCTGGATGAGGCCGGTCTGACCGTCAAACTCGCGCTGACCAACGAGGCGGACCAGGCCCTACCCTACGGCCTTGGTCATCACCCCTGGTTCCCCGCGGCGCCGGATACGCGGCTGCGGATGACGGCTCGCGGCGCGCTGCTGTTCGGCGGCGAGGGCTATCGCGCCACCGGCGCCCGCCCGCTCGACGGCGGCGGCCCCTATGCTGAGGGCGCCGTCTTCGCGACGGGCGGCGAGGTCGCCTGGAGTTTCCTGGGCTGGGACGGAACGGCGCGGATCGAGACGCCCTCGACCGGGCTCGCGATCGTGCTGACGGCGAGCGAGAGCCTGCGCTGCCCGGTGGTCTGGGCGCCGCCGGGCGCGGATTTCCTCTGCGTCGAGCCGCAGAGCCACGCCATCGGCTCGCCGAGCGAGAGGGCGGCGCGCGAGGTTGCCCCGCTGACGCGGCTGGCTCCGGGCGAGACGCTGGAAGGCTGGCTGCGGATTGCGCCGGAGGCTCTGTGAGCCTGGCTCAGCGCCAGCGCGGGCCGGTCTGATAATAGCGCTGCAGGTCGTAGGGCTGGTAGCCATAGGCGCCGGCCGGCAGGGCGGGACGCAGGAGGATCTGCTCGCGGGCGGCATCCCAGTTCGGCGCCTTGCGCTGCTGGGCGACCGCCGATGACGGCTTGCTCTTGGCCTTGGCGATCTTGGCCTTGCTTCCACCCGAGGCCTTGGCGAATTGCGAGAGATTGTCGGGCGCGGCGCCATTCAGCGCGATGCGCGTCTGACTGGACCCATGCTTCTTGACCAGAGCGAAGAGCTTGGCCGCGTTGGCCGGGTGCAGGCGGATGCAGCCATGCGAGGCCGGACGCCCGAGCGCGCCGACCGCGGTCGTGCCATGGATGGCATAGCCGCCGCGGAAGAACACGGCATGGGGCATCGCCCCGCCATATTTGCGCGAATACCAGTTCTTCTCCAGCCGAGTCGGGCGGTAGACGCCGTTGGGCGTGCGATAGCCCTTGCGGCCCGAGGAGATCGCCCAGTTATAGCTCTCGCCGTCCGTGGTGGTGACCTGGATGCGCTGGGCGGCAATGTCGACGCGGACATCGACGCCGGCCTGCGCCGAGGCGACGCCGACGAGCGACAGGAGGACAGCGGCCAGCAGGCCGTACATGCGACGCATCACACCACTCCGAAAACACGCAACCGCTGGACGCCTCGGCCTTGTCCTGCATCCGGGATCGGGCCCGGAGCGGCGGCCATTGCCGATCAGCAAACGCCGACGGCCGGCGCTTGTAAAGCGCGCAGCCGAAATGTGGTTTCCGGGTCGATGCGACCGGGCCGGCCTGCGGCTTTGCGGGGAGCGTCGGCAGGTGTAGCAGGAGGCGTCGCATCCCTCCCGACCTCCCGCCTGCCCGGTTCTCCATGCTCGACATGCTCCTGCCGGCCGGCGTCGCGCCGGCCATCGCGCTGCTGCTGATCGCCGTCAGCTTCATGACCTCGGCCTTCACCGCCGCCTTCGGCATCGGCGGCGGGGTGGCGATGCTGGGTGCGCTCGCCGGCACGGTGCCGCCCTCCGTGGTCATCGCCGTCCACGGACTGGTGCAGGTCGGCTCCAATGTCGGGCGCACCTATGTGCAGCGGGCGCATGCGCTCTGGCCGCTGGTGGCGCGCTTCACCGCGGGCTCCGTGATCGGGGCGCTGATCGGGGCGCTGCTGGTGGTGGAATTGCCGGAGCGCATCCTGCTCGGCCTGCTCGGCGCCTTCATCCTCGTCATGACCTGGCTGCCGAAGCCGCGCATTCCCGGGCTGGCCTCGAGCGGGCTGGTGATCGGCGGCGGCCTCTCGACCATCATCACCATGTTCGTCGGCGCGACCGGGCCCTTCGTCCAGGCGCTCCTGCTGCCGCTCAAGCTGGAGAAGCGCCAGCTGATCGCGACCCATGCGGCCTGCACGACGATCCAGCATCTGCTCAAGGTCTTCGCCTTCGGGGCGCTGGGCTTTTCCTTCTCGGACTGGCTGCCGCTGATCGGCGCGATGATCGTCTCGGGCTTTGCCGGGACGATGCTGGGGACGAAGCTGCTGGAGCGCCTCCCCGAGCGCTGGTTCGCCATCGCGATCAAGGCGATCCTGACCGTCGTCGGCATCGACCTGCTGCGCCGCGCCGCCGGCTTCTGAGCCGGCGGGCCGGTTCGGGCGGCGCCGCACCGGTGGGACGGGTGGTGCCGCGAGGGTGACGGCGGGGCCGAAATCCGGCATAGGCTCGCGCCAGCCCTCCCGGAAGCCGGCTTCGCCATGCTCAAGACCCGCATCATCCCCTGCCTCGACGTCAAGGACGGCCGCGTCGTCAAGGGCGTGCAGTTCCTCGATCTCGTCGATGCGGGCGACCCCGTCGAGGCCGCCAAGGCCTATGATGCGGCGGGCGCCGACGAACTCTGCTTCCTCGACATCACCGCCAGCCACGAGGACCGCGGCATCCTGTTCGACGTGGTGACGCGGACGGCGGAAGCCTGCTTCATGCCGCTGACGGTGGGCGGGGGCGTGCGCAAGGTCGAGGACATCCGCGGGCTTTTGCTGGCGGGCGCCGACAAGGTCTCGATCAACACCGCGGCCGTGACCAACCGGCAGTTCGTCAAGCAGGCGGCCGAGAAGTTCGGCGACCAGTGCATCGTCGTGGCGATCGACGCCAAGCAGGTGTCACCCGGGCGCTGGGAGATCTTCACCCATGGCGGGCGCAACCCGACCGGGCTGGAGGCTGTGGCCTTCGCGCAGGAGGTCGTCTCGCTGGGTGCCGGCGAGTTGCTGGTGACCTCGATGGACCGCGACGGGACCAAGGTCGGCTATGATCTCGGCCTCACCCGCGCCATCGCGGATGCGGTCAGCGTCCCGGTGATCGCGTCGGGCGGGGTCGGCGATCTCGACGATCTCGTCAACGGCGTGCGCGAGGGCCATGCCTCGGCCGTGCTCGCGGCCTCGATCTTCCATTTCGGCACCTACACGATCCCGCAGGCCAAGGCGCATATGGCGCAGGCGGGCCTGGCGATGCGGCTGGACTGAGCGATGACCTTCACCCTATCTGATCTCGAAGCCCGCATCGCCGAGCGCGCCGCCGCCGCCCCGGACGAATCCTGGACGGCCAAGCTGCTCGCGGCCGGGCCCGAGCGCTGCGCCAAGAAGTTCGGCGAGGAGGCGGTCGAGGCCGTGATCGCCGCGGTGAAGGGCGACCGGGACGAACTGATCGCGGAAAGCGCGGACGTGCTCTATCATCTCTTGGTTGTACTGAAGGCTCGCGATGTTGCATTGCAGGACGTGTTGAGCCAGCTTGAGGCTCGTACCGTGCGCTCCGGTCTGGCGGAGAAAGCCGCACGCCCCCGTTGACGAGTCGAGGCTAGTCCTGCGTTGAACCTCGAAGCCTGGATAGCGGGCCGCCCCATGGACCAGCGCGCGATGCCCGCCCCGGCCCTTCCCGAACTCGATTCGCCCTATCGCAGCTTCACCCGCGACGAGTGGGCCCATTTGCGCGCCGACACGCCGCTGACGCTGTCGGTCGACGATCTGACCAAGCTGCAGTCGATCAACGACCCGATCTCGCTCGACGAGATCGTGGCGATCTACCTGCCGCTGTCGCGCCTGCTCTCGCTCTACGTCGCCGCAACCCAGGGGCTGTTCAAGGCGACGCAGCGCTTCCTGCTGGCCGAGGCCGAGGTCAAGGTGCCCTACATCATCGGCGTCGCGGGCTCTGTCGCGGTCGGCAAGTCGACCACGGCGCGCGTGCTCAAGGCGCTGCTCTCGCGCTGGCCCAACACCCCCAAGGTCGAGCTCGTCACCACCGACGGCTTCCTTCTGCCGAATGCCGAACTCGAGCGGCGCGGGCTGATGCAGCGCAAGGGCTTTCCCGAGAGCTATGACGGCTCGGCGATCCTGCGCTTCCTCTCCGACGTCAAGGCCGGCAAGCCGCAGGTCAAGGCGCCGGTCTATTCCCACCTCGTCTATGACGTGGTGCCGGGCGAGAGCGTCACGGTCGAGCGGCCGGACATCCTGATCCTCGAGGGGCTGAACGTGCTGCAGCCGAGCCGGATGCCGAAGGACGGCACGGTGATCCCCTTCGTCTCGGACTATTTCGACTTCTCGGTCTATCTCGACGCCGACGAGAACGACCTGCACCGCTGGTACGTCAACCGCTTCATGACTTCCGCAAATATGCGGAGATCGGCGAGGACGAGGCGCTGTCCATCGCCGAGGACCTCTGGACCGGCATCAATCTGCCGAATCTGCAGGAGAACATCCTGCCGACCCGCCAGCGCGCCAGCCTGATCCTGACCAAGGGGGCGAGCCACCGGATCCAGCAGGTCGCGCTGCGGCGGCTCTAGGGCGATGGCACTGGACGCAACCCAGACCCGCTTTTTCGACATGCCGCGCTGATGGAGACCTTCTGGTCGCTGGCCGGAATGGCGGGAGCGGCCTTCGTCGCCGCGACGCTGCTGCCGGCCCAGTCGGAGGCCGTCTATCTCGGGATCCTGGCGGCGAGGACCGCCGATCCGCTCGCGCTGTTCGTCGTCGCCAGCCTCGCCAATACGGCCGGTTCTGTCGTCAACTGGTGGCTGGGACGCCTGATCGCGCGTCATGGCGTCGAGAAACTGCCGCAGCGCCTGCGGCCGGACCCGCTCCGCTTCCGGCAGGCCCAGGGCTGGTTTTCACGATTTGGCTGGCCCTCGCTGCTCTTCGCCTGGCTGCCGCTCGCCGGCGACCCGCTGACCTTCGTCGCGGGCACCCTCAATTTCCCACTGGGGCGCTTTATTCTGCTGGTCCTGGCGGGCAAGGCAGGTCGATATGCGATGCTCTGGGCGGGCTGGACAGCGCTGACCTAAGGTCATAACGCAACCTGTGCGGCGTTGCGCGGCGTGTCGGCACAGGCTACCAGCGGGCGCCCATTTCTGGAGATCTGATCATGAGCATCAAGCGCATCGCCGTCGGCCCGCGCATGTCCAAGGCCGTCGTCCATGGCGACACCGTCTATCTGGCGGGCCAGGTCGCCGACAAGGCGGCGGGCAAGAGCGTCGCCGAGCAGACCGCGGACATCCTCGGCATCATCGACGGGCTGCTGGCCGAGGCCGGCACCGACAAGAGCAAGCTGCTGATGGTCAACATCTGGCTCTCCGACATGTCGACCTTCGCCGAGATGAACGGCGTCTGGGACAAGTGGGTGATCGCCGGCCAGACGCCGGGCCGCGCCACGGTCGAGGCCAAGCTCGCCGCGCCGCAGTTCACCGTCGAGATCGCGGTCATCGCCGCGAAGTGACCGCCTGGCGGCCCCGGCCAGCGGGGCCCGTTCGGCATGCTGCGACAGCAGGAGACGGGAGGTGGCCACATGACCTCTCAGGATGACATGTCCGCCATGATCGCGCGGGTCGCGGACCGGCACGACGTGCCGCTCGCGGTGCTGCTCGCCGTCATGGCCAGCCTGGTCAGGAGCGGCGTCCGGCCGAACCTCGCCAGGCTGGAGCAGCTCCTCGGCCGCAAGGCCCGTGAGGTGGTGGCCCTGCGCCGCCGCCTCGACCAGGCAAGTCAGGACGCGGCCGTCGGTGAAGCGCGGCGCAAGGCCGCGCGCGCCCTCGAGAGCGGGCAGTTCCTTGAGGTCGAGCGGGCGCTGGCGCAACTCGAGCTGCATTTCTTCGGCGGCATGACCGATCTGTCGACGATGCCGTCGGACCGGCGCATCGCCGCCGGCGAAACCCGCAGCGACCGCGCGGCGACCGCCCTGCTCGATCTCACGCCGGCCGCCTGCAAGGAAGCGGCACAGCGCTATGCCGAGGCGGCCGCCATCATCGGTACGGCGAATCTGGATCGCAGCCGCGAGTTCGCCCTGCGCCAGGGCGATTCGCTGGCGCGGATCGGCGAGGATTTCGCCGACCCCGCCGGTTTCGAGGCGGCGATCGCCCATTTCCGAACCCTGCTCTCGCGGCTCGACAACTTCGACGACACCATCGCCTGGGCGACCGTGCAGGAACGCCTGGCGCGCGCGCTGGCGGGGCTGGCGCAACTGACGGGCGACGACAAACGGCTCGACGAGGCGCTCGCCTGCTGCCGCACGACGCTGGAGGATCTGCGCCACGACCAGGCCCCGCTGCTCTGGCGCGCGCTGAAGATGCGCTTCGGCCGCATCGCCATTCCGCTCGGGGACCTGCGCGAGGACGACGCCCTGCTGGAGGAGGCGGTGTCCTGCCTCGCGACCGCGCTCGCCCGCTGGAGCCGGGACGGCGACGAGGTCCGCTGGCTCGAGGCCGAGCAGCTGATTTCCCGCGGCCGTGCCGCGCTCGGACGGCGCACGAGCGACCTCGCTCTGCTCGAGCGCGCCTTCAACGGCTTCAACCGTGTCGCCAAGACCGTCGACCGCACGCGCGAGCCGCTGCGCTGGGCCGAGTTGCAGGACCAGATGGGCGGGGTTCTGGCCGCCATGGGGGAGCGCTACAGCGAGCCGGTGGTGCTGGAGGAGGCGGTCGCCGCCTTCGGTGCCGCCCTGGAGGAGCGAAGGCGCGAGCGCAGCCCACAGCTCTGGGCTGCAAGCGCCGCCAATCAGGGCCTGGCCTCGATGCAGCTCGCGGCGCGCCGCAAGGATCCGGGCATGGCGCAGCAGGCCTTCATGCAGATCGCCGCCGCCGTCGAGGCGATGCGCGAGGCCGGCCACAGCGCCGATGTCGCCACCCTGCAGAAGAAGCTGGTCCTCGCCGGCAGCCTCGCCGAGGGCATGCGCAAGCGCTGAGGACCTCAGGCCGCCGTGCCGGCCCGGCGCAGATCGGCGAGCCGCTCCAGCGCGGCATCCAGCGTGGCGTCGCGCTTGGCGAAGCAGAAGCGCACCACGGTCCTGACCGCCGCCTGGTCGTAGAAGGCGCTGACCGGGATCGCCGCCACGCCGTTCTCCATCACCAGCTTGCGGCAGAAGGCGACATCGTCGCTCTCGCCCAGCGGCGCGATGTCGACATTGAGGAAATAGGTACCGACGCTCGGCAGCACGCTGAAGCCCAGCCCCGTCAGCCCTTGCGCGAACCGGTCCCGCGAGCGCTGGAAGTCGGCCCTCATGCCCTCGAAATAGCCGTCCTCCTTGCCGAGGCCATAGGCGACGGCGGCCTGGAGGTTGGGCGGCGTGGTGAAGGTGATGTACTGATGCGCCTTGGCCAGCACTTTCATCAGCGGCGGCGCGGCCATCACCAGCCCGACCTTCCAGCCGGTCAGCGAGAAGATCTTGCCGGCCGAGGAGATCTTGACGGTGCGCTCGCGCATGTCGGGGCGCCCGAGCACGGGGACATGCCGCCGGCCGTCGAAGACGACATGCTCCCAGACCTCGTCGCAGATCGCGACCGCGTCATGGCGGATGCAGAAATCGGCGAGAAGATCGAGATCGGCGGCTGAGAAGATCGTCGCCGTCGGGTTCAGCGGGTTGTTGAACAGGACGACCTTCGTGCGCGGCGAGAACGCGGCGGCGAGCGCTTCCTCGCTCAGGCCGAAATGCGGCGGGCGCAGCGTCACGAATTTCGGGATGCCGCCGGCACGGCGCACGAGCGGGACATAGGCATCGTACATCGGCTCGAAGAGCACGACCTCGTCGCCCGGCGAGACCAGCGCCATCAGCGCCCCGGCGATGGCCTCCGTCGCGCCGGAGGTGACCATGATCTCGCTGCCGGGGTCGAGATCGAGCCCCTGCCAGTGCTTGTAATGGGTGGCCGTCGCCTGCCGCAGTTCCGGCAGGCCCATCATCGGCGGATACTGGTTCCAGCCGTCGACGACGGCCTCGGCCGCCTTGCGGCGGACGTCGAGCGGTCCCGGATCATCGGGGAAGCCCTGGCCGAGATTGACGGCACCCGTCTCGCGGGCGAGCTGCGACATCACCTCGAAGACGCTGGTCGAGAGGGCGGAGAAGATCGGGTTCATCGCGGTTCGTCAGTGCGGCGGGAGGGAGCGTGCTCCGGCGCCTCTACCACGACGGGGCGGCTGGCACACCCTGCGCAGGCGCCGGACGTCGCACAAAAAATACCGAATGATGATTGTTGACATTCATCACTGGTCAGTATTTGATGCCCTCAGCCGGTTCACGACGGGCACCTGCTGCGACTTCGCCCCTTTGGCGTAGCGGGAATTGGCGTGAACCGGTGACCCTCCCTTTCCATGCAGCGCATCGCATGGTTGCCGCCCCGGCGGCCGCCGCCTAAACAGGCGCATGGCCTCGCCCCGCACCCCCGCGCTCATGATCCTCGGCACCGGCTCCAATGTCGGCAAGTCGCTGCTCGTCGCGGGCCTCTGCCGCCTCTTCGCCGACCGGGGCCTGACGGTGCGGCCGTTCAAGCCGCAGAACATGTCCAACAACGCCGCCGCCACATCCGCAGGCGAAATCGGGCGGGCACAGGCGCTACAGGCGCGCGCCGCGCGCATTGCGCCGCATGTCGACATGAACCCGGTGCTGCTGAAGCCCGAAAGCGAAGCCGGCAGCCAGATCATCCTGCAGGGCCGCGTGGCCGGGCATCTCCCCTCGGGGGATTTCGCACGGCGCGGGGATTTCCTGCCGAGGGTGCTGGAAAGCTTCGAGCGGCTCTGCTCGGGGGCCGATCTCGTGCTGGTCGAGGGGGCGGGCTCGCCGGCCGAGACCAATCTGCGGGCGCGCGACATCGCCAATCTCGGCTTCGCCCGCGCCGCCGGCGTGCCGGCCGTTCTGGTCGGCGACATCGATCGCGGCGGGGTCATCGCCAGCCTCGTCGGCACCCATGCCGTCTTGGACGAGGCCGACCGCGCGATGATCCGCGCCTTTGCGGTCAACCGCTTCCGCGGCGAGGTCGCGCTGTTCGCCGACGGGGTGGAGACGATCCGGCGCGCCACCGGCTGGCCCTGCCTGGGCGTCGTGCCCTGGTTCGCGGATGCCGCCCGCCTGCCGGCGGAGGACGGGCTCGACCTGCGCAGCGCGCCGGCCCGGCCCGGCGCGCGGCTCAAGATCGCCGTCCCGGTCCTGCCCGGCATCGCCAATTTCGACGATCTCGACCCGCTCAAGCTGGAACCGGCGATCGATCTCGTGTTGATGCGGCCGGGCCAGGCGCTGCCCGGCGATGCGGGTCTCGTCATCCTGCCCGGCTCGAAGACGACGCTGCGGGACCTCGCGGCGCTGCGGGCGCAGGGGTGGGACATCGACATTCTCGCCCATCGCCGGCGCGGCGGCCATGTTCTCGGGCTGTGCGGCGGCTATCAGATGCTCGGGCGCGTGGTGCGCGATCCGCTGGGCCTCGAAGGTCCGGCCGGCGAGGCCCCCGGGCTCGGGCTCCTCGATGTCGAGACGGTTCTGGAAGGCCGCAAGACCGTCCGCGAGACCGGTTTCGTGCATGTCGCCAGCGAGGCCGCCGGCCAGGCCTACGAGATCCATCTCGGGCGGACGGAGGGGGCCGATCGTGCGCGGGCGCCGTTTCGGGTCGACGATCGCGGCGAGGGCGCGGCGAGCCCCGACGGCCGCGTGGTCGGCAGCTATCTCCATGGCGTCTTCGCCTCGGATTCCGTGCGCGCCGCCTGGCTGGCCGCGATCACCGGCGCGCCGCTGTCGTCGGGCACGAACTACGAGGGCGATGTCGAGGCGACGCTGGACCGGCTGGCGGCGCATCTGGCGCGCCATCTCGACATCGAGGCCCTTCTGGCGCTGGCCCATCGGCGCCCCGCGCCGGGCTGACGGGCCTGTCGCCGGAACCGCGCGAAGAGCGGCGCGTTCTCCCCGGCGAGCGCCCCTCTCGCCGCTATCCGGCACCGCCGCTTAATCCAGATCAATGCACGGCAGGCGACGAAGCGGCATGCATTGAAAAAGCTTATTCACCAGAATGTTGACGAATGACGAAATTCGTCATAGCGGTCGATCTCCCATCCATCTCCGCCGACCCAACAGGACAGGCCCCGCACGTGAATCAGCCCGAGCGCGATACGAGGCAGAGCATCGTCGACACGGCCGAGCGCTTCTTCCGCGACATCGGCTACCAGAAGACGACCGTCGCCGACATCGCCAAGTCGCTGCGGATGAGCCCGGCCAATGTCTACCGGTTCTTCGACTCCAAGAAGTCGATCAATGAAGCGGTGCTGGCGCGCTTCAAGGGCGAACTGGAGGAGTCGCTGTCGCTGATCATCGCCGAGCCGCGCCCGGCCGGCGTCCGCCTGCGCGACATGCTGCTGACCTCGCACCGGATCAACCAGGCGCGTTTCGCCGACCAGCAGCGCATGCAGGAGATGGTCTGCGCCGCGATGGAGGAAAGCTGGGACGCCATCCTCGGTCATATCGAGCGTTTCGATGCGCTTCTCAGCCGGGTCGTGGCCGAAGGCGTCGCCACCGGCGAATTCCGCGCGATCGACCCCGTGGCCGCCACGCAATGCATCCGCACGGCGATGATGCGATTCCAGCACCCCCTGCTGATGGCGCAATGCGAGCGCATTCCAGGGCCCTCCGCCGAGGAGATGATCGCGTTCATCATGGCCGCGCTGGAGGTGCCGAAGTCTGCGGGCTGACGGTCCGGCGCGTCCGCGCGGCGGCCGCCGCGTTGACAAGCCGCCGAGGGAGCAGGATACCCCGCCCGTCATGGCCCAATCTTCCAAGCAGAGCTTCAAGAAGCTCGCCGTCATCGCCCACGATCTCGTGGCAACGGCGCTCGCGATCTGGCTCGTCTTCGTCATCCGCTTCGAAGGCGTCCAGCTCGAGGAGCATCTGCGCTATCTGCCCCGCTTCCTGCCGGCCTTCGTCGCCTATGGCGGCCTGGTCTACTGGCTGTTCTCGCTCTACCGCTCGAAATGGCGTTTCGCGTCGCTGCCGGACCTGTCGAACATCGTCAAGGCGAGCACGATCCTGACGCTGTCGCTGGTCGTGATCGACTACGTGCTCGTCTCGCCGGATTTCTACGGCGCCTTCTATTTCGGCAAGATCAGCATCGCCCTCTACTGGCTGGTCCAGATCGCCCTGCTCGGCGGTCCGCGGCTGGCCTATCGCTATTTCAAATTCTGGCGGTCGCGCAGCCATGCCGCTCGCGAGGCCTCGCTGCCGGCGCTGCTGCTGGGACGGGGCTTCGAGGTCGAGATGGTGATCCGGGCCATGGAGGCCGGCACGATGCGGCGGCTGCGGCCGGCCGGCATCCTCTCGCCCCGCGCCGACGATCTCGGCCAGACGATCCGCGGCGTGCCCGTACTCGGCCTGCTCTCGCAGATCGAGCAGATCGCCGGAGACGCCGCCGAGCGCGGCGAAGGATTCCGGCGGATCGTCGCGACTCCGAGCGCGCTCCTGCCCGACGCCGAACCGGACAAATGGCTGGCGCGGACCCGCAAGCTCGCCCTGCCGATCTCGCGCATCGACAGCCTGGGGGAAGGCGGTGCACGCGATTCCGAGCTCGCCCCGCTCGAAATCGAGGATCTGCTCGTCCGCTCGACGGTCCGGATCGACCGCGAGCGGCTCGGCGCCTTCCTGAAGGGCAAGCGCGTCATCGTCACCGGCGGCGGCGGCTCGATCGGCTCCGAGATCTGCCTGCGCTGCGCCGCCTTCGGCGCGGCCGAACTGCTGATCGTCGAGAGTTCGGAGCCCGCCCTCTTCCAGATCACCGAGCAGCTCAGCGTCCAGGAGCATGCCACGGTCGTGTCCGGCGTCCTGGCGGATGTGCGCGACCGGGACCGGATCACGGCCCTGTTCACCGCCTTCGCCCCGGACATCGTGATCCATGCGGCGGCGCTCAAGCATGTGCCCTATCTGGAGGCGGACTGGAGCGAGGGCGTCAAGACCAACATCTTCGGCTCGGTCAACGTCACCGACGCGGCGATCGCGGCCAACGCCAAGATCTTCGTGCTGATCTCGACCGACAAGGCGATCGAGCCCGTCTCGATGCTGGGGGCGACCAAGCGCTTCGCCGAGATGTATGCGCAGTCGCGCGATGCCGAATTCGTCGCGGCCGCCGCCGGCATGCGCCTCGTCGCCGTGCGCTTCGGCAATGTGCTGGGCTCGGTCGGCTCCGTCGTGCCGAAGTTCAAGGCCCAGATCGCGCGCGGCGGGCCACTGACCGTCACCAGCCCCGACATGATCCGCTATTTCATGACGATCCGCGAGGCCTGCGACCTCGTCCTGACCGCCGCCTCACATGCCCGGCCGGATGGTGTCGAGGCCGAGCGGGCCGCGGTCTATGTGCTGAAGATGGGCCAGCCGGTGCGCATCATGGACCTGGCCGAGCGGATGATCCGCCTCGCCGGCTTCGAGCCGGGCGAGGACATCGAGATTGTCGTGACCGGCGTCAGGCCCGGCGAGCGCATGAACGAGATCCTGTTCGCGCGCGACGAGCCGATGGCGGAGACCGGACTAGACGGCGTCATGGCGGCCAAGCCCGTCTTCGCCAACCGCGCCCGGCTGCAGGGCTGGCTGGCGCGCCTCGAGGTGGCGCTGAAGGCGGATGACCGGACTGCGGCGGATTCGATCCTCGACGAGGCGATCCCCGATTTCAGCCAGCGGCATAGTGCCTCGCCAGGCGACGGAGCGCCGGAACCGTCTCGGCTGGCGGCCGCCAGCCGGCCTTGAGCAAAGCCTCGGGCCGCGCCACCAAGCTGCCAGCGAGTTTGACGAAAGCCTCCTCCTGCCCGGCCAGGCGCGCGCCCCAGCGCAGCAGGCCCGTCGGCACCGCGATCAGCCCCGGCCCCCGGTCGAGGCCGGCCCGCAGGGCGGTCAGGATTCCGGCCACGCCGATCGGCGTCGGATCGGCCAGGGTGAAGGCGCGCCGCACCGGGCATCGCGGCGTCAGGGCGAACAGGACCGCATCAGCCAGGTTCTCGACCGCCAGCAGCGAGCGCGGCGCCGTCAGCGCGCCGAGCGGGAGGGGCAGCGGCCGACGCGCCAGCCGGACCAGCGCCGCCATATTGGCCTTGACCCCCGGCCCGTAGACCAGCACCGGACGCAGCGCCACCCAGTCCAGATCGAGACCGGCAAGTCCCTGCTCGGCGGCAAGCTTGGAGCGGCCATAGGCATCATCGGGCGCAGGCGGATCATCCTCGCGCAGCGGCGGGCCGTCGAACGCCCCCGTCTGCGCCTTGATGGACGAGATGAAGACGAAGCGCGAAACGCCGGCCCGGTACGCCGCCCGGGCGAGGTCGAGCGTCGCCTGCGTGTTGACCCGCCGGTAAAGCGCCTCGTCGAGGCCTGGTCCGGCATGGGCGAGACCGGCGAGGTGGACGACATGCGACACGCCGGCCAGTGCGGCCGTCCAGTCGATGGGCGCGGCGAGATCGCCGGTGACGACGCCCTCGGTTCCCGGCGGCGGCTCGGCTGCGGTTCTCTGGGCGACGCGGACGCGGTATCCGGCCGCCAGCAGAGCCGCGACGACATGGGGGCCGACGAAGCCACCGGCCCCGGTGACGAGTACGCGCTCACCGTTCATGCCGTTCATGCCGAGGCCGCCGGCCGCGCGAAGCGCCGCAGCAGCAGCGCCGTCAGCAGCACAGCCGCGGCCAGGCAGGCGAACTGCGCCCACAGCGCCGGCAGCAGCAGCGTCAGGCCCGCCAGCAGGACGAGGGCGAGATTGAGCCCGGCCACCTGCGTCACCACGGCCAGGACAGCGTGACCGTTCGTCGTCGCCTGCTGGTAGAAATGCGAGCGATGCGCCTCCCAGACCCGCTCCCGCCGCGCCAGCCGGCGCAGCAGCGTCAGCGTGGCGTCGGCGACGGGGTAGAGCGGCAGGATCAGCGCCGCCGCCAGCGCACCGTTCCCGGCCAGCCGGTAGAGCAGATAGGCGCCGAGCAGCCCGATCGGGAGCGAGCCGACATCGCCGAGGAAGAGCCGCGCCACCGGCTTGTTGAAGGGCGCAAACCCGATGAGCCCGCCGCAGAGCGCCGCCGCCAGCGCTCCCGTCGCCGGATCGACGATCCCGAGGGCGCAGGCGAGCGCGAGCGCGCCGGCCAGCGGCACGAAACCGGCGACGGTGATCCAGTCGAGCCCATCGATGAAGTTCGTCAGATTCACGAACCAGATGCCGGCGAGCAGAGCGAGCAGACGCTCCACCGCGAGCGGCAGGGCCGCGGGAAACAGCCGGATGTCGGGCGCGGCATAGACGATGACGACCGCGACGCAGAGCGCCTGCAGCCCGAGGCGCAGGCCGGGCGAGAGCGGGCGGATGTCTCGCCGCCACGACGAAGGCGAGGCTGCCGAGGCCCGGAACCGGCGGCAGGACGGCCAGGGTCAGGCCGAGCGCGGCGAAAAGGCCGCCGAGGACAGCGATCCCGCCGCCCTGGGGCGTGGGGATGCGATGGCTCGAGCGGGCATTGGGCCGTGCCAGCGCATAGCGAACCAGCAGCGGCCGCAGCAGCACGCAGAGCAGCGCCGAGACGGCGGCGGCGGCCACAAGGATCACGAGGAGAGCGAGGGGCTGGGGCACGATGCAGATGAACCGGAACGATGTCGGGCCATCCCTAGAGCATGACGAAGGTCAGTGGGAGCCCATTCCCGCCCGCGAGGGCGCCGTCGCGCTTGCGCCTTGTCAGAATCGGCACAAAGAGGGAACATGCGGCATGTGCATCGTCGATCTCCCCCTGGATCGGGCCCCGCGGCGGCCCGACATCACCCGCAGCGTCTGCCGCGGCGCCGCCCGGCACCTGCGCGAGCGCGGCTTTGCGACTATCACCGAAATGACCTTCGCCAACGGCCGCCGCGGCGACATCGTGGCGCTGTCTCCCTCGGGGGACCTGCTGGTCGTCGAGGTCAAGTCCGGCATCGAGGATTATCGCATCGACGGCAAATGGCCGGATTATCGCGATTATTGCGATGCCTTTTGCTGGATGTCGGCCTGATCGTCGCGGACGGCTATGGCGGCGCGCTGATCCGCGAAGCGCCGCGCCATCCGCTCGCACCGGCCCGGCGCAAGGCGCTGACCATCGCCTTCGGCCGGCTGGCGGCCGCGCGGCTGGCGGGACTGGAGGATCCCGCCGCGCCGCGATGAGGCGGCAAAGCGACGGGCCAGGCGCCTGCCGTCAGCGCGGCGCGCGCTTGGCGAGGATGCGCTGCAGGGTGCGGCGATGCATGCCCAGGCGTCGCGCGGTCTCGGAGACGTTGCGGTTGCAGAGCTCGTAGACGCGCTGGATATGCTCCCAGCGGACCCGATCCGCCGACATCGGGTTCTCAGGCGGCTGGGGCCGCGCATCGCGCGCCGCCGCCAGGGCCGCATGGATCTCGTCGGCATCCGCCGGCTTCGCCAGGAAATCGAAGGCCCCGAGCTTCACGGCGCTGACGGCGGTGGCGATGTTGCCGTAGCCGGTCAGCACGACGCCGCGGGCCTCGGGACGGCGTTCCTTCAGCCGGGCGATGACGTCGAGCCCGTTGCCGTCGGCGAGCCGCAGATCGATCACCGCGAAGGCCGGCGCCCGATCGTCCACCGCCGCGATGCCGGCGCTGACGCTATCGGCGATGCGCACGGCATAGCCCCGGCTTTCCATCGCCCGGGCGAGCCGGGTCAGGAAGGGCTTGTCGTCATCGACGAGCAGCAGCGACATGTCCGCCGCCGCGGCGACCGGGAGCTGTTCGGTCAGCATGTCCTGAATCATCATATCCTCCGGCCCGGCTCTGCCCCGGAGACCTCGGCCGCAGGGTGGGCCGCGCTGAGGGCTGGACGGGCGTTCATGAGCCAACTCTATGTAGGATCGCCGGTTCCGCCTTGTTAGGGCCCGCCGGCGGCAGGTCGATCTCGAAAGCCTCGCGCAGCCAGACCATGCGCACGCAGGCCCCGGTGGCCGGCGCGGGCAGGTTCGAAAACTCGATCGCGGCCCCGCCCCGCTCCAGCAATGTCTTGGCGATGAAAAGGCCGAGCCCGAGGCCCCCGCCCGCCCGCGTCTCGCTGGCGCCGTCGGTGAGATAGGGATCCCCGGCCCTCAGCAGGACGTCGGGCGGGAAGCCCGGGCCGTCATCCGCAATGGTGAGCATGACCTGTTCCTGGTTCCATTCGGCCGTGATCGTCACGGTCGAGCGGGCGAAGTCGACTGCGTTGTCTACGATATTGCCGAGCCCGTAGATCATGCCCGGGTTGCGGCGGCAGACCGGCTCGGGCTTCTCGCCGATCATCACGATCTCGAAGGGCACGCCGAAGGGGCGCTGCGGGCCGGCCGCCTCCTCGATCAGCAGGCGCAGGCCGAGCCGGTCCAGCGGGCCGCCATCGTCATCCTGCAGCGAGGCGAGCTTGCCGAGGATGCCGCGGCAGCGCTCGACCTGCTCGCGCAGCAGCGCGATGTCGTCGGCCATCTCCCCGTCCGGCGGCGCCAGCCGCGCCAGTTCCTTGGCGACGAGCGCGATGGTCGCGAGCGGCGTGCCCAATTCGTGGGCAGCGGCAGCCGCCAGCCCGTCGAGCTGCGAGAGATGCTGTTCGCGCGCCAAAACGAGCTCCGTCGCCGCCAGGGCGTCCGACAGATCGCGCGCTTCCTTGGCGACGCGCCACGCATAGATCCCGGTAAAACCGAGGCCGAGCACGAGGGCGACCCAGCTGCCGATCTGGTAATGCGGGGGCAGAAACGGCCGGTCCGGGCCCGCCCAGGGGAGCGGCAGATGGACGAGGGTGACCAGCGTCGCCGCCGCGATGGCGATGACGCCGAGCAGGAGGGTCCGCTGGGGCGGCAACGCGGTGGCCGAGATCATCACCGGCGCCAGCAGCAGGATCGAGAACGGGTTCTGAAGCCCGCCGGTGAGGTAAAGCAGCACCGAAAGCTGCACGATGTCGAAAGCGAGGAGCGCCGTCGCCGCGCCGGGCTTCAGCCTATGGCTGAGCGGAAAGCGGATGCGCAGCGCGATGTTCAGCCAGGACGAGACGGCGATCGCCGTGAAGCACCAGCCGAAGGGCAGCGAAAAGCCCAGCCCGAAATGCACGCCCGCCACGGCAAGGCTCTGCCCTGCGATGGCGAGCCAGCGCAGGCGCACCAGCGTGTCGAGACGCAGGTGACGATTCACGCGGCCGAGGGCGAGTGTCGTAACGTCAGACGAATTCATGATTGTGTCTGACCCATGGGCGAGGCGGGGGTCAAGCGCAGCCCGCCGGAGCACGACAAACTGGGGGCAATCGTCATGAGAGTGAAATCTTAGCCTTTTGAAGGGTTGAATGAGAACAAATTAGGCATAGGCTGCGTTCATGTTGCGGCGCGGCATTCACGCTGAGCCGAAGGGACTGAAATCGCATGTACGGAGCTGCCATGTCGTTCGCTTACCATGCCTATGAAGCGGCTCACATGATGCTCAGCCCGGCCCGGAATGTCTCCGACGCGCTGCATCTCGCCTTTCGCAACCCCGCCAACCCGCTGACCTACACGCCGATGGGGCGGACCATCGCGGCCTCCTGCGAGCTGTTCGAGCGCACGACGCGTCGCTACGGCAAGCCGGCCTTCGGCCTGGCGGAGACCACGATCAACGGCGTCAAGGTCGCGGTCGAGGAGCGTGTCGTCTGGGAACGCCCGTTCTGCCGGATGGTCTATTTCGACCGCCGCATCGAGGGGCGGCGCAAGCCGCAGCCCAAGGTGCTGATCGTCGCGCCGATGTCGGGCCACTATGCCACGCTGCTGCGCGGCACGGTCGAGGCCTTCCTGCCCGGGCACGAGGTCTACATCACCGACTGGATCGACGCCCGGCTCGTGCCGCTGATGGCGGGCCGCTTCGATCTCGACGACTACATCGACTACGTCATCGCCATGCTGCAGATGCTGGGTCCGGAGACCCATGTCATGGCCGTGTGCCAGCCCTCGGTGCCGGTGCTGGCCGCCGCCGCCCGGATGGAGGCCGAGGGCGACCCCTGCGCGCCCCGCTCGATGACGCTGATGGGCGGGCCGATCGACACCCGCCGCTCGCCCACCGCGGTGAACTGCCTGGCGATGGAGCGCGGCACCGACTGGTTCCGCCGCAACTGCATCACCAAGGTGCCCTTCCCGCATCCGGGCACCTTCCGGGACGTCTATCCCGGCTTCATGCAGCTCTCCGGCTTCATGGCGATGAACATCGACCGCCATGTCAGCGCCCATTACGAGATGTACAAGCACCTGATCGCCGGCGACGGCGACTCGGCCGAGAAGCATCGCGACTTCTATGACGAGTACATGGCGGTGATGGACCTGACCGCCGAGTTCTATCTCCAGACTGTCGAGACCGTCTTCGTCGAGCACGCGCTGCCCAAGGGCACGATGATGCATCGCGACAAGCCGGTGGACTGCAGCGCCATCCGCCGCGTCGCGCTGATGACGGTCGAGGGCGAGAAGGACGACATCTCCGGCGTCGGCCAGACCCAGGCCGCCCACGACCTCTGCCCGAACATTCCCGACGACAAGCGCGTGCACTACCTGCAGCTGGGCGTCGGCCATTACGGCGTCTTCAACGGCTCGCGCTTCCGCTCCGAAATCGCCCCCCGGATCGCCGACTTCATGCTCACCCTCGACATGGAGGCCGCCAAGGGCCGCCGTGAGGAGAGCGCCGGCGCCGCTCGCAAGGGGCTGAAGATCGCGAGCTGAGTCCTCGCGGGTCCCGGCTGCCTTGGCTGCCGCCCGGCCGACGCAAGGTGCCGACATGACGACGCCCGCCATCCCGGTTGGTCCGGGATGGCGGGCGTTGTCGTGTTCGACTTAGCGGAAGAAGATCAGCGTCTGCAGGATGAAGATCGGGATCAGGATCGCGCCCGACCAGGCCATGTAGCCGAAGAAGCTCGGCATCTTGACCTTCCGGTCCTTGGCGATGGCGTAGACCATGAAGTTGGGCGCGTTGCCGATATAGGTGTTGGCGGTCAGTGCGCCCGTCGTCATCAGCACCTTGGGATCGCCGCCCGCCAGCTCGAAGAAGACGAGATAGGTCGGCGCATTGTCGAGGAACGAGGACAGCAGCCCCGTCATCCAGAAATAGGCGACCGTGTTGTGGCTGCCGTCGGGATTGGTGACCAGCGCGACGAGGCCCGAGAAGGCGCCGTTGCGGCCGGCCTGCAGCATCGCCAGGACCGGGATGATGCAGACGAAGATGCCCGCGAAGAGCTTGGCGACCTCCTTGATCGGGCCCCAGGTGAATTCGTTGCCGGCCCGCACGGGGTTGGGCGTCAGCCTGAGCGAGAGGCCCGCCAGGGCGAGCAGGACGACGTCGCGCACGACGTTCTGGATCTCGACCTTCGAGCCCAGGATGTCGAAGGCGATGCCCGGCTTCCAGCTCGCCGACATCAGGATCGCGGCGATGACGCCGCCGAGCAGGATGAAGTTGACCTTGCCGTAGAGCTTGATGTCGCGATCGGGCGTCGGGTCCTTGAGCGAGGGCATGCCCTCTTCCTTGCGGTAGAACCAGCTGTCGAGGGCGTAGAACGCAGTCAGCAGGATGGCGACGGCGAGCGCGGTCTCCGGCAGCAGATGCGTCGTCGTCCAGAAGAAGTCGACCCCGCGCAGGAAGCCGAGGAAGAGCGGCGGGTCGCCAAGCGGCGTCAGCGAACCGCCGATGTTCGAGACCAGGAAGATGAAGAAGACGACGACATGGACGTTGTGGCGGCGGCTGTCATTGGCGCGCAGCACCGGGCGGATCATGATGATCGAGGCCCCCGTCGTCCCGACGAAGCTCGCCATCAGCGTGCCGATCGCCAGCAGGGCCGTGTTGGTCGCGGGCGTGCCGTGCAGGTTGCCCATGATCAGGATGCCGCCGGCGATCGTGAACAGGGCAAAGAGCAGGATGATGAAGGGGATGTATTCGAGCAGGGCGGTGTGGGCGAGAGCGCCGAGCGCCGGCTCGAAACCGCGCAGCGCGACGAGCGGAACCAGAACCAGCGCCGCCCAGAAAGCGGCGAACTTGCCGTAGTTCAGCTCCCAGAAATGCGGGAACAGGATGGGGCCCAGCGCGATCGAGAGGAGCATGCCGGTGAAGGGCAGGGCCCAGAGCACGCCCATCGAGGCTCCGTCGATGCCGGTCGCGGCAAGGGCCGGCCCGGCCGGGAGGCACAGCAGCAGGGCGGCGGCGATCCACGCGCGACCGATCATTCTCGCCATTCCCCCGCTCCACTTTTCCTGTGGTTGTCGCGCTTTGTCGGGGGACGGTTATACGATGGCCAGGGTACCTGCAACCGAGCGGATGGCGGGCTGAAGCCGCGGCGGCCGGATTTGCGCGCGACGCATTTCGGGAGAATAATCTTCTCCGTTCTTTGCGGACCTCGCGCGATTCGGACCCAGCCATGTGCCGCTTCCTCGCCTATTCCGGCGTTCCCGTCTTCCTCGAGGACCTCGTCGCGGCGCCCTGCCATTCGCTGATCCACCAGTCGCTCCATGCCGCCGAGACCAAGACCGGCACCAATGGCGACGGATTCGGCGTCGGCTGGTATGGCGACCGACCCGAGCCCGGCCAGTATCGCGAGGTGCGCCCGGCCTGGTCGGACGAAAACCTGCTCTCGATCGCGAAACAGGTCCGCTCCTCGCTGTTCTTCGCGCATGTCAGGGCCGCCACCGGCACCGCGACGACGCGCGCGAACTGCCACCCCTTCGCCCATGGCCGGCACCTCTTCATGCATAACGGGCAGATCGGCGGCTACGGCCTGATTCGTCGCCGGCTCGAGGGGCTGATCCCCGATTCGCTCTACGGCGCGCGCGTCGGAACCACGGATTCGGAAGCCCTGTTCCTGCTCACCCTGGCGCGGATCCACGACGGGATGGCGCCCGCCATGGCTCTGGCAGCCTCGCTCGGCGACGCGCTGGCGCTGATGCGACAGACCGGCACGACCGAGCCGCTGCGCTGCGCTGCGGCGCTCTCCGACGGCGAGACGATTCACGCGGTCCGCTGGGCCTCGGACAACAAGCCGCCGAGCCTCTATGTCTGCCAGCGCGGCGACAGCGTCGTCGTCGCCTCCGAGCCGGTGGATGCGGCGCGGGACTGTTGGCAGCCTCTCGCCGACAACACGCTGGTCACGGTGAATGCGGGCGCGGTCGCCATCGCCCCCTTCGAGGTCGCGGTCGCCGCGGCGGCCTGACATCGTCGATTTCGGTCTGGCGGGTGAACCCGATGGCGGGCTCGCGCGATTAAGGATTGGTCGCTGCATCGCGGCTGAACACTTCGCCGCCCCGACCTCATCCCCTCCCAAAGGTGGTCGGGGCGGCGATACCCGCACGCAAGCGGCGACCGGCGCCTCTGAGGCCGAAGCCGTCGTCTGGATCAGGGATTGTCTTGAGAGGGAGATGGTGGAGCCAGGCGGAATCGAACCGCCGACCTCTTGAATGCCATTCTTGAGGAACGAAATGTGCCGCGTTGCGCGGTTATGCTCTACATCTTGAATTTAAAGGATAATCATGCCAGCGTGTTTCGAAGCGATAGGTCGAATTTGGTAGCTAACGGTTGCTATCCGGTAGCTAGACGCTCCTAAGGCACAAACGCAATGGCAAAGATCACCAAAACAGCCGTGGATCGGCTCTCGGCCGGCGAGACGATTTGGGACGCCGAGACGCGCGGCTTCGGCGTGCGGAAGCAGGTACGCGACGCAGTCTATGTCCTGAAGGTTCGCATCCACGGTCGGCAGCGCTTCTTCACGATCGGCAAGCATGGCGCGCCTTGGACGCCCGAAACAGCACGCAAAGAAGCGATGCGGCTTCTAGGTCTTATCGCAGAGGGCAAAGACCCAGCAGCGTCGCGGGACGAAGCCGCCAACGCGCTGACCGTCGAAGCCCTGTCCAAGTCTTTTATGGCTCGCCACGTGGAAACCAAACGAAAGGCATCCACTGGCGACTTCTATCAGCATGTTCTGGATGCTCACGTGCTGCCCACGCTCGGAAAGCGCCGCGCGATCGATGTGGCGAAGAGCGACGTGGCAAAGCTTCACCATGACCTTCAAGACAAGCCCTACATCGCCAACCGGGCTCTGGCCGTCATTGCATCAATGTACTCATGGGCGGGTAAGGCTGGCCTGATTTCCGAAGGCTTCAATCCAGCGTTTCGCGTCGAGAAATTCGAAGAGAAGCCAAGAGAACGCTTTCTGACCAGCGAGGAGATAGACCGCCTTGGTGCTGTTCTCCGCGAAGGCGAAACAACCGGCTTGCTGTGGGAGGTCGACGCATCCAAGGCCAAGGCTAAGCACGCCCCGCGCGAGGAGAGCCGCCGAACAAAGCTATCTCCATATGTGACCGCGGCCATTCGCCTTTTGATGTTTACCGGGTGTCGGCTGCGCGAAATCTTGCACCTTGAGTGGCAGCATGTGGACATGCAGCGCGGAGTGCTCTTTTTACCGGACAGCAAGACCGGCAAGAAGACAGTGGTGCTCGCAGCCCCCGCCCTAGCGGTGCTCGCATCTCTCACGAAAGTTGGGCCTTACGTCATCGTGGGAGAGGATGCCGAGAAGCCGCGCGCCGATTTGAAACGACCATGGTCACAGATCATCAAGAGGGCGCAACTCGACGGCCTTCGCATCCACGATTTGCGGCACACCTTCGCCAGTTTTGGGGCGGGTTCCAACATTGGCCTTCCTATGATCGGCAAGCTGTTGGGACACACGCAGGCACGGACAACGGAGCGCTACGCGCATCTTGCCGTTGATCCGTTGAGACGCTCGGCTGACCTCATTGCCGGGCAGATTGCATCTGCGCTGGAGCAGAGTGGTAGGCAAGCAGAGGTTCTGCCAATGGGGCGAGTAAAGACAGGCTGACGGCATGGCAGAACGCAAAAAGAGTGAATTGCTTGAGGCAATAGAAGACTTGCTGCGCAGCGACGAAACTCAAGTTGGTCTGAAAGAACAGGTTTCACAAGCGCTCTTAGATTTCGGTACGGTAGGCGCTGATGACGCTCCCGCCCAGCGCCGGGCGCTTATTGATATTCTGGACGCAGCAAACACCCTAATGCAAGCAATTGTCGGCGCGAGAATCAACGGACCTTTCTTCCGGCTGATATCAGCGCTGTCCGATGCAAATCTCGGAAAACCTGATCCGTTACTTAAGCCGACCCCAAGAAATACCGATAAAGATGATCGTAAAATCAGAGGCGCTCCTCCGAGCCCATCGTCGAAGGTCGCTAGGATTGCGACATTTATAGGTTACGCCGATGCTATTGCCGCCGAATTAGGCGATGTAGCTAAGAGTGAAGCAGCCATCGCAGCATTGATCGAAATGGACGAAAAGTCTTTCTCAGAACAACGAAAGCATGGCGCCGATTATCAATCTGCGTCAAACAAAGCGATATTTGAAGCAAACCGCGAGAGCGGAAAAATGACAATTATTGAAGCAGCGAATAAGCGAAATTGGACCTGTTTAGAAACGGCAGAACGTCTGATCCCCAAACTGTTTGAGAGTGGGGCGCTTGCTCGCCCTCGTGCTAAGCGAGAAAAAAGTTAGGAAAATGCCATTTGGCCGGCCACGCCGCCGGCCGATGCTCACCGCCATCCACTGCGCTGCTGCGCGTTTCAAGAAGGATGGGCGTGATGCACAATTCTGTAGAACAACGGCGCTCGGCTGGCGACAACATGCGGCCAGCTCAAGCGGCGATCTATCTCGGCGTGTCGAAGTCATTTCTCGACCAGGCGCGCGTGGCCGGGACTGGTCCTTACTTCGTGAAAATCAGCCCGACGATGGTCATCTACCGGCGCATCGACCTCGACGATTGGCTGGCCGTTCGCGTCGTCAAATCGACGGCCGAAGCTGACAGGCTCGCGGCCTCCTAGAGCCAGCCCTCGCGGTTCCGAACTCGGTTTCCCGAAAGACCTCCAAATGATCATCAACCTGACCTCCAGCCCGGCGCTGGGCCGCGCCGCAATGGCCGTGCTCTCTGGTGGAGAATTTAGAACTCTCGGCTTGGATGACGGCCCACGCATCGATGGTAGGAGCCGTCGCGCTTCCGTCGAAGCCGCGTTCGAACTCTCACGCAGCCCGCTTTGGGGTGATGCCCCAGCCTTGGGCGATATTGATTGGCTTCGACTGTTTGTCGGCAGCCATACGATCCGTGCACGGTCATCGACGCTTCGCGATTGGCTAGATCGCTTCCAGCACGACAATCCGCCTGTGGTCGCCCCAGTGTTCCGATCTGTCACACTGGCTCGGATCGGAAGCGATGGTGCGGTGGAGCGTCTCGTTTTCCTCGTTCACGTCAGTGGTCCCCAGTTCGTCCCTCGCGCGTCTTTGAAGCTCCAAGCGGCTTGGGATGGCCTCCTCTCGATCGGCGAGCCGTTGCTCAAATGAACCGGTCGGCCGTTCAACAGCATAATCGTTCGATCGCGCGCCAGTTGAGTTCGATCGGCTTCAAGGCTCTGCCCTGCCGTCCCGACAAAACGCCTCTGACGCCACGAGGCTTCCATGACGCGTCGAACGATCCCGGCGTGGTCGAGGCTTGGTGGCGAACCTACCCAGACGCCATCCCCGGCATCATTCCGGGGACGTGCGATCTTGTCGTCATCGATCTCGACATCGACAAGGCCTCCGGCGACCCGATCGGCGAACGGCAATGGGAGGAGCTGTGTGAGCTTCATCGCTTCGATGCCCGTGAGATGATCCGCGTGCCGACTCCGTCCGGCGGTACGCATTGCTACGTCGCGCGTCCTTCGAACATGCCTCAGATCGGCAATGCGGGACCCGCTTCGAGGATCGATATCCGGTGCGACGCGGGGTATGTGATCGCTCCCGGCTCCATGTTGCCGGATGGTCGGTCCTACGGGTCACAGGGCAGCATGGAGCAGGTTCGGCTGGCTGCGCTGACGGGAGCCCTGCCAAAGCCCCCCAGCGCTCTCCTGCGGGGCGGGCAGCCACATTCGACATCGGATGCAGCCTCGCTGCCGATGATCGAGCTCGATCAGCCGGCGATGGTCGCGCGAGCGGTTGCGTATCTCAAAGGCGAAGCGCCTGCCGCCCTTGAAGGTCAGCACGGCGACGCGACGACCCTCAGCGTCGCGATGCACCTACGGGACATCGGCATCGGCCAGAATACCGCATTGAATTTGATGGCGGAACATTGGAATGAACGGTGCTCTCCACCATGGGACATGGAAGGGCTGGCGATCAAGGTTCGGAATGCGTTTGCCTACGCGAGGGGGCGCGCGGGCGAGAAGTCCCCGGAAGCGGCATTCGCAACGGTCGTCCTACCGCCGATCGAGCAGGGAGATGCGGCAACCTTGTCCCGACCGACGCCGAAGAAGCGTCGGACAGGGAAGCATGGCGACGATTGGAGCCATGGAACCATCTGGCGCGTCCGCAGCATTCTGCCGGCACAGGGTTCGGCAGCATTGATTGGCCCTCCGGGGGCTGGCAAGTCATTCCTCGGATTTCACCTCGCCCACTGCCTTGCCGTCGGCACCCAGTTTTTCGGGGCGCAGGTAAACGGCAAAACCGGCACGATCATCATTGCTTGCGAGGCAGCCGGTACGATGAATCGACGCCTGGCAGGGCTACCGAGGTCAGACGAAGGCGCTCTGCCTATCAGATGGCTGGAAGCGGCCGGGCTGCGGCTGCCGGGCGCATTTGAGGCGCTAGTGGCCGATATCGAGGTATTGGCCGCCGAGATCGAGAGAGAGCACCACGTCAGGGTAGGCCTCGTCATCTTGGATACGTTGCGGGCTTCCGGCATCGTCGCCAACGAGAACGACAACTCCGAGATGGCCGCAGCGGTTGGGATGATCGAGCGCTTGGCCGCTCGCTTTAGTGCGCTGGGCCTCATCATCCATCATCCAACCAAGACAGGCCCTATCGAGGCAGGTGGAGGCGCGCTCCGGGCTGGCGTGGATGCACTTCTGATGATCGAGCGCGAAGGAAAGGCACCCGCGCGAAATCTCAGGCTCGACAAGAGTCGCGATGCCGAAGAGCGCGAGCTCGGAAGCTTCGTGTTGCGCTCAGTTCTGCTAGGCGATGACGCAGAGGGCATACCGGTTACAACGTGCGTGGTCGAGCCGAGCACCATGTCAGTTCGATCCGCCAGCAAGGAGCGCCGCCCCAAAGATTACGAACTCTTTATTGAGTGCCTTGACGGAGCGATTTTGGGAACTGATGGGGTCACGTCCGTCGGCGAGTGCCGCGCCGTCGAAGTCGACGCGGTCTTAGATTATTTTCGGGAGCGACGCCCCGGTAGCCGAGATCGTAGCAACATTCGGAAGGCGTTTTACGCGTGTATGGCCCATGGCGTTGCCGCGCGCGCGGTGCACGAGCTTGCGCAAAACGGTCTGAGATATCTCGCGAAGTCCACTGTAGAGGGAATGCTAGGCGTTGCCGGCATCGCCCCATTGCCTTCGGAGTACCTGCCCACACCTATCGGAGACCTGAAACTGGTGAGCCCGAGCGAGGTTCTTGACGGGAGCGCCGTTGAGGTAGGGGGTGTCCTCTAAGGACGGACACCACACCTACCGCTCATCAGGGGTAGTGGTGATGTAATTTTGAGGTAACTACCCGCCCTCACACCCGGGCTCTATGGGCGCGTGCTTTTCAAATTCTGAGGCGCAATTGCGCTTCCCAGATTGAACGTGCTCCCGCTCACCGCATCTCTTTTAGCGTTTGAGTACGCTAATTCCGTCAAAGAAATGAAGGTGTTGCTCAGGAGTCGCCGGAGCGATACGCTGTGCGTATCGCGTAGGCGATTTGAAGTGCTACCCGAACGGCCAATGCCAGAGCCATAGGTATGCACCTGCGGCAATAACGGCAATGTCGAGTAGCGGCCGAGCCCGCCAGAAACCTGCCCAATTCTGCCTCGTCACGAAAATTGCTCCCGCAAAAATGCCGGCGAGAAAGCCGAGAACTGGCCAATACCAAGTCACCGCGACAAAGCCCCAAACCAATAGCGAAAATACCACGAGGCTTGAAACCGTCCCGATTAAGGCCTGAGCAGGATTTGCGATCGCCGTTGCGCCTCTGGCGGCAATTATGGTCACGCGCGCTGTGAGTACGCCCACGGCAATAGCTGCGATCATCAATGGAATCATCGCTGCCTCTTGCCCATGGTCAGATCGGAAGTTCGTCAGGAAGTCGCGCTGTGAACGAGGCACCGCCACAGACTCGACCGAGATCGCGTAGGCGTCGCGATTAGGCTCGCTAAAAATGCCCATGATCCGGTCTCTGGTCTCGGACTGCGTTGCAAAGTCATCAGCATCCTTACGCGATCATGTACTCAAGTCCATGGCTTGCTCGCTGACATGCCGGTTCGGTCAGCGCCATGGACGTCCGCCGGATAGTCGGAGCAAATGTAAGGAATTGTCGGCTTGCGGCGGGTCTGTCGCAGGAGGAATTGGCGCTGCGCGTAGAGATTATCGACCAAGGCTACGTCAGCGGGCTCGAAAGCGGGAAGCGAAATCCCACCGCGATCACGATGTGGCTAATCGCCAACGCCCTTGAGGTCGAGCCTGGGCGTCTATTCGAGGTCGTCGGCTTCGATGCAGATTGGGCGCGCGGGCCTGTTAAAATCGAAAGCCGCCGCGCAAATCGGGGACGCCATAAGGGACCGGCCTAAGCAAAAATTTCCCGCAGATTTTTCCGGCCTTTGCCTAACACTCGCGAATCACCCACATGGCCCCGCCCCCCTCCCCGCCCTCCCCCCGGGGGGCGTGCAACTGAGCACATTAACGTCGCGGATCACCGCGATATTCGTGCTCGTCGCTCCCTGACCGTCAGCGGTTTGACTCACTTGCATTTGGCAGCAACATCCATCTCCGCAATACCGGGAAGCGGACGAATGCGATTCGACTTGAATGCGAACGATGATCTGCGCCCCCGGATTTTCGGCGCGATCGAAGGCTATGCAGGCCAGTTCCTTGACCGTGAGCTAGATTTGCCGCCCCCGCAAACCATTGTGGGAGTTCCGTGGAGTCGTTTTCTGGCAGCCATTGAGCGGTTCTTGCCCAACTTGTCAGCGATACCGATTCCGATTGGACGGACCCCCGCCGAACGAATGGCTCGTGGCGGCTTCGTGAGTGCGGCGCTTGAGAGCTATGAGGCCATCGTCTATCGCTTCGCTGAATTTATCGAGGGTATCGATGAGAACCTTCGAGACTGTGTCGTCCGCAATGAGCGACGCAACGAGTGGGCACCGGCCAATATCCGTGGTTTGCGTCGCGATCCAGCTCTGATCTGTAACAAGATCAAACACGAACATTGCCGACTTGCTCATGCCGAGATGGGCTCACTTTTGGGTGTCTCGCACGGCTTCGTGCTATGTGAAACGCGCGGCACGGCTGTACGGCCGCACCGCGATCTTCATGCGAAGATCGATGCGTTTTCGTTCGCAGCCAACTTGCGCCAACTCATCGTGAACGCTTACCTGGCATCAGATTCTGTGGCTTCGGAACTTGACCGACTGGGTGGCCCGAGACGGGATGCTCAGCGGCCTGCCGACAACGGACAGGCCCGGATTCTCGAACTGCTCAAGGCGGTAGCTAACATTAAGCTGCTGCCGTTTGTCGGCGAGGAGAAGGCCGGTTTACCGTTGCTCAACATCTCCCCGACGTCGGTCGACATGGCCGCTACTGGCGGAAAGGCCCTTCCTGTTTTTGGAAATGGTTACACCGGCGGAGGCTTTGTCGCGGCGACAGGCGACCAGAGCTTTCCCATCCTAATGCAAGAGAAGCCTTGGCATGTGCTCATGAAAGACAAAGGCGCTCGGTAGGACGCGCTTAGATCAAAGCTGCTCATCGGAGATGCGATGATTCGGCAGACGCAACGCGTCGTTGATGCCTGCATTCAACGAGCGTTCGCTCGTGATCGGCGCCGAGCTTCGCGAATCAGCGCTCGCGGTTGCTAATTGGTAGCTACTGCAAACTAGCGGAGCCGCCCTCGTTGCAGCCGCGCCCCCAAGCTACTGATAAATAAGAGAAGGAGATGGTGGAGCCAGGCGGAATCGAACCGCCGACCTCTTGAATGCCATTCAAGCGCTCTCCCAACTGAGCTATGGCCCCACTCTCAGCCGGCCAGATCGCCGCGCTTTCGCCTCGGACCGTCCCGGAACCGGATCGCCGCGTCAGCGGCGAAGCGCTCTATAGGCGGGAGCGGAGGAAGACTCAAGCGCCGAATGTCGCCTGATCGTCATTCTTTTTCGCCGCTCCGGCGGGAGGGGTTCAGACGTCCTCGTCGCCCTCGATGTCACCATCGATCAGGTCGGCGACGTCGTCGTCGCCTTCCTCATCCTCTTCCAGGAAGGTGTCGTCATCGGGCGCGACATCGTCCTCGACCTCGATGTCGTCCTCGCTGGTGACGACGACGTCCTTCTCGGACGCCTCGGCATCGGCCTCGTCGAGCGAGACGAGTTCGACGGCGCTGTCGGCGGCCTCGACCTCATCCTCGTCCTCGTCGGGCTTGGCCGCGGCGACAGCCGCCGCCTTCGCCTGCGGCTCGAACATCGAGCGCGGATAGGACTGTCCCGTGTAAGGCGAGACGATCGGGTCCTTGTTCAGGTCATAGAATTTGCGCCCCGTCGTCGGGCAAACGCGCTTCGTTCCAAGTTCCGGTTTCGCCACTGCGTCGGACCTTCAATCATTCATGTTCTGAAAAGCAGGCGCGTCCGTTAGTCGGGGCGGCCGGCCCTGTCAAATGCTGATTCGCAGGCTGCGGCATGAACATGACCGCAGCGGCGGGATTACCTCGCCCTCGCAAGGCAGCGCGGGGACGAACGCGGGCGTGACGCCTGCCGTGCGGGCATGCTAGGCCACGCCGTTTCCGATCGACCAGCCTGCAGAAGAAGTCAACCGTGGCCCACGCTCACACACCCGTTCCCGTCTCCGCACGCCGCTGCGGCCCGCTGCGCGGGCGTGTCCGCGTTCCCGGCGACAAGTCCATCTCGCACCGGGCGATGATCTTCGGCCTGCTCGCGATCGGCGAGACGAAGGTCACGGGGCTGCTCGAGGGCGAGGACGTCATGCGCACCGCCGCGGCCGCCCGCGCGCTCGGCGCGACCGTCCACCATGACGGGCCGGGCTCCTGGCGGGTCCGCGGCGTCGGCGTCGGTGGGTTGCGCGAGCCGGCCGGGGTCCTCGATTTCGGCAATGCCGGCACGGGCTCGCGCCTGATGATGGGCGTCTGCGGTTCGCATCCGATCACCACGACCTTCGACGGCGACGCCTCGCTGCGGAAGCGGCCGATGCGCCGCATCCTCGATCCCCTCGCCCTGATGGGGACCGCCATCGTCGCGCAGGAGGAGGGCGGGCGCGTGCCCCTGACCCTGCGCGGGCCGCAGGAGGCGCTGCCGATCACCTATCGCACGCCGGTCGCCTCGGCGCAGATAAAGTCCGCCGTGCTGCTTGCCGGCCTCGCCGCGCCGGGCGAGACCACGGTGATCGAGACGGAAGCGACGCGCGACCACACCGAGAAGATGCTGACCCATTTCGGCGCGGAGGTGACGGTCTCGTCCGAGGGCGAGCATGGCCTTCGCATCGTCCTGAAAGGCCAGCCCGAACTGCAGGCGGCGCCGATCGTGGTGCCGGCCGACCCCTCCTCGGCCGCCTTCCCGCTGGTCGCGGCGCTGATCGTGCCGGGCTCGGATGTTCTGATCGAGAGCGTGATGACCAATCCGCTGCGCTCGGGTCTCCTGACCACGCTGCGCGAGATGGGCGCCGACATCACCGTCGAGAGCGAGGCCAACGAGGGCGGCGAGGCGGTGGCCACACTGCGCGTGCGCGCGTCCGGCCTGAAGGGCGTGACGGTCCCGCCCGAGCGGGCACCGTCGATGATCGACGAATACCCGGTGCTGGCGGTGGCCGCCTCCTTCGCGACCGGGACGACGCGGATGCGCGGCCTGCAGGAGCTGCGCGTCAAGGAATCCGACCGGCTGGCGGCCGTCGAGGCCGGGCTGAAGGCGGCGGGCGTGACCTGCGCGATCGAGGGCGACGATCTCGTCGTCCAGGGCTCGGGCGGTGCGGTCGCGGGCGGCGGCACCGTCGCCACCCATCTCGACCACCGCATCGCGATGAGCTTCCTGGTCATGGGCCTGGCGACGGACAAGCCCATGACGGTCGATGACGGCGCGATGATCGCGACGAGCTTCCCGAGTTTCATCGCCCTGATGAACGGGCTCGGGGGCGAGATCGGATGACGCAACCGGCTGCAGGGCTGGTCATCGCGGTCGATGGCCCGGCCGCCTCGGGCAAGGGCACACTGGCGCGCCGGCTCTCGGCGCATTACGGCCTGCCCTATCTCGACACGGGCCTGCTCTACCGGATGGTCGCGCGGGCCATGCTCGACGCGGGGCATGATCTGCGCGACGCGGCAGCCGCCGGCGATGTCGTGTCGCGCTTCGACGAAGGCGCCTTCGCCGAGGAGGCCCTGCGCGGCCGCGAGATCGGCGAGGCCGCCTCGGTCGTGGCGGCCATGCCGGCCGTGCGCAGCGGGCTGATCGCGCGCCAGCGCCGCTTCGCCGCGCAGCCCGGTGGGGCCGTGCTCGACGGCCGCGACATCGGCACGGTGATCTGCCCGCAGGCACAGGCCAAGCTCTTCGTCACCGCCACGCCGGAGGTGCGCGCCGCGCGGCGGCACAAGGAGCTGGCCGGGCGCGGCGAGGCCGCCCCCTTCGACGGCATCCTCGCCGACATCCGCCGGCGGGACGCCCGCGATTCAGGCCGGAGCGACGCACCCCTCCGGGCGGCGGAGGATGCGGTGGTCCTCGACACCTCGGCCCTGACGGTCGACGAGGCGCTGGCCGCCGCGATCGCGATCATCGAAGGCCGGCGGGGCCCGGCTCCGGCGGTGCCTCCTCACGGAGCGGTGACCGCCCGCCTTTAAGGCTTGGAACGAATCGAAAGCAGGCGCACAGTTCCGTCACGATGAGATGACGGAGGTGGCGATGCGGCGTTGGCTGTGCGGTCTCTTGAGTCTGGCTGCGGCAGTGCTCCCAGCCGCGGCCCATGCCCAATCGGCGGCCGCCCCCGCCGAAGAGGTCGATGTCGCGCTGGTGCTGGCGGTCGACGTCTCGTTCTCGATGGATCTCGACGAGCTCGCCCTGCAGCGCAACGGCTATATCGAGGCCTTCCGCTCCAAGCCGCTGCACGACGCCATCGCCAAGGGGGCGATCGGCAAGATCGCCGTGACCTATTTCGAATGGGCGGGCGGGCACTTCCAGCACATCGTCAAGCCCTGGACGATCATCGACACACCCCAATCGGCCATCGCCTTCGCGGAGGAACTTGGCGAAGCCCAGACGCGGCGCGGGCGGCGCACCTCGATCTCGGCCGCGATCGACCTCGGGGTCCAGTTGATCGAGCAGGCGAATGTGGTGCCCCTGCGCAAGGTGATCGACATCTCCGGAGACGGCGCCAACAATGACGGGCGCCCCGTGACCGTCGCCCGCGATGAAGCCGCCGCCAAGGGCATCTCCATCAACGGCCTGCCGGTCATGCTGAAGCAGGCGAGCTATTTCGACCTCGACAATCTCGACCTCTACTACAAGGACTGCGTCGTCACGGGACCGGGCGCCTTCGTCATCCCGATCCGCGAGCGCCACCAGTTCGTCGACGCGACGCGCACCAAGCTGATCCGCGAGATCGCCGAGATTCCGCGCGAGAGCGAGGCGCTGGTCCAGAAAGCCCAGTCGACCGGCAGCAACGCCACCTGCCTGGCCGGCGAGCGGCAATGGCGCGACCGGATGGGGAATTGAGGGACCACCAAGCCGTCATGCTCGGGCGCGACCCGAGCCTCTTTTCCACGAGCGCCCTTGCGTCTTGAGATTCTCGGGTCTGCGCTTCACTTCGCCCGAGAATGACGGCCGATCCCTCATGTCCCGCGCGGCTTGGCCCGCGTCGTCGGCGGGGCGGCAGCAGGGTCGTCGGGCCAGGGATGGCGCGGGTAGCGGCCTTTCATCTCCGATTTGACCGCTGCCCAGGAGCCGCGCCAGAAGCCCGGCAGGTCGCGAGTGATCTGCACCGGCTTGTGGCCGGGCGAGAGCAGTTCCAGCACCAGCGGCACCCGCCCGCCGGCGAGCGCCGGATGCTTCGACAGTCCGAAGAGCTCCTGCACACGGACCGAGATCGTCGGGCCGGCCTCCGCGCCGTAGTCGACGGCGAGGCTGGAGCCGGTCGGCGCGGTGAAATGGGTCGGTGCCTCGGCCTCGAGCCGCCGCTTCAGCTCCCAGGGCAAAAGCTCCGCCAGCGCCCCGTCGAGATCGCCGGGCTCGATCGCCGCCAGCGAAGCCCGCCCGATCAGGTGAGGCGCGAGCCAGAGCGCGGCATCGCAGACCAGCCCCTGATCCGAGAGATCGGGCCAGACATCCGTCGCCCCGGCCTCCGCTGCGGCCCGTCGCAGGAACCCGACGCGCTCGCGCAACTGCCGCTGCGCCTTCGTCCAGGGCAGCAGGCCGATCCCGAGCGCGGCGATGCCGTCCGCCAGGACGGTCGCATTCGCCAGCGTCGGCTCGGCCGGCAGCGGCCGCTCGGCCAGGCTGAGGGCGCCGTAGCGCCGCACCGCCCGCACCCGGAGCGCGCGGGCCGTGCGGTCGAAGCTCGTCTCGCTACGGTCCTCGATCGCGAAGGGCGAGAGTCCCTCGGCGACGAGCCAGGCGATGTCGGCTTCCGTGAAGGGCGCGGCCGAGAGGATGCGCGCCTGCTGGGCCGCGCCGGTCATCTCCGCGATCACGAGATGGGTCTCGCGGGCGAGGCGCTGGGCCGCCTCCAGCGTCGCGCCGCGGCCATTTGCGAGGAGATACTGCCCCGAACCGGCGCTGCGCGCTTTGGCGACGCGCTCGGGATAGGCGAAGGCGAGGAGGAGCCCGACGGAGAGGGCTTCGCGGGGGCTCGACGACC
>LNFM01002043.1_pt1 | contig 44607 bp, 36 predicted proteins | sample 596031 | NCBI WGS metagenome assembly LNFM01 (sample SAMN04254537, study PRJNA301005) | activated carbon metagenome | isolation source: dual media filters at the Ann Arbor, Michigan drinking water treatment plant | place: USA: Ann Arbor
GCGCGAGCCCGCTGCGCTACGCACCGCAGGTGCGCTGTTGCCGGGCCCCTTGGCTCCCGGCCGTGTGCAGAGCGCGTTCGTCGACGCTCTGCTCTCCCGGTTTCCGCTGCTGTTCCAACACTTTGCCTTTGGGGCGTTGCGCATCTCGTGCGCGGCAGCGCGGGTGGGGGCCGCCTCGCGGCTCTGTGCGCAACGTCGTTCTCCTCACTCGGGGCGCACGGCAGCTCTGCGCCGATCGCCTTCCACGAGGATAGTCCCACACACAAGTTGGGTAGCTTTGAGCGGCTGACGGGGGAGTGATCGACCGCTTCCTCGCCGCCGTCCTCCGCCCGTCGTGGCCGCGCCGCGATCGTGCCGCCGCGCTGCACGACGCGATCTCCGCTGGTTTCTCGGGCGATACTCTGTTGGCTGCGGTCGACTTCCTCGGCAGCATGGGATCGTTCATCAGCACTGACGCTGTCGTCGTGCGCCCTGTGCGCCGCGCGACGATCGCGTCGACGAGGAGGACGCGTTGCGCGCAACTATTGTTCGAATCGAGCCAGAACGACCCCGACGCACGGCGATCACCGCGAGCGCTGACCTCGAGCTGCGCTTCGTAGGGCTCGCCCCGACCGCCAGCGTCCGCGTCACGTTCGACGACGGAACCATCGTCGCAGAGCGCGACGCCACGGACCTGCGCGCCCACGACGACGCGCTCGCCCTGCGCATCGAAAGGGCCGCCCTCTCGCGCGGGCGCGCGCAGCACGAATCGCTGCGCGTCCTGCGCTCGAAGCCCGCCGCGCCACACCTGCGTTCTCCCGCACAAAACCCAAGCGGAGAAGCCTTCGAGCTCGTCGCGACCATCCTCGCGCGGCGCCCTGGTCTCCGCGCGATCGAAGGCGCGGTCGCCCTCGCCGCGCTGGCGCTCTGCGCCGCTTGGGTGCAGCACACGCGCCTCGCCGACGGATCACCCTCGGCGGCGCGCAATCTCGCGGACATCGTCACCGCGCTCGTCGCGCTCGCGCCCGTCGCAGGCTGGCTCGGCGCGGCTCGCTCGCGCGCGCTCGCGCTCGCGCCGTTCGCGCTCGCGGTGCCGGCGCTGTCACGGGACGCGGCGGTGATCGTCGTCGACCGACGCGCGATCCCCGAGAGGATCACCCGGTATTTGCCTCGCGAAATCCGCAGCGCGCCGCCGGACGCGCTCCTGGTTCGCGGCGTTCGCGTCGCGCTGGGCCCGCGCTGCGCGCTCTCGGAGGGCGATCGCGCGCCGACGCAGCGCGCGGGGCAGCGCTGGATCATCACGGACCCGCTGCGATATCGCGAGACCAGCGCTGCGTTTTTGCGTGGCTTCGGGATCACCTCGGCGAGCCGCTGCGCGCGCGTGCACGACGGCCGCGAGGCCTGCTGCATCGAGCTCGACGCAGCAGGAACACGCTCGGTCGACGCTCGTCCGCCCGCCGACTGGACCACCGGCGACACGCGCAGCCGCGCCTCGCTCACCGTGACGATCGGCCGAGGGCCTCGCGTCGATCGAGCGCCGGCTTCGCCGAGCGCCATGCACGTGACCGCGCCGCCCTCGGCGCTGATCGCGACGGTGCATTCGACCTTCGCGCCCGGCGTCGAGCTGCGATGGGACCACGCGCAGCCGTCGCGAGCCGTTGGATTCTCTCTGCTCGGCGCCGGTCGAACAGAGCCGTTCTCGCTGCGGGCGACGGCCGTTGATGGCGAGACGTTCTCTGTCGAATGCCCTGCGAACGGCGTGTTCGTGCACCTGCTCGACGCGCCCGTTCGCACGATCTCGCGCATCTGGTCGAGCGACGGCGAGGCGCGCTTCGACGACCAGACTGGCCTCGGCGCGAGCTGCGAACGCGCGCAGAGCAACGCGCAGGACCTCACCGTCGAGGTGCCAACGCGCAACGGCGGCGGTCGACGATACAGCGCTGCCTGGGCGCGCTTTCGCTACGCGCGGGCGCCTCGCAACGGCGTCGACATCATGGACGCCGACCTCCACGCGGCCGCAGGAAACGCCCGATGCATCGACGTCGGCTGCTCCCGCTCGCTGCGCGCGGTGCGGATCTCTCGCGCGCTGATCGGCCTGAGGACGCTCGAGCTCGCGCCGCCGCGCGCGCGACGACAGACGCTGTGGACCGCCAACGACCTGAGCGCGGACCTCGCCTTCGTGTGCGCGTGCGACCACCCCCAGCGCGACGGCTCGAACACGCTGGACCTCGAGCTGGTCGCCACGGTGGGCCGCGGCGCCTCTGGCCGCAGCGTTCACGCGCAGCTCGAGAGCCACGCCGGAGCGCTGGAGCTGGTCGAGTCCAGCGCCCCGATGCCGGTCGGACCAGACTGCTGTCGACTGAGCAACGGATCGACGATGGACTGCGAGATGGCCGCGATGATGATGCGGGTCCCGCACGAGCGACGGCTGCTGCGCGGCGCGCGCGCGCCCGGTTGCGGGGCGGTGTACGAGCTCGTCCCGAGGGTCGGGCTGCGCCCCGCAGCGCCGACGCGGTAGCGGTTGAAAACGTGTGTTCGAGCGGGAGGACAATCCATCCAATCGCGTTCAGTGGACCGCCGGTCGGCTGGCGTGGGAGCGATCGACCGTTTCCTCGCCGCCGTCCTCCGGCCGTTGTTGCCGCGCCGCCGTCGGCTCTCGCGTGCACCGACCGACGTTGGATGTCCATTTTCTGCGGACGCGTGACGGTCATCCTTCGGCGCTCGCGCGCCGATCGCCCGTCGAACGTGCGGTGCATCCACACCCATTCATCGCCGAACGAACACGTACCCCGGCATCGACGCGCAGTGCGTCGAGACCTGCTCGGGGGTCAGCATCGGACCTGCGCCGGACGCGAACCAGATCGTCGTCGTCGCGCCCCGCGGCACGAACCCCGTCGTCTCGACGGAGCGGCATCCGCCGATCACGTTGGCGCGCGAACAGTGGGCCTGCTCAGCGATGGACATCACCTGCCCACAAAACATACGAGCCTGCTCCCACGTCCAACCGTTGGCATACTCGACGCACGTCGAGCTGTTCTCGAGTGACGAGAAGGCAGGCTTGCAGCTGAAGATCATCGCGTTGCCGCAACCGGCAAAGCACACCGCAAGCGCAGTGAATGCGAGTCCCGTGAAGCGTCTCATCAGACGCGACACTACTTCGGAAGCGCTGCGATGTCTCCTGAGCGACCAGCGCGGCGAGATCGAAGCGGGAGTCCTCCGTGCCCATCGTGGTCCGCGCCGCACTGCGAGCTCACCGGCGCGCGTGTCGAACGTCACGCTCGATCCAGGCGAGACCCGCGTGCTGCTCGCGTGCGCATGCAACGCCGACGGCCAGTGCAACAACGGCGAGACCGCCGCGAGCTGCGCACACTCCCAGTGACACGACGGTGAGCGCTGCGCGAGGGGCGCGACGAGCGCCATCGCCGTCCGAAATTGCCCGCGGCGAAGACCCCGCGATCACCGCGTGCGTCGAGCGGGACATCTCCCACGGATCGTTGGAGAAGTCTCGCTGCGCCGGCGCGCGCAGCGAACGCTTCCGCGGTCGATCAGCGAAACACGCGGACGTACAAGTCTGGGCCTGCGCCGTTGACGTCCTCGGGAACGAGCGGTTGATTGGTGATGAAGCCCACCGCGTTTCCGTCACCCGAGATGCGCACTTGGGTGAGGCCCATGTGCGTGGCCACCGCTTGATCGCCGCTGCGCGTGAGGTTCACCCGTTGAATGGCGCGGGCCATGGCTGGATTCGAGATGTCGAAGAGGTAGTAGTCGGTGGCGCTGTTGGTATCTGCGGGCTGACCCGCGATCGCAAAGGCCCCGCGCGTCGCCAAGACAACGCGTGTTCCATCGTCGGACAAACTGTTGGCGAACTGGTCGCCTGCGGGGATGGGAGGCGACGGACGAATCACTGTGTACGTGCTGCCCGAGCGCACCGAGAAGACGTACTCGCCCGCGGAGGCCACGCCGAACGTCGGCGACGTCGTCGCGAAGCACGCCACGCTTCCGTCGAGCGAGGCCGTCGGCCAACGCGAGTCGCCGCTGCTGCCAGAGTCCGGCGAGACGTTGATTGTGGGAGTCCCGGGCATGTTCGAGCCGAAGCGGCGGAGGAAGATGTCGGTCCCCGGGTGAGTTTCTGTCACCGGGCGGCGACCAGTTCCGAACACCATCGTGTTGCTGTCGCCGCACAGGTCGAAGTCACGCGAGTTGGAGATGCCCGCGCCGAACGGCGCGATCGTTCGTGTCCCGCTGACGACGTTTTCGTAGGAGGGCTCGAGCGGCCGAATCGGGATCGACGCCGAATAGAAGTCCATGGTGTCGCCTGGCCGGAGCACCGGATCCACCTGCGTGCGCGTCGAGAACGCCATGCGCTGACCGTCGCGCGAGAAGCGAAAGAGATTGAAGTTCTCTTCGTGGAGTTGTGACGGTGCAAGGTGCTGCCAGGTGTTCACGCGGTTCGGCGCTCCACCGCTGTCGCGGTAGTAAGGCCACACGGTACGAGCGAGGATCGAGCTCGGCCACGCTGGCATCGGCGGGCCCTCTGCGTCTGCCGGGTGCAGACCGCGTGTGAGAAAGAGCGCTCGGTTTCCGTCTTCGGTGACGAGCGAGTTGAAGCACGATTCCGCGCGGCGCTCGCGACCCATCGAGTCGCGCGTCAGCCCGATCTCGGTGATCGTGTTCGTCGCGAGGTCCGCTGCGTAGCATCGCGCGTTGCTCAGGGCGGGTTCGACAATGGACGACCACGCGACGCGACGGCCTGTGCGCGTGAGCGATACGTCGAAGCTCGAGGTCGCAGAGTTCGTTCCGGGCGCCGTGATGCTCGTCTTGCTCACGAGAATCAGACCGCTGCACGAGGTTCCGTCCGCGCCGAGGGTGAGCCCGCTGCTGCACACGCACTGACGCATTCCGCCGCAGAGCTGCTGGCACGTCGCGAAGTTGCTGCAGCCGCCGTTGTTCATCGCGCAGCTGCCCATCGCGACGCCCGCGTCCGATCCCGACGGGGGCGCGACGCACGAGTCAGCGGGGCCCGTGTCCGTGCGCACGTCCGGCGGCGGTGTCCCTGTGTCGGCCCGATCGTCCACCAAGCCCGTGTCCGTCGTGACGCCCGTGTCGCTCGTCACGTCCGTCGCGTCGATGGACATCGTGTCTTCGACGGTGTCTGTCGCGGTGATGTCCGTCGCGGTGATGTCCGTCGCGGTGTCCGTGGGCGTGTTCGCGAGGTCTTGCATCGAGCCATCGACCACGTCGGGTCCCGGACTTGTCGCGGAAGCGCAGCTCGCGCAAAGCCCCAGCAGCGTGCTCGATGCCGCCAGCAGGGCGATCCGCGCTGGTGATTGCGTCGCGCATCGAGCTGGCTGGTACTTTTGTGTGTATGTTTTCATTGGCCTGATCCATCTCACCCCCGCTTCGATCCGGCGCCTATAGAGAAAGCTCTAGACCAATACCGCGATGGTCGTCGTAGGTTTCCCGAGTCGCGGCATTGGTTTGGACTTGGATTGCAAGGGTCTTTCCGTCGCCAACACAGCATCGCCTGAGAAAACAGAGGAGATCGCGCCGCGCTGCACGACGCGATCTCCTCTGTTTTCACAGGCGATGCTGCGTTGGGTCGGGCTGGTGCTCAGCACGACGAGGCCAGCACGCTCGCGCCACGGTGGCGTTGCGGCGGAGGTCATGGGCTCGCTCGTCGCGTGTACCGCTGCGCTGTGGCGGAAGTTACGACGCGCGCGGCGGGCGTCGCGGCGGCTTCGGGTTGCGCTTTTCGCGGATCGAGCGCCATGGTGCGGGATCGACTTGCCGCGCGGACGTGCGCAGCTGACACGCTTGATCACCGGTCGCGGCGTCGCCTCGCGCGCGCATCGACGGGCCGATCGTCCAACCTCTCGGCCGCCGTCTCGATGACGGGCGGCTAGAAATATTGATCACCATGGCCAAGGCAAACAACGCGTCGAACGCGAAGAGCGACACTCCTACCCGCGCCGAGTCCGAGAAGCACATCGCTTCGCTCGACCGAGTGAAAGACAAAGCTGCGCTCGAGGCGTACCTGAAGAACCCGAGCAAGCGGCTACAAGAGCACGCAGCGTTCAAGCTCGCTGAGCCCGAAGAGCGCGCGCGGCTGATCGCCGAGAAGAACGCGAAGCGCTCGCCGGGCTGAGCTTCTTCAAGGGCGGCGCACTCCTCGACCATGACGGCGCGCTCGAGAGCGCTGGGCCCAACTCGCGCGTCGCTCGATGGATGAAGTTTCGCTCGCTCGACGACGCGCTCGCCCGGCGTGCGATCGCCCTGCGCTTCATCGAGCAGGCCATCGCCCTCGAGCGCGCGGGCGTGAAGGTGGCCAAGAGCGCGGAGGCTGAGCCCGTTCCGATGGAGTTGGAGCGGCGGTTCGAGGTGGACCCGGACCTGCGACGCGCGTTCGAGGCGCTCGCGCCTGGGCGGCGTCGCAGCCATTGGATCCACCTCACCGGCGCCAGGCAGAGCGAGACCCCCGCGCGTCGCGTGGACAAGTGCGCCGAAGCCATCCTCGCAGGCCGCGGACTCAACGAGCGAGAGCGGCGCTCGCCGATTCGCCCCTGCGCCCCAGCAGCGCGAACCCGATCGCGATCATCGCCGCCACCGGCGCCCATCCCCGCTCTGGCGTCGATCGAGAGATCGCGTTGGCGATCGTGGCGACCGCGAACAGCGCCGCCAGACCCGCATACAACGTCCGCAGCACGCGCGGAGCGAAGGGCTCGCGAAGAACCAGCCCGATGATCGCCGAGTACACGATGATCGCGCTCGCGCTGGCCGCGCGCAGCGACGTGGGGAGCACTCCGCGATTCGCTCCGCCCCACGCGATCGCCCCCCACGGCGCGCCCAGCGCGAGCGCCGCCTGAAAGGCTGCGACAACAACGAGCAGCCCGACAACCACGCGCTGAATCCAAATTCGTTGACGCATATCTGTTAGATATATCTGCCAGTGAGGTAGGGTCAAGGCATGCGCCGTCGTTCACAGACTCGCCTCTCTGTCCTGGGTGCGCTGGCGACGGAGCCCGCCACGGGCTATGGCGTTCGCAGCGCGATCATCGAGACGCTCGGGCACTTCTGGCACGAGAGCTTCGGGCAGATCTATCCGACACTGACGGCGCTCGAAGCTGAGGGGCTGGTCAAGCGCGACAAAGAGGGCCGCTTCGCCATCACCAGCCGTGGACGCGCCGAGCTGAGCGCGATGCTGGCAGAAGAACCAGAGCCGCAGCTGCCTCGCAACGGGCTGCTGTTGCGGCTCTTCTTCGCCGCGCATCTGCCGAAGGGGCGCGCGCTCGCCCTCGTCGACGCGGCGGCAGCGTCCGCGCGGCGCAAGCTCGCCGAGCTCGAAGCGGTCGAACGCGTGATCGTCGCTGAAGGCCGAGCGGAGTCTGCGCTGTGGAGGGCCACCGTCCGCTACGGCGTTCTCCACGCGAAGGCGACGATCGCGTGGGCCGACGAGACACGGCAGCTCTTCACACAACGCTCGTCGCCGAGCCGCGGGTGAGCGCTGGGGGGCTGTCGCGCACTGGATCGGGCGCTGTCTTTGCGGTTGGCGACCCGCCAGCGCTCGTGCGTCGATCTTCGACGGTGCGCGACGCACCTACGATCGCCGGGTCGTGCCTGCCATGATCGTGGTCAAAGGCGAGACCGCGATGGGCGCAGCGGCCGCCGCGCCACAGACGACCCACGAAAACAAGCGAACCCTCGTCGGTTCGAGCGCCGCGATGCTCTCCGTGTGGGAGGCGATCGGCCGCCCCGAAGCCGCGCGCATCTTGGGCATCGCGCGCACGCAGCTCGACACGGAGCTCGAAGAGCACGGGCTCGGTATGTCGCCGCGCCGTCGCGCTGACTATGCATGACTCCAGGCACCAAACGCCGAGACGCGCTCGACGCATCGTGCGAGGGTTGTCGCGAATGGAAACTTCACGATTCTCTCGCAAGCGACTCGCGAAACACCTTCGATGTGCGGCCCTCGTCGTGGCGCCTCTCGTGGCTGCTGCGTGTGCGACGCCTCCGATGATGGGCGATGCGTCCGACGCAACGACCGCTGACAGCTCGGACATCTCGAACGCCGATCGGCCGATGCCTCCTGCGGACGCCGACAGCGGAGCGATCAGCGACACGGGTGTCGTGATCGACACCGGCATACCCGAAGACACTGGCGTCGACACCGGCGTGTCGATCGACACCGGCGTGGATACCGGCGTCGACACGGGCGTCGACACGGGCGTGGATACCGGCGTAGACACTGGCGTGGACACGGGCGTGGATACGGGCGTGGACACCGGCGTGGACACGGGCGTGTGCACGATGGGTACGACGCTGTGCAGCGGCGCCTGCGTCGACACAGCGACGAGCGTGGCCCACTGCGGCGCCTGCGGAAACGCTTGCCCGATGGGCCAGGTCTGTCGCGCGAGCGTGTGTCGACTCGAGTGCACCGCCCCGGAGACCACCTGCGGAACGGGCGCTGCGATGGCGTGTCGCAACCTCAACACGGACCGAAGCAACTGCGGGAGGTGCGGAACTGCCTGCGCCATGGGGCAATACTGCAACGCCGGTCGATGCGAAGCCGATCGGTGCGTCGGCGTGATGTGCGAGCCGTCGGACGCGTGCCACCTTCCGAACGTGTGCGATCCCGCCGTGGGACGTTGCGCGAATACGCGCCGTTCGGCCGCCACCAGCACGACTGCGGCCATGCTCACAGGGATGCTCGGCTGCGTCGCGGGCGACTCGCCGCCCGGCTGCAGTCGCCAGCCGTACGATCGCACGGGCAACTTCGCCGCCGTGGCGAACGGAGCGCGACCGTCGGTCACCAGCGGGACGATCGCCGGCAACGCGCGGCACCAACCGCAGCACGCGAACGACGGAGAGTACGGAAATGGCTCGTCGTGGATCGCGTCCGCGGCGAACGGCTGGATCAAGATCGACCTCGGCCGACTGGTCCCGATCGAGCGCGTTCGCTTCGGACGTGATCGCCTCAACAACTTTGGCGATCGCGCGATCGGCGCGTACAGCGTTCAGGTCGCCGAGACCGACGCGGTCTACATGGAAGGCGACGCCACGAACGACGCGATGGAGTACCGCACGGTGTTCACCGCGCCCGTGGGCGCGCCAGGGACGAACCTCGCGATGGGGCAGTCCGTCAACGTGCTGTTTCCGATCGTCACTGCGAGGTTCATCAAGATCAACGTTGCGCTCGCCGGCGCGTGCATCGACGAGGTCGAGGCCTTCGGCTGCGATCCGATGACGACGAGCTGCCCCGGGTTGCCAAACCTCGCTTCCACGAGCGCATGCAACGACGGAAACCCAGCGACGACCGGCGAGGCGTGCTCGCGTGGCCTCTGCAGCGGAGCGACGGCTTGCCCCGCCAGCCAGCTCGACTGCGACGGAAACGCAGCGAACATGTGCGAGATCAACCGGCTCAGCGACAACAACAACTGCGGCGCCTGCGGCCGCCGCTGCGCGGCAGGAGAGTCGTGCACGGGCGGCTCGTGCTTCGATTCGTCGCGCGGGACGTTTCGCATCGAGTCGCTGACGGCGACGAACTGCAACGCGATCGAGCACGTCGCCGCGACCGGCGACGACCGCGGCGGCATCGGCGTGTCGTCGACGAGCGTGTTCTACTCGGGTGACTCGCGCACGGGGCGCTTCGCGCTGGATCTCTCCGCGCCCACGATGTTGGGCACGCGCTACGAAGCGATGGTCAGCGACATCGCCTCGGGCACCCTGTACACGCTGGGCACGAGCGCGACGACGGCGGTGCCGTTTGGGGGCGGCGTCGTGACGCACTTGATTCAGATCGACGGACTCTCGGGAGCCCTGACGACAACGGCGATCACGTTGAGCCGATCGATCAACGTCGGAAACAACACGGGGATCTTCTCGGGACGACGCGCCATCGGGCTTCACGAAGGCACCAACCGCGCGTACGTGATCGAGCTGCCGAGCGGCATGGTCAGGGATCTCGGGGCGATGCCTGCAATCCCGCACACAAACTGCGAGAGCTGGGCGTACTGGGGAACGCTCGAGTTCTTCGGCGGGAGCTACTACTTCGACGCCGTCCAGAACAGCACGACGATCACGCGGTACCAGGTGCCGACGAGCGCCGCGACGACGCTCGCGACGTTCGCGAGCCTGTCGGACATGTGCTCGTTCGTGCTGCTACCAGCGAACGGACGCTGGTACTTCCACCACGAAGGTAACTCGCAGTTTCGAAGCGGCGACGAGACGTTGGGCTACTGCGACGCGACGTTCTCGTCGCCGTGACCAACGACGCGAGCACCCTCGCGACGCCTTCGGGTGAACGCAAACGTCCATGAGGCAGGGTCGGCACGGAAGCTGTCCGCCGCATTCTCAGCCTTGCGAATCTCTTGTGACGTCGCAAGAAAACCTCGACGCAGCGCGTTGTCGCAGGCATCGCGCTTCACCTCCCACGGCGACCGAAAGTGTCGCACGCTCGCGCCGAGCCAATGACAAGCGACACGTCCCCACGGTCGACGCGCGCCATCACCGCGGCTGCATCGGACGAGCGCGCATCGCGCGGGGTCGAGCTCGACGCGAGCGCGCGGTGCTCGCGCGGGCGCTCGAACGCGCGGCAGCGAAGCGGCAAACGAGCGGACGACGCGAGTCGCTCCCGTGACCCGCGCCGCGATTCCATCGACTCCCCTTTGAGGTACCTGAATGACGGATCGAACGAACGGATGGACGCCCTTCCTGCGCGGCAAAGCCGGTCAACTCATGCTGATCCAGCAGGTGTCGTACTCGGGCATCAACCCGAGTTGGCTCGGTTTTGGCGACGGCCCGGAGGCCATCGGCGCCTTCGCCAAGGTCGACGAGAACATCCTCGATCAGCTCATCAGCGGGGACCCCGACGGCCCCGAGTGGCCCGCGTTTCGAAAGCGCCACCGTCGGCGCGGCGGCGGTTCGCTCGACGACCTGGAGATTGACGAGCTCCAGGCCGCGCTCCAGCCCGAGCCCAACGCGCTCGTCGCCAAGCTCTTGTACAATCAGGTCATCAAGGACACCGAGGGCTCGTTCTCGCAGCTCGTCACCCTCGGCGACGCGCACTTCGCGGGCATGACCAACCGCGCTGCGTGGTTCGCGCCGGTGTTGGCGAAGGAGCTCGAGATCTTCGAGGTGGGCACTTGCATCGGCTGGTTCTCGGCGTTTCCGCTGTTCATCCGGGCGAAGTCCCGCGCCGACGCGATGCACCAGATCTTTCACGATGCCTCGCTCGCACCCCTGCGAGAGCAAGTCCTGGGCATCCTCACCCGCACCGGCATCCGCACCGCTGGCAACCTCCCGTCCAAGCGTGACGAGCTAGAGCCCGCGCTGCAGAAACTCAAGCCGAAGGCGCTCCTCACCGCATTGGATTTCGCCTACGCCAAAGGCGACGCGATCTGCTGCTTCAGCGTGGTCGAGGCGAGCGTGCCGGTCGTGCTTCCGAAGCCAACGCAGCATCGCCTGTGAAAACAGAGGAGATCGCGTCGTGCGGCGCCGCGGGACGATCGCGGCGCGGCAGCCACGGGTGGACGGAGGCGGTGAGGCAAAGGGCGATGGCGTCGCTGTTGGTTGACCCGTGCGCGACGCGCGAACCGAAATGAACCCGTCGAGCGAGAGCTCGATGGTGCCGTCGCTCGCTGCCGCGCCGCCGCTGTCGTCGGATGGGAGCAGATGCACCCAGCCCGTCTGCCGCCGTCCTTGCGTGTGCGCGAAGCCTCGACGCCGCGCGACACGCAGCGCTCATCACGGACCCATCGTGAGAGTGAGCGCTGGATCTCCAAGCGACACCGCAAAGTGCAGCTCAGGTACGATCGTGGGAGTGAACGCTTTTCGATTCGTATGGCTCACGGCGCTCGGCGTTGTCTTCACCGTCTCTGCGTGCTCGAGCACGCCGTCCCCCGCAGACAGCGGCGATGTCTCGCAGCCTCCCGTGGACACCCTTCGGCCCGATGGTGTCTCGATGGATGCGCCTGCCGCGGATGTCCCGGACATGGATGCAGTCAGCTCGGACGTCGCGTTCGACGCGGCGGACAGCAGCCCGACAGACGCTTTCTTGCTCGACTCGGGAGTCACCGACGCGCCCTCAGTCGATGCCCCCAACGCGGACACGATCACCGTCGATGTGGCGCCCGACAGCGGAGCACGGCCGCTGTTTCTGTACACCGTTCGCGGAGACAGCATCGTCCGATTTGCCCTCGCAGCGCCGACCGTGGCCGAGGTCGTGACCTCCTCCGTTGGAACGTGGGTCGGCGAGCTGTCCTTCGACACCATCGGCGATCGGCTCTACTGGACCGATGCGGCCGCGAATCAGCTCCGCTCGGTCGCTCGAAGCGGCACGGATGCGCGTCTCTTCGCGAGCACTGCGGCCTATACGAGCCTCGTGGACAGACTCGTCGTCGATGTCCCCGGTCGAGCGGTGTTCTTCTCAGGAAACGACGGCGCCACGCGAGGTCCGATCGTTCGCTTTCCGATCGCGACCGCGACACCGACGATGATCGCCGACGTCAACGGCTTCAACGGGCTCTCGATCGGCGCGATGTCTCGACTCTATGGGATCACCGATGGTGGCCGCTGCGACGTGGACCTGCGCGTGGTTCGTCTCGGGACCGCCGGCAACGACGTGCGACAAGGAGCCCTCTCGCCGTCCGTCCGCTGCGCCGGGGTGCGACCGATCGGCGTCGAGGAATCCACAGGACACATGTACTTCGTTCACAAGACGGACTTCGCGACGGGCTCGTGCATCTCCGGTGCCCGCTCGTGCATCGAGCGGGTGACAGTCAGCGACGGCGCTGCTGCAGGCTCACTCGTGGTCACCGGCCGAACCTCGCTCGTCAGCGCGACCACCGGCACCCAAGTGGTAGGAGGCTACGCAGACCTCCCGCGCGGGCACCTCTATTACGCGCGGGCGACGACCGGCGCGAGCACGAGCTTCGTGATCCACCGAGCGAACCTCGACGGAACTGGCGAGGTGACCTTCACCAGCTTCATGATCAGCGGCGCGGCGATGTACACGAGCTTCGGGCTCCCGATGATCGTCGCCCCGTAGAAGCCGCCGCAACGAGCGACCGAGGGCTGACCGCGAACGTCGAACCGCGTCCTCCCGCGATGCTCGCCACCTCGAGCCCGACACGCGGTCTTCTCTCGCCCGGGTGTCCTACTCGAGCCAGCGCAGAATACACACACATTCAAGTGCCGCTCAGCGCTCGCCACTTGCGTCGGTCGACCCCGTTCTCGCGCGACCGCCGACCGTCGCTCAGCCGCTCAGGGCCGACCCAGTTCGCGAGCCGCTCGGCGATACGCCGCGAGAACTGCTGCCAGCTCGAGCGCTCCCACGACGGGTCCAAGCTCGTCCCGTCGAGCGCGAAGCAGAGCCGCGCGTCGTTGCGTGAATCGATCAACACCGCTGCGTCAGGAGAAGGCGAGCGCCCCGAGCGAGTCTCTCGTGCTCGATCGAGGCCGTGCACAGGACGCGCGCTGCAGAGACCGCACGCTGCGTTGCATCGAGATCACTCACGGTCGATGCCACGCAGTCTGCTGCGCTCGCGCCGTCGAATCGCAGCGCGCTTCGCTGTCCGCGCATATTGTGCACGAAATCACTGGCAATTCACTGGTGATCCTACGCAGCGCCTGCAGCGCTGACGCAGCGCGTGCAGCGTCTCGCTTCGCTCGTCGCGGTTATCTCAGCACATTTCGATGGAACGCTCGATGCACACGAAGGCGCTTTGCGACGCACGTCGAACGGCGCGTCGCGGAGGTTCTCTGTGCATATTCGAATCGCTGGAAGTGGGTTGCTCTTGCTCTCGACGCTCGGGCTGGCTGCGTGCAGCCCGGCACCGATCGCCGATGCCGCGCCGGACTCGACGCTCGACGCGCGAGCGGATACGGCGGCAGATCGCAGCACGGACATCGCCTCGGAGTCTCAGCCCGACAGCGCGCCAGACGTCGTAGATATGGACGTGGCCACTGACGTTCTGGACGACATCGCCGTGGATAGCCCGCCGGATAGCCTGCCGGATAGCGCGCCGGATGCGATCGTCGAGGCTGGAGTGCCATACGCGTTTGCGGACTTCATCGGCTGTACGACGAACGCAGACTGCCCCGCGGGCACCGGCGAGTGCGTGACGATGGTCTCGCTGGCCAACGCGGGGGACGCGGGCGCGAGCGTGGTGAGCGTCGCTAGTATTTTCCCTGGCCGATCGCGGCCTGGCGTGTGCTCGCGCGACTGCACGTCGGACCCGGGCGCGTGCGGCTCTCTGCTTCAGCCCGTGGGCGAGGACGCGAGCGCCCGCGCGTACACGTGCCAGGTGGTGCACGCGGCGGCGAGCCCGTATCCGACGCCGAGGCCCGCGTTTCCGTTCTCGGTATCGGCAGCGCAGATGGCTGCTGGAGTGCCCTTCGCGGCGCTTTGCCGCCCCAGCTTCGGAGCGGACGAGCGAGGAGTGCAGAGCTTCTGCCAGAGTTGCACGAGCGCGACGTGCGCCACGGGCGTGTGCTGGAGCTTCTCCGCCGACGCCGCGGTGACCGGAGCCGACACCGGACAGTGCCTTCCCTCGTGCGGTGCGGGCTCGTCGTGCCCGAGCGGATTCACGTGCAGGCCGAGCGGGGCGCAGTCGTACTGCTTTCCCGCCGTGGGCACGTGCGGATCGTGCGCAGATCGTGACGGAGACGGTCGCGGCGTCGGTCACTGCAGCTCGCGTGCGGTCGACTGCGACGACAACCGCGCGGCGACGTTCTACGGCGCTACCGACGCTTGTGGCCCCGAGGATCGCAACTGCGACGGATCCATCAACGTCGCCGACACCCCCGGATGCACGTCGTACTACCGTGACGAAGACAACGACGGGTACGGAACCGGCTCGGCGCAGTGCCTCTGCGAGGCCAGCGGGTTGATTCGCGCGCTGCGCGGCGGAGACTGCGCTGACACCGATGGAGAGCGATATCCAGGGTCGGGGTTCACTCGTCCCGCACCCGTCGACATGAACTGCGACGGCAACGTGCAGCACGTATGGACCACGATCGCGTTCTGCGAAACGCTCTCGTGCTTTGCAACCGGCCTTGGCACAGACGGATGGAACGCGTTCGCCGGCGGCGACGTCGCTTGCGGCGTAGTTGGCCAGTGGGGCGGATGTCTGGGTATGGGCAGAGCCTGCGCCTTCTCCGCTCGCACGCAACAGTGCTTCTGAGAGACCGGCGAGCTCCCCTGCGCGACCCGCGCGAGCGTCGCTCGCTGCGCTCGGCAAGACGTCCCCGGACGGACCTCTCAGAACTCCCACTCGGCGCCGACGATCAGCGGGGCGAGGGTCTCGTCGTCGTCCGCCTCGACGTCGATGTCGAGGACTCCGCAGATCTTCATCACGACCTCGTGAAAGCGCTCTTGGTCCGGCGGATAGCCGGCGGCCGTCAATCGCTCAGGGGAGTTTTCGTCGTTGTACGCGCTGCGCACGAGGTTGACCTTCGTGACGCGCAGCGCCTCGACGCTGGTTGCAGGGGCGTCGAAGAGGTTGTCGAACGAGCCCAGGCTGCGGCCGAGCGCGGTCGTCTCTCCGTCCGCGAGCAAGCTCACGAAGGGCGCCTTGGTGTCGGTGTTTCTGAAATTTCGCACCGCGTAGCCGTCCTTGAACGCCCAGCACGCGATGGCCATCGCGCCCCATTCGTCCATGAAGTACTCGGGGTCGAGCCCGTAGTCGGGGTGATGTTGATACACGCGAATCGTCGCAGTGTTTGCACTGCGGGCGATCACGCTGCCGATGTATGCGGATCCCATGCGCGCGATCGTAGCGAGGCGTCGCTCGAGCGCCCAAGATTCTGCATCGACGGAGCCACGCCCCGATCGGTCTCGGTCTCGTCCTCGCGCGAGACGCTCGCGAGCGCTGCCGGCGTCTTGCGCTTGGATCGTGCGGACAGCCAGGGCAACGTCCGCGGACGATAGGCTCAGGGAAACCAGCTTCCCTGCTGCGGATCCCACACGTGAAGCCCGAGGCGCTTCAGCGTCTCGACCGCGTCCATGATCACCTCGATCTGATACGAACCTTTGCCGGTGTTGTGCGTGACGAGCACGTGCGTCGCGAGCACATCGACGAACACGTAGTCGCCGCCGGCTTGCCACTTGAGCGTTCCGCGGTCGTCGCCTTTGAAGCGCACGGCGAACGCGGCCCGCACCTTCGCCACGTCGATCTTGGTGTCGGTGTCGCGTCCCTCGACGATGGGCCCGACGCGCTTGGGATCACGCACGGGCACTCCATAATAGTTGATGCTCACTGAACCTCCGTCGCGTCGGAGACTATCGCGTCGCAGCAGGCGACAGACATCATCGGTCGGCATGGAGGAAAAACATCCAATCGCGTTCACTCCACCGCCGGTCGGCTGACGGGGGAGCGATCGACCGTTTGCTCGCCGCCGCCCTCCGCCCGGTGTTGCCGCGCCGCGGGTGGCCCGCCGCGCTGCGCGACGCGATCTCCGCTGGTTTCACGGGCGATACTGTGTTGGCAGTGCACGACAGACGTCATCTCTCTCCCTTCGGGACTCTCTGACCACGTTCGCCGTATACACGGCTGCGAGTAACGCGTCCTCGCTCGCTGGAACCTCGCGAAACCGGCGGCCCAATCGACGAGCAGTTCCGCTCGTGCTGGGAGGAGCCGCTCGACGCGGGGCCGCACAAGTTCGCGAAGGGGGGCACCGTCAACGAGGGCACCGCGCGCCATAACGATCGCTTCTTCGCCCTGCGCAACGTCCGCGTGCTGGAGGCCGCATTCGGCGTCAGCGACCGCAACGACGCCTGCCGCGCGCATCGACGGCGACGTCGAACTCGCTCCCGACCCTTCGTACAGCGACCTTCGCCGCCACGATGTTGGACGCCCCGTCTACGGCGCGGTAAACCCACCACGGCATGGAGCCCGGCTTCTTCATCGAGGTAGCAGGAGCCGCGATCGAGCATCGCGCGAAGCTCCTCGCGCCGTTTCGAAAGCTCTGGAATCGCCTCCAGCACGGCGACGTTCAGATCGTAGTGTACGGCTCGGGTGGTGTGGGCAAATCCACGCTCGGCCGCTTCCTTGCGTCTCCGACGTCGATCGACGCGGTGTCGATCGACTACAAGCTCTCGGACCTCACTGAGAAGTACGACGCGCCGAGCGACCTCTGGGGCAAGCTCACGATCGCGCCCGGACAGCCCGAGTACCGCAAGGACTCGTTTCCGCCGCTTCATCGCAAGGTCACGAGCGGAGGCGCGCGGGGCATCGTGCATGTGGTGTCGTACGGGATGCACGCGATCCCCGGCCGAGAGCCGCTCGACAAGCACACCTCGTGGCAGCCGAACGACACGCACGAGTCGTTCGCAGCGCGGTTCGCTGCGAAGCAACGGGATGCCGAGCTCGACGTGCTGCGCGAGCTCGTGTCGGTGCTCACGACGGCAGAGGGACCTCTGTGGATGGTCACGGTTGGGACCAAGCAGGACCTCTGGTGGTCGCAGCGCCACGACGTCAACGAGTGGTACTGCGGCAAACAAAGCGCGTATCGCGCGCTCGTCGACGAGATCGCGAAGAAGCACGGAACCGAGCACTTCAAGCACCGCTTCGTGTCCGGCGCGCTCGTCTACGGCAACCTGCGATCACCGACAGGCGAAGTGCTCTTTCCGACGTCAGCGGGATACGAGCAGAGCATTCGCGCAGCGAATCTCGCGCGCATCGTCGAAGTCATCACCGGGCTCGCGACGACGGAGCGAGAGCAATGAGCGAGCGATTCGTGATCGATGCCGAGATCGCCGCAAGAGTGCGAGTGCTGGACCGCTACACGACGCTCGTTCGCAGTCTCGCCCAGGGCAAAGAAGCCGCGCGATGGAAGATGCGCATTGCCAACGCGCTCTTCTTCAGCGGCATGCTTGCGACGGGTTTGTCGTTGATCGTACGAAGCACCCCATACAGCGCGCTTGCAAGCATGCTCGGAGCGGTCGTCGCGCTGCTCTCGACGGGATGGTCGCTGTGGTCTTCATTTGCGTCGGTGCACCTCTATTCGCACGATCTTCGCTGGGCACTTAGACACCACCGCGCCGAGTTGCACGATGCTCTCGCGCTGTCGGACCTGAACGTCATGGCCGAGTACAGTCGCCGCGAGTTGGAGGCAGCCATCGGTGACGCTCGACGCGTTCTCGAACGATACGAACCAATCATCGCCCCAATCATCGCGGAGCTCGATCGAGAGTCTGCGCCGCGCGTCGAAACGGCGACCCCACCCCCCTCCAAAGCCCGCTGGGACCAGCCCGTCCCGCACGGTCGTGCTCCATAGGAGGAAAAAACATCCAATCGCGTTCACTCCACCGCCGGTCGGCTGACGGGGGAGCGAGCGACCGTTTGCTCGCCGCCGCCCTCCGCCCGTTGTTGCGGCGCCGCGGGTGGCCCGCCGCGCTGCACGACGCGATCTCCGCTGGTTTCACGGGCGATACTGTGTTGGCGGACGATCTTCGAGCCCGACCAGCGCCGACTCGACCGCCGCTCGCGTGCAGACCGAACGGGCTCTGGCTACCCTCGACGGGATGCGAGAGAGCGACGCAGAGACGTTCGAGACGATCTTCGAGCGCGACCCGTTGTGGTTGCGGTTCTCGTGGTTTGCGCGGGCGCTGGTCAAGGGCTCGGCCGTCGCGTTGGCGGCGCTCGCAGCGTTTGCCTTGCTCACCAACCCGCCGAGTCGAACCCGAGAGCCTTCGTGGGTCGCGCCGCTCCTGGCAGGAGCGTTTGGGCTTTGGTGGCTCCGAGGCTTCGTTCGAGATCTGGTCGCGGCGTTTAGCGCGACGCGCGAGACGATTGCTACGATTTCGAGCGCCAAAGAGCTGACACACTCAGGTCAGCGCGCGAGTTACACGCTGTGGCACGTGATGATCGACGGCTTCGAGCACGCGATCGAGCCGCGCGCGCTGAAGGGCTCGGGCGCCGCGCGACTTCGCCCCGGACAACGCGTGGCCGTGCGCGTGGTGGGCTCGACGCTGGTGCGCCTCGCGGTGGACAAGACCATGACGCCGCTGCCCGTCGGCTTGAAGGCCCCGATCGGCGAGCCCGCGCCGCTCTCGGAGCAGGACATCGCTCGCGTGCTCGCGTGGGCTACGCGTCGCATCGGCATCGTGCTCGTGCTGCTCGGCGCGCTGGTCGCGATGCTGGTCGCGACGCCAGGTGCCATCACCGTGCTGCACGTATTGTTATCCGTGTTGGCGATCGGACCTCTGTTCGTGATCGCTGGAGATTTGCATACGATTCGCGCGGTGCGAAGGCTCGGGCCCGGCGCGCCGACGAGGTGGGTCGCGGGAGACGTTCGACTCAGTCCGGGTCTGCTCTCACGGACCTTTGTCGGCGGAGAAGAGCTCAGCGACGCCGCGGTGCCGCGCGCGCCGAGGCTGGCGTCGAAAGCGCGCGCGCGCGTGATTGCCGTCCCGCGGTACGACTCGAAGCGCGAGGCGCTCGTCGCGCTCGAATGGGTCGACGCGACGGGAGGATGAGACATCCAATCGCGTTCAGTCGACCGCCGGTCGGCTGACGTGGGAGCGAGCGACCGTCTGCTCGCCGCCGTCCTCCGCCCGTTGTTGCCGCGCCGCGATGGTTGCAGGTCCGCAATTCGGCACGCGCTTCGACGCGATGTTGCCCTGCTCGTGAGCGCCGTGAGCGACGAGCGTCAGTGACGCGTCGAGGACTTTGTTACGCTCGAAGGCCGTGACAGAAGGCGCACAGGTGCACGACACGTTTACGGGGACGCCCCTGGCGTCGCTCACGCTCGCGCAGAAGCTCATCGAGCTGAGAATCGATCACTTCGAACGACTCTCGCTCTCGCAGTCGTTTGCGCACAACGTCACCGTGTTCGGCTGGTGGGGAGGCCTTCGCGTGCTCGTTCGCAAGGCGCGGTTGGGGCGCTTCGGCGTCGCTGCGCGCATCGCGTCGCTCGACGCCCAGGTGCGCGATGGAATCGCCGCGATCGAAGACGACCCCGACTACGCTCGCGACACACACTATCGCGGCCGCGGCTCGGTCTCACAGCTCCACGAGACGCTTCGCGCCTTCGACGCCGAGAGCCCCGAAGAGCTCGCGCTCTTGCGAGAGCTGCTCGACGAGCACCTTCGTGAGCTCGAGCAGGCGCGCGCCGAGCTCGCCAAGAGCAGCCCGGCGCAGCTCGCGTCCCGCCCGCGCGCCCCCTGGTACAACAGCGCGCTGGCGCGAGCGCTCGTTCCTCTCGTGTTCATCGCGCTTCCGTTTATCGTGTCGGTTGTCACGTCGCGCGTGCTGCTGATCAAGCCTCGGCCGGAGGCGCCGGTGCTCGCGGACGCAGAGATCGCGCTGTCGCCCGAGCGTACGCTCAGCAAAAACCCGCACCCCGCCGCGCGCGCCACCGCCGCGCTCCACGACGTCGCCGCGCTCTGCAATCGCGCCACCAACCTGTCCCTCGGACACGGCGGCAGCGACGCTGACCTCCGCGCGACGTACGCGCGGCTCATCGCGCGTGTGCGAGAAGCCACCGCCGCGGTCGCCGACGCGCGAGCTTCTCTTCGCTCGATGATCGACGCGAGCGGCCCGATCGCCAACGGCGCCTCCGAGATCAACAGCGCGTGGTTTGTCCACGTGCACAGAAACACCCGACAGGTCGAGCGCTGCACCGACGAGCGCGACTCGAGCGGCCGCACCCAGCGTCGATGCCGCACAGAGACCGTCTGCGACTCCAAAGAGACTACGTTTTCCTTTGCTCCCGAGCGCGCGGCGGCGGGGCTGCGCAGCTTCGATCAGGCTGTGCGCGGCGTCGCCGCGACGGCGTTCGACGCCGACGGGCTCTTCGAGGCAGCCGCTACGATCCGCGCATCCAACGAGCGAGGTGCCCTCGCGCTCGCCCAGCGCGACGCGCTCGGAGCAGAGTCCGTTGAGGCGCTCTCGGGCGCGCACCGCTCGCTGCGGCCCATCGTCGCGCCCGATGGCGCGCCGTTGTCGCTCGAGTGGATACGATCGGGCTACACCAACGAGCAGGATTTTCCCCGCACGACGTTGGTCCGTTCGTCCTGCTCGGTGGTCGCTGCTGGACCAAGAGGGTACAACGCGGTTCGGTCCTTCGTCGTTCCGATTTCCGCGGCCCACGATCGGCTTCGCTCGCTCGAGCAGCGCTACGCCGCTGCGGTCTCTGCGCTGAACACGATCGAGGTCGAGGCCCTCGCGCTCTCTGCGCGCTCGTCGCGCCTCCGCAGCGCGTGGAGCATCGATGACGCGAGCCTGGCCCTCTCCGATCGCAGCAATGCGCTGTACAGCTCGTTTCACCGCGACAGCGCCCTCGTCTTCAACTCGAGTGCTGCGCGCATGGGCTACGCGGTGCTCGCCTGGATAGTCACCGCCATCGTGTGCGGGGCCGTGTACGGAGCGCTGCGCGCCCACCGTCGCGCCAACGCATGGAAACTCTCGGCGCAGGGGGCGCGGTGATCGAGCGCTCGATCGCGCGGGTGTGCCACACGCGCGCGATGACCTCTCTTGTCGCTTCAGACGCGGACGCGCTCGTCGCGTTGCTCGATGGCGCGCAGTCGCGCGGTTGCGACGAGCACTCGGCGGCGCACGACGGCGACATGCCCGTGCGTCGGTACGACCAGATCCGCCTGTACAAGAGCTATCACATGACGCTGCTCAACTACTTTGCCGAGCGGCTGAAGTCCTTTTCGGAGGGCGCAGGCACGGTGCTCGACAACACCGTGATCATGGCGGGCAGCGAGCTGTCGGACCCCGTCGCGCACAGCCACAACAACCTCCCGTTCGTGCTCGTCGGGCACGCGGGAGGAGCGATTCCGGGGGGACGCGCGGTGCAGTGCGGGGGTGTTCCGGTGGGCAATCTCCTGCTCACGTTGCTGCAAGCGATCGGCTCGACGCGAACGCGCATCGGCAACTCGACCGGGACGATCCCAGCGATCCTCGGCCGCTGAGCGACGCGCAGCGACGGCGCCGCAGTCCTGTCGCGCGCCGCTCGCCGCCGCCAGGCGACCGTTCGCCTCGTTCGTTCTGTCCCGGGCCGTACGCGGGCAAGAACGGCGGGCGATGCTACGTTCGATCAACCACTGAACGGAGTGCGTGAGTTCCCGATGATTCCAGCGGCGTTTCGGTCGAAGAAGACCCTCGAGCGACTCAACATTGTCAGCGTGGGCGCGTCGCTGGCGGCGATGACGGGCGTCGTGCTCACGAGTATCTTCCGAGATGCCTCGATCATGCCGATCGTGACGGCGCTGCCGACGCTCGTGCTCGGGATGCTCTGGGTGCACCTGTTGCGGTGGGACAAAACCGTCACCGGCGCAGAGAACTCCGTGCGCGTCGGGTGGCTCCTCTCGGTCCCGCTCGCGGCGCTCAACGCGGCGCTCGCCTGTGGCCTGATGCTCTCGATCGATCGCAGTCCCTATTTCAGACCCGACTTCTTCGAGCGATTTCTGGCGGGAATGCTCGCAGGCGGCCTCATCGGCGCGATCGTATGGATCCCTGCGCTCCTCGCGACGCTGCTTGTGTTCGGGGTTCCGCTCGGAAACGCGCAGCGTCTGGCGAAGAAGGGGCTCGCTGGCGCCGAGCGCGGCGAGGCCATCGTCGGCGTCGCGAGCGCGGTGATCGGCGCGCTCGCGCTCGCGCTGTCTCTGGCGGGGTCGTTTCGCTCAGGGGCCGGCAACATGTGGTTTCCGCAGATGCTCGCGGTGCTCGGCGCCGTCTTCGGCGCGAGCGCGTTCGCCTCGGCGCGCGCGCGCGAAGGAGAGCGAAAGAAGTTCGTCGAGGCCGTCGAGCGCGGCGAGGTCGACCGGTTTCGCGTCGACACCACGGACGAGGGAAAGGTGCTGGTCCGCGTCGTGTCGCAGGGGCAGGGGTATCGCGTCGCGGACTACGAAGAGGCGGTCGCGGCGCTCGATCACGAAGGCGGCGTGACGCGCGGCGTTCGCGTGGCGACCGAGAGCTGAGCGTGGTGACCGCGAGGATCGAGACGGTCGACGCGCTGCTCGATCGGGTGCTCTCTCCGCAGGAGCCGCAGATCGATCTGGCGCGCGCCGTCACGCGCGGGTCGTCGAGCGCAGAGGACGGGTGGGAGGCGTGCCTCGCTGACGGGCTCGTCCCGATCTCGTGGGCGAGCGACGACAAGCGTGTGTTCGGGACGTGGGTGAACACGATCTCGAACGTCCCTCCGAGCCTCGAAGCCGTCGTGCGCATCGCCGCCAACGTCGAGGCCATGCTCGCCGCGGAGATGCTCGCTCGAAGCGCGATGCGAGCGACCGAGCCCTGGACGTCTGGCGAGAGCCCGAGCGCCGAGGCCGTGATCGAGTGGCGGTTCTTCTCGTACAACCAACGCGGGAGCTTCGACCTCGACACGATCGATCGCGTTCCAGCGAAGCTTCGCGACGAGCACGCCCGCGCGATCTCTGTGTATCGCGACGGGATCGAGGGTCGCCTCGCCAGGTCGGGGCGCGTACGGTGGGACAAGGCGAGGTTCGCTGGGATTGGGCTGGCCCCGACCTTCTACCGCGCGGTTCGGGCGCTGCTGTGCGAGCAAGAGTGGGCCGCGCTGGCAGAGATGGGTGCGATGCTCGTCGCGGGGCCAGCTTCGGCGCGGAGCCGTCCAACCAAGCGCGGCCGACGATCGCCGGACCAAGCCGCGCCCGCGACCGGCGCGCGGTTCGACCAGCTCGAAAACCCGTGGGCAGCGCGCGCGGCGCTGTGGGAGCTCGGGTTCGTGCTGCTCGACGCGGGGCGCGAGCGGATCGTGTTGCTGTCCACCACCGCAGAGTGAGACGCGCGATCGAAGCGAGGCGCGCGCGCCTCGGATGGCGGCGCTAGCGCCTCGCATCGTGGCTATGGCGCTGCGCTGCGTGGCGCGGATTCATCACTGAAATCGCTGGGTGAATCGCTTTGGCCCGTCGATGGCATCGCGCGTGCTCAGTCACGAAGATATGAACGCGCCCAACGCTGGGCGCTCGATCGACGCGCCAGCGTGCGGCGGCAATCAAGAGAGAGGGTGTGTGATGAAGGTTCGAAGCAGTATTCCGATGTTGGGGTTGGCGCTCGTTCTTGCGCGATGCGCGCCTGCGCCGTCGGGCGCAGACGCCAGCGCCGACACGGGGGTCGTCGGCGACAGCAGCGCAGCGACGGACACAGGCGTCGCGCAGGACAGCGCGCCTGCGAACAGCGTCGTCGGAACGTGGGTGTACACGAGCGGCGCGAACGAGCAGCGATTGAACTTTCTCGGCGACGGCCGCTACGAGATGTCGTCGGCGTTTACGAGCGCGAGCAGCGGCTGCAAGTCGGAGACGACCTACATGGGTCGCTACACGCTGATGGGCGACGCGCTGTCGGGGACGGCTGCTTCGGCGAGCTCCGAGGTGACCGACTGCATGGACATGGGCATGAACCGTCCTGCGATGGACATTACGGACGCGATGCAGATCGCGCGCGGCAACCTGGACGGGACGGTGATGGTGTCTGGCGATCGGCTCACGCGCATGTACGACTCGGGCGGAACCCCGACGACGCGCGAGTATATGCGCGGGATGTGAGCGTCGCCCGGCGAGCTCAGGCCGCGGGCTTGCTCTTCTTCGCGCTCTTCTTCTTCGCGGGCGTCGCGGTGCTGCGAAACAGCGCCGTGTAGATCTGCTTGTGTCCGTCGTCCGCTGCGGACTGCGACGCGCGCCGCAGGGCCGCCAGCGTCGTGGTCCACTGTTGCGCGACGGCGTCCCTTCGCGTGAGCGCGCCTCGGTACACAGCGTCCCACTTGGACAAGGGTTCGAGCGACTTGACGACGAAGGCCGCGGCCTTGAGCAGGGCTTTGGCGGCGTCCTTCGAGGGCTTGCCGCACTTCTTCGAGGCGATGACCTTCTTGGCGAGCGCGGTGGCTTCTTTGGCTTCCTTCGTGTAGCCGAGCGCCGAGAGCTTCGAGGGGCTCAGCTTCGAGAAGCTCTTGAAGGGCTGCGTGCGCTCGAAGCCGTCGCCGACGAGCTTGTTCGCGAGCGCGTCGACCGCGGCGTCTTGATCGACGTCCGCCTCGGCGACGGTCACGCGATGGCTCGCGAGCGCGTCTTCGGCCGCGGCGACCGCGCCCTGAAGCGACTTGAACAGCTTGTGCGCGTCGGCGAAGGCCTTGAGCTTCGCTTTCACGGGCCGGGTGTCGATCGAAGTCGCTGCCGCGAGGATCGCGTCGCCGGCAGAGACCATTCCTGAGGGATTGGAAGGGGAGTCGAGCGTTGCCATGGAGTTCCTGGAAGTGGAGAGGAGCCGCGTGCGTGGAGTGCAGTCGGCCACGGCGAACATACGGGCCGCGAGGAAGGTGCGACAAACTTCCTGCGAATGAGCGGTCAACATGTCGATCGAAGCCGCGAGTGAGCGCGTTGGACGCGTCCAACGCGGCGATGGAAGCAGCGAGTGAGCGCGTGCAACGCGTCCCACGCGGCGATCGAAGCCGAAAGCGAGCACGTGCAACGCGTCCCACGTGCTGGCGAGCGCTACGAGCGGGCCCGTGAGAGAGCTCTACGCGGGTGCTGAGTCACACGGACAGCGCGCGACGTGTCCCTCGGGATCGCGCGTACCGAATCGGCACGATCAGCGCAGGGCTGCTCCGTTATGAAACAAATCACGGGTAGCCAAAGGTCCTCGCGGCGCTCGGGGATGGATCGCGATCGGGCGCTTGATTTGCAGCGAAAGGTCGCTGTTTCTTCGCTCGACCGCGCGCGCGTGCGCGAGGCTGGCTCGCTGCGTGCGAGGCGTGCTCTCTTCGATGAGAAGACCCCTACCAACCCTCGGACTGTGCGCCGCGAGCGTGCTCATCGGAGCGGTCGCCGCGCCGCGCGAAGCCGCCGCCATCGGCAACGCCGCGACGCACTTCACGGTGTTCGCTCCGCCGAACAACTCCAACAACGGTCGACACTCGATGCTGATCGTCACCGCGCAGAGCAGCGGAACGAGCGGTCGCACGCGGCTCGACATCGTCGACGACGGCGCCGACGGAGACAGCGACGACAGCTGCTCGGTGAGCCTCGAGAGAGGCCAATCGCAGGTGGTCTACCTGCGGGACGGCGCGGTCAACGACGACGCGGGCGGCGTGTGGGACGGAGATCTGTTCGACGTGCGCTCGGACGCGCCGGTCACGGTGCTGATCGCGACGCGGTCGGACTGGGAGCACGACTGGGTTCCTGGCGACAACAACCGGATGTTGAGCCAGTCGTTCTACATCTTTGCGCCCGACGGGACGGGCTCGAAGCGAGACGTCGACGTGTTCGCGTACACCGCGAACACGCGCGTTCGGATCAGCGAGATCAGCGCGAGCGCTACGCTCGCGACGGGCGTGACGCAGCTGTCGCGCACCGGCGGGAGAGTGTTGCTCGAGACGACGCTGGGCGTGGGCGAAGACCTGATGGTGCGCCGCGGGCTGGGCGTGGACTTGATGACCCCTGGGCATACCTATCTGATCGAAGCGAGCGAGCCGGTGACCGCCATCACGGGGGCGCTCGAGACGCTGGGGACGGGTTCGCAGGCGCGGGACGGAGGAGGGTTCGTTCCGAGCGCGAACGGCGCGTCGACCGGTGACTTGTTCTACTTCACGGTGCCGCACGACCCGGGGCTGCGACGGGAGCAAGAGATCCGCGTCGTGGGCTACGACGCGAACACCTCGGTCGCGCTCGACGGGTGGAACGCGACCACCCTCCGCTGGGAGTCCATCGGCACGTACAGATTGCCGCAGCCCTTCGATCACGCGGACATCGTCGGGCCCAACTATGCTTTGTTTCGGCTCACGGCGACGGCGGGCAGGCGCGTGAGCGTGTTCGAGGCCAGCTGGCTCGAGACGGGCTCGATCGGCACGAGCGACATCGCGAGCTACGTTTCCTCGGCGGACGGCAGCGCGTCGGGGCGGGACTTTCTCGCGTACATTCCGCCGCCGGGGATCCAGACGTCCGTGCGCAACATCGGCGGCACGTACAGCCACTTGTACATCTTCGCGCGATCGACGGCGGCCACCGTCAACGTCATCGACGCAGACACCGGCGGAACGCTCTTCTCGCAGACCGTCACCGCCAACCGCCTCGCGCCCGCCGACGTCCGCATCGACCCCGCGCAGTGGAACAACATGAACGTCCCCGCCATGGGGCGCCGGCCCTACCTCCGCGTCACCAGCGACAACCCCATCGCCGTCTGGAGCACCAACTTCAACGACAACTGGCTCTCGTACGCGGCCAGCGCAGCGCCGGCGAACCCCACGCTGCAAGTCGAGACCGCCAGCTCCACGGCGCGCTGCGGCGTCGCGCAAGAGTTCGTGTTGACCGCAGAAAACATCGAGCCATCCGAGCTCACGGCCGCCTCGATCGACATCGACCTCGCGCAGTCATGGTCGTTCGTATCGATCACCGACGACGGCGTCGCGGTCGTCCCCACGAGCACGATGAACGCCGCAGGGACCGTGCTCTCGCTCCCCGCGCGCACGCTCTCGGCCCGCTCGCGCCGCACCGTCCGCGTGACGCTGCGCCCCGAGTGCGCGATCGGCGGACTGCGCAACGGCGGCCGCGTCGTCGTGCGCGGGATCGTACGCGCCACGGGACCAGGCCTGCTCGCCAGCGAGCCGCTCGCCACCGCGGCGAGCGAGCTGACCATCCTCGATGACCCTTCGTTCGCCGCGTTTGCTTCGGCCTCTGCGGCGCCTTCGGCGAGCGCGATCGTCGTTCGCGCGAGCACCGCGCGCGAGGCCCGCGCCGTGCGCTTCGAGCTCGTCCGCGCGAGCTCTCCGGGCGGCGTCGAGTCGAGAATCCTCTCGTCGATCACCGCCAACGGAGGCTGGACGACCGGCAGCTCGTACCAGTGGACCGACGCCGCCGTCACGCTCAACGCTACGTACTACTACCGCGTTCGCGCCGTGCTCGATGACGGCGCGTACATCTACACCGAGACGCTGTCGGCCACGGCGCGTGACACGCTGGCGCCCGATGTTCCCTCGGTGTTCGCGAGCGGCGGCGACAACCGAGCCACCCTCTCGTTTGTGGGCGGAGACCGCGACGGAGACCTCTGGGGCTACGTCCTCGAGCGCTCCGAGGCGGGAGGCCCCTTCACGCGCATCGTCGCGGGCCTCGTCACCGCGAGCACCTACGTCGACACCGGCGTGCTCAACGGCCGCCGCTACGCCTGGCGCATCTCTGCGCAAGACAGCAGCAACAACGTCAGCGCCCCGAGCGACCCGGCCTACGCCACGCCGCAGGCGCCCACGAGCGCGAGCTCGACCTGGACCGTCGCCTTCGAAGACCGCCTCGGCTCCGGCGACAACGACTGGGACTACAACGACCTCATCGTCGAGACCGTGATCGACGAGAGATTCTCTAGCGGATTCGTCACGGGATACGTGATCGACGTCGATCCCCTCGCGCGCGGAGCCTGGTACGACCACGCGCTTCGCCTCGCGCTCCCCGCGGTCGGACCGTGGACCGCGCGCGTCGATCGCTGGGCCAGCGCGGCGGTCGTCGGCGCTTCTTCGCCGAGCAGCACCATCGTCAACGGCGTCAACGCGATCGACCTCGAGGTGATCGCCGACACGCGCGCGGCGCTTCCGCCCAACGCCGGCGAGTCTGCGAGCAACACCGTCGTGGGCTCGGCCCCCGTCGTCGGCGCGCACTTTCGCGTCACCATCACGCTCGCCAACGCGGAGGCAAACCCCAGCGCGAGCCGCCCCGCAGCGCCGTTCGACTTCTACCTCCGCGTCACGCGCCCGATGGTCGGCGACGTTCACAGCAGCCTCGGCGCTGCGCGGCCCACAGAAGAGCGGGTCGTCCGCGCCCCGGGGCCCGTGGGCGTCGTCATGCCGATGGCCGTCGTGATCGCGGGGTCGCTCGCTCGATGGAGCGCCGAGTCCGTCCCCACCTGGGTCGCGTTCTACGACTTCGAAGCTGCAGCGCGCAGCAACTATCGCATGCCCGCCAGCACGTTCACCGGTCACGCATCGTGGCTCACGATGACGAGGGTCAGCCCATGAACAAGCAACGCTCTCTCTTCGCGCTCGCGACGGCGCTGTGCGCGCTCACTGCTGCTCACGCTGCGCTCGCCCAGCACGCAGGGGCGCTGCGCGCCATCTCCTCTGCGTCGGACCGCGCGCGCTTCGTCGGCTGCGTCGGCGACCGCGTCACGCAGTGGTCCATCGGCCCTGGAGGCGGCCCCCGCGTCGAGTGGTCCCGCGAAGGATCGTGCGCGACCGGCTCGGTGCGTGTCCTGCCCGACGGCGGCGCGCTCTTCATCGCCCCGAGCTCGACCGGGCGCGCGCTCGTTCGCCTCGACGCCGACGGCGCCGTGCTCTTCACCGCCGCGCTGGGCGCGCCCGTGTGGGGAGAGCCTCTGCTCGTCGATCGATCCACGGTCCTGCGCCTCGGTGACGGGCAAGTGCAGTGGCGCTCGATCCACGATGGATCGTTGCAGTTCTATCGCCGCACCGAGGCCGCCGGTGACCCGCGCGCGATGCTCGGCGCTGGCTCTCCGACGCTCGTGCAGCGCCGCGAAGGAAGCGCGGTGTGCGTCGCTCGCTCGAACGCGTTCGACTGCTGGAACGCCATCGACGGGCGCTCGCTCGAAGGCGCCTTCGGAGCGGACGCGCGCGGCAGCACCAGCCCCGCGCTCGCCGTGGACGTCGACCGCGACGGAGAAGACGAGCTGCTCGTGGCCGCGCCGGGCGGCGTCGTTCGCGCGCTGTCTCGCTCGGGTGAAGCGCGCTGGTCGCACGCGGCCACCTCGCTGGTCCTCGCGCCGCCCGTCGCCTTCTACGAAGGTCGCACGATGCTCGCGTCGTGGGCCGACGTCGACGGATGGGTGCACCTCGTCGACGCTCGAAGCGGGGCTGTGAGGCAGGGATTTCCCAGGCGATCTGGCGGCCCGTCGCGGGTCGGGGTGCGCGTGGGAGACGTGGATGGAGACGGCGCGCTGGACCTGCTCGTGAGCGAGCGCGCTGGGGCGCTCAGCGCGTTTCGCGTGGCTGACGGAGCCGCGGTGGCCGTTCGCGACGGGCCGACCGCGCGCGCGCCGATCGACGCCGAGCCGCTGCTGGTCGTCACTGGCGACGGGGTGCTGCACTGGCTCGTGATCGACGGGGCCAGCGCCCTCGCGCACCGGCCGCTCGCGGCGAGCGCGCTCGGGACCGAGAGCGCGGTGGCGGTCGGGCAAGCCGAGGCGAGGCCTCTCGTCTCGAATACAAGCGCAGAAATCAACACGGCCGTCGAGACGCAGCGGCGCCCCGCGCCTGTGGCGACGCCGATGGATGTCCCGTCCCTTGCGCGTGGGGGATGCTCAGCGAGCCTGGCGAACACGGGCGAGCCTCGCGGGTGGATCGCGCTGCTGCTCGGCGTGATCGCGGTCCTTCGCGCGCGCAAGCGGTGACGGCGCGTTTCGCCAACAGAAGGCGGCGCTCTAGAGACGAATCTTGCTCGCGCGCGCCGGCGTTGTTCTAGCGCGAGTCGTCGACACCGTCGATCGAAGCATCGCGACCGCCCCGCCCGAATAGCCGCCGTCTGGCCCGGCGATCCGTTGCTGCTCGGTCAGCGCGGCCGCTCCGCCTGAAAACACAAACGTGCGACCTCCCGAAGCGCCGAACTCCGGCGCGCCGACGACGAGGTCCGAAAAATCGTCTCCGTTCACGTCTCCGTGCCCGCCGACCGAGCGGCCGAAACGCCCGACTTCTGGACCGAGCAGCGACGTCGCCCAGGGCGTGCGCTCGATCGTCATCGATGGCGAGCCGCGGAAGACGCGGACGTAGCTCTGGTTGGCGACGCCCGGCGCGCCGACGGCGATGTCGTCCGTTCCGTCACCGTCGATATCGCGCGCGTCGGTGACGCGGTAGCCCAACGCGCGATCGACCACAGTCTCGATGATCGACACGGTCGGTTCGGCGCGATCCCAGACTTCTCGCGCCGAAAACACATGAAAGGCGCCCGCGTTCGAGCCGTCGTTGGGCGATCCGATGACGAGGTCGCAAAACGAGTCGCGATTCACGTCACCTGCGCGACTGACATGAAATCCGAACCACGCGCTCGACGACAGAGCGCGGATCGTCGTTGTCGTCGCGAGCGCGCGACCGCGACCGCGCACGAAGACCGCTGAGCCTGTTCCGCCGAAGGCCAAAGGCGCTCCGATGAGCAGGTCCGGGAATCCGTCGCGGTCTGCGTCGCACGCTCCGGTCACCGAACCCCCGAAGCCCGTGCTCAGTCCCACGCTTCCCGTCACAGTGGAGAACGCGCCGGACAGCCCCGAAGGTCCGCCGAAGTACACCCACACGCGACCTGCGCGCGACGCGGCGAACGGCGCTCCGATCGCGAGGTCTCCGTAGCCGTCGCCGTCGATGTCTCCCGCCGCGGAGACGGACGTTCCGAACTCGTCGTTCTCGAGGAGTCCCGTGAGGTACGTGCGCGGCGACATCGGCAGGATCCCGCTGCGCGAGCCATAGAAAACGCTCACGGATCCCGCGTTTGCCGCGTCGTTGGGAGCGCCCACCGCGAGGTCCGCGAACCCGTCGCCGTTGAGGTCTCCCGCGGACTCGATGACGAACCCGAAGCGTCCCGCCCCTCGAAGCATGGACACGGGCGTCGCGGCGACGCCCGGCCGCTCTCCGACGAAGATGTACGCGGCGCCTCCGCCCCGCGCGTCGGGCGCGCCGACCACGACATCGGTGAGGCCATCACCGTTGAAATCTGGGGTCGTGCCCCACGCGTTGGTCGTCGGCGCCGAGGCGCGCGGAACGTGAAACTGCCACACGGCGCTCGGCGCAGAGCGCCGCGCACCGGTCTGTCCAAACACGCGCCAGAAATGCGTTCCGAAGCCGACTCCAGCGGCCACCATGCGGTCGGCCGCGACGGTGTGGGTCTGCTCGACCACGGTGCACGCGCGATCTGCGCACACCTCCAGCACGGCTTCGTCGGTGTTCTCCGAGCGAATCCAGCGCAGCGTCGGAGAGGAGCCGGTCACGAAGCTGCTCGACATCGGCGCGATCAATCGCGGCGGATCCGGGACGCGCGGCGGCACATCGGGCAGCGAATCGGGCAGCGAATCGGGCAACGAATCGGGCAGCGAATCGGGCAGCGAATCGGGAGCGTCGATCGCGTCGTCGCTGGCGTCGTCGCGCGACGGGACATCCATCGCCGGTTCGCTGCGATCGAGCGTCGCGTCGGTCGCCACGATCGCGTCGCGGGACTCGGCGTCGACGCGGACGATCGTGACCCGATCGTGGCAACCCGAGAGCGCCAGCCCTGCGAACATCCACGAATATGCGCTGCTCTTCAGCATGGATCCCGCCTGTGGCTTCGTAACGATCGCGCGCTCTCTCGCGGCGCGCCATCCTGTTCGCCCCCGCGCGCGATGCTCGAGCGTGCGCGTTAGTTCTTGCCGCTCTCGCGGGCGGCTTCGAGCTGCGCGTCGAGCCACTTGCGCTTGCGCAAGAGCTCTTCGTACTCGTTGGAGGCGTCCGCCGAGACGCTCTCGAGCTGCTTGAGCAGGGCGTCTCGGTCGGACTTGACGGAGGCCGTGTCGACCTCGCTGCCGTCGATGGCCGATTCCGTGAGGATGGTCACGCGGTCGGGGCCAGCTTCGGCGAAGCCCTGGCTCACGGCGATGGCGACGAGCTTACCCGCAGAGCGGTAGCGAACGACGCCTGCCTCGAGCGCCGCGAGCAGCGGCAAGTGGCCCGGCAGCACGCCGAACTCACCGAAGACGCTGGGGGCCTCGACCTGGTCGACGTCGACCTTTACGACAGGGCCCGTGGGCGTCACGACTTCGAGTGCGATGATGCTGGCCATGATGGATCAGGCCTTCTCCATCTCGGCGGCGGCCTTCTTCACTTCTTCGATGTTGCCCTTCATGTAGAAGGCCTGCTCGGGGAGCTTGTCGAGCTTGCCCGAGAGGATCTCCTCGAAGGAGTCGATCGTCTCGTTGAGCGGGACCTGCTTGCCCTCGAAGCCCGTGAACTGCTGGGCCACCGAGAACGGCTGCGAGAGAAACTTCTGGATGCGGCGAGCGCGGTCGACGACCTGCTTGTCGTCCGGCGAGAGCTCGTCCATACCGAGAATCGCGATGATGTCCTGCAGCTCCTTGTAGCGCTGCAGCGTGCGCTGCACTTCGCGGGCGACGCGGTAGTGGCGCTCGCCGACGATGTGGGGCTGGAGCATCTGCGAGGTCGAGTCGAGCGGATCGACCGCCGGAAAGATCGCCATTTCAGCGATCGCGCGCGAGAGCACCGTCGTGGCGTCCAAGTGCGCGAAGGTCGTGGCGGGCGCTGGGTCCGTGAGGTCGTCGGCGGGCACGTACACGGCCTGCACCGAGGTGATCGAGCCGCGGTTGGTCGAGGTGATGCGCTCTTGGAGCGCGCCCATCTCCGTTGAAAGCGTGGGCTGGTAACCGACGGCGCTCGGGATGCGGCCGAGGAGCGCGGACACTTCCGATCCCGCCTGCGTGAAGCGGAAGATGTTGTCCACGAAGAGGAGCACGTCCTGACCGTCGACGTCGCGGAAGTGCTCGGCCACGGTGAGCGCCGAGAGGGCGACGCGGGCGCGGGCGCCGGGCGGCTCGTTCATCTGGCCGTAGATCAGCGCGGCCTTGTCGATCACGGCGGTCTTGCCGTCGCCGAGCTTGGACTCGGTCATCTCGAGGTAGAGGTCGTTGCCCTCGCGCGTGCGCTCGCCGACGCCGGCGAACACCGACACGCCGCCGTGCACCTTCGCGACGTTGTTGATGAGCTCCATGATGAGCACGGTCTTGCCGACGCCGGCGCCGCCGAAGAGGCCGATCTTGCCGCCCTTGCGGTACGGAGCGAGCAGGTCGATGACCTTGATGCCCGTCGCGAAGATCTCGGACTTGGTGCTCTGATCGGTGAACTTGGGCGGGGCCCTGTGGATCGGGGCGGTCTCGGACGCGTTGACCTTGCCACGGCCGTCGACAGGCTCGCCGATGACGTTGAGGATGCGGCCGAGCGTCGCCTTGCCGACGGGCATCTGGATGGGCGCGCCGGTCGACATGACGTCCTGGCCTCGAACGAGGCCGTCGGTGGTGTCCATTGCGATCGCGCGGCAGGTTCCCTCGCCGAGGTGCTGGGCGACTTCGGCGACGAGGTTCCAAGGCTCGTCGCTGATGGTCTTGGAGGAGATCCTGATCGCCGAGTAGATCGGCGGAATTGCGCCAGGGGGAAACTCGACGTCGACGACGGGGCCGATGACTTGCGTGATCTTTCCGCGGGCCAGCTCGGTCATGGGAACAACTACCTCTCGAGAAGCGATGTCTCTGCGTGCGGGGCCGTGCCACAAATCGGCGGCCCTGCCTATTCGCGCGCGCTGGGTATCACGGCCAGCCTGCAAGGGTCAAAGCCGACGATCGCGCAGCGATTTCGCGGATGGGTTGTACCGCGGTTGTAGGGCCAGAAGCGCACCGGTCGAGGCGAAGCGGGCACAGATCCACAAAGTCCGCTGAATACGCGGTCACGGAGTGCGGTATGAAGAGCCTCCGTGAGCCAAGCGCTCGAGAGCCTGTCGACGCAGGGCGACCCGCCAACCGAGAGCGACCCGCTGGCCGAAAGCGACCCGATGGGCCGCGTGGTGGTCCGGGTGGGGCTCTCGCTGTCGCTGTCTTTTGCTCGCACGCGCGACGACGTGACCACCGCGCTATGGGACCTGTGGGACTCGGTGGACCAGGCGCTCGCCGAGCTCGCTGGCCCGAGCGGAGCCGCTTCGGTCGATCGATCGATGCGGGTCCGGGCAGCGCTTCGCGAATCGCTCGCGTCGTTGCTCGAGGATCCCTCGTTCTCTCGGGGCGTTCGCTGGAGCGTCGTGGACGAGGCTCGCGTGGCGCTCGCGGCGCTCGATGAGGGCGCGGACCAAGACGCCGCGACGCTCGCTCGCGCCGGGGACTGCGCGGAGGTCGCCGCCTATGTCAACGCTGCGGACTTCGGTTCGGCGCGGCTCGATCGGACGTTCGCCGTCGTCTGGCGCGAGGTCGACCCGCCGCGCGGTCGAAGAGCTGCCCTCTTGTTCGACGTAGCCGAGCGCGTCGCGCCGTCGACGCGAGGCGCGCTGCTCGTGTTTCTCGCGCGGCAGGGCGTCGATGTTCGCGGCGTTCTCGCGGGGGACGCGGTCGTGTCGGTCGCAGATCGCGTCGAGGCCCTGTCGCAGTCGTCCAGGTGGCGAGCGATGGCCGCGATCGAGTGGGACCCCGACGCGCTGACCTCGCTCGCGAGGATGCTCGCGGACTGGAGCCGCTTCGCCAGCCATCCCAGGGTGCTCCTCTACGGAACGAGTCGACGCCTCGGCGCGATCGCCTTCGATGGTGCGCTCGCGAAGATCGCTCGCTGGCCCCTCGCGAGAGAGGTGGCCGCCGAGCTCGAGCTGCACCGGCACAAGACCCCGGCGAGGGTGATCGCGCGCGCGCTCGGCGGAGGCCGCCATCGTTGCGGTCGCTGCGACGACGAAGGTGTACGGGCGGTGCGACGGTGGTCCGACGACGGCGACGACGGCGCGAGCGCCAGCAGCGCCGGAGAGGTCGAGTATCAGTGCGTCGCGTGCGGCCTGCGCTACTGGGCCGCGTGGGACAGCGACTCGATCGCGCGCGAGCCCGAGCCCGAAGCGTGGGTCGTCCCGTGAATCACGGGTGACTCGAAAACGTGTGCTTACGGTCCGAAGAGCGGGTTCACCCCAGGCGGGCAGTGGTACATGTCGACGTAGACACGCTGCGGGCCGGTCGCGCAGGGCACTTCGTAGAGGTCGATGATGTTGCCGGTGGTGTTGTTGGCGCCGACGTTTCCTCGTCGTGACCGCTGACCGAGCGCGAGGTTGCCGCCGAGGGGGTTGCTCCCGTCGGGGCATCGAAACTCCGTCGAGACGAAGTAGTAGCTGTCTCTGGCCCCGCATCGAGGCACCGGGTGATCCGCGTCGCCGCCGAGCGCCGGTCCCGTGGCCACCGACCCGGTGGGGTTCGAGCCCGAAGCGGCTGCGAGTCCGACGGGCTGCGAGTCACCGGGGCCTGTGACCTGCGTGCCGGTGGTGGTGGTGCTGGAGGTCGTGACCTCGCCTCCGCCGCGTATCTGCGCGCCGCCGCTCGTCGTCTCCTGCGAGCTCGTTCGGGTGGCGAAATTCGTCTGAGTGTCTGCCGCAGGAGCGCAGGCGACGAGGGACGAGAGCGCGCACAGCGCGCAGAGGGTCGACGTCGAGGTCGATCGCGTTCGCATGCAGACGATTGTGCCACGAGCGTCGCGCGAGCCGAAGTCACCGGTGAAGAGCCATTGAAAACGTGGGTCGCTCGCGCCCTGAGCGCCCGCTAGCGCCCGAGCGCGCGCGCGAAGGAGCGGGCGTCTCGAAAGCGGTCTGCCGCGCGACGGGAGAGCGCCTTCGCGATCACCGCCGCGAGCTGCGCGGAGACATCACTTCGCACCTCGCGTATGTCCGGGGCGTCGGTCTCGACGATCTCGCGCGCAGCCGCGAACTTCGATCGCGAAAAGAGCGGCCTCGCGGCGAGCAGCTCCCACAACACGATGGCCGCACAAAACACGTCTGTGCGGGCGTCGATCGGCGCGTCGCCGGTGAACATCTCTGGCGCGTGATAGCCCAGCGTTCCTTCGGAGAGCCCGTCGGCGCCCCGGGAGAACAGCCGCGAGGAGGCGAGACCCAGGTCGACGAGCGTCACCTCGCTCGGGGCTCGGGCGTCGACGAGCAGGTTGGACGGGTTGACGTCGCGGTGCACGACCTCGAGCGGGCCGCGCTCGTCTCTGAGTTCGTGCAGCGTCGCGAGCGCGTCGAGCGTCGCGCAAGTGATCGTGAGCGCGTCGCGCTGCGAACGAGGGAGGGTGACGTCGAGCGGCGCGCCATCGATCCAGCGCAAAAAGAGCACAGGGCGCGCGTCGATGACGTCGCGACCGAGCAGCGCGGCAAGCCCCGGCCCGTGGCAAAGAGCGAGGAGCGTCGCTTCGTGCTCGAACGCTCGGCGCACGCGCGCGTCACGCGAGAGCTCATCGAGCAGCCATTTGGCTGCTGCTCTCTGTCCGTTGAAGTCGATCGCGAGGACGTCGCTCGATCCGCCTGCGACCAGCGGGCCGACGACGGGGTAGGGGCCGAGCATGGGCGGCGCGCGACGCGTGTTCATCCCTGAAATCTTTGGGCCATTCTGCCAGAATGCGCCTGTGAAAATCGGCAACGGCGCGCGACCCTGTGCTGCGATCGCGCTCGCAGCGATGCTCTCTGGCGCAGCCTGCGAATCGAATCGCACGAGCGGCGGTGGGTCCGCGAGCGCCAACCAGAGCGCGGGCGGCTCGACGCAAGCTGACGCTGGAGCGCTGCTCGCCCGCTGTCCAGGCTGCGACGACGTGCTCGTGACGAGCGACGACGCTGCGGTGGCGGCGGTCGCGGCGGCGGACGCTGCGCAAAGCGCGAGCGCGAGCCCTGCGGTCGTGGGCGTCGTGCTGGTGGCGATGCGCGTCCGCCCGACGCCCGAGGCGCGCGGGCCCGACGCGACGGTGGACCTCGTGTTGCGCGAGGACGGAACGGTGCTTCGACGCGGAGCGCTCGCAGCGCGCTTCGAGGGTGAGCGCTTGATCGACGCGCAGGGGCGCGAGGTGCTTCGGGTCGCGCCCGATCGGGTGGTGGTGGTCGCGGGAATGCGGACGACGCACCGACTGACGGATCAAGGCGAGCTGCGACGCTCGGACGGAAAGCTCCTTCGCGTCGAGGACGATGGCTCGGTGGTGATGATCAGCGCGGACGGCACCCGTGATCGCGCGCCGATGCGCTTCGAGGGGTTTCGGGCTGGAGCGCGCGCGACGGCGTCGATGCTGGTGTTCTATCTCGCGCTGCAGCCGTGATCGCCGTTACGGTTGGTGAACGACGTAGAGCAGCCCCGGTCGCGCCCCGCCCGTCAGCGCTCGGGCGAAGGCTGCTGAGTCTCCGATGATCGAGACCGCGACGCGCTCGGGGCTGAGGTACTCGAGGGCGACGTGCTGTACGGACGCGCCGGTCACCTGGTCGATGAGCGCGAGGTGCCGCGTCCACGACTCGGGGCCGAGCTCGAAGGCGAACAACGCCGAGCCGAGATCGACGAGCCCCGAGAGCGACTCGAAGCGCGCGAAGAACTCGGTCCGCGCACGCTCGCGCGCCGCTTCGAGCTCGGCCGCGCGAGGGGCGCTGCTGCGCAATCGTTGGATCGCTTCGAAGATGCCGTCGATCGCAGTGCCGACCTGCTGTTTGTCGACGGTGGTCGACGCGATTCCGTAGCCGCCTTGAAGGTCGATGTTGAGCGTCGCGTACGCGCCGTACGTGACGTTTTGCTGCTCGCGGAGCGTTCGGTTCATCCTTCCGCTGTGCGCTCCGACGATGTGATTGAGGACCAACGCAGAGGCGAAGTCTTGATGGAGCAGGGCGGGAAGCGAATACGCGACGAAGACGTGCGCGTTGTCGCCGATCAGATCGCGATGGAGCACCGACCAACGACGGTTCGCGAGAGGCACCGCGGGATAGCTCGGCGCGCGCTCGATCGCGGTAGCGCCGTCGACCGTCCATCGGCCAAATGACTCCTCGAGCGAGGGGCGCAGCGTCGCTTCATCGATGTCTCCCGCGATGACCACCGCGCTGTGCGCAGGGATCAGGCGCTGGCGCGCATACGAGAGGACCGTCTCGATGGTGGTGGCGTTGATGTCGGCTGCTGTTCCCGCGGAGGGACGCGCGAGCGGGTGTGCTGGGCCGAAGAGCGTCCACGCGGCGATTTCGTGCGCGGCCGCTTGTCCCGAAAACGCAGAGCGCGCAGAGAAGAGCAGGTCTTTGGCTCGGCGAAACTCCGACTCCGTGAGCTCGGGCGCGACGATCGCATCTGCGAGCAGCGCGGCCGCGCGCGCCGTCGCGCGAGGCTCGACGAGCACGCTCGCGTACAAGCCCGAGGCGTGGCAGTCGACCTCGAGCTCGGCGCCGAGGGATGCGAGCTCGACCGCGTGGCGAATCCCTGGACGCGAGAGGGTGCCTCGGCCGAGCATCGTCGCGAGCATCATCGGGAGGGAGGGGCTGACCCGCGCGTCGCGGTTTCCTGCGCGGCGATTGACGTACTGAAACGCGACCGCTCCCGAGCCTGGTCGCGCGATGAAGTACACTGGCATCCCGTTGCGCAGCGTCCACCGCGTGACGGCGGGCGGCGTCCAATCGGGGCGAGGCGCCATGCGAATGCGCTCTCTTCGAAACGGCTCTTCGACCGTGCGCGACAGCGGTTGCAGGGGCACGAGTCCGCTGCGCTTCGGGGCGGGGACCGCGACCTCGAGCGTCGCGCAACCCTGGATCGACGCGACGACGAGCGCGAGCGCGGCGCGAGATCGTCTCACGGGCTGCCTCCTGCCGTGGCGGTGCGCGGGGAGCTCTGTGCGCGGGGCGTTCCGCTGCGAAGCACGAGGATGCGCTTGTTTGCGTCCAGCCACCGAGACGCCGCGCGGCGAACGGTCGCCGGGGTCACCGAGAGGTATCGGTCGAAGTCACGCGCGAGCATCGCGTCGATCGAGGCCGATCGCCTCGCGTAGAGGCCGAGAAAGAACGCTCGTCCTTCGAGCGTCTGGTGCATCTGTCGCATCGACAAGAGCCGCCTGGCGCGCAGGGCTTCGAGCTCGGATTGCGGAATCTCCGTCGAGCGAAGCTCCGCGAGGATCGCGTCGGTGACGGTCAACACCGATTCGCTTCCGCCGGCCCGCGACTGCCCGCGAATCTGAAAGGTGGACGCGAGCTCGAGGCTCGACTGCTGGCTGACGACCGTGCATGCGAGCTCGGGCATCGCGTCCAGCACGCGCGGGAGCCTCGCGGTTCTCCCTCGAGTCAACGCGTCGGAGAGGATGTCGAGCTCGGCGTCGTCCTCGGCGAAGAGCGCGGGGCTCGGATAGATGAGCCAGAACGAGTCGCTCGCGGCCGTGCTGCGGGCGAAAAACCGCGGTCGTTCGGAGGGCGTTCGGATGGGCGGCGCGGCGGCGCGCGCGGGGCGCGGGACCGTGGCGAGACCGCCGAAATACCGCTGAATCAACGAGCGAGCGTTGTTCGTCTCGAAGTCGCCCACCAACACCAGCGTGGCGTTCGACGGCGCGTACCAACGTTGATGAAACCAACGAACGTCGTCGAGCTCCAGGCCAGCGACCTGCGCAGGGTCTTCGAACAAGAACCGATACGGGTGCGCCGCGCCGTACAACGAACGGAGCAGCGCCGGTCCCAGTCCGGCGATCGTGAACACGTTGACGTTCTCGGCGTTCTCGCGGAGCACGATGCTGATCTCCGACGCGAGCGCGCGCTGGCCGACGTGGTCCAAGAGAAAGCCCATGCGATCGCTCTCGAAGGCGATCGCGCGCTCGAGCGCCGACGCGCTGACGATCTCGTAGTACCGCGTCGAGTCAGGGCTCGTCTGGCCGTTGAACGAGCTGGCGCCGACGGTCTCCAGAAACGCAACGCCGCCCCGCCGGTTCGCCCGCGCCCACGAGAACATCACGTGTTCGGTGAGGTGCGCGAGGCCGCCGTAGCCGTCGAGCTGATCGCGCATCCCCACGCGATACTCGACCTGCACCGCGACGCGAGGCGTGTCGCGGCGCTCTTCGAGGACGACGTCGAGGCCGTTGGCGAGCTGATAACGTGTGATTGTATTCGAATCGCGACTCTGCGCGCGGGCCTCGCGCGACGCGCAGAGCGCGAGGGCGCCGAGCACGAGCGCTGTGAAGACGAACGGTTTTCTTACGGTCATCTTGCTTCCCCCGAACGTTGTGAGTTCGTTACTCGCCGCCCCAGAGGCCGACGGTGCCGCCGACCCAGTCGAAGTCTCGGTTGTGGTCGACGCCGTGCATCTTACCCCGCGAGAGGCGAGAGAGGTTGAGCACGAGCTTGGGCTCGGCGTCCCCGTCGCGGCGGGCGAACATCATGCGGACCTCTGCCTTGATGCCCGGGCCAGAGATCGGACGGATGTCTGGCGCGTAGGTGATCTTCTCTTGCAACAGCCACTCGTGCCGTTGCTCTTCGGGGATCTTGGCGATGTGATCGCGGGTGACGTCGACGACCACGCCCGTGCCCGCGAAGGAGAAGAGCGGCTTGAGCACGTAGTTCGAGAGGTCTTCGGGCAGCTCCTTCACGTCGGAGACGAACCGCGCCTTGGGCACGCTCGGGTGCTTCAAGTACGGGATCGTGAACTTCGACCACACCCAGTACCAGTTGGGGTGCGGCACCCACGTGACGTCGAGGTCGTCGGTCCACGCGAAGGGCATCGAGCGTCCCTTGCGCTCGAGCTCGTCGAACACGACGCGGTTGTAGATGCGCTTGACCGGGATCTTCTTGCCGTTGTGCCTGCGAAAGAGCTTTCGACCTTCGACCGAGAGCTCGCTCGGGTCGCAGCTGTCGACGCCCAAGAGCAGCTTGGTGGCTACGAAGTCGGGATAGGTCTTCTGCTCTGCGGGCGTGAGGTCGACCAGGACGACCTCGTTGGGGTCTTCGTTGGCGACGATCATGTCGCGCAGGATGTCGATATAGCCCTGGCGATCGCAGTCGAAGAGGGGAGTCCACGGGCGATCGAGGCCAGGAATCGCGCGAAGCTCTTCAGCCATCGCCTCGGCCTGCAGCAACGTAAACGCGTACAGCGAAGGAAATCCCTGAAACTCTACGAGCTTTCCGTCGAGCTCGCCGTTCTCGTCGCGGACGATCGCGAAGTCCACTTGGATACAGTGCGCGACCGAGTCCATCCGCGGGACGTTGTAGTGCGCGGGGATCCCGTGGCTGTGCGCCTGGATCAGGGACGGGGCGCAGATTTCTTTGACGATCGCGCGGGCGTGCTCGGCCAGGCGCGCTCGGAGCTTCGTGGGGATGAAGAACGGCGTCTCTGCCACGCGAAACGGGATCTCGCCCCCGCTGATCTTCTCGATGCGATCGAGGTACCGACGGTAGAACGCCGGCGAGTAGTGCTCGTTGAACGCCCTGCGATATTCGCTCTGCATGCAGCGGGCGATCGTACACGCTCTTCGGGCAAAACTAGGGCGAAGACGCGTCGAGCGGAGGCTGAACCATGACAGCGCGAGCCTCCAGGTCGAGCTTCTCGTCGCGGGCGACGCGGCCATCGGGGCTGAAGACGATCCACCGAGGCCGGCCGTTGGCGGAGTCTGCGGTGAGCAAGAGCGTTCCGCGCGGCGTGGCGACGACGTTGAAGAGGGGGATCTGCCGATTGGCCAGCGTGACGAGGTGATGGAGCGCTCCGTTGTCGTCCAGTACGCGCGCCTCGTGCGTGCTCTGGACAGTTCGGTACGTGCTGCTCCCCGAACGACGCTCGACGGTGACTCTGTTTTCTCCTGCGAGCAGCCAGAGCGCGCCGCCGACGGGAGCGACCACGCTCGCAACGAATCCGCCCAGCGTGAAGCGGACCGCGCTCGGGTCGCCTGCGCGCTGAAAGACCGCCTCGCCGCGCACTTCGCTGCCCATCGTTCGCTGAACGATCGAGAGCGTCGCCAGGTCGTCGCGCGTCGCCGCCGTGACGTGGGTCGGCGCCCCGAGGGACGCGTCGGTCGTGGGTTCTCGCGGGTGCTCTGCGACGAGCGCGCCCTGGTCGTTGTACACGCGCAACGTCGTCCTTCCGACGCACGAGCGTTGCGGGTCGCTCACCAGGATCGCGACGCGTGACCCGTCGGGCGTGAGCAGCGAGTGCAGCTTGCACAACGGCGCGCCCGGTGTCTGGGGCGCTCGCCATCGATCGCGGCCGCGCTCGTCGACGGACACGATCACGGCGGCCGTTGTCGCGGCGGGGGCCATGGGGTCGTGCTCGTTCGAGAGTCCGACGAATCCTCCGCGGATCGGCGAGAGCGCTCGCAGCGCAAAGGCGTTGGAGAGCACGAAGCCGTCGGGGCCCGTGGCGAAGATCGTCCCTGCTCGGTCTTGTTGAACGATCACGCGCGAGGGCTCGCTCGCCGCGGCGATCACGGTGGTTGGCCGAAGTTGTCCGAGCGTCATCCCGTAGTCGGCGACGAGGTTGGACCCGTCGAACGAGTAGAAATCGACGCGAGGGTGGCGCAGCTCGGAGCTGTCCCACTGCACGGCGAGCGCAGGGCGATCGCCGGCGATGGCGATCACGCTCTGCAGGTAGAAGTCCGGCTCGGGGCCGCGACAGGCGCTCGCGGCCATCGCCGCCGCGCACGCGAGCGCGCGGAGCGAAAGCAAGTTCTGGTGAAGCATCGGCGAGGATTCTACGAGGACAATTGCGCTCGCGCTGCTGTGACAACGGTGTCGTTGTAGAGCGCGGGGCCCGCGGCGGTCGCCGGTGTGTTGGGCAATCATTGAGACCAGACGTTTACGGGGGCGATGGCCGTTGGGCGTCGGGACGCGGTGGCCCTAGAATCGTGGCAGAGGTCGACGATGCAGAGCGATGTCAGCGACACGACGCACGAGCGCGAGGGTGATTCGGGACGGCATCACAGGCGAAGGCCGACGATCACCACGAGGAGGCCTGGGCTCGATTTCTCGGACGTTCCGAAGTATTGGTTCGGCGGCAACGCGCTCGGGACGCACGGCGCCAACGCGCTCAATCTGTTGTTTCCCGATGGCGAGCGGTTCTTCGTGCGCAGCGTTCGTCGCTACCTCGACTCGGTGGACGACGCGCAGCTTCGCGCGGACGTGCAGCGCTTCGTCGAGCAAGAGGCGCAGCACGGCGTCGAGCACGAGCACTATTTCGCCGCCCTCGAAGCGCACGGATTCGTGATTCGCCCGATGTTGAAGGCCTACCGGTTCGTGGCCTTTCGCGTGATCGAGCGCGTCGCGCCGCCGGTGCTGCGCCTGTCGGCGACGGCGGCGCTCGAGCACTTGACCGCCACGTTCGCCAAGCTCGCGCTGAGCAACACGGTGCTCGATCACGCGCACCCGACGATGCGCTCGCTGTTGAGCTGGCACGCGGCCGAAGAGATCGAGCACCGCGCGGTCGCCTTCGACGTGCTGCAGAAGGTCGACCCGCGATGGTCCACGCGCGCCGCGGGCATCGCGGTGGCGGTCGGAACGCTGTTTCCGTTCTGGGTGCTGTTTCAGGGCTCGCTCATGTGGCAGGACCGCGCCAACCTCTCGCTCGCGCGGTTGCGCGAAGAGCGCAAGGTCGTGAAGGACAAGACCGAGGATCGTCGCGTCGCGCAACAAGCAGCGGTGCTGGACTATTTGCGCAGGGACTTTCACCCGCTCGATGAGGACACGACGCACCTCGCAGAGGCGTACTTTGCGGCGCACCCAGTCGCCGCGAGGTAGTGCACACTCGCGGCGCAACGGCGCTCGTTTCGAGCATCGAACAGGCATTGTAGGGATTCATGGATTTCAAGAAGCTGCCCAAGGGTCGGCTCGGACGACTGGCCAACCTCGCGTCGATGGGCGTGAAAGCTGGCGCCTCTCTCCTCAAAGACAAAGAGGGAAAGCACGCCGCAGAGCACGCCGCCGAAGTGCTCGGATCGATGCGCGGCCTCGCCGCCAAAGTCGGTCAGATGGCCTCGTACGTCGACGGGGTCGTCCCCGACGGGCAGAAGGATGCTTTCGAAGGGGCGCTCAAGAAGCTCCGATCGATGGCGCCGACGAGCGACGCGGACGAAGTGCGCGACGTGATCGAGCGGACGCTCGAGAAGAAGCTCGAAGAGCTGTACGCCGAGTGGGACACCCAGCCCATCGCGAGCGCTTCGATCGGACAG
>LNFM01008303.1_pt1 | contig 44595 bp, 38 predicted proteins | sample 596031 | NCBI WGS metagenome assembly LNFM01 (sample SAMN04254537, study PRJNA301005) | activated carbon metagenome | isolation source: dual media filters at the Ann Arbor, Michigan drinking water treatment plant | place: USA: Ann Arbor
CGAACACCAGGTGCTGGTATTGCATCTCGGTGCCGAAGCGGGCGGCCTGGAACAGGCGCTCGCCGTTCCACGAACCGTCGGGCAACTGCCAGTGCGCGATGAAGGCCGGGTCGCCGGATGCGAGGATCACCTCCTTCGTGTGCTCCACCAACCGGTTGTGCTCGGCGTGGAACACGTGGTGCACGGCGGTCAGCGCGATGTTCTCGTTGACCCGCCCGTCGCCCGCCATGTAGTGCGCGTCCAGCAGTTCGTCGTCGTAGGTGCCCGCAGCGGGTGTGCCGCCGATGACCGAGTCGCCATCGGCGTTCAGCGGCGCGCCGGTCTGCCCGTTGACCGGGTTGGCGTTGTGAGCGATGTCGTCTAGGAAGGCGTGGCCGGTGCGCACGGCCGCGCTCGCGTCCACCGGCGCGCCCGGTGTGCCCGAGGCCAGGCCATTCCCGTCGGGGTCCAGCGGCCCACCGATCTGGTCGGCCCTCAGAACCAACTGCGGGAAGCCGGTGATCGGGTCGGGGATGAACTTGCCGTAGGCGTCGGTGGCCAGCAGCGGCAGGTTGAGCGCGTCGAGATCGTCGAGTTCGATGCCGAGCATGTCGCGGGCTTGCGCCTTGACGATGGCCCAGGTGGACATGCCGCCGAGGTCGACGTCGTTGCCGTTGCCGAACACGCCGTCGACCAGGTCGCGGTTGGTGATCAGCCGGCCGGTGGAGACCGGGTCGCCGGCGCCGTTGAGCGTGTACTCGCGCAGAAAGACCTGGTGCGAGGGGTGCGAGGTGTAGGTCTGGTTCTGGTCGACAAAGGGCGTGGTGCCGTTGTTGGCCTCGTGCGTGGTGTCGTCCAGGCTCTCGTCCACATCGAGCGTGAGCGGATCGTCACCGAGCACGCCGTCGGCACCCGGGCCGTCGAACTGCGTGGCTCGGGTGAGCACCAGGAAGTTGGGTGCGCCGGGCGCCGGGTTGTACAGCGGGTCGTCCGGCTGCAACGGCACGAAGATGGTGCCGTTGCCGCCCTTGCTCACCAAGTCGAGACCGTGGTCGAAGAACTGGCCGAAGAAGGTCATGAACGGATTGAACGGCGCCGAGAGGCCTTCGTCGGGCGCGGTGTTCGGGATGAAGAACACCTCCCGGTCGTCGGCGGTGCCGAAGATGCCGTCCAGGCCGGGGCTCATGACGGTCTCCGCACCCAGGCCGGCGGCCGCCGGGTTGCTGGCGGTCTGGTCGACGATCAGGTTGGAGATGATGCGCGGGTCGGCATCCACCACGTTCGAGTTGCTGCCGTAGTCGGTGTTGGTGAGCACGCCGCCGGGGCCGAGGTTGATCTGGTCACCGTCCTGGTCGTTCAGGAAGACCGGATCGACCAGCCGCGGGAACAGCGTGTCCGCCGCACCGAATTCGGTCTGGCCCCGCACCAGGTTGTTGTAGCTGCCGTCGACCGTGCGCAGGCCGAAGGCCACGCGGGAGTTGGGCAGGATGTCGGTCAGCTCTTCGCCGGCCGAATGCCTTTCCGAGACCACGATCTGGTCGAGGATGAACTGGAGGTCGGCGCGGATGAAGCGCACCCCTTCGCTGGCCACCAGGCCTTCCGCCGGCACCGGGGCAGGGGGTGGCACGGCGATGGTGCCGGTGACCGGCGCGGTGGGTGCCGAGAACACGTTCTCCAGCACACCGTTGTCGTCCTGGTACACCGCCCGCACGCGCAGTGCCAGCCCGCTGAGCTCCGGCGTCACACGGAACGACGTGCCGTCGGCGGTGGCGGGCTGGTTGCCGCCCACGTCGACGATGTCGCGGAAGACGCCGGGCGCCCGAACCGGGTCCGACTCGACCTGCCAGACGTAGGCCACCGGTCGCCCGGTCAGCGTTCCACCGGCGATGTCGGCATCGGAAATGCCCGCCGCCGACACGGTCAGCAACTGGTTGACGGAAGGGGTGTCGTCGCTCACGGTGAGTGAGCCCACGGGTTCGCTGTTGAGACCGGGCACCAGCACCACCGATTCGTCGGAGAACTGCAGCCGCTCGATGTTGCGCAGCGTGTCGGTGCCGTCGGTGCCGTCGTTGGTGCCCACGTTGTCCGTGACGGTGGTGGTGCCGTCGGGTGAGGTGGTGATGGTGTAGTTGGCGCGTGGCCCTGAGAAAACGGCGGTGTCGAAGTCCGGGCCGTCCGCCATGTTGATTTCACGCACGATGCTGAGCTGGCTCGGGTTGATCTGGCCGGAGAGCATGTAGGGCATGAGGTCCTTCATGCTGTCCACCGTGTCGGGCAGGCCGGGCGCAGGGTTGCTGACGGCGATGCGCACGTTGAGCCAGGCGTCGCCGTCGATGATGTCGTTCCCGCCGCGCCCTTCGATGATGTCGCTGCCGTCGCCGCCGAGGATGATGTTGCCGGCGCCGAACGAGGTCATGCCCTCGGGCAGGATGGCCTGCAGTCCGTTGATCAGCGCGATGTTGGTGAGCACGCTGCCGTAGGCACCGGCCTGGAGGATCTCGGTGGCGTCGGCGTCATCGCCGCGCAGCACGTCGGCGAAGCCCGAGCCCGACAGGCCTTCGGTGAACGCGAAGCGGTCCATGATGCCGGCGGCAGACGGCGCCACCGGCGGTTCGATCAGGTCGTTGACGATCATGTCCGCCGTCACACCGTACTGGTCGAACTTGTAGCTGGCCCAGTCGAAGCCGGAGCCGCCGTCGAAGTGGTCCTCGCCATCGGAGCCGGTGAAGATGTCGTCGCCGCCTTCGCCGATGAGTTCGTCGAAGCCGCCGCCGGAGATCAGCACGTCGTTGCCGATGATGTTGTCCCGTCCGAGCGGATCGGAGCTGTCACCCGTGGTGCCGTCCTGGGTGCCGAGCTCGATCCAGTCGTGGCCTTCGTTGCCCAGGGTCGGCAGGTTGCCCTTGCTGCCCAGGATGAAGTCGTTGCCCTGGCCGGCGAACACCTCCGACACGTCCTCGCCCGTGATGACGAAGTCGCTGCCGCTGCCGGCGATGATCAGGTTGAAGCCGTTGCCGCCGTGGATGACGTCGTTGCCTTCGTTGCCCTTGAGCACGTCGTCGCCGCCGCGGTCGGTGATGATGTCGTCGCCCGCGCCGCCCTCGATGTTGTCGTTGCCGTCGCCACCTTCGAGCCGGTCGTTGCCGCCGTCGCCCCACAGGGTGTCGTCACCGATGCTGGCGATCAGCGTGTCGTTGCCGGCGGTGCCGCCCAGCACGACGTGGTCGCCACCGGTGTACTGGAGGTAGTTCGCGTCGGCACCCGGCGTGCCCGGGTTGTCGCGGATGACCAGCGGAATGAGGGAGGAGCCGTCCCCGACCGGATCGTCGTTGAGGTCTGCGCCCAGCCCGGTGAACTGGTTCGCCTGGTTGACCTCCAGGATGAAGCCCGGGGTCGAGAAGATGTCGGCGGGCAGGTGCGTGTTGTCGGTGTTGAGCATCACCAGCTTGGCGAACGAGTTGTTCTCCATCTCGGTAAACGGTCGCCGTTCTGCAAGGCCTCCATCTGGGTCTCGAAGACGAAGTTGAAGGTTGATCCCAGCATGCCGCCAAAGGGCATGGTCTTCTCGGCCAGGCCGCCGATCCACAGGTCGATGGCGTCGACGCCGGTGATGGTCACCCCGTTCGCGTCGCTGGCGTAAGCGCCGGTGCTGTTGAGAAAAGCGAGACGGTCCTCTTCATCGGCGATGAACGTCCGCTCCTCGGGCGTGCCTTCGTTGATGACCGCCTCGCCGCCGAACACGAGTGCAGCGGCCACGGCCCGCTTTTCGGCCAGGGTGTCGACGTCGGCCGCGTTGAGCGCGACATGCACGCCGTAGGCCGCGATGAAGTTGAGCACCGAGGCCTCGTGCTTGAGGTTTTGCGTCAGGTCGACCCAGCTCGTGTAGGGCTTGAGCTGCGGGTCGGCGGTGGTCTGGTAGAACTCGCGCCGCGCGGCGTTGAGCGTGGGCACGCCGGTGTCGCGCCCGCGCGCGATGTTGATCGCCGCCAGATCCAGTGGCAGACCCAGCAGGCTGTTGCGCAGCGAGTCGGTCACAAATTCATCGATCGCATTGCCCACCTGCCGTGTCATGCCGCGCACGATGGCGCCGGCCGCCTCTTCGGGGCTCAGGGCGCCGTTTTCGTTGAACTCCAGCGGGTTGAGGAAAGCGTTGAGCAGCGAGATGTCGTTGGGCACGAAGTCGGGCGAGAGCCGGTCCACCGATTCGGTCAACATCGAGTGACCAACGCGGAAGACCGCGTGCGCGAACTCGGCCACGATGGCCGGGTTGATCGTGGTGTCGTAGTTGGTCTCCGGCAGGAAGGCGTCGATGGCCGGCTGCATCTTGCGGGCGAACTCTTCGAACACCAGGTGCTGGTATTGCATTTCGGTGGCGAAGCGGGCGGCCTGGAAGATGCGCTCGCCGTTCCACGAACCGTCGGGCAATTGCCACGAGGCGATGAATGCCGCGTCGCCGGTGGCCAGCACGGTGGCCTTGATCTCCTCGGCCTGGCGGTTGTGCTCGGAATGGAACACGTGGTGCACGGCGGTCAGCGCGATGTTCTCGTTGCCGCGCCCGTCGCCGGTGATGAAGTGGCGGTCGAGCAGCTCGTTGTCGTAGGTGCCGGCGGGTTGTGAATCGGCGGCGTTGATGACCCCGTCGTCATCGGCCACGAGGCCGGCGTTGGGAGCCGCGTTGTGCGCGATGTCGTTCAGGAACGCATGGCCGGTGCGCACGCCCAGGCTGGCGTCGATGGGTGTGCCGGGCGAGCCCGAGGCCAGCCCGTTGCCGTCGGGGTCCAGCGGGCCGCCGACCTGGTCGGGCCGCAGCACGATCTGCGCGAAACCGGTGACCGGGTCGGGAATGAATTTGCCGTAGACGTCGGTGGCCAGCAGCGGCAGGTCGAGCACGTCGGCGTCGTCGAGCGCGATGCCGAGCATCGCCTGGGCCTGCGCCTTGACCTCGGCCCAGTTGGCCAGGCCACCGTCAGCGCCGTCGAGGAGATTTCCAGTGGCCACCGGACGGCCGCTGGCGTTCAGCGCGTACTCGCGCAGAAAGACCTGGTGAGACGCGTGCGAGGTGTAGGTCTGGTTCTGGTCGACAAAGGGCGTCGTCTGGTTGGTCTGGTCGCCGTTGGCGTCCCGCGTGGCGCGCGAGACCACCATGAAATTGGTCGGGCTGCCCTCGACATACAGCGGGTCGTCGGGTTGCAGCGGCATGAAGATGTTCTCGACACTGCTCTTGTTGACCAGGTCGAGGCCGTGGTCGAAGAACTGGCCGAAGAAGGTGAACCACGAGTTGAACGGCGCCGAGAGGCCTTCGTCGGGCGCCACGTTCGGAATGGTCAGCAGCGTGCCGGGAGGAATCACGTTTCCGTCGAGATCCAGCAGGGCGCCGTCGCTGTCGCGGATGTTCCCCAGCCCGGCGCTCACGAAGGCGCTCACCGCGGCAGGGTTGCTGCTGCTCATGTCGGCGATCAGGTTGCTGATGATGCGCGGGTCGGCATCGGCCACGTTGCCGCTCGTACCGTAGTTGGTGTTGGTGACTGGCCCGAACGTGTCCCCGTCGGCATCGTCCGGGTACACCGCGTCCACCATCTGCGGAAAGGGCTGGTCCGCGGCGCCGTAGTCGGTCTGACCGGGCATCAGGTTGTTGTAGGTGCCATCGACCGTGCGCAGGCCGAAGGGGGCGAAGGTGTTCGGCAACAGGCTCGTCAAATCGGCGCCGGCAACATGCGCCTCGGAAATGAGGATCTGCTGGAGGATGAATTCAAGATCGGAACGTATCAAGCTGGCCATGGTGTTCCCCTCAAAGGACGTCAAACAATCTGCCCGGGATGCGACCCATGGAGGCGGTGCCTCCTGGCGTCGGGCCAAGGCAAGCGTGCAGCTGGCGGGTGCCAGCTAAAACCTGTCGGGAAGAGGGCAGAGATGCACAGCGCGACCCTGGGGTCTTCTCGGCGAGAAGACGCGGGTCAAGCCGAGTGCTGTGATCTCAGAGGGGTGACCGTCGTCGCACGCGCGCGGGTGAAGGCTGTGGTCTCGCAATCGCCGCAGCGCGGCGAATGGGTGGCAGGCGGCATGTCGGCACATGAGGGCTGCGCCAGGTGCGACATGGGATTCGGATTCGGGCCTTGCATATGCTCCTCCGTCGTTCTTGTCAACGCGAAATGAACATCGGCGCGCCGTGGGGTCGTTGGCTCCGGGGAGCTCGGCTGGTGACAAATGTATGAGAAACGTAAACGTGTGGCAAGTGATTTCTTAAGAATGTCTAACTATGTAACCGGGATAAGCGAAAAAAAATGGCCATGCATGCATGCGCAGCATTGCACGTCAGGGCGTTGAATCGGGCGCTTGCGAGCGAGCCAGCAGGAAGACGGCGGCGACACCCGCCAGCACGGCCACCAGGGTGATGGCATCCCTCCAGATCCCGGCTCGGGTGGTGGAAGCAGCAGCCTGGCCGGATGGTCCGGCGCGCTGGCGGGCGGCCTGCGAGAACGGGTTGAAGATCGCAGAGCCCAGCTCGTTCTTTGCTGATGTTTTGGGGTCTTCTGTCGAGGGGCCAGGGGGCTGGGCCGCAGCAGCGTCGTCCGGGCTGCTGTCTTCGGCTAGGAGGTTCGCGGGCACCTCCGCCGTGATGACTTCGATGACCGAGACCGGGGCGGCCTGAAAGTCGGCCTGTGCTGGAGTCACCGCGCAAAGCACGGTGGCCACACACAGAACGGTGGAACGGATGTCGATCCCGTTGATGAATCGCATGACAAAGTTTCTTGTTTTGATTGTGGAAGAAAAAGTTGAACCGGCTCAGGTTGTCAACCTAAGTTTGTCGGACCTGTTGAACGATCAACAAGGACAGGTCCAAAGGGCAAAAGTGCTCGGTTGCGTTGTGGCTTTCGTCAGTTGGTCTCCTCGGGATCCTCACGCGGTCTCTGCCGCGTAGATGTGGCGCCGGTTGAAGGGGTAGTCCGACTGGGCCCCCCGCAGCGGTGTGTTGTTCACCTGGCCGGTGGGGCGCGAGGCCAGCAACTGGTGGATCGATATCCAGCCGCGTTCGAACGCCACGGCACAGCCGGCGAGGTACAGCCGGTAGGCGCGTACGGTGGCTTCGCTGGTGAGTTCGCGTGCGCGCTCCAGCTGGCTTTCCAGCGCGCCCGACCAGGCCCACAAGGTGCGGGCGTAGTGCGGTCGCAGGTTCTCGGCGTCCAGCAGCTCCAGGCCGCACGCACTCAGGCTGCGCGCCACACGCGACACGTGGACCAGTTCGCCGCCGGGGAAGATGTGTTTGCCGATGAATTCGCCCAGCCCGGCACCGAGCTGGTGGTTGTCGACGCCGCCGGCGGTGATGCCGTGGTTGAGCAACAGGCCGCCGGGTTTGAGCAGGTGTTGGAGCCGGCCGAAGTAGCCATCCAGTTGGGCGCTGCCCACGTGCTCGAACATGCCGACTGAAGCGATGCGGTCAAAGCGCATGGACGGGAGGTCGCGGTAGTCGAGCAGCCGCATGGTCACCCGGTCGCGCAGGCCCTTCTCGTCGATCAGGCGGTTCACGTGGGCGTGTTGGTGGCGCGAGAGGGTGATGCCCATGGCGTGCACGCCGTGGTGCTCGGCGGCCCACAGCAGCAGCCCTCCCCAGCCCGCGCCGATGTCCAGGAACAGCTGGCCGGGCTCCAGCTGAAGCTTGCGGCAGATGTGTTCGAGCTTGGCTTCCTGCGCTTGCGCCAGCGTCATGTCGTTGCGTTCGTAGTAGGCGCACGAATACACCCGCAGCGGGTCGAGCCAGAGCGCAAAGAAGTCATCGCTCAGGTCGTAGTGAAAGCGCACCTGCTCTGCGTCCCGGTGGGGGCGGTGCAGCCAGCGCGAACGCAGGTGTTGCAGCAGCTGGGCGCCCAGGTGGGCATGGCCCAGCCCCACCGGGTCGCCGGCGAGCTCGGCGGCGATCTCCACCACTTCGCGCAGGTTGCCTTCGATCTCGAGGTCGCCGCGCACGTAGGCGTCGGCCAGGGTGCCGATGTGGCCGCCGACCAGCCACTTGAGTTGCTGGGTGTCGTTCACCTTCAGGCGCACCGGTGCGTCGTCTGCGCCCGCGCGGCCACCGGGCCACTGCAGCGCCAGCGGGCGGGAGAGGTGCCCGATGCGCGACTCGATCAGGGCGGGCAGGGTGAGTTGCATGGCGTTGATCCGCTCACGCGGCCACGGGGTGCAGGCGGGCCGGTTTTCCAGCGCCACCGCGCTGGGGCAGCGGGTGTCGCGCAGACGCTGCGCCCAGGTCGTCCGCCGTTCGGCGGGTGCTGCGCGAATAGGCCTGGAGGCCTTCCATGTCCAGGATTTCCACGTCGCGGTCGTTGACGTGGATGAGGCGCGCAACGGCCAGCGCCGTGAAGGAGCGGCTCACGGTTTCGTGCGCCACGCCGACCATGCTGGCGATGTCGCGCCGGCCCATGCGCAAGTGGAAGCGCCGCGGCGACTGACCGCTGGCCGCCATCTGCTGCGAGAGTTGCAACAAAAAGCGTGCGAGCCGCACCTCCGAGGCCACGGCCGCCATCACGTCCACCAGTTCCCGCGTGCGGGTGAGTGCGCGGCTGCCGGCGCGCCGGAGTTCCTGCTCAAACGCCGGAACCGCCCGGCTCAAGGCGGGCAGCTCGGCCTTGGGGATCACATACACGGTGGCGTCTTCCAGCGCGGTGGCGGCGGTGGGATGGGTGTCCATGCACAGTGCGTCGAAGGCCAGCACCTCCTGGCGCCCGGCAAAGGCCAGCATCTGTTCGTAGCCGTCTTCGTCGGTGCGGAAGATCTTGAATGTGCCGCTGCACACGAAGTACAGCGCATCGCTCGGTGCTCCCATGTGGAACAGGGGGTCGCCAGCGGGCACCCGGCGCAGGCAGAGCACCATGCGGCTGGCGGCTTTTGCCGTCTCCGGCGTGTTCACGGTGTCGTTGCCGAGCATGTGCAACAGGTCGGCCAGGCTGCTGCGCCCGGGTATCGCACCCTGGCCGATCGGGGGCGGCGTGGCGGACACCGGGGCTTGGTTGGGTGGGTTCAAGACGGCCTCCTCGTGCGTTCGAAAAGTTGGCCGCAAGGATGCGCTGGCGCTGCCGGCCGCACCATCGGATTCCTCCGCGACCTGTGCTCGGATTGCTGCGCCGCGCGATGGGCGCGATTCCCACCTGACGCTCGGACAATTCCTACCCACGTTTGGGGGAGACTTGATGTGGATCAAGTCCGGCTGGCGCGCGGGGCTGGCTGTTCCGGCCAAACCTTCCTAAGATGCCCCCAGAGGTACCCCAGCGAGCACCTTGACGTGACTTCATCCGTGCCCCATGCCCTGTCTCTTCGCGTCGCCGTCACCCCGGAGGCGCTGGCGGAGCCCCGGTTGGCCCACGCCGCGCTCGAAGGCGTGATCACGGTGGACCAGCAGCAGCGCATCGTGATGATCAACCCCGCCGGCCTGACCATGTTCGGCCTGACCCGCGAGCAGGCGCTGGGCATGGACCTCGCCCGTCTCATTCCGCAGCGCCTGCGCGAGCTGCACGCGGGCCATGTGAGGCAGTTCTGCGCGTCTGGCGATACCGAGCGCGCCATGGGCCAACGCGGTCGGGTGATGGGCCTGCGCGCCAGCGGTGAAGAGTTTCCGCTGGAGGCGGCCATCTTCAAGAGCGAGGTGGCCCAGCCATCGGGCACCCAGACTTACTACACCGCGCTGCTGCGCGACCTCAGCGAGCTCAGTCGCATGAGCTCCGTGATCGACCAGCTCAACCAGCGACTGCGCGCCGTCTTCGAGCGCGCTCCGGTGGCGATCTGGATCACCGAACAGGAGCGGGTGGTGTTTGCCAACCGGGCCTGCGCGCAACTGGTCGGTTTGCCGGAGCCTGCGCACCTGGTTGGCCGGTCCATCTTCGAGCTGCTTTCACCCGCTTCGCACGGACCGGTGCGCAGCCGGTTGCAGGACATCGAGCGTGACGAGGGTGTGTCGGTGGTGGTGGGCGCCATCCAGCACGCCGACGGGTCGGTGCTTGAAGTGGAGCTGGTGGTGGCGGTGCTGCCCGACCACGAACACAGCTTTGTGCAGATGGTCATCAACGACATCACCCAGCGCTCGCGCGAGAAGAAGAACCTGCTGCGCTCGCGCCGCACCCTGCGCGAACTCTCCGCCAGCCTGGTGGAGGCGCGCGAAGAGGAGCGCCGGCGCATCGCCCGCGAGCTGCACGACGAACTGGGCCAGCGGCTCACCGCCCTCAAGCTGGAGCTGATCGCCTGCCAGCGCGACCACCCGAGTCTCGCGGTGGGCGAGCGCACGCAGCTCATGCTGGACATGCTGGACGAAACTGTGGCCTCGGCCCGCCGCATTGCCATGGACCTGCGCCCGCTGATGCTCGACGACCTGGGTTTGCCCGAAGCCATCGACTGGCTGGTGAAGGAGTTCAAGCGGCGCACCGGCATCGAGGTCGACACCCGGCTGGGCGACGGTCTGCGAGAGCTCCCGGCCCACCTGGCCACCACGCTGTACCGCATCGTGCAGGAGGCCCTGACCAACATCACGCGCCACGCGCGGGCCACTCAGGTGTCGGTTGCGCTCCAGGGCCACAACGCCGAGTTGCTGCTGACGATTCAAGACAACGGCGTGGGCTTTGCCAAGGGCACGCGCTCGCACCACCCCGGCTCCTTTGGTCTGCTCGGCATCCGGGAGCGGGTGCTGATGCTGGGCGGGCGCCTGTCGGTGGGCAATGCGTCCGAGGGCGGCGCCCGGCTGGTGGTGCATGTGCCGCTGGCGCAGCCCCCGGCCCATACACTGGAAGACAGCGACAGGGACGCGGTCCATCCGTTGTTCGACGAATCCGCACGAGGTCATCTGGATTGAAGGAGGCAACAACATGAGCGAATCACCGCACCCGTCCACCGCCAGCCGCGAAGCGCTGGTTCATGAACTGCATGTGCACCAGGTCGAGCTGGTGCAGCAGAACGAGGAGCTGCAGCGCACCCAGTCCGATCTGGCCGCCGCGCACGATCGTTACCGCGACCTGTACGACTTTGCGCCGGTGGGCTACTGCACGCTGGACGAGCAGGGCTGCATCAGCAAGATCAACCTCACCGGTGCCGGCCTGCTCGGGCAGCCGCGCGCGGCGCTGCTGGGCAAGCCCCTGGCGCGTTTTGTGAGCTCGAACGACGCCGACCGCTGGCACCTTTACCTGCGATGGGCGCTGGCGCGTGAAACGCCGCAGCGCATCGACCTGACGATGAACTTCGCCGACGGCACGCTGCACTGGTTAGCCGCCATCAACAGCGTGCGTGTGGTCGGCGACGACGGTGCACCCAGCTTGCGGGTGTCGATCACCGACGTGACCGACCGCATGCGCTCCGAGGTGGAGCGGCGCATCGCCGCCATCGACGCCGACGCCCGCGAATCCGAGCGGCGCCGCATGGCGCTGGAATTGCATGAAGACCTGGGTCAGCGCCTGACTGCGATCAAGATCCGTTTCACCAACCTGCCCCAGTGCAGCGAGGTGGCAAACGAGATCGACCAGGCGCTCGCGCTGGTGCGGCGCATCACCTTCGACCTGCGCCCACCCATGCTGAACGACCTGGGGCTGCACGCCGCCATGGACTGGCTGGCCAAGGACACGGCGCGCCGGCTGAACCTGAACCTGTCCCTGCGCATGGACAACGACCTGCCGCCGCTGGGCCGCGCGGTGTCGTTGGCGCTCTACCGCTTTTTTCAGGAATCGCTGTCGTACCTGCTGCACGAGACCAAGGCCTCGGAGCTCCTCATCGAGGTGCAGCGCCCGTTGGGCCAGTTCATCCTCAACCTGCGAGCGCGGGGCAGCGAGATGAAGACGCCCTGGCGCCTGGACACGCGCTCGGAGCCTTCCATGATCCTCGAACACCGCGCGCGCCTGGCGGGCGGGCGGCTGGAGTTCGACGCCACGCCCGACCCCTCGGGCTGGATCGGCCTGCGGCTGACGCAGAACCTGGACCTGAAGGAAACCCCGGTCGACCGGGCGGGACGACCGACATGAACGACGCCGTGGCGCAGATCCAGCTTCGCCTGCTGCTGGTGGACGACCACACGGTGGTGCGCGAGGGGCTCAAGCGCCTGCTCGATCCGCAGGGCAACCAGTGGTCCATCACCGAAGCGGGCACCGGGTTCCAGGCGCTGGAATGCCTGCGCCGCGAACCGTTCGATCTGGTGATTGCCGATCTGTCGCTGCCCGGCATGAGCGGGCTCGATCTCGTGCACCGCATCAGGGAAGGTTTCCCGGGTGTGGCCGTGCTGGTGCTCACCATGCACAGCGAGGAGCAGTACGCGCTGCGCGCCTTCCAGGCCGGCGCCAGCGGTTACGTGACCAAGGACAGCGCCTGCGACGAACTGGTGTCCGCCGTGCGCAAGGTGGCCTCGGGCGGGGTGTTCGTCACCTCGTTGCTGGCCGAACGTGTGGTGCAGCAGCTCAACGGGCGGCGCACGGCGAGCGACCTGGGTGCGCTGTCCAACCGCGAGCTCGAGATCATGCAGCGCATCGTGGCTGGCGAGCGCCTGGTCGACATTGCCGAAGCGCTGCACCTGTCCATCAAGACCGTGAGCACGCACAAGACGCGCATCCTGGAAAAGCTCCAGCTCGACAGCACGGCCGCGCTGATCCGCTTTGGTCTGGAGCACCAGATCGGCAAGGCCGAACTCGGCGCCACGCCCGAACGCGGCTGAGCGCAACTGAGCGGGTGGGCGCCATGCCCGGGTGACAATACCGGGCATCGAGGAGCGGACATGGTCACGAAAAAACAGCAAACGCCGCCCGGCGGCAATGGCGGTGCCCCCACCCCGGCGGGTGTGGCGTCGGCATGCCCGGTGGTGGCACTCGGCGCGTCGGCCGGCGGGCTGGAGGCGTTTGAACAATTCCTGCGCGCCATGCCCGGGGACAGCGGCATGGGCTTTGTGCTGGTGCAGCACCTCGATCCCACCCACCCCAGCATCCTGGCCGAGATCCTGCAGCGCAGCACCGCCATGCCGGTGGTGGAAGCGGCCGACGGCATGACCGTGTTGCCCAACCGTGTGCACGTGATCCCGCCCAACCGCGACATGGTGATCACACGCGGCGTGCTGGGCCTGAGCCTGCCGAGCGAGCCGCGCGGGCGGCACCTGCCCATCGACAGCTTCTTCCGGTCGCTCGCCGCCGACCTCGCCGAGGCGGCGGTGGGCATCATCCTCTCGGGCACCGGCACCGACGGCACGTTGGGCATCCGTGCCATCCACGGTGCGGGTGGTCTGGGGCTGGTGCAGGAGCCGTCCACCGCGCGTTTTGACGGCATGCCCGCCAGCGCGCTGAAGTCGGGCTTTGCCACGCAGGCGCTGGCGGTGGAGGCCATGCCGGCGCTGCTGCAAGCCCACGCCCGGCGCCTGGGCTCGCGCCCCGTGGGTGGCGACGGCGACGAAACCTCGCGCCGGCTCTCGGGCGTGCTCATGCAGTTGCGCCTGGGCACCGGGCACGATTTCTCGCAGTACAAAAAGAGCACGCTGGGCCGGCGCATCGAGCGGCGCATGACGCAGCAGGGCATCGACGACATCGCCACCTACGAGCAGTTTCTGAAGGAACACCCGCCCGAGGTGCAAACCTTGTTTCGCGAGATGCTGATCAATGTCACCAGCTTCTTTCGCGACACGGCCGTGTTCGACATGCTCAAGCGCGACGTGTTGCCCGCGCTGCTGGCCCACCGCCCGGAGAACGAAGCGCTGCGCGTGTGGGTGGCCGGTTGTGCCACGGGCGAAGAGGCTTACTCGGTGGCCATGGTGCTGCGCGAGCTGGCCGACGAGCACAAGCGCGACTGGCCGGTGCTGATCTACGGCACCGACATCGATGCCGATGCGATCACCGTGGCCCGGGCCGGCCTGTACCCGCCCAACATCGCGCAGGACGTGACCCCCGAGCGGCTGCGCCGTTTCTTCGTCAAGGAGGAGGGCGGTTACCGCGTGCGCAAGGAAATCCGCGAGATGGTGGTGTTTGCGGTGCAGAGCGTGATCAAGGACCCGCCGTTCACCCGGCTGGATCTGCTGACCTGCCGCAACCTGCTGATCTACCTGGAGCCCGAGCTGCAGGAGCGGCTGGTGCCCATCTTTCACTACGCGCTGCGCCCCGGCGGCGTGTTGTGTCTGTCGCCGTCCGAGAGCATCGGCAGCCACGGAGAGCTGTTTGAGGCCCTGGACCGCCGGCTCAACATCTACCGCGCCCGGCCCACCGTGGCCTCGCGCCGCGCTGTGATCAGCAGCCGCTTGTCGTGGACCACGGACGGGCAGGGCGCGGTGGTGCCGGCGGCGGTGGTCAAACCGCGCGAAACCGCGTCGGCCGACCTGGCGCGGCGCACGCTGCTGCAGGCCTTTGCCCCGGCCTCGGTGCTCACCGACGTGCAGGGCGACATTTTGTTTGTGCACGGCGAGACCGGTCAGTACCTGCGTCTGGCGCCGGGCCAGCCCACGCACAACGTGGTGGACATGGCCATCGAAGGCCTGCAGATGGACGTGCGCGAAGCCCTGCAGAAAGCGGCGGCGGGTGGGCTGACCAGCTTCAGCCGCGACGTGTCGCTCAAGGTCGATGGTGATTTGCGCACCGTGACCCTGAGCGTGCGCGCGCTCGCCGGCCACGCGCCCAGCCGCAACCTGCTGCTGTTCAGTTTTCAGGAGCAGGAACAAGCGGCCACACGCAGCCCGGCACGCCGGCGCAAGGCCGGTGCCAGCACCGAAGCGCAGCGCGTGCTGGCGCTGGAACACGAGCTCATGCTCAACAAGCAGACGCTGGGCGCCATGGTGGAAGAACAGCAGATTTCCAACGAGGAGCTGCAGTCGACCAACGAAGAATTGCAGTCGACCAACGAGGAGCTGCAATCGACCAACGAAGAGCTGGAAACCTCCAAGGAGGAGCTCCAGTCGGTCAACGAGGAACTGGTCACGGTGAACTCGGAGCTGCAGACCAAGGTGGAGCAGCTCACGGGCATGCAGGACGACATGAAGAACCTGCTGGACAACATCAGCGTGGGTTCGATTTTTCTCGACCGCCGGCTGCTGATCCGCCGCTTCACGCGCGACGCCACGGCGGTCTACCGCCTGGTGCCGTCCGACGTGGGCCGCCCGCTGTCGGACATCCGCTGCGAGCTGCAGGACGTGGACCTGCTGACCGACGCGCAGGCCGTGCTGGACACGCTGACGCCGGTGGAGCGCGAGGTGCGCACCGCTGGCAACACCTGGTACCTGGTGCGCATCAAGCCCTACCGCACGATGGACAACGTGATCGACGGTGTGGTGCTCACCTTCAACGACGTGACCGAGCGGGTGCTGGCCCTGGCCATGCGCCAGGCGCGCGACCTGGCCGAAGCGGTGGTGGACACCGCTTACGAACCGCTGGTGGTGCTCGACCGGCAGCTCCAGGTGCTCACCGCCAACCGCGCGTTTCTGAACCTGTTCGGCGGGCAGGCCGCCGACACGCTGGGACGGGCCTTTTACGACATTGGCCAGGGGCAGTGGGACTTTGCCGCCATGCACGAATTGCTCGACGGCCCCACACCCGGCCAGCGCGCGGGGGAAGACCGCCTGGTGAGCCACAACTTTGCCGGCATCGGCGTGCAGCACCTGCGCGTGCGCACGCGCCGCGTGGCCGACCAGAGCGGTGTCACCGGTCTGGTGCTGGTCAGTTTCGCCGCGGAGCCTGCACCGCCGGCCTGAGCGGCTGCAACGCGGCGCAGACCTCGTCGTCGGTCAGCTGGTGGAAGTCGAGGTAGTGCAGGCCGATGGCGCGAAACGGCCGGGGCTCCTGCAGGCAGATCACCTCGTCGACCTCGTCGCTCAGCTCGGCGATGGTGGCGTGGGGTCCCACCGGCACCGCCACGATCAGGCGGGCCGGGTGGCGCCGACGCAGCGCCCTGAGCGCGGCCTTCATGGTGGTGCCGGTGGCAATGCCGTCGTCGACCACGATCACGGTGGCGCCTTCCACCGGCAGCGGCGGGCGCCCACCCATGTACACGCCTCGGCGGCGCTCGATCTCGCGCAGCGCGGTGGGCACGTTGGCGGCGATCCAGGCGTCGTCCACCCCGCTCAGGTCGGTGGTGTCGTCGTTGAGCACCACGTCGGGCGGTGTGCCGTCAACCACCGCCGCCACGGCCAGCTCGGGTTCGAAGGGGGCGCCGATCTTGCGCACCAGCAGCAGGTCCAGCGGGGCGTTCAGCGCGTGCGCGATCTCGGCGGCCACCGGCACACCGCCGCGCGGCAGGGCCAGCACCACCAGCGGGCCCGTCAGGTCCATGGCGCGCAGCGCGTCGGCCAGTTCGCGCCCGGCCTGTGTGCGGTTTTCAAAGGGCGCGCGGGGCATGGTCACGCCGGGGTAGAGCAGGGCGCAGCCGCGCGAGCGCAGCAGCAGGTCGCTGTCTTTCCACCAGAGGGCGTTCATGCGTGTCTCCCGGCGCACAGGTGCTGCTCAAACCAGCTCGCGGCGATCACCGCCACGCTGCCCAGCGCTCCCGGCTCCTCGAACAGATGGCTCGCGTGGGGCACCACCTCCAGCCGTTTGTGGGCCTGCAGCTGGCGCAGCGCCATGCGGTTGAGCGTCAGCACCTCGGTGTCCAGCCCGCCCACGATCAGCAGCGTGGGCGCCTGCACGCGTGGCAGGCTGGCCATGGCCAGGTCGGGGCGACCCCCACGGCAGACCACGGCCGCCACGCGGTCGGGCCGCGCGGCGGCCGCCACCAGCGCGGCGGCAGCACCCGTGCTCGCGCCGAACAGCCCCAGATGCAGTTGCGCCAGGTCGGGGTGGTGCTCGGTCCAGTGGATGGCTTCGATCACGCGCTCCCCCAGCAGCTCGATGTTGAACACCAGGCGCGGGTCTTGCGCTTCTTCTTCGGTGAGCAGGTCGAACAACAAGGTGGCGAGGTGCTGCTTCTGGAACGCCGTGGCCATCCAGCGGTTGCGTGGACTGCGCCGCCCGCTGCCGCTGCCGTGCACGAACATCACCAAGCCCAGTGCCTGGGGCGGTATCAACAGATCACCCGGCAGGGCGAGGCTGCCGAGTTGCACGGGCTCCGTCATGAGCAGGGTCGACATGCGGGTGCCTTGTCCCGGACTACACCGGAGGAGGGTGGGAAGGTTGGCCCATTGTTGGCGCTGGTGGCCCCGGCGCATTGAGCATGCGCAATGCGCGGGCGATTCGTGTGCTCCCCATTCGAGTGCGCGGCAGGGCACGAATACGGGCGCGGCGCACCACAATGGAACAAACATTTCATTCTAGAAATTATTGATTTGTTCATTCCATTTTGATATCGTGCAGCAGCCGCCCAACGCGCACCGATCACCGTGGGTGCACCGGCCCGGCGGCCCAGCCCACCTCTTCACAACCCGGAGTACTTCACCATGAAACTGAAATCACTGGCCGCAAGGCTTGCGTTCACCTTCGCCGCGGCGGCCGCCGCCGCCACGCCCGCCTGGGCGGCCGACTGGGTGGTCGGTGCCAACATCGGCAACGTGCCGTGGCAGTTCCAGGACGCCTCGGGCAAGTTCGTCGGCTTCGAGATCGATCTCGTGAACGAGGTGGCCAAGCGCGCCGGCAAGACCGTGCAGATCGAGAACATTCCATTCAACGGCCTGTTCCCCGCCGTGCAGTCCAACCGCATCCAGATCGCGATCTCCTCCATCACCATCACGCCCAAGCGCCTGGAGTCGCTGGCCTTCGCCCAGCCCTACTACGACAGCGACCAGTCGCTCGCCGTGCTGAAGACCGCGCCGATCAACAAACTGGAAGACCTGGGCGGCAAGACAGTGGGTGTGGACACCGCGTCCACCGGTGACATCTACGCCACCGAGAACACCGCCAAGCTCAAGATCGCCAAGATCAGCCGCTACGAAGGCCTGGCCCCCGCCATGCTTGACCTGGCCGCCGGCCGCATCGACGGCTACATCAGCGACATCCCGGCCGTGGAGTACTACATCAAGGACAAGCCGCAGTACCGCATCGCCTCGCGCATCCCCACCGCCGAGCGTTATTCGTTCATGTTCTCCAAGACCTTTGCCGATGCCGGCAAGATCAACGACATCCTGAGCACGCTGAAGAAGGAAGGCTTCATTGCCGCCACCCACAAGAAGTGGTTCGGCACCACCCCGCCCGACACCTCGTCCACCGTCAAGGTTATGCCCGTTCCCAAGCTCTGATCTTTGCCCCTGAGACCACCGCCCCGACCCCATGGACCTGACCGACACCTTCTTCAACTGGCCCGTTTTCAAAGGGGCCTTCCCATTGCTGCTGGAGGGCCTGGGGGTCACCGTGTTGCTGGGGCTGGTCAGCATCGTGGCGGGGCTGGTGTCGGGCTTGCTCATGGCGCTGTTGCGCCTGTACGGGCCACCGCCGCTGCGCATGCTGGCGCGCGTCTACATCGACGTGTTCCGCTCTATCCCGCTGCTGGTGCTGCTGGTCCTTGTTTACTACGCGCTCCCTTTTGTGGGGGTGCGCTTCTCTTCGTTCACCGCGGCAGCGCTGGCGCTTTCCATGGTGTCGTGTGCCTACACGGCCGAGATCTTTCGCGCCGGCATCGAAGCCATTCCCAAAGGCCAGTTCGAGGCGGCCGACGCCATTGGCCTGAGTTTCTTCAGCAGCATGCGCGACGTGATCCTGCCGCAGGCGTTCCGCATCGTCGTGCCGCCGCTCACCAGCAACTGCATCAACGTGCTCAAGGACACCGCGCTGGCCTCGGTGGTGGCCATGCCGGATCTGCTCAAGCAGGCCACGCAGGCCCAGGCGCTCGCCGCGAACCCCACGCCACTCATTGGCGCGGCCGTGCTCTACCTCATCCTGCTGCTGCCGCTGGTGCGGCTGGTCGGCTACTTCGAAACCCGGCACCGCGCCAGCCTGCGCTGATGCCACGCTCCTCTCAAGACACCCACCCATGGCCGCACTGATCCAGATCCGGGGCTTGCGCAAGTCCTACGGCAACTTCGAAGCCCTCAAGGGCATCGACCTCGACATCGAGCTCGGCGAAGTGGTCGTGGTCATCGGGCCCTCGGGCTCGGGCAAGTCCACCCTCATCCGCTCGGTGGACGGCGAGAAGGTGGTGCGCGGCAAAGGCCTGGCCAAGGTGCGCGCCGAGGTCGGCATGGTGTTCCAGAGCTTCAACCTGTTTCCCCACCTCACGGCGCTGGCCAATGTGGCGTTGGGCCCGCTGCGCGTGCGCGGACTCTTGAAGCGCGACGCCGAAGAGCGCGCCCGCGCCTTGCTCGCCAAAGTGGGCCTGGCCGACCACGCGCACAAGTTCCCTGGTCAGCTCTCGGGCGGCCAGCAGCAGCGCGTGGCCATTGCGCGCGCGCTCGCCATGGAGCCCAAGGTGCTGCTGTTCGACGAACCCACCTCCGCGCTCGACCCCGAGATGGTGGGCGAGGTGCTCGACGTCATGCAGGACCTGGCGCGCACCGGCGTGACCATGGTGGTGGTCACGCACGAGATGGGTTTTGCCCGGCGCGTGGCCGACCGCGTGATCTTCATGGAGGCCGGCGCCGTGGTGGAGCAGGCTGCGCCCGACGTGTTTTTTGACGCGCCGCGCGAGCCGCGCACCCAGGCCTTTCTGCAGGCCATCCTTTCACACTGAGCCCGTTTTCAACATGTCCCTGAATCCTTTGAACCTCGACCTCATCCGCGCCGAATTCCCCGCGCTGCAAGACGGCTGCGTCTACCTCGACAACGCCGGGGGCTCCCAGGTGCTCCAGCGCGTGGCCGACCGCGTGAGCGACTATCTGCTCACCAGCAGCGTGCAGCTGGGTGCCAGCTACGCGCAGAGCCAGGCGGCCGGCGAGCGTGTGCTGGCCGCGCGCCGCGCCGTGGCCCAGCTCATCAACGCCCCGGCGGACGACGAGGTGGTGATGGGCAGTGCCACCACCTCGCTCATGTTTCTGTTCACCCAGGCGCTGCTGCCGGGCGTGAAACCGGGCGACGAGATCGTCGTCACCAACACCGACCACGAAGCCAACATCGGCTGCTGGATGCGCCTGCGCAGCGCCGGCGCGGTGGTGAAGGTGTGGGAGGTGAACCACCAGACGCTGGAGCTCGATCTGGCCGACCTGGACCGCCTGCTCTCGCCCAAGACCACCTGGGTGGCCATGACCCACGCATCCAACATCCTGGGCACGGTGAACCCGGTGGCCGAGGTGGCCACACGTGTGCATGCGGTGGGCGGGCGCCTGTGTGTGGACGCGGTGGCCTACGCGCCGCACCGCCTGGTGGACGTGCAGGCCAGCGGGGCCGACGCCTACGTGTTCAGTTTCTACAAGGTGTTCGGCCCGCATTACGCGGTGATGTGGATCCAGCGCGACCTGCTGCTGGGCCTGCCGAGCTTGAACCACTACTTCATCGGCACCGACGTGGTGCCCTACAAGCTGCAACCCGGCAACGTGAACTACGAGCTGTCGTACGGCTGCATGGGCATCAACGAATATTTGGTCCACGTGGGCAACACGCTGGGTGCGACGGGCAGCGACCGCCAGAAGATGCAGGCCGCGTTCGACGCGTTTGAAGTGCACGAGAACCTGCTGGCCGAGCGGCTGCTGGGCTATTTGCGCGGCAAGAAGTCGGTGCGTGTGATTGGCCACACGGGTGCCACCGACGGCACCCGCGTGCCCACCATCGCTTTCATGGCGGGCGAGCAGCCGTCAGAGTCCATCGTGCGCCACGTGGACCAGCACGGCATCGGCATCCGCTTCGGCGACTTCTACGCCAAGCGCCTCATTGAAACCCTGGGCCTGCACGCGCAGGGCGGCGTGGTGCGCGTGTCCATCGCCCACTACAACACGGTGGGTGAAATCGATCGTTTGATCACGCACCTGGACGAGGCCATTCAATGAGCCCACGCCCGTACGCCTGCGTCGACCCGGCCTGCAACGACGCCGCCCACGGCCACGCCCAGCCGCCCAGCGTGGCGGCGGTGGCCACCTCGGCCAAGGCCACGCTCGCGCACGGCAGCCCGGTGCTGATCCGCGGCGGGCGCGTGATCACCGCCACCGACGACTACGTGGCCGACGTGCTGCTGCGGGGCGGCGTGATCGACACCATCGGCCAGCACATCGCCGTGGGGCCCGATGTGGCCGTGATCGACGCCACCGGCCTCTACGTGTTGCCCGGTGGTGTGGACACACACGTGCACATGGAAAACGTGATCGGCCCCACCATCACCTGCGACACCTTCGCCAGCGGCACCAAGGCCGCGGCCTTTGGCGGCACCACCACGGTGGTGGACTTCGCGCTGCAGAACGCCACCGACTCGCCCCTGGGTGCGATCGAGCGCGCGCAGCGCAGCGCCGACCCGCAGGTCAACGTGGACTACAGCCTGCACGTGATCGTGACCCGCGTGGACGACCAGGTGCTGCGCGACGTGCGCCACGCCATGCGCCACGAGGGCGTGACCAGCTTCAAGATGTTCATGGCCTATCCCGGCGTGATGATGGCCGACGATGCCGCCATCTTCCGCATGCTGCGCCAGGTGGGGGCCGAGGGCGGCATGGTGGCACTGCACGCCGAAAACGGCACCGTGATCGACCTCCTGATCAAGGAAGCGCTGGAGGCCGGCCACACCTCGCCGCGCTACCACGCGCTCACCCGCCCGGCCATTCTGGAAGGCGAGGCCACGCACCGCGGCATCCGCCTGGCCGAGCTGGCCGAAGCACCCATCTATTTTGTGCACGTGTCGAGCAACCAGGCGCTCAAACACATCGTCACCGCGCGCGCCGAGGGCATTCCGGTGTTTGCCGAAACCTGCCCGCACTACCTGCTGTTCGACGACACCGTCTACAACAACGACGACTTCGCCACGGCGAAATACGTGATGACGCCGCCGCTGCGCACGCCCGACGACCAGAAGCACCTATGGCGCGCGCTGCGCTACGACGACCTGCAGGTGATCGCCACCGACCACTGCCCTTTCTGCATGAAAGAAGGCCACCTGGGCTACCAGCTGCAGAAGATGCGGGGCAAGGACGACTTCTCGCTCATCCCCAACGGCGCGCCCGGCATCGAAACGCGGCTGGTGAGCCTGTTCGACATCGGCGTGATGCGCGGCAAGCTCTCGCTCAACCGCTTTGTGGAACTCACGTCCACCACACCGGCCAAACTCTTCGGCCTGTTTCCGAAGAAGGGCACCATCGCCGTGGGCAGCGACGCCGACGTGGTGCTGTTCAATCCGGCGGTGAGCCAGACCATCACCGCCAGCGAGCTGCACAGCAACGTGGATTACACGCTGCTCGAAGGCCGTACATTGCAGGGGCGCGTTGAGAAGGTGTTCCTGCGTGGCCAGCTGATCGTGGACGGTCAGCAGTGGCACGGCCGAGAAGGCATGGGACGCTTTGTGCCGCGCGGCGAGGTTCGTGCTTTTTGAGGACGGGCCACCCCCATCCCCAACACCCCCCATGGACATGGCGACCCAGGCGAGCGCAACAGCCCCCAAACCCGGCAACCTCGACGAACTGCGCGAGCTGATCGCGCGCGAGAGCGAACGCCTCACCCCGCGCATGCGCGACGCCGCCCGCCACGCGCTGGAACACCCCAACGACGTGGCCCTGAGCCCCATTGCCACGGTGGCCGCCGCCGCCGGGATGGCGCCGTCGGCCTTTGTGCGCATGGCCAAGGCGCTCGGCTTCGATGGTTACTCCGACCTGCAGCGCCTGTTCATCGCGCCGCTGCAGGACGCGGTGAAGCCCACCTTTCGCGAACGCATCCGTCACTACGGCGGCGAACAGACGCTGGACAACCCGTCGGACCCCGCCGAGGTGCTGCACGCCTTCAGCCAGGCCAACATCGTTTCGCTCGAACACCTGGCCGCCGACGCCGGCGCGCTGCCCCTGAAGCAGGCCATCGACCTGATCCAGAACGCGCGCATGGTCTATGTGGTGGGCCTGCGCCGCTCCTACGCGGTGGCCGCCTACCTCGCGTACGCGCTCAACCGCGTGGGCCAGCCGGCGGTGCAGCTCAACGGCTTGGGCGGTGCCATCGGCGAGCAGGCTTTTGGCGCCAACGCGCAAGACCTGCTGATCGCCATCAGCTTCCCGCCCTACGCGGGCGACACGCTCGCCGTGTGCGAGCAGGTGCGCCAGCAAGGCGCCAAACGCCTGGCCATCACCAACGCGTTCCTGAGCCCGATCGCCAAAGACGCCGACCTGGTGCTGGAGGTGAACGACGCCGAGCTGCTGGGTTTCAGGTCGCTCACCTCGGCCCTGTGCCTGGCGCAGACGCTGGCCATGGGACTGGCCTTCAGCAAACGCACGCAACGCGGCAAACGCGCCGGCGGCCAAAGCGCTGGTGGCAAGCACCGGCCCACCGCGCCCGACCTGCAAGGCATCGACTGCTGAGAACCCCATGACCACCACGCTGACCATCGAGGCCCTCACCGCCGAGGCCTTCCGCCCCTTCGGCGACGTGATCGAAGCCAGCGAGGCCGCGCGCCACTTCACCATCAACCAGGGCTTCGCCGAGCGCTACCACGACCTGGCCCACATCGACACCGCAGGCGAGGGCGGTCACACCGCCGTCAGCATCTTCAAGGCCCTGCCGAGAGCCTTCCCGCTGGCCATTGCCGTGATGGAGCGCCACCCCCTGGGCAGCCAGGCGTTTGTGGCGCTGGCGCCCATGCCGTTTCTGGTGGTGGTGGCCGTGCCGGGTGAGGCGCCCGGGCCGCGCGACATCCGCTGCTTTCTGGCGGCGGCCGGGCAGGGCGTGAACTACGCGCGAGGCACCTGGCACCACCCGTTGATTGCGCTGGATGCGCCGGGCGACTTTCTGGTGATCGACCGGGGTGGGCCGGCGGCGCAGGGGAATTGCGATGAGGTGACGCTGGAAGCCGGCGCGCTCTGGCTGGATCGCTGAGGCCGCTCCTGCCCGGGCGGCGGGGTGTCGAGCCTGCCCGGCGAATTTGTGTCTTTTGACATAGCTGAGTCGGGAGGTACCGAATTACATTCCCCCCCGTCGCATTGCCAAGGCCATTCGCAGGGCAAGTCCTGTGCCTGTGGGTCATGGGGTTGCGTGGCAATCGACACAGAGCAACAACAAGAATGTCGAATGTCACCCTCCAACATCTCCCACCGCGAACGGAACCAGCTGCTGGCGGCCATACCCATTGACGACTGGCGGTATATCGAGTCCCACCTGGAATGGGTCGAAATGCTGGCAGGCGACACGCTCTTCGATGCGGGCAGCAGCCTTCGACACGTGTACTTTCCCACCACCGCGGTGGTTTCGCTGGTCACCACCATGCGGGACGGCGCCACGGTCGAGGTGGCGGCCGTGGGCAACGAAGGCATGGTGGGCGTGGACGCGTTCATGGGCAGCAGCAACGCGAACGAAGGCACGTCCGCCAGCGGCACCGTGATGGCGCAGAACACGGCCCTGGTGCTGCGCAGCGGCCACGGGTACCGCATGAGTGCCCAATCCATCGCCCTTCAAGCCAAACGCTCTGCCCCGGTGATGCACCACCTGCTCAACTACGCCCGCACGCTGTTTCTGCACATGTCGCAGACATCGGCCTGCAACCGCCACCACTCCTTGGACCAACAACTCGCGAGGTGGTTGTTGGTGCACCTCGACCGGCAGGCCGATGGTGAACTGCAGATCACCCAGGAGCGCATCTCCAGCATGCTGGGCGTTCGCCGCGAAGGCGTGACCAACGGCGCCCTGCGCCTGCAAAAGGCGGGGGTGGTCCGTTATGGGCGTGGCCAGATCTCCGTGATCGACCGTGAGGGCCTGGAGGCCCACAGTTGCGAATGCCACGGTGTGATTCGCGCTGCCTACGCCCGACTCACCAACGACGCAGTGCTGCAGGTGCAACCACCGCGCGTCTCTCCGTTCGGGCAGGACATGTCCACCTGAAGCCAGGTCCGGGTGATGCAGTTCATCCGGAGCGATCAGAAACGGATTTCGACGTGTTTGAACGAGCGCATCACCAGCGCATCTCGGCGGTCCTGAGATGTCTTGACGGGCCCAGGCTCCTCAAGAACCACTGCCTGCTCGGCGGGGGCACGGCCATCGTGCTCGCGCGCGACGAGTACCGCGAAGCGATTCACATCGAGCTCTGCTGCAACTCGGCCGAGGTGTACCGGGAGATCCGCCGGGCCGTGGACGCGCAGGATCCCGGCTGGCTGTTCCGGGAGCCGGTGCAGATGCTGCGGGAGCCCAACTTCCATCGCCACGGCATACGCCTGGCGGTCCTGCTCGATGGCACCCCCGTCAAGATCGAAATCCTGCTGGAGAATCGAATCCCGTTCGCGGCATGCCTGCCCGAAGCCGCGATCGAGGGCGTCTGGAGTCTGGCGGAGGAGGACCTCGTGGCCACCCGGCTGATGGCCAACACCGACCGTTATGGGGACGATTCCTTCATGAGCCGCGACATCATCGACCTGGCCATGCTGGCCACCGACGGGATCCTGTCGCCGGCGGGCGTGACCAAGGCGCGCAAGGTGTACCAAAATGGCATCGACACGGCGTTCGTGCGCGCGAAGGCCATGCTGCTGGAGAGCGACGGTCGTGTGGCAACGTGCATGCGCGAACTCAAGATGAAGATGCCCCCGCATGAACTCGCCAGGCGCATTGAGCGGCTGGAGTTCATCGATGCCCTGCGCTGGTGGGTTTGAAGGCCCTGCGTCGAGCCCGGGAGCCGTGCTTTCCCGCCTGACAACAACATGAAACGGATCAACGATGTGGCTGGAAATATGGACGACGGTTCAACAGGAATTTTCGGACATCGGGAATGCCGAAGACCTGACGAAGATCTGCCTTCGACTCTCCGTCGCGCTGGCGCTCGGGGCCTTGCTGGGCTATGAGCGCGAGTCGGTCGGCGCGGCGGCAGGACTGCGAACGCACATGCTGGTGGCCCTCGGCGCCGCGCTGTTCATGGTCATTCCGCATCAGGCCGGCATGCGGATCGAGGATGTGTCCAGGGTCATGCAGGGCGTGATCGCCGGCATCGGATTCCTGGGGGCTGGCGCCATCATGAAACTGAAAGACGAGTCGATCAAAGGGCTCACCACCGCGGCGGGCATCTGGCTCACGGCAGCGGTCGGCATGGCCGCCGGCATGGGGCTGGAGGCCACCGCAGTGGTGAGCGCCGTGTTTGGCTGGATCGTGCTCTTTCTGCTCAGGAAACTGCAGGGCTAGATCACACCCTGCGCGAGCATCGCGTCGGCCACCTTGACGAAGCCCGCGATGTTGGCGCCGTCCACATAACTCACCGAACCGTCGGTGCGTCGGCCGTGCAGCAAGCAAGCTTCGTGGATGCCCACCATGATGGTGTGAAGGCGGTCGTCGACCTCGGCGCGCGGCCACGAGAGGCGCATCGCGTTCTGGCTCATCTCCAGCCCCGAGGTGGCCACGCCACCGGCGTTGCTGGCCTTGCCGGGCGCGTACAGCACGCCCGCCGTTTCAAAACGTTCCACGGCTTCCATGGTGGTCGGCATGTTGGCCCCCTCGGCCACGCAGACCACGCCGTTTTTGATGAGGGTGTCGGCGTCGGCCGCGTCGAGTTCGTTCTGCGTGGCGCAAGGCAGCGCCACGTCCACCGGCACGCTCCAGGGGCGCACGCCGGCCTCAAACCGACTCTTGGTGCGTTCGGCGTAGTCGCTCACGCGCCCGTACAGGTGGTTCTTCACCTCCATCAGCTCGGCGAGCTTCTCCGGGGTGAAGCCGTCTTCGTCGATCACGGTGCCACTGGAGTCGGACACGGTGACCACCTTGGCGCCGAGTGCCATGGCTTTCTCCACCGCGTACTGGGCCACGTTGCCCGAGCCCGACACGCTCACGCGCAGGCCGTCGAAACTGCGGCCCTTCTGCTTGAGCATTTCCTGCGCGAAGTACACCGTGCCGTAGCCGGTGGCCTCGGGCCGCACCAGCGAGCCGCCGAACGACAGGCCTTTGCCGGTGAACACGCAGTCGGACCGGTTGCTGAGTTTTTTCATCATGCCGGCCATGAAGCCGACCTCCCGGGCGCCCACACCGATGTCGCCCGCGGGCGCGTCGGTGTCGGACCCGACATGGCGGAACAACTCGCTCATCAAGGCCTGGCAGAAGCGCATCACCTCGCCCGGGCTCTTGCCCTTGGGGTCGAAGTCGGAGCCGCCCTTGCCGCCGCCCATGGGCAGGGTGGTGAGTGCGTTCTTGAAGGTCTGCTCGAAGGCCAGAAACTTCAGGATCGACAGGTTGACCGAGGGGTGGAAGCGCATGCCGCCCTTGTACGGACCAATGGCCGAGCTGTGCTGGATGCGGTAGCCCCGGTTGACCTGCACGTCGCCGTGGTCGTTGACCCAGGAGATCCGGAACATCAACACCCGCTCCGGTTCCACCAGCCGGTCCAGCAGGCCGTGTTCGGCGTATTTGGGGTGCGTCTGGATGAAGGGCCAGAGGCTTTCCATCACCTCCGAGACGGCTTGGTGGAATTCGGTTTGCCCGGGGTTGCGGGTGGCGACGTGTTCGAGGAAGTGTTGGGCTGAGGCGTATTTCATGGTGTCATGCTCTAAAACTGTGCATGGCATTGTCTGTCAGTCGCGCAGAGGGCTAACCAATGCCCTGGTCTGGTGCGTTTTTAACAACCAAGACATCGCTGTCAGCCCACTTGGCCAGACGCTGGGCCACGCTGCCCGTGAAAAACCGAGCCAGGGGAGAACGGCGCCGTTTGCCCACCACCACCAGGTCGGCCCGCATGGCTTGCTGGTGCAAGGCGGTCGCATAGGCCGGGTCGCCATTGCCGACATCGAACACCAACGGGGGATCGGTGGTGGCGGGCGATGTGGCGGCCAGGCCTCCGATGAGCTGGGTGAGCCGATCCCGGGCCTGCTGGCGCGAGCCGAACCGGTTGGCCTGGATGGTGTCCGGTGAAACGTTGGCCGAACGCAGCTTGCCGTCCTCGATCGTGTCGATCGCATGAAACAGCTGCAGCAGGGTGGGGGTTGAAAACCGGCGCGCGAAGTCGATCAACGGCTTTGTCCGTGGCGACAAGTCGACGGCCACGAGCACCCGTTCATAGGGCCTGACAGGCGCTTGCTTGACCACCAGCAGCGGTGACACGCTGCCGTGCACCGCCTGGTCCAGCGTGGTGCCGAGGTGAAAACGTTTCCAGCTTCGCCGCGACAGCGGTCCCATCACCAGCAAGGTGGCTGTGTGGGCCTCGGCCAGCACGTCCTCCAGCGATGCCGAGCGTTCGATCGCATGCACCGGGATCCCGTGGCGCCTCGCCAGCTGGCGCGCGCGCTGGCCCAGCCGCGCGATGGGGTCGCAGGGGTAGGTGGTCTGGCCCTCTGCAAGATGGATCAGCCGCAGCGTGAGCTGGTGTTGTCGAGCCAGCAAGGCGGCGCGCTCCAGCGCGCGCTCGGAGTGCGCCGTGAAGTCGGAGACGGCGAGGATGGAGTCGAAGTGCATGGGAATTCCTGGACGAGCGTGGGCCTGCCCCGCGGCACATGGCTGGCGGGGTGCGATCGGTGTCGGCGAGGCGGCTAGGTGGTGTAGTCGCCGCTGGCTTCGGGCTGGAACAGCAGCGTGACGATTTCGGCCGCGCACGCATCCCCGTTGGGTGTGCGCCAGCGGGCGATGGCGCCCACGCGCTGGCCGAGCAGGCTTGCCCCCACAGGAGAGAGCACGGAGATGAAACCCAGGTGAGGCTCCGCGTCGGCGGGGTAGCACAGCGTGAGCTTCTGGCGCTGGTGGGACTCGAGGTCTTCGACCAGGACCTGCGAGTACATCGTGACGATGTCGGGCGGGATCTCGCGCGAAGGAACGAGATCGAGGGAATCGAGTGTCTCGATCAGCTCGGGCGGAAGTTGCGCGCCGTGCAGTTTGTTCAGGCGAGCGAAATCGATTTCGGTGAGCAGACGCTCACCCGCAAGGTTCTTGTGCATGGGGCACTCCAACTGGTGCAGGCCCGCTGCAAAAGAGCGGCGCCCGCGATCGCGCTGGGCTGGGGCCCCTTAAGAATGTGCGGCCGGCTGGCGCAGTCCCGCCGAACCCATCAGCTTGCGACCAGCCACGGCGCTGCCCGCCGCGAGGGGCAAACGAGCTGCCGTGAGGGCAGTGATGGTGGGGTGGGAAGCCATGGGGGGTATTGTAGGACGCTTGGTCAAGCAAGACAGCGGCTGGTCGCGCCAGCCCGGGCGGAGCCGCGTTTTCGAGCGCTCGGGGCCAGGGATGCACTGCAGTATTCTGGCCATCACATCCCCACCGAACCAACGAGGCCACCATGAACCTGTTCTCCAAACTTCAGCAGCGCGCCGCCGAGGGCAGACCCCTTCGCGTCGGCATGATCGGTGCCGGGAAATTCGGCTCCATGTACCTGTCGCAGGTGCCGCGCACGCCGGGCATCCACCTGGTGGGCATTGCCGATCTGTCGCCGGTTCGGGCCAAGGCCGCGCTCAAAAACGTGGGCTGGCCGGAAGAGGCGTACAGCGCCACGTCGCTGGAGCAGGCGGCCAAGCTGGGCAACACCGCCGTGATCGATGACAACATGGCGCTGATCGGGTCGCCCTTCGTGGACATCATCATCGACTCCACCGGCAACCCGGCCGTGGGCATTGCCCATGTGCTGGCGTGCTGCGAGTTCAAGAAGCACATCGTGATGGTCAATGTGGAGGCCGATGCGCTGGCCGGCCCCTTGTTGAAGCGCAAGGCCGACGAGGCGGGCATTGTGTATTCGCTGGCCTATGGCGATCAGCCCGCGCTGATCTGTGAAATGGTGGACTGGGCCAGGGCCGCCGGGTTCTCGGTGGTGGCGGCGGGCAAGGGAACGAAGTACCTGCCGTCGTACCACGAAAGCACGCCCGACACGGTGTGGAACCACTACGGCCTGACCGCCGAAGACGCCGCCAAGGGCGGCATGAATGCGCAGATGTTCAACAGCTTTCTCGACGGCACCAAGAGCGCCATCGAGATGGCCGCTGTGGCCAACGCCACCGGCTTGAGCGCCCCCAGCGGTTTGAAATTCCCCGCCGTCGGGGTGGACGATCTGGCGCGCGTTCTCAAGCCCCGGGAACACGGCGGCATTCTCGACCAGCGTGGGCAGGTGGAGGTGATCTCCAGTGTGGAGCGTGACACCCGCCCGGTGTTTCGCGACCTGCGCTGGGGCGTGTACGTGACCTTCGCGGCCGACAGCGAGTACGTGGCGCGTTGCTTCAAGGAATACGGCCTGATCACCGACCCCAGTGGGCAGTACTCGAGCATGTACAAACCTTTTCACCTGATCGGGCTTGAACTGGGCATCACGGTGGCGTCGATCGGTCTGCGCGCGGAAGCAACGGGTGCACCCGTGTGCTGGCACGGCGATGTGGTGGCCACGGCCAAACGCGATCTGAAAGCGGGCGAAATGCTCGACGGCGAAGGGGGCTTCACCGTGTTCGGCAAGCTGTTGCCTGCGCAGGAATCGCTGGCCCTGGGCGGCCTGCCCTTGGGCCTGGCCCACGGTGTGAAGCTGCTCAATCCCGTGAAAGCCGGGCAAGCCGTGAGGTGGAGCGACGTGGCGTTTGATGCCGACGCCACGGCGGTGAAGTTCCGGCGCGAGATGGAAAGGGCGTTTGCCCAGTTTCCGACACCCTGAATCCTGGTGGATATCAAGATCCGGCCACCCCGACCGATACAGGAGGTATCTCCATTCACCAGGAACCGCCGTGGACGTTTCTCCCGCAGCAATGGTTGGCGCCGTCGTCGCCGCCCAACAGGCCAACACCGCCCAGGAGGTGCAATTGGCCGTGATGAAAAAAGCCATGGACCTGCAGGGCGCGGGCACCTTGTCGCTCCTGCAGAGCGTCACCGGCAACCTGCCGCTGGCCACCACGGGCAGCGTGGGCACGCAGCTCAATCTGCTGGCCTGAACCCTTCTCGCCGCACAGACACCATGAACGCCGAACCCGGCAACGGACACGACAAACCCCAGGGCACCGACCCTGCGGTGAAGATCGACCTGGACGCGGCCTGCCAGCCGGTGCCACGCCTGCTGTTCGTGGAGGCCTCGCGCCGTGCCTTGAAGCTCATGGGCAACAAGCTGCAGACCGACTTGCGGGCGCTGGAGCCCTACCCGGTGATTCCGGGCATTGAAGACCTGCCCTCGCTGGAGCTGGGCATGCAGTACATCCAGCACCAGTTTGTGTCAGCCGGGCAAGCGCAGGCGGTTGCCATGGCCGCGGCGCTGCGTTTTGTGGCGGTCATGTTCACGCGCCGCTACCAGTACAACTTCCAGGACCTGCGGGTCGGGCACGACAGCGGCACGTTGTTCTGGGCGCCCAGCGGGCCGATGCTGGCGGCGGCGGCCAACATCCCGCTGCAGCTCTGGGCCATCGACTGCCCGCGCTTCGTGGAGGCCGATCTCATCCGCGCCTCACACGCGATCCACCGCAACTTCGACCACTTCGACGAAGGTGCGTTGATTTATATAGAGCGCTTCATCTAAACGCCGCCGAGGCCGCAGCCTGCGGTCGTTGCGCGGGCCATCCCGTGATGCATGGCACGGTTGATGGAACCATTCCATGGGGCACTGTGTCCTAAGACACCGACGACCCACAGCCCGCTGCCTACATTGGGCTGGAGAGCAGGCCCCCGCCCTTGCTCCGCGATACAGGTGCACTCCAAAAGAGTGCCGACCGAACACAGCGAGAGCCTCCCCATGCAACACGACACCCACACCCAACGCGTCATCCTGGTGGATGACAGCGACAACGACAACTTCTTCCACGACATCGCGGTGCGCAAGTGCGGGTTCCGTGGCGACATCAAGATCTTCGACAAGGGCGAAGACGCGTTGGCGTTTCTGTTGAACGACCGCGTGAGTGTGCCCACCATGGTGTTCATGGACATCAACATGGCCGGCATGGGCGGCTTCGAGTTGGCCCGTACCCTGGAGGAGGAGCTGGAACCTGGCGTGCCGCTGCAGTTGCACATGCTCACCTCGTCGTCGTGGTCGGTCGACAAGGCCACGGCGGATTCGATCGGCCTGATCCAGAGCTACCTGGTCAAACCGCTGACGCGGGAGACGGCGGCGGCGTTGATCGACCTGTCATGACCACCGCGGAGCGGCTCCAAGACATGTCCATCCCGATCCCGGCCAACGAAAACGATCGCCTGGCAACGCTGCGGCGCCTGCAAATTCTGGACACCTTGCCGCAGAAGGCGTTTGACAGCATCACCGCGCTGGCCGCCGGCATCTGCGGCACGCCCATCGCGCTGATTTCGCTGGTGGATTCCAACCGGCAATGGTTCAAGTCGCGCCAGGGCGTGGAGTTGACGCAGACCTCGCGCAGCGAGGCGTTCTGTGCCCACGCCATCATGGAACCCAGCGAAGTGCTGGTGGTGAATGACGCCACCCACGACGAGCGCTTTCAGGACTTTCCCATGGTGCGCAGAGGTGAACTGGTGTTCTACGCCGGCGCGCCCATCGTCACCTCGGGCGGGTCTGCACTGGGCACCGTGTGCGTGCTTGACACCGTGCCGCGCGAGCTCGACGACAAGCAGCTCGGCATGTTGAAGCACCTGGCCGATCTGGCCATGCAACTCATCGAACACGAGCGCAGCCGCCGCGACCATTCGGAGGTGATGGTCCAGCAGATCGTCAAAGGCCAGCAGATCGTGCGCGACGTGCTCAACGAAGGCCGCGACATGGCCGCCGTCATCGACCGCGAACACTGCTACCTCTTCGTCAATCCGGCCTTCCAGCGCTACTGGATCCTGGAGCCGCAGGAGATCATGGGCATGCGCGTGCAGGACCTCATCGACATCACCAACTACCGCGCGCTGTTCAAGCCCAGCATCAACCAGGCGCTGGCGGGCCACGAGTCGCAGTTCGAGATCGAGGTGGACTTTCCCAGCATGGGCATGCGCTACCTGGAGGTCACGCACACGCCGGCGCGCGAAGCGGGTGCGGTGCACGGTGTGGTCGAGCGCGCGCGCGACATCACCTTGCGCAAGCAGAGCGAGCGGCAACTGGCCGAAGCCGTCAAGGAGCTGCAGGCCAAACGCCTGGCCAACCGCAAGTACGTCTACAGCGTGTCGCACGATCTCAAAGAGCCGGTCAACGCCATCACCAACGCCACGCGCCTGCTGGCCGAGGGCGCGATGGAGCGCGCCGACCCGCTGGAGACGCGCTGCCTGCGCATCGCCGGGGAAGCCAGTGCCAAGCTCTCGCGTGTGCTGGAAGACCTGCGCCTCTACAGCGAGGTGGACACCAGCGACATGCGCATGCAGCCGCACCAGGCGCGCAGCATTTACGCCGAGGCCATCATGGAGCTGGGCGGCGAGCTGGAAGCCGCGGGCGCCGAGGTGGAACTGTCGGTGGCGGGCAGCATCCGCGCCGACGCGCCGCTGCTGAGTCTGGCCATCCGCAGCATTCTGGAAAACCTCTTGAACTCGGCGCAGCGCCAGGATGCGCCGGGCGATCTGCAGGTGAGCATCCGGTCGAATGAAGAGCTGTTCACGCACCGCGTGGACATCACGACCCAGCGAATCGCCCACGCATTTCCCCCGGTCGACCCGCCAGGCAGTGCGGTCCGCCCGGTGTCGGCCCGCCGGGCCCGCAAGCGGGCCATGAACGACGTGCGCGAACTGGGTCTGGGCTTGTCCATTGCCTCCCACATCATCGATCTGCACCAGGGTGACCTGCAGATCGAACTCAAATCCGACGGCAGCAACTGCTATTCCGTGATCCTGCCCGGCCACGCCCGGGCGATCGAGCCAGATCGAGCAGAGCCTCCAACATGAACACACCACATGCGGTGCAACGCATCGTCTTGATCGACGACAGCGAGAACGACAACTTCTTCCACGAGATCGCGCTGCGCAAGGCGGGCTTTGGCGGCGATGTCCGGATCTTCGAAACCGGTGAAAGCGCGCTTGACTTCCTGGTGCAAGACCAGGTGAGCGTGCCCACCGTGGTGTTTCTCGACATCAACATGCCGGGCATGAACGGCTTTGAGGTGGCGCGCGCGCTCAGTGACCGGCTGCAACCGCAGGCCGAGCTGCAGCTCAACATGCTGACCTCGTCGGCCTGGTCGGTGGACAAGGCCACGGCCGAATCCATCGGCCTCATCCGCAACTACCTGGTCAAGCCTCTGACCCGGGAGATGGCGGCCTCGCTGATCGGTGTCGAGTGCTTCACCTGACGCTTCCCGGTTGAGGGGGCAGCAGCAGGGACAACAGGTGCGCCAGCGGCGGGCTGGGCGGGCGGCCCCGCGCCGTGAGGCAACCGAACACCCCCAGCTGCTGGCGCACCGCGTAGCGGATGCAGGCGAGCATGCCGTGTGATTCGTAGCGCGCGGCCACCTCGGCCGGAATCACCGCGATCATGTCCGAGCGCACCAGCAGGTTCATGGTGGTGAGGATGGACGAGGTCTCGATCAGGCCGCGCGGCAGGCGGGCCTTGTGGCGGCGGAACTCCTGCTCCAGCACCTCGCGCATGGGGCTGCCGCGTGGCTGCAATATCCACGGGTGCGCCAGCAGATCGGCAAAGGCCACGCGCGGTTTGCCGGCCAGCGGGTGGGTCGGGCCGGTCACCACGCTCAGTGCCTCGTCGGCCACCGGTTTGAATTCCATGTCGTCCAGCGCGCCTTCGGGCACACGCCCGATCACGAGGTCGAGGTCGCCACGGCGCAGGGCGTCGGTCAGGCGGTCGCTGGTGTCCACCATGATCTCGATGGCCAACTGCGGATAGGTCCCGCGCAGCCGCAGCAAGGACTCCGACAGCAGCTCGGGTGAGGCGGCCATGATGCTGCCGATGAAGAGCTTGCCGCTGCCACCCTGCTCGATGCCGTCGAGCTCGCGCGTGAGCGCGTCCAGGCTGCCCTGCAGCCCCTGAAAGTACCCCAGCGTGCAACGGCCCGATTCGGTGAGCTTCAGGCCCCGCCCGGCGCGCTCGAACAGCGCATGCCCGAGCGCGTTTTCCAACTCGTGGAGCATCTTGGTGGCGGCCGGCTGGGTCATGCCGAGCTCGGCGGCGGCCGCGCGCAGCGTGCCGCTCTTGCCGATGGCCAGCAGCAGCGCCACCTGGCGCATGCGCATGCGGTTCAGCAGCTGTTGGGTGGGGGAGGTGGTCATGGCAAATGATAACTCTGGGTTATCGATAGTTTCCAAACTTTCAATATACGGGAATCAATTGAAATCCTACTATCCGTCCGCTGCCAATCACTTTTACAGACAGGAGACAACGATGAAAACATGGACTTGGGCACTGGGCGCGCTGGTGTTGTGCACGACGGCCGGGCTCGCCTCGGCGCAGGACTGGCCGCGCCAGAACGTGAAGATCCTCGTGGGTTCATCGCCGGGCGGCGGCACCGACGCCATGGCCCGCGCCATCGGCGACCGGCTGGGCCCGCTGCTCAAGCAGAACGTGGTGGTGGAGAACCGCGCGGGTGCGTCCAACACCCTGGCCGCCGACTTGACCGCCCGCTCCACCGACGGTCACACCATGATCATGGGCGTGTCCACCGCGCACGCCATCGCACCCCACCTGCTCAAGCTCAACTACAACAACGACAAGGACCTGGTGCCCGTGGCCTTTGTGGGCTCGGTGCCCAACGTGCTGGTGGCCAACATGGCCCTGCCCGTGACCAGCGTGGACGATCTCGTGAAGCTGGCCAAGGGCCGCCCGGGGCAGCTCAACTACGCCACCAGCGGTTCGGGCAGCACGCAGCACATCGCTGCCGAGATGTTCAAGGACGTGACGGGTCTCTTCATCACCCACATTCCCTACCGCGGCAGCGCGCCCGCGCTGGTCGACCTGATGGGTGGGGCCGTGCAGATCAGCTTCGACACCATGCCCTCGGTGATCGGCCACATCCGCAACGGCAAGATCCGCCCGCTGGCCGTGGCCTCGGCCAAGCGCAACCCGCAACTGCCCGACGTGCCCACCATGGCCGAAGCCGGCGTGAAGGGTGTGGAGATGAGCGCCTGGTACGGCATCTACATGCCGTCGTCCACGCCCAAGGACGTCATCGCGCGGGTGAACGCCGAGGTCAACAAGGTGATCGCCATGCCCGAGACGCAGGCCCGGTTGTCCGCCATCGGCGCCGAGCTGACCCCCATGACGCCCGAGGCCTTTCTGGCGTTCCACAACGCCGAGAACAAGCGCTACGGCGACCTGATCCGCCGGAAGAACATCAAGCTCGAGTGAGCGCGAACCGCTGGCACCCCGAGACCCGAGGAGACCCCGTGAACCCGACCGAACTTCCCGTTGTTGCCCTGACCCTGGGCGACCCCGCCGGCATCGGCCCCGAGCTGATCGCCCGATTGCTGGGCCAGACCGACGCCACCACGCACGCCAACCTGGTGCTGGTGGGCGACCCCTGGCTCTGGGCCGCGGGCCAGCAGGTGGCCGGTGTGCAAGTGGCCACCACGCCGGTGCGCAGCTTTGCCGAGGTGCGCGGCCGCGCCGATACGCACACGCCGGCGTGGCTGGCCATGGACACGGTGGCGCCCGGGCAGGTGCAGCGCGGCCTGGCCCAGGCGCCCGGCGGTGCCTCGGTGCTGCAGGTGCTCAACGCCTGCATGGACGCGGCACGGCAAAACGAGGTCGACGCGATCTGCTTCGCGCCGCTCAACAAGTTCGCCATGAAGCAGGGCGGCCTGAAACACGAGGACGAGTTGCACCACTTCGCCGAGTACCTGGGCGTGCAAGGCTACTTCTGCGAGTTCAACACCCTGGGTGATCTGTGGACCTCGCGCGTGTCCTCGCACATCCCGCTCAAGGACGCGGCCAGCGTTCTCAGCAAGGACCGCATCAAGGACGCCGCGCGCCTGATCTACCGCTCGCTGCAGGCGGCAGGCTTCGCCCAGCCCAAGGTGGCGGTGGCGGCCTTCAACCCGCACGGCGGCGACGGCGGCACCTGCGGGCGGGAAGAGATCGAGATCATCGAACCGGCGGTGCGCGAGCTCGCGACCGAGGGCATCGCGGTGGGCGGCCCGTTCCCGGCCGACACCATCTTCCTGAAGGCGCGCGACGGCGAATACCAGGCCATCGTGACCATGTACCACGACCAGGGCCAGATCGCGATCAAGCTCATGGGTTTCTCCAAGGGCGTCACGGTGCAGGGCGGCTTGCCGGTGCCCATCACCACGCCGGCGCACGGCACCGCCTACGACATCGCCGGCCTGGGCAAGGCCGATGTCAACGCCACCTACAACGCTTTGCGCATTGCTGCCCGCATGGGCGCCGCGCGCCTGGCCTGACACTTTCAACCCCCAAAAAATCACTGCCATGAAGATCAAATCCGTCCGCGCCCGTGTGTTCGAGTGGAAAGGCAAGACCGTGCCGCCCCAGGGCAATTTCTGCTCCAACGCCATGGACCTGCTGTACTCGAAGACCGAGTCCATGAGCACCTTCCGTTTCCACTCGTGGACGGTGGTGGAGATCGAGACCGACACCGGCATCGTCGGCCTGGGCAACGTGGCCTTGGCGCCCAAGATCGCCAAGGCCATCATCGACGAGTACCTCACGCCGCTGGTGCTGGGCCAGGACCCCTGGGACTACGAATACCTGTTCCAGCGCATGTACCGCGGCACCCACGCCTGGGGCCGCAAGGGCGTGACCATGGCGGCCATCTCGGCCATCGATCTCGCGATCTGGGACATCCTGGGCAAGAGTGTCGACAAGCCGGTGTTCAAGCTGCTGGGCGGGCGCACCAAGGAAAAGATTCCCTGCTACTACAGCAAGCTCTACCGCACCGACCTCAAGGCCATGCAGGAAGAGGCGCAGACCTACAAGGACCAGGGCTTCAAGGCCTTCAAGATGCGCTTCGGCTACGGCCCGGGCCACGGCCAGCAGGGCGTGGTGGAGAACCTCAAGTCGGTGGAAGCGGTGCGCGAGGTGATCGGCTACGAGAACGATCTCATGCTCGAGTGCTACATGGGCTGGAACCTGGAGTACGCCAAGCGCATCCTGCCCAAGCTGGTGAAGTACGAGCCGCGCTGGCTGGAAGAGCCGGTGATCGCCGACGACATCGACGGCTACGCCGAACTCAACCAGCTCACCGACATCCCGATCTCGGGCGGCGAGCACGAGTTCAGCCTCTACGGCTTCAAGCAGCTGCTCGACAAGAAAGCCGTGAGCGTGGTGCAGTACGACACCAACCGCGTGGGCGGCATCACCGCGGCGCACAAGATCAACGCGCTGTGCGAGGCCTACAGCGTGCCGGTGATCCCGCACGCCGGCCAGATGCACAACTACCACCTGACCATGAGCACGCTGGCCTCGCCCATGAGCGAGTACTTCCCGATGTTCGATGTGGAGGTCGGCAACGAACTCTTCTATTACATCTTCGACGGTGAGCCGGTGGCCGAGAACGGTTTTCTGGACCTGCGCGACGACGTGCCCGGCCTGGGCCTCACGCTCAAGACCGAGTTCCTCGACCAGTTCAACATCATCGGCTGAGCGCGCGATGAACCGACGCTACCAGGGCGTGTTTCCGGTGGTGCCCACCACCTTCCATGAAGACGGCTCGCTCGATCTGGAGAGCCAGAAGCGCTGCCTCGATTTCATGATCGACGCCGGCTCCAACGGCCTGTGCATCCTGGCCAATTTCTCCGAACAGTTCTCGCTGTCGGACGCCGAGCGCGAGACGCTGACCCGCGTGGCGCTGGAACACGTGGCCGGCCGCGTGCCGGTGATCGTGACCACCACCCACTACGGCACGGCGGTCTGCGCCGAGCGCAGCCGGCGCGCGCAGGAGCAAGGCGCCGCCATGGTGATGGTGATGCCGCCGTACCACGGCGCCACCTTCCGCGTGCCCGAGGCGCAGATCTTCGAGTTCTACGCAAGGCTGTCGGACGCGATCGACATACCCATCATGGTGCAGGACGCGCCCGCCAGCGGCACCGTGCTCTCGGCGCCCTTTCTCGCGCGCATGGCGAAAGACATCGAGCACCTGGCGTATTTCAAGATCGAGACCGCGGGCGCGGCGAGCAAGCTGCGCGAGCTGATCCGCCTGGGTGGCGATGCGATCGAAGGCCCGTGGGATGGCGAAGAGGCCATCACCCTGCTGGCCGACCTGGACGCCGGCGCCACCGGCGCCATGACCGGTGGTGCGTTCCCCGACGGCATCCGCACCATCATCGACCCCTACCTCGCGGGCGACCGCGAGGCTGCGGTGGCGGCGTATGCGAAGTGGCTGCCGCTGATCAACTGCGAGAACCGCCAGGGCGGCATCCTGAGCGCCAAGGCATTGATGAAAGCCGGCGGCGTGATCGCCTGCGAGGCCTCGCGCCACCCCTTCCCGCCCATGCACCCCGAGGTGCGCGCGGGCCTGCTCGACGCCGCGAAACGTCTCGATCCCCTCGTGCTGCGCTGGGGCCGTTGAGATGGTGCACCTGAACTTCATCGCGGGCGACTGGCTCGCGGGCACCGGCGCGGCGCCCAACATCAACCCTTCCGACCTGAGCGACGTGGTGGGTGAGTACACGCTGGGCGACGCGGCCCAGGTGGACGCCGCCGTGGCCGCCGCGCGCGCCGCCTTTCCCGCCTGGTCCACCTCGGGCATCCAGGCCCGCAGCGACGCGATTGAGCGCATCGGCAGCGAGATCCTGGCGCGCCGCGAAGAGCTGGGCCATCTGCTGGCGCGTGAGGAGGGCAAGACCCTGCCCGAGGCCATCGGCGAGGCCACGCGGGCCGGCCACATTTTCAAATTTTTCGCCGGCGAATGCCTGCGCCTGGCGGGTGAATTGCTGCCCTCGGTGCGCCCGGGCATCGGCGTGGAGATCACGCGCGAGCCGCTGGGCGTGATCGGCCTGATCACGCCCTGGAACTTCCCCATCGCCATTCCCGCCTGGAAGATCGCGCCGGCACTGGCCTGTGGCAACTGCGTGGTCATCAAGCCGGCCGACCTGGTGCCCGGCAGCGCCTGGGCGCTGGCCGAGATCATCAGCCGTGCCGGCCTGCCGGCGGGCGTGTTCAACCTCGTCATGGGCCAAGGCCGCACGGTGGGCGAGGCGCTGGTGAACCACCCGGGGGTGGACGCCATCAGCTTCACCGGCTCGCAGGGCGTGGGCCAGCGCATCGGCCAGGCCTGCATGGCGCAGTACAAGAAGGTGCAGCTGGAGATGGGTGGCAAAAACCCGCAGGTGGTGCTGGAGGACGCCGACCTCAACACCGCCGTGGAACTGTGCGCGCAAAGCGCCTTCTTTTCCACCGGGCAGCGCTGCACCGCGTCGAGCCGGCTCATCGTCACCCAGGGCATCTACCCGTCCTTCATCGCCGCGCTGCAGGCGCGTGTGGCGGCGCTGCGGGTGGACGACGCGCGCAAGCCCGGCACCGAGATCGGCCCGGTGGTGAGCCTGGCGCAACTGGAGCAGGACCTGAGCTGGGTGCAGATCGCGCAGGACGAAGGCGCCACGCTGCTGTGTGGCGGCCAGCGCCTGCGGCGCGACACCGAGGGCTTCTACATGGCCCCGGCGCTCATCACCGACAGCACACCCGCCATGCGCATCAACCGCGAAGAAGTGTTCGGCCCGGTGGCCAGTGTGATCCGCGTGCAGGACTACGACGAGGCCCTGGCCGTGGCCAACGACACGCCGTTTGGCCTGTCGGCCGGCATCGCCACCACCAGCCTGAAACACGCCACGCACTTCAAGCGCCACGCGCAGGCCGGCATGGTGATGGTCAACCTGCCCACTGCGGGTGTGGATTACCACGTGCCCTTTGGCGGCAGAAAAGGCAGCAGTTACGGTCCGCGCGAGCAGGGGCGCTATGCCGCCGAGTTCTTCACCACGGTGAAGACCGCCTACACGCTGGCTTGAGGACCTGCGCGGGCACCGGTCAGACGGTGCGGCGCAAGGCCTCGAAGAACAGCTCGGACTGCAAACGCTCGCTCTGCATCTGGCTGGCCACGTGCGCAGCGGTGGCCGCGTCGGCGGGTTTCAGTGGCCGCCCGGTGGATTGCGCGAGCACCTGCGCCATACAGGCGCGCTCCAGGTAGTAGAGGTCGTCGAACGCATGGTCGATGCGGGGGCCGCACACCACCACGCCGTGGTTGGCCAGAAAGGCGATGTCGGCCGTGCCCATGGCCCGTGCGATGCGTTCGCCTTCGCCCGCGTCGAGTGCCAGGCCGTTGTAGTGCGGGTCGATCGCCACGCGGCCATGGAAACGCATGGCGTTTTGCGACAGCGCGGTGTCCAGCGCGCGGTCTTGGGTGAGCGTGAGCGCCGTGGCGTAGGGCATGTGCGTGTGCAACACCACGGCCTGGCGCGCCAGCCGGTGGATGCCGCTGTGGATGTGCATGGCGGTGGACTCCACCGGGTGCCGGCCGGCCAGCGCTTCGCCCTGCACGTCCACCATCACGATGTCGTCGGCCTGCACTTCACTCCACAGCAGGCCGCGCGGGTTGAGCAGGAAGCGGCCCGAGCCGTCGGGCAGCTCCACGCTGAAGTGGTTGCAGACGCCTTCGGACAGGCCGAAGCGCGCGGCGGCCCGCAGGGCCAGCGCGAGGTCGGCGCGGGCTTGTTGGCAGGGGTGGGCGTGGTAGTCGGTTTCGTGGTTCATGCAGGTTGAAGAGCAGGGTGTGGATGGTCGGCACCCGACTCGCCCAGGTAAGCCTGCGCGAGTGCGCCGTTGGCCGCGATCTCGGCCGAGGTGCCCTGCGCGACGATACGCCCTTCTTCCATCACATACGCACGGTCGGCCAGCGCAAGCGCCAGGCCCGCCATCTGGTCCACCAGCAGCAGCGTCATGCCTTCACGGCGCAGCGCGTCCAGCGCGGCAAACAACTCGGCGATCACCTTGGGCGCCAGACCCAGCGACGGCTCGTCCAGCAGCAGGATGCGTGGGCGCGACATGAGGGCACGCGCGATCGCCAGCATCTGCTGTTCGCCGCCCGACAGCAAACCCGCGCGCTGGTGCAGGCGTTCGCGCAGGCGCGGAAAGCGAACCAGCTGTTCTTCGACCCGCGCCTCGCGGTCGTCGGTCTGCAGGAAAGCGCCCAGGCGGATGTTGTCGAGCACGCTGAGCTCGGGAAACACCTGCCGACCTTCGGGCACCAGTACCACGCCTTGCGCCACCACCTGCTCGGCGCCCATGTTCATGAGTTCGCGCCCTTCGAGGTGGATGCCGCCCTGGATGGGGCGGTGCAGGCCGGCGAGCGCTTTCATGAGTGTGGACTTGCCCGCGCCGTTGGCCCCCAGCAGCGCCACCACCTCGCCACGCCGCACCTGCAGGTTGATGCCGTGCAGCACCGGCTCGGCGCCGTAGCCGGCCACCAGTGAGCCCACGCCGAGCATCTCGGGTCGGTTGGCGGTGGTGTCGCGTGGTGTTGTGGCTTCGGTTTCCAGGGCCTCACCCAGATAGGCCAGTTGAACCGTCGGGTCGGCCTGCACTTCAGCAGCGGTGCCCACCGCCAGCCGCACCCCGGCATCGAGCACCACCACCTGGTGGCTGATGTCCATCACCAGGGTCATGTCGTGTTCGACCAGCAGCACGGTCAGGCCCGCGTCGGCAATGCGTTGCAGCAGCGTGCCCAGGCGCAGTTTGTCTTCGCACGAGAGACCGGCGGCGGGTTCGTCGAGAAGCAGGGCGTCGGGGTCGGTGGCGAGCGACCGGGCGATCTCCACCAGCCGGCGGTCCACGTGGGGCAGGTCGCCGGCCAGTGTGTCGGGGTGGCCGGAGTAGCCGCAGAAGGCCAGCAACTGGCGAGCGCGTGCGGTGAGCGCGGGGGAGCTGCGCCTTGCACTGCCCAGCAGCGGGCCGAGCGCGCCGCGCTGCATGGCGATCACCACGTTGTCCTGCACGCTGAGCGACCCGAAGAGCTGCGACGTTTGATAGGTGCGCGCCACGCCGAGGCGCGAGATCTGCATGGCGTTCTGTCCCTGCAATGCCTGGCCACCCAGCGCAAACGCGCCGGCCGTGGGCAGGTAGAAGCCGCCCAGCATGTTGAGCGCGGTGGACTTGCCGGCACCGTTGGGTCCGATCAGGCTGGTGACCTGGCCGGCGTGCGCGGTGAAGTGCAGGTCCGACACGGCGCGCACGCCGCCGAACTGCATGGTCAGGCCTTGGGCGCTGATGGGCTGGCGCGCGCGGGTGGGCAGGGCCAGCGTGGCGCTGGCGGGCGCGCTTGCAGCCACCGCGCTGCGCGGCAGCAGGCGCTCGCGCAGGCGGCGCACCAGGCCGGCCACACCATCGGGCGCGACCCACAGCACCAGCAGCAGCATGGCGCCAAAGAAGAGCAGGCGGTATTCCTCCAGGCCCGACAGCAGCTCGGGCAGCAGGCCGACGATGATGGCGCCCACCAGCGGGCCGGCCACCGAGCCGGCGCCGCCGATCATGACCACCAGCACAAACAAGATGGACTGCACGAAACCGAAGGTGTGTGGCGTGACGAAGCCCGAGAGCGGCGCGAACAGCGCACCCGCCGCAGCGGCACACAGGGCCGACACTGCAAACGCCACCGTCTTGATGGCCAGCGGGTTCAGGCCCACCGATTCGGCGGCGGTTTCGGCGTCGCGCACCGAGCGCATGGCCGCGCCCCAGGTGCCGCGCGAGAGCCAGGCATAGCCGGCCAGCGCCAGGGCCGCCGCGCCGATGGCCAGCAGCGCCATGGCGCGTTCGCCCTGGGCGAGGCTGCCGAGCGACGGCGCGCTTAGGCCCATGATGCCGTTCTGCCCGCCGGTGAGGCCACTGGCCTCGACGATGCTGTGCTCCACGATCAGGCCAAACGCGATGGTGATCATGGCGAGGTACGGGCCCTTCACGCGCAAGGCGGGCAGGGCGACCAGTGCGCCGAACACACTGCCGATGAGCGCGGCGATCGGCCACACCAGCCAGAAGCTCAGGCCGGTCTTGGTGGTGAGGATGGCCATGGTGTAGGCCCCGATGGCGTAGAAGCCCACGTGGCCGAACGACACCTGACCGGTGAGGCCGACCAGCACGTTCAGGCCCACGCCGACGATGGCCAGCAGGGCGACGTTGGCCAGCACGAAGACCCAGTAGCCGTTGAGCGTGAGCGCGAGCGCGGCGCCCAGAGCGAGCACCGCTGCCATGGCCGTGATCTGCCAGCCACTGCCGAGACCCAGGAGCGGTTTGGATGGAGTCAGCAAGCTCATACTTTCTTCACCTCGGCACGGCCGAACAGCCCGTTGGGTCGCCAGGCCAGCGCCACGATCACCAGCGCGAAGGTGATGATCTGCGTGTAGCCCGAGCCCAGCGTGGAGGTGATCATGGCCTCGACCACGCCGAACAACAGGCCGGCGATCATCACGCCCCAGGCGCTGGTGATGCCGCCCAGAATGGCCACCGCAAAGGCCTTGAGGCCGAAGAGCGTGCCCATGTCGGAATGCACGTTGAACAGCGGCGCGATCAGCACACCGGCCACGCCGGCGAACAGCGTGGACAGCGCAAAGGCGACGGCCACCGCGCGCCGGATCGGAATGCCCATGAGGCGCGCGGCCGAGCGGTTCTGCACCACGGCCAGCATGGCCACGCCCCAGCGCGTGCGGCGCGAGAGCGTGTGCAGTACGGCGGCCAGCGCCAGACCCACGACCGGGATCAGCAACTGCAGCGGGTAGACGCCGAGGTTGTTGCCGGCGATTTCCAGCGGCGCCTGCGCCAGCGACGACGGCAGGCTGCGTGGCTCCTTGCCGTAGGTGAACATGACCACGTTGTCCAGCACCATGCCCATGGCCACCGTGGCCATCAGCCAGGCGTCCGAGCCGCGGTTCACAA